>Ga0192270_1048_pt1 | contig 21855 bp, 20 predicted proteins | sample Koala_Koa24_C3_FD_131269 | JGI IMG/M metagenome (GOLD analysis project Ga0192270, IMG submission 131269) | Enriched cells from koala feces incubated with labeled cellulose particles, San Francisco Zoo, California, United States - Koala_Koa2-4_C3 ...
GGTAATCACGAATATATTTACGAGCTGGGCTTTGACGCTTCCGCGGATTTTCACACATACGGATTTGAATGGACATCGGACGGTATAACATGGCTGGTGGATAATGAGACCGTATATACCGCTTCGGAAAATATTCCGCAAACGCCCTCAAAGATAATGATGAATGTATGGCCCGGCACAGGCGTGGACAGCTGGCTCGGAGAATATGACGGAAATACGCCGCTCACCGCCTGTTACAAAGAAATTTGTTTTACGGCTTATGATGATAATGATAACACCGATGAGTAATCCCCCACCCGTCCGATCAATCAAATACAAGGAGGCTTACTATGCTTTTTGATGAAAATAATTATACCGATGAATATATGGAAACAGAGGACGGCAAATTTCCCTACCGCGCTTATCGCGGAATTATTTTCGCAGATAAGCCTGTTGACGGCTTTCACACAATGAATATTTATGCACCGTCAGCCTACTATCGGGGAGAAAGCATTAACGGCTACACACTGAAAACAGTCCCTATTTTCATGCCGAATTCCGTGGGAGGATATTTTCCCTGTAGCACCGATGAACCGTGCCAAAGCAATACAATACGCCTTGCACTTCTCCATGGATATGTGGTAGCTTCCCCCGCTATCCGAGGCAGAACCTTAAAGGACAAGGACGGGAAAAATTGCGGCAAAGCTCCTGCCTGCATTGTGGATTACAAGGCGGCTGTCAGGTATCTTCACAGGTTTGCGGAGCTTATCCCCGGAGATGATAAAAAAATCGTTACCAACGGCACAAGTGCGGGCGGGGCATTATCCTGCTTAATGGGTGTAACGGGAAATCACCCCGACTATGAAAAATATTTCGGTGAAATAAGCGTTGACAGCGGTGACGACTCGGTTTTCGCCGCATCCTGCTACTGTCCCATAACCAACCTCGACCATGCGGACTGCGCCCATGAATGGCAGTTTGACGGTATCTATGATTACCACAGAAGTGAAATGTATATGTCCGAGGGAGGCAGACCGATTTTCACACCCGTAGACGGAATGATGGACGATATGCGTATCCGAATTTCCAAGGAGGAAAGCGCTTTATTCCCCGCCTACCTTAACAGCCTTAATCTAAAGGACGAAAATGGCAAGGCTCTCACCTTGGACGAAAACGGCAACGGAAGCTTTAAGGAATATGTTAAATCGGTAATTCTTTCCTCGGCGCAAAAGGCTTTGGACAAGGGCGAGGATTTATCCCGCCAGGGCTGGCTCACCGTTAAAGAGGGGAAAGCCGTTGCTATGGATTTTAAAGGCTTTGCCGCGGATATAACAAGAATGAAGCTTGCCCCTGCCTTTGACGATGTGACTATGACAAGTCCCGAAAATCATCTGTTCGGGAACAGGGATAACGATTTCGCCCACTTCACTCAATACAGTGCCGCTCACAGCTCAGTTAATGTCATTACAGCGGACAAAAGGGTAATTAAGCTGTTAAATCCCATGTACTACATCGGCGATGAAAGGGCGAAAACCGCCAAGCATTTCCGCATACGTCACGGCGAATGTGACCGTGATACATCTATAGCCATTTCCGCAATTCTTACCCTAAAGCTAAAGGAAATAGGCTGCAATGTGGATTACGCATCTCCTTGGAACATTCCCCATGCGGGGGATTATGATTTGGACGAGCTGTTTGCATGGATTGACGATATTTGCGTAAATTAAGAACAAAATAGCTAAGGGGGAAAGCAGCGGCTTTCCCCCTTTTTTTAAATTCCCCCGAAATGTGACAGGGTTCTTGAAGCAATTTCCGAGCCTTTGTTCATTGCGCCGATTATATCGCCGCTGAGCATATATTCACAGATAAATCCCGCATGGTAGCTGTCGCTGCACCCTGTGGTATCGACTATATTTTCAACGTCAACCGCCGATACACGGTACATATTACCCTTATGATATGTAACGCTTCCCCTCTCGGCAAGGGTCATATTAAATAATCCCTCGTATCCCTCAGACATTTCCCCAAATTGAGAAAGCAGCTCCTCCGTACCGCTTATCAGAAAGAAATCTATATAGGGCGCATACCTTTTCATATAGTCAAAATCCCGACATATACTGAAATCCACCGCCAATTTAAAGCTATGTTTTTTCTTAAGCTCAATTACCTGTGAAAAGCAGGACGCCCAAGAATGAATGAACACTGCATTGGCGGAGGTTATTATTTTAATTTCCCTTTCGTTTAATACTATGTTGTCAAGGATTTCTCCGTCCCATGAATTATCTTTATAATACCTGTCGCCATCGGGTGTCAGATACGTGCGGCTTTGGGCGGTGGGAAAGCGATCATCGGTTCGTATGTATTCGGTATTGATATTTAAGATGTGAAAGGGAATCCATTATAAAATCGGCATATTTGTCATGCCCCACAATTCCAAGGAGGGTAACGTCAACGTCAGCGAACTCCGCTGCATGGGCGGCGAAATTCAGCGCCTCCCCTCCCGGTCTGATTATATCCGTTCCGTCAAAAACATCCGCACAAATACAAGGCAGTGCCGCAAGATTTATTTTTTTCATCCTACATCCTCCATAAAGCTTCCAAAGTCAAAGAGTACAAAATATTTTTCATTCAGCGGGAAGCGAACTTTCCCTGCCATGAATCGCGGCGGACAAGCTCCTTGTCAATTTCATTCATAACCACAAATTTCTTTAAGCTCCAAAGAGGCGCTATAAGCGTATTTCGGTTGCCGTCCCCCGTTACCCGCTGTATAATTAAATCGGCGGGCAGAATTTCCAGCTGGTCGCAGACAATCCCCACATATTCCTCAAGGGTAAGGGCTGAAAGCTTCCCGTCAAGATAATCCTTTGCCATGGGCGTTCCCGCAATTATATGCAGCAAATGCAGCTTTATGCTGTGCAAATCCAGCTTTGCCATCTCGCGGGCGCTTTCCAGCATCATTTCCCTGCTTTCTCCGGGAAGTCCGTTTATAAGATGCACACACACGTTAATTCCGCATTCATGCAGACGCCGATAGCATTTCAGAAAATCCTCATAGCTGTGACAACGGTTGATATTTGCGGCGGTGCGGTCATGCACGGTCTGAAGTCCCAGCTCCACCGTAAGATATGTACGCTTCGACAGCGCTTCAAGGAAACGCAGCATATCGCCGCTTATACAATCGGGGCGAATGGATATGGCTGTTCCCACAACATTTTCAAGGGAAAGGGCCTCCTCCGTAAGCGCTTTCACCCTTTCAACAGGTCCGTATGTGTTGGTATTTGCTTGAAAATAGGGTATATACAAGCCCTCGTGCCATTTTTCATTCATCCGTGCCTTGACCTCGTAAAACTGCTCGGTAACGCTTTTTTGCGGGTCGCCCGCAAAATCGCCGCTGCCCGCGGAGCAGTACGTACAGCCGCCCACTCCCTTACTCCCATCGATATTGGGACAGGTAAAGCCGCAATTAAGGGAAATTTTCATAACCTTGCAGCCAAAGCGCTCTTTCAAATAATAGCTTTGGGTATAGTACCTTTTATTGGTATCCGAGTATCTGTATTTTTCCACTTATTTTTTCACCGACCTTTTTTGCATTTGCTGAACGCCGAAGCAGCTTTGATAATGCTTATATCACGATATGCACCCATCATTTCGGCTTGCTGTTAAGTGTGATAAATTAATCACAGCTCAATAAACTACTGTTTTGGTTTTCTGTTTTTCTGCGATTATCATCATTATAACATATCTGAGCTTTTATTGCACTACTTTTTTGCTTTTTTATTTTCGATATGATTTTCGCCATTACGCTTCGGATTTTCGCTGACCGCCGATTTTGGAGAAACTTAAACTCATTCCTTATTGACAAACAGAACAAATTATGCTATCATTAGTGTATTGGATTTTACTCGAAAAGGAGATAGTTATTATGCTGTACCCTCTTAAGCTTAAGCCCGCCTTTAAGGATTATATTTGGGGCGGAACAAGACTTCGCGACGACTTCGGCAAGGACTGCGATTTCGATAGGATTGCAGAAAGCTGGGAGCTTTCCTGTCACCCCGACGGCAAATCCGTTATTGCCAACGGCGAATTTGCGGGATCTACCTTGTATGACTATATTCACGATTATTCATATCATGTTCTCGGATCTAACTGCAAAAGATTTGAATATTTCCCCATTCTCATTAAGCTTATCGATGCCAAGGAAAATCTGTCAGTTCAAGTTCACCCCGATGATGAATACGCACGCAGAGTTGAGGGGCAATACGGTAAAACTGAAATGTGGTACGTTATCGATGCGGACGAAGGCGCATCGCTTTTATACGGCTTTAAAAAGGAAATATCCAAAGCCGAATTTGAACAGCGAATCAGGAATAATACCCTGCTTGAGGTAACCAATTCCGTTCCCGTGAAAAAGGGAGATGTTTTCTTTATAAGCTCCGGAACGCTGCACGCTATCGGAAAGGGTATACTTATTGCCGAAATTCAGCAAAATTCCAACGTTACATACCGTATCTACGATTACGGAAGAGTGGGTGCGGACGGCAAGCCTCGTCAGCTTCATGTTGATAAAGCCGTGGATGTTACAAAGCTTTGTCCCGCTGTCCCCTATCCGCAGAGCGATCCCAAGCCTATGGGCGGTTACACCGATAAGCTTTTGGCATCCTGCGACTACTTCACAGTGAATGCCTTGGAGGTTGACACGCAGGCGGAGCTTTTTGCAAGGGAATCCTCCTTTATCAGCATTCTTGTACTGGACGGCGGATGCGTTATTTCCGCCGACGGATGCGAACCCCTTGAAGCCGTAAAGGGCGACAGCTTCTTTATCCCCGCGGGTCTTGGCAAATTCACTCTTACCGGTAAATGCTCCGTGCTTAAAACATTTGTGGGGTAATTATCTTTGAAACCGATTATATATCATCTATCATCTGTATTGGGGGCTTTTTAATGAAATATTACATAGGAATCGACTTAGGCGGAACTAATATCAAAGCCGGTGTCGTAAATGAAAATTATGAGATAATCGCCAAGGCAACCACAAAAACTCTTTGCCCTCGTCTCGCAAAGGAAATCTGTGACGATATGGCGAAGGTGTCAATCGAGGCTTGCCGTGAGGCGGGTATCGATGTAAACGATGTGGAATGGATCGGCATAGGCACTCCCGGAATTGCCGACAACGACAAGGGCACTATCCCCTATTCCAACAACCTTGACTTCCACGATGTTCCCGTGAGAGAATACATTCAAACACATATCAATAAGCCCGTTTATGTAGCCAACGATGCCAACGCCGCCGCTTACGGCGAATTTGTGGCAGGCTCTGCCAAGGGTGCGAGAAACGCTGTCTGCATTACCTTGGGAACAGGTGTGGGCGCGGGAATTATCGTTGACGGAAAAATCCTTACCGGCTCTAACCACGCGGGCGCGGAGCTGGGTCATATCGTAATAGATATGGACGGCCCTCAGTGTACCTGCGGCAGAAAGGGCTGCTTTGAGGTATTCTCCTCCGCAATAGGTCTTGTACGAATGACCAAGGAGGCTGCGGAGGCAGACAGCTCCTCCCTGCTGAACGAGTATTACGAAAAGGACGGGAAATACTCCGCCAAGCACGCTTTCATTGCAATGCGCAATGGGGATAAGGCAGGCACGGAGGTTGTCAACAAATATTGCAGATATTTAGCGGCGGGCATTACCAATGCCATAAATATTTTCCAGCCCGATATTCTCTGTATAGGCGGCGGAGTATGCAACGAGGGTGATCACCTTCTCCTCCCCGTTAAGGAGCTTGTGGCTAAAGAGGTCTATACCAGAATGATTCCCCAAAACACTGAAATAGTGGTTGCAAGCCTTGGAAACGATGCGGGAATTATCGGTGCGGCATTCCTTGGAGACGCAGAACAAAACAAAACGCAATTAAACCGAAAGGAAGTAAATTAAAATGTCATGTACGGAATGTAACAACTTTTTCTGTGAGGGTGCGGATAAAGCCCCTCAGCGTTCTCTTTTCAACGCTTTGGGTATGACAAAGGAGGAAATGCAGCGTCCTCTGGTCGGAATAGTTTCGTCCTACAATGAAATTGTTCCGGGACATATGAATATTGACAAAATCGTTGAAGCTGTAAAGATGGGCGTTGCAATGGCGGGCGGTACTCCCGTGATGTTCCCTGCAATCGCTGTCTGTGACGGAATTGCTATGGGTCATGACGGCATGAGATATTCCCTTGTCACAAGAGATCTTATTGCCGATTCCACCGAATGTATGGCTCTTGCACATCATTTTGATGCGCTGGTTATGATTCCTAACTGTGATAAAAACGTTCCCGGTCTGCTTATGGCGGCTGCAAGGGTAAATGTCCCCACAATCTTCGTTTCGGGCGGACCTATGCTGGCAGGTCATGTTAAGGGAAATAAGACCTCCCTTTCCAGTATGTTTGAGGCTGTCGGCGCTTATACGGCGGGAACTATTTCCGCTGATGATCTGGACGAATTTGAGAATAAGGCTTGTCCTACCTGCGGAAGCTGTTCGGGTATGTACACCGCCAACTCCATGAACTGCCTTACCGAAGCTATCGGTATGGGACTTAAGAGCAACGGCACTATTCCCGCCGTTTACTCCGAAAGGATTCAGCTTGCCAAGCGTGCAGGTATGCAGGTTATGGAGCTTCTCAAGAAAAATATTCGCCCCCGCGACATAATGACCGAGCCTGCATTTATTAACGCTCTCACCGTTGATATGGCACTGGGCTGCTCCACCAACACCATGCTTCATATTCCTGCTATCGCAAACGAGTGCGGCATTGAGCTGAACCTTGATATTGCCAATGAAATAAGCGCAAGAACGCCTAACCTCTGTCACTTAGCGCCTGCGGGGCACACCTACATGGAGGATCTTAACGAGGCAGGCGGCGTGTATGCCGTTATGAACGAGCTTGCCAAGAAAAATCTCCTTAACACAGACCTTATCACCGTTACGGGAAAGACCGTTGCGGAAAATATCGCAGGCTGCGTAAACACTCACCCCGATGTAATACGCACCATTGACAACCCCTACAGTGAAACAGGTGGAATTGCCGTATTAAAGGGTAATCTTGCTCCCGAGGGCAGCGTTGTAAAGCGTTCCGCCGTTGCCCCCGAAATGCTTACCCACACAGGTCCCGCAAAGGTATTCGACTGTGAGGAGGATGCACAGGCTGCAATTCTCGGCGGAAAGATTGTCAAGGGTGATGTGGTTGTCATTCGTTACGAGGGACCTAAGGGCGGCCCCGGAATGAGGGAAATGCTTAACCCCACCTCCGCTATTATGGGAATGGGTCTTGGCAGTGATGTTGCACTTATTACAGACGGACGCTTTTCCGGTGCATCAAGAGGTGCGGCTATCGGTCATGTTTCCCCCGAAGCGGCTGTGGGCGGAAATATCGGCATTGTCCGTGACGGCGATATGATTACCGTTGATATACCCAATTACACCCTTACTCTCAACATTTCCGATGAAGAGCTTGCGAAGAGAAAGGCTGAATTTACACCGAAGAAAAAGGAACTCAAGGGCTATCTCAAGCGTTATGCGAACCTTGTTACCTCGGGCGCATCGGGCGCAGTGCTGAAAAACACCCTTGACTAAGGGATTACCTCGGAGATGCTATGGATAATACACAAAGCAAAAGCAAGTCCCCGTCAAAGCTGATAGGGCGTATAATTCTTATCCTCACACTGATTATACTGATTCTGTTTCTGATTTTGTCCTCCTATATAGGCGGTCAGGATAAGGCTATGGAGAAGTATTTTTCCTCGGTGTGCGCCGGAGATTTGAAAAGCAATGCCAAGGCAATAGGTATGGATTACGACCCGAACGATGCCGAAAAAGCCGAATATAAAGCGGCGGCACGGGCGTATTTTTCCGAAAAGGATGAATTTGCGGATTTGTCCGAAACGGATATTATTTCCTACAATGTGAATATTACCGATAGGACAGTAATATCCCCCACGGTATGGGTCTGCACAGCCGATGTCAGCTTTTACAGCGGTGAAATGTCACTGGTTATGAAAAACGTTGAAGCCGCACTAATCTATGACGGCGGCTGGAAATGTGAGGATATTCTCCTTTTGAATAATCTGCAAAGCCCCTCGGAAGTTGATTAGACAGTATATAATAAAATGTACCCTCCTTGCCGATTAGCGGTAAAAAGGGTACATTTTTTTCGGGAAATACGTCCTGCTTACTCCCTGTTCTTAAGCACTTCAGCGGGAGTTATCCTGTTAAGCTTTCTTACGAGCATTATGTTGACGATAAAGTAAATCAGCATTATCCCTGCAAAAAACAGCAAATATGTCTGCCACGGGTAAGCTACATCTACTCCCGAAGCTACGTTTGATACCAGCATCGGGAAGATACAGTCAATAATCACCTTTGACAGCGGAATCCCGATTATTGCACCTATCACTGCGGTATAGAAATTGCCGTTAAGATAAAGCTTCTTTACCTCCTTAGTCCTGTAGCCGAATGTTTTTACCAAGGATATTCCGAAAGCGGCTCTGTCTATCATTACCGACTGCATCAGGTACATCACCGTAAAGCATATCACTACGGCACACACCGACATGCTTACTATCATTCCCTGCATCATATCAAGGATAATTCCCGACGCCTTCTCTACATCAGCCTTTGTCACGGTGGAGTAAAGTCTGCCCTCATCTATGTCAAGGGCTTTGTCGGAGAGAACACAGTTGTAGTAATCCTCCTCCTCGCCGAAAAGCTCCCTCATGCTGTCTATATCCATAAATACCATCAGTCCTGCGCCATACTCGCCTATTTCCTCCACAGTAAAGACATAGCTTATTTCGTTGGTGTCGTCATCGAGTATGAGCTTGTCGCCGACCTTTAAGCCGTACCTCTGCGCCGCCGCTGTAGATGCGGTTATGCTGCTTTTCCCTGCGTGGGTATTGATTGTGGGGAAATACGGATTATCCTCGTCAATTCCCATTACTGTAACATCAAGGCTGTAGCCGTTTTCCGTCTTTGAAAGAGAGCTTACGTAGCAAGCCTCGCCGCCCTCGGGAACATCCTCCGTAGGGTATTTGAGCGTGTACATATACTCATACATGACATCATTTTCGGCTGCCTCACCGATATTTATACAAAGGAAATATGTGTCTGTCACAAGCATAAGTATAAGCAGCGACAGCACCATTCCCAGCACAACGGTCACGGAGGTTCTCATTTCACGGATAATCTGTCTTAGCTGAAATTTGCGGATAAAGCTCTTACTCTTTATATCAACCCGACTGTAAGAGTGTTCTTTCTGCTCGTTCCTTATAAGGGATAAAGCCGTTCTTGAAAGCCGCTTATTTATTACAAGGGCATTTGTCAGTGCGGCGATAACAGGGGGCATGACAATGCCGTATATTATCAGGTAGGTTGAGTAAATAGGCTCAAATTCGGGTACAGAAAAATAGTCACAGGTCCCGGCGGTCTGTACGTCCATTCCCCATGGGCTAAAGCCTATGCAGGTTCCGATAAGTCCCCCTATAAAGGTGATTATTGTTGGGAGTGCTATGTAGTGCAGTATCAGATCCTTTTTCTTTGCGCCCAGTGCGTAAAGCGTGCCTATTACACTGCTTTCACGCTGTATCTGATGTACCACGAAAACCGATATTACATAGGTGAAGATTATCATAATCAGCACGCCTGCGGCAAGTCCTGCGGTCTTGTTTATAGCCACATCGCCCGCCGCCCCGCCTATGCGGATATTATCCTCCTTTTCTATGAAAGAGGTCAGATTGTCAAGGTCAATTTGGAAAATTTCATCAAGCAGCTCATCCGACTGTTCCTTTAGTTCTCCCATACCGTCACTAAGCTCCGCCGAGCCCTCATACACCGACTTAGCCCCCTCGGTAAGAGCCTTTGAACCTTAGTAAACCTCGTTTATTCCGCTTTCAAGTGCTGTTATCCCCACGGTAAGGGTAGGGGCAATCGCTTCAAGAGGTGATGCGCCCTGTGCCAGCTCGCTTGCCCCGTCGGAAATTTCCCCCAGTCCATCCGTAAGGCTTTCCGATCCCTCGTAAAGCTCTTTCAGACCGTCACTAAGCTCCGCTGAACCCTCATAAAGACTGTTTATGCCGTCCGATATTTTATCACGCTTTTCAAAGACACCGTCAATTGTTTCAAGATAATATTTATCCGTAACATCTTTGTAATCAAACTCAAAATCCCTGATTATTTCCTTAAGCTCCGCCGAGGTATTCCCCTCACCAAGACGGTAAGCGTAGGTATAGTCCTCCGCCTTTTGGTCGGTTTCGTTGAGAATATAGTCGTAACGCTCATCGGTAACGAACATTACACCGAAATCCTTGCTTGATATAGCTGTGTCGGAAAGGTTTTCATAGGGTGCGTCATAATCGGGTGCAGAGCCGACACCCACTACGGTAAATTCGGTATTGGACGCTGTTATGCTGTCGCCCACGGAAAGATTATGCTCCTGTGCGTAACGCTTTTCCAAAACACATTCATTTTCCTCCACAGGGAGATTTCCGCTGTCAAGCTCAATAAGGTTAATAGCCTTACGAACCCTCATAACACGCAGCCTTGAGCCGTCTGTGACCTCTATGTCAAGGCTGAACTGCCTTTCAAGGGTAAAGCCCTTATCTGTGATTTCCTCCTCCTGCTCCGAGGTAAGGGGGATAAATACGCTGAACTGTCCGTCCTCCACACAATTCGCTTCACCGTGGGTTTCCGTGTCGATAATCACCGTTTCCGCCGAAGCAACCATAGAAATAACCATATACATTCCCATAGCAATCAGCAGTATAAGTGCGGCATATTTCGCCAAATTTTCCTTTAAATCGCGGGGTATACGCTTTTTCAGCACTCTGTTCATATTCATATCAAAGATCCTCCAGCTGTGCGGCGGGTATTCTTGTTTCGTTGAGATATTCCTTTGTTATCAGACCGTCCTTGACAAATATAACCTTATGTACCATGCTTTTTATGGCGTTGTTATGGGTAACAATCAGCATAGTTGTGCCGTACTTTTCATTTATTTTTTCCAGTAGGATAAGTATATCCCGTGAGGTTTTGGAGTCGAGAGCGCCCGTAGGCTCATCGCAAAGAAGCAGCTTGGGATTTTTTATAAGTGCTCTTGCAATAGCGCACCTTTGCTGCTGACCTCCCGAAAGCTGCTGGGGGAATTTCTTTCTATGCTCCGTAAGTCCCAAGGTGTCGAGAAGCTCGTCCATATCGAGGGGATTTTCGGAAATATACCTGCAAACCTCAATATTTTCCTCCACGGTAAGATTTGGCACAAGGTTATAAAACTGGAATATAAACCCCAAATTATCCCTACGATAATCGGAAAGAGCGTTTGGTTTAAGTCCGAATATTTCTTTCCCGTCAATCCTCACAGATCCCGAATCCATAGTATCAAGCCCGCCTATGCAGTTAAGCAGGGTAGATTTTCCCGAACCGCTTGTACCTTGGATAACGCACATCTGTCCCTTTTCGATTTCGGTGGAAATCCCTTTCAGCACCTGAACATAGCTTGAATCCGTGCCGTAGCTTTTCTTTACGTCCTTAACCTGAATATACATATAAATCCTCCTTAAATTAAATAACAATGTTACATAGATGTTATATTAAAAACGGACATAAAGTCCGTTATCTGTGTACCGGTGGCAAGAAATTAAGAAACAAGAGGCAAGAATTTTTTCACCTGTTAGTTACAAGTAAAGCACTTCAAAGATAAGGTACTATACTTTGTTTTTGAAGCACTTCTAATATCGTAAACGAGTAAATTTCCATTCTCTATCCTCCAATTTCTATTTTGGAGTAGAACAGGTTCAATTTCTATCTTCTATTCTCTATTTTCTATTCTCAAGTAGGGCAGGACTGCAAGCCCTGCACCCGGCTTACTTACGCCGCCTTTAGCTGTCCTTAAATTGCCCTGCTTCATTGACCGACTATCCACTCTATCCTCTTGCCTCTATTGGTTTATTCTTGTATCAGCGCCAAAAATCCGCCCTCTATAAACCTCATCATAACAGCAAGCTGCTTTTTCGCCTTTTCCTCGCTGCTGTTGTGGGTAATAGCGTGGATTATGGCGTCAATTTCCAAGTGGGAAAACCAGTGTACGGTAGCCTCGTTGAACCTGCTGTTTTCTCCCATGGCAACACCGTTCCCCGTAGCAATAGCAATGGTCTGCGCATCGCACATGGCAGTCATTCTGTCAAAAAAGCCCACTACAAGGGGGTGTTCACGGTTGCAAAGGATAATTTCAAACAGATCCTTATTGGCAAAGTACGTGGTGAGTATAAGCTCCCCCGCGTGAATATCCTCCGAATCATCCAACATAGGATTATAAGCTATAGTTTCCTGCTCTTTTCTGAAGTGGTCGGAGATAACAGCAATTACCCTCTCCATCGCAGGGGAAATAACCGCTTCAAACAGCTCATCCTTGTTCTTGAAGAAAAAATACATAGCCCCCGTGGTTACTCCCGCATTGGCGCATATTCTCCGCAAGGACGCGTTTTCAAAGCCACAGCGGTGAAATTCCTCCGTCGCCGATGCGATAAGCTTTGCCCGCGTTTCCTCGGGAACGCTGCCGGGTTTTCTTGACATTAATAATCCCTCCGCTGTGAAAAAATAAGGAATAAGTCTTTTACAGAAAACTAAGTAACAATGTTATTTTACCATATATACCGGTCCTTGTCAAGAGGTTTTATAAAATTCGGCATTTGGCACAAACATAGGTGCTTTTGGGGGGATAGCCGTTGGATAATAGGAATAGAAATTCATCTTACGATACCCGCTGCATGAAGATAAACCCCAAAACAAGATATGTTGCAAATATCACCCAAAGCAGATAGGGAATATTCAGATATGCGGACAGGGAGGAAATTCTGCGGAAGCTCATAATCATAGCGATAACCAATAACAGCAGTACAAGGATAACCACCAAGGATAATCTCAATGAATTAAACCCGAAAAATACAATGCTCCAAAGGAAATTTACAAAAAGCTGTATACCGTAAAGCTTGAGCGCATTTTCCTTTTTCTCGCTGTCGGATTTGTATACGATGTATGCTGATATTCCCATAAGCGTATAGAGTACCACCCAGACCACGGGAAAAAGCCACCCCCGTGGTGAAAGGGGTGGCTTTGTGTATTCCTCATAAACGGAGAAGGAATTCCCCGACAGCATTACAACCAGTGCCGAAAGTACCCCCGTAAGCTGGGCTGTCACAATGGAAATCAGCAGCTCCGTTACATTATGATTATGCTTTTTCATAGTATACCCACCTTTTCTTGTATTGATGGTATATACTATGCCTGTTTTTCTGCGCTTATGCCTGTGAAACGGCGGTTTTTCCTATATCTCTGCGGCAGTGCGCCTTTTCAAAGGTTATACCGCTGTCAATGGCTGAATAGGATTTTTCCAGCGCCTCGGTAAGAGTGGGCGCATTGGCTGTTACTCCCAGCACTCGTCCGCCCGAGGTGTAGAATGTGCCGTTTTCATACTTTGTTCCCGCATGATATACGAATACTCCGTCTGCCTGACCCTTGTCGTCAAGTCCGAAAATCTCCTTGCCCTTTTCGTACTTTACGGGATATCCTCCCGAAGCAAGCACTACGCAGGCACAGCACTCATTCTTCCACTTAACCTCAATATCGGAAAGAGTACCCTTGTATACAGCCTCGAAAATATCGTAAAGGTCGGTTTCAAGCAGAGGAAGTACAACCTGTGTTTCAGGGTCGCCAAAGCGGCAATTATACTCGATTACCTTTACACCGCTCTCTGTCGCCATAAGTCCGAAGTAAAGGCAGCCCTTAAAGGTTCTCCCCTCCGCATTCATAGCGTTCATAGTAGGAATGAATATCTTTTCCATACACTCCTTGGCAATTTCCTCGGTGTAGAAAGGATTTGGGGCAATAGTTCCCATACCGCCCGTGTTAAGTCCCTTATCGCCGTCAAGGGCACGTTTATGATCCATTGAGGACACCATAGGCACTACAACCTTGCCGTCCGTAAAGGAAAGCACGGAAATTTCGGGACCTGTGAGAAATTCCTCTATAACAACGGTGGTGCTGCTCTCGCCGAACTGCTTGCCGTCTATCATGGATTTTACCGCTTCAACCGCTTCATCCTCGTTCTGTGCAATTATAACGCCCTTGCCCAGTGCAAGACCGTCCGCTTTAATTACGGCGGGATAGCTGTTTTTCTCCTTTAGGTAGGCAATAGCCGCATTGCTGTCGGAAAAGGTTTCATAGCCCGCTGTGGGGATATTGTACTTTTTCATAAGCTCCTTGGAAAAAGCCTTGCTCCCATCGATAATCGCAGCCGCCTTGTTGGGACCGAATGTCATAAATCCTTCATCGTTCAGTGCGTCCACCATTCCCAAAACCAGCGGATCATCGGGAGCTACTACAACCATATCAACCGAAAGCTGCTTTGCAAGAGCCACAACACCGTCAATATCGGTTGCCGAAACGCTAAAGCATTCCGCATAGCGGGAAATACCGCCGTTTCCGGGGGTACAGTATATCTTATCAACCTTTGGGGACTCGGCAAGCTTCATAATAATAGCGTGTTCACGTCCGCCGCCGCCTACTACCAGTATTTTCATTTTTATCAATCACTCCTCAAATTTCGGCAATTCCGATTGCAGGCTGAGCCTGCACCCACCGCCTCCCGCCGCCCTACAATTGTCCCGAGTTGCCCTGTTTTATTACCCGCCATTAACTGTCGGTCAGCTTACTATCGCAATTCATTACATATAACTGTCGGCGGGAGACGGTGGCTGCGGGGACACCCCGCCGCTTAATGGTGGAAAAGTCTTATGCCTGTGAATGCCATGGCGATGTTGTATTTATTGCAAGCCTCAATAACATTATCATCACGGATAGAACCGCCCGGCTGTGCCACATACTCAACTCCCGATTTATGGGCACGCTCTATGTTGTCGCCAAAGGGGAAGAATGCGTCCGAACCAAGGGCAACACCTGTATTCTTATCAAGCCATGCACGCTTTTCCTCGGCGGTGAAAACCTCCGGCTTAACCTTGAATATATTCTGCCAAGCGCCCTCCGCAAGCACGTCCATGTATTCATCGGGGGACATATATACATCAATAGCATTATCCCTGTCGGCACGGCGGATATTATCCAAGAACTGAAGTCCCATAACCTTCGGGGACTGTCTGAGCCACCAGTTATCAGCTTTCTGTCCCGCAAGACGGGTGCAGTGTATTCTCGACTGCTGACCTGCGCCGATACCTATTGCCTGACCGTCCTTTACATAGCAAACAGAGTTGGACTGAGTATATTTCAGTGTAATAAGGGAAATAATCAGATTCCTCTTCTTGTCCTCGGGAATATCCTTGTTATCGGTAACAACGTTAGCCAAAAGGTCGTCGTCAACCTTAAGCTCGTTTCGTCCCTGCTCAAAGGAAACACCGTAAACCTGCTTTGTTTCTATCGGCGCAGGGGTGTATGAGGGATCGATACGGATAACCGTGTAATTGCCCTTTTTCTTGGACTTAAGGATTTCAAGAGCCTCATCGGTATATGCAGGGGCGATAATTCCATCGGAAACCTCTCTCTGAATCATCTTTGCGGTGCAAACGTCAACCTCGTCCGACAGTGCAATGAAATCACCGTAGGAGGACATTCTGTCCGCACCTCTTGCTCTTGCGTATGCACAGGCAAGGGGAGAAAGCTCCTCAAAATCATCAACCCAGTATATTTTCTTGAGTGTGTCCGAAAGGGGCGCACCGACAGCTGCACCCGCGGGGGAAACGTGCTTAAAGGACGTAGCCGCACACATACCCGTTGCCTTTTTAAGCTCGCTGACAAGCTGCCAGCCGTTAAATGCGTCCAGCAGGTTAATATATCCCGGTTTTCCGTTCAAGACCTCTATGGGCAGCGCACTCCCGTCCGCCATATAGACCCTTGAGGGCTTTTGGTTGGGGTTACAGCCGTATTTCAACTGCATTTCATTCATCGCTACATACCTCCGTTACTGCTTTGTATACTTATTTACAATTCTTGTATCCGATTTTCCTGTTTCAACATCAATGTATCTCACAAAAAGGGATACCTTGTTGTCGGCATTGAGGGCATTCCACAGCTTTTCGGTGAAATCGTCTATGCTGTCATTGCCGACGGTAATCTTCTTAGGCTCACCCTCAAAGCTGGGCAGGGGATTTCCGTCACCCATGTAGGTGTGTATGAAATGTCCCGTTCCGCTTATGGGATTTGTATAGGAGTATGTGAAACGATCACAGCAATCGGGATTTCCGTCAGCAGATTTAAGTATGCTTAAAGCATAGTTGTACATACCGTTCTCTATATGCATTATCCCCGAAATTCTCGGAGTATAGTTGGGAGCATCGTCCTCATATTCCCTTGTACGCAGGGACTGCTCAAAGGTTTGCTGACTGTCCATAAGGTCATATATGGTGTCGGTCTGGTCGCCGTTGGTGACAATGGTCTTGTTTCCCAGAACCCTTACAGGGGAATATATAATAAGATGTGGGTCGGTAAGCTTGGCAGGGTCGGCAGCCTCGGTGATAATACCGTCCTCTGTGGGAGTGAAAACACGGTTTCGTGAATTCACGCTTCTTCCCATGATAAAGTAAGCGGTGACAGCCGTCTTGCCGTCCTCCGAACGTCCGATAACTATACCCCTACCGGGATAAGCATTAGCCTTAAGCTCCTCAAAAATATCAATACTTTTCAAAGCCATACCTCCTAAATTTCCTTGAGCAGGGTCGCAAACCCGCCTAATTAGCATAAGCAACGTTGTCCTTAACGGTTATTCTGTCCTGACAGAGGAGGGAAACAGCCTGTGGCAGAAGCTTCCACTCACATTCCTCCATAACTCTCCTTTGCAAGGTTTCGGGAGTGTCGTCATTTCTCACATCAACAGCCTTTTGCAGGACAATAGGGCCTTCGTCACATACCTCCGTCACGAAATGTACGGTAGCGCCCGTTACCTTTACTCCCCTTTTCAGAACCTCCTCATGTACATGAAGTCCGTAAAAGCCCTTTCCGCAAAAGGATGGTATAAGCGCAGGGTGAACGTTAAGCATTTTGTAGGGAAATTGCCTTACAATCTGCTCGTCAAGTATTGTCATAAAGCCTGCATAGACCACAATATCAATGCCCTCCGCTATCAGGGTGTCGGTAATCGCCCTTGTGTAGGAGGCAGTGTCGGAGTAATCCTTTCTTGGCAGGGTTATTCCCTTTATGCCGTTTTGTGCGGCACGTTCAAGGGCGTAAGCACCCTCCTTGGAGGAAATAACGCAGGAAAGCTTTCCCCCTATCAGCTCTCCCCTCTTTTCGGAATCGATAAGGGCTTGTAGGTTCGTTCCTCCGCCCGATACAAGAACACCGATTTTTTTCATTTTCAAGCACTCCTATGCAATAATAACGCCCTCGTCGCTTTCTGTAAGCTCGCCCATGATATATGCGTCCTCGCCCGCAGCCTTAATAGCCGCAACAGCCTTATCCGCATCGTTTTTGTCGGTGACAACAACCATTCCCACACCCATATTAAAGGTGTTGAACATATCTCTCTCGGGGATATTTCCTGTTTTTGCAATAAGGTCGAATATAGGCAGAACCTGTACGGCACTGCGATCAATCTTAGCAGAAATTCCCTTGGGGAGTGAACGAGGAATATTCTCGTAAAATCCTCCGCCGGTAATATGGCTTATTGACTTGACGTTAACCGCCTCAAGCAGCGACATAACCGCCTTTACATAAATCTTTGTAGGGGTAATAAGCGCCTCGCCGAGGGTTGTTCCCAGATCCGACTGATGACGGAGAAGATTTCTTTCATTTACGGTAAATACCTTTCTTACCAGTGAAAAGCCGTTGGAGTGAACGCCGCTGGATTTAATTGCAATTACCGCATCTCCCGCCTTTTGGGTTGAGGGCTGCAAAATCTTGTCCTTATCAACCACACCTACGGCAAATCCCGCTAAGTCGTATTCGTCCTCGGGGTAAAATCCCGGCATTTCCGCTGTTTCGCCGCCGATAAGGGCACAGCCTGCCTGTACGCAGCCCTCCGCTACACCGGAAACGATTTTTGCGACCTTTTCGGGATAGTTCTTTCCCACAGCGATATAATCCAAGAAAAATTGTGGCTTTGCACCGCAGCAGATAATATCGTTGACACACATTGCAACGCAGTCGATACCGACTGTATCGTGACGATTCATAAGGAATGCTATTTTCAGCTTAGTGCCGACACCGTCCGTACCGGAAACCAATACGGGCTTGCTCATTCCCGTAACATCAAGCTCAAACAGACCGCCGAACCCGCCTATTCCCGACAGAACACCCGAAGTAGTTGTCCGTGCCACATATTGCTTCATCAGCTCCACTGCCTTATAGCCCGCGGTAACGTCAACGCCCGCTTCCTTGTAGCTTTCAGAGAAACTTTTCATTTACTGACCACCTTTAGCTTTTTTCAATCTTAAATTCAAACTTATCCTTGGGTATTTCCATAGGTACTTCGGCGGGATAATTTCCTGTAAAGCAGCCGTCACAGAAACGGCAATCCGCGTCCGTCAGGCTGTTTACTCCCTCAACGCTGAGATAGCCCAGTGAATCCGCACCTATTTCCCTGCATATTTCATCAACCGACATACGACAGGCGATAAGGTTTTCCTTGCTGTCTATATCCGTTCCGAAATAGCAAGGATTGGTAAAAGGGGGACAGGAAATACGTATATGTATCTCCTTTGCGCCTGCCTCCCGTACAAGGTTTACAATTCGTCTTGAGGTAGTTCCCCGTACAATGCTGTCGTCTATGAGAACCACTCTTTTGCCCTTAACCGTGTCTTTAATCACGTTAAGCTTTATTTTAACGGAATTTGTGCGTTCCGTTTGGCTCGGTTGAATAAATGTTCTTCCTACGTATCTGTTCTTGATAAAGCCCACGCCGTAAGGTATTCCCGAAGCATTGGCGTAGCCAAGAGCCGCATCCAATCCGCTGTCGGGAACGCCGATAACCACATCCGCATCGGCGGGATGCTCCTTCCACAGGTATTCGCCTGCTTTAAGCCGCGCCTCATGGACGCTTGCACCCTCAATCAGCGAATCGGGACGTGCGAAATACACATACTCGAATACGCACAAATGGGGCTTGTCCGTGCAGTGGGTTGTTATGGAACGCATACCGTTTTTATCTATTACCACGATTTCACCCGGGCGAACATCTCTTACAAACTCCGCGCCTATGCTGTCAAAAGCGCAGGTTTCTGAGGACGCTATAACAGAGTCGCCCAGCTTACCGATTGAAAGCGGGTGAAATCCTACGGGATCTCTTGCAATAATCAGCTTTTGCGGTGACATTACAGCAATACAGTATGCACCCTTGAGCCGATACATAGCCTTTTCCACAGCCTCCTCAATCGAACCGCATACAAGACGCTGCTCGGTAATAGCGTAGGAAATAACCTCCGTATCGTTGGTACTGTGGAAGATAGCGCCTTTCAGCTCATACTCCGTCCGCAGCTCGTAGGCATTGGTAAGATTTCCGTTATGGGCAATAGCCATAGATCCCTTTACATGGCGGACGACAAGCGGCTGTGCGTTTGAACGGCGGCTGCTTCCCGTGGTGGAGTATCGAACATGACCCACAGCAATATTTCCCTCGCCCAAATGCTCCAGCACGTCCTTGGTAAATACGTCATGAACCAGTCCCAAATCCTTATGATAGGTAAAAACACCACGGTCATTTACAACAATTCCGCAGGATTCCTGACCTCTGTGCTGAAGTGCGTAAAGTCCCATATAGGTCTGCACCGCCACATCGGTGGTTTCGGGACTGTAAATGGCGAAAACGCCGCATTCCTCGTGAATGGCACTCATGGAAAATCATTCCTTTCCATTCCAGCAATAGCTGCACAGCTTGCACCGGGGCAGTCCGACCGCCTCCATCATACCCTCAAGAGACTGGAATTCCAGTGACGTCAGCTTCAAACGGCGGCATATTTCCGCCCTTAAGCGTTTTCCTCTTTCGGTGGACGAGGAGGAATATTCCTCTATATACTTCACGCCCTCTGCGCCCTCAAACTCATCAATGACCTTTCTTGCAATAAGGTCAAGCTCTGAGGTGCTCCGCGAGAAATTCAGGTATTTACAGCCGTACATAATCGGGGGACAGGCTGAACGCATATGAACCTCTTTTGCGCCGTTGGCATAGAGAAATTCAACCGTTTCACGCATCTGCGTACCCCTTACAATGCTGTCGTCTACGAACAGCAGCTTTTTGCCCTCGATAAGCTCATGGACGGGTATCAGCTTCATTTTCGCAACCTGGTTGCGTATACGCTGATTTTGCGGCATAAAGCTGCGGGGCCATGTGGGAGTGTACTTGACAAAGGGTCTTGCAAAGGGTATTCCGCTGGCATTGGCATATCCCACGGCATGGGGAACGCCCGAATCGGGTATTTCGCACACATAGTCCACATCGGGGAGAGTGCCGTTTTTAATCTCGTTCCGCGCCATTATTTCGCCGTTTCGTGTATGCATGGTTTCAACGGTGACACCCTCGTATACGGCATTGGGATAACCGTAATATGTCCACAAAAATGTACATATCCTCATCTTATCCTCAGCGGGACGCAGGGTTTCATATCCCTTTGAGGTGATCTGCACTATTTCCCCAGGGCCTAACTCATAGCAGGTTTCATAGCCAAGCTTCTGATAGGCGAAGGATTCAAATGATACGCAGTACCCATCGTCACGCTTACCCAGCAGAATAGGAAGTTTGCCCAGCTTGTCCCTTGCGGCGATTATCCTGTGCTTGGTCATTATAATCAAGGAAAGAGAGCCTTTTATTCTTTCCTGCGCATAGCTTATACCGTCTGCAAGGTTAGCCCGTCGGGCAATAAGCGCACCCACAAGGGCGCTTGAATTAACGCTTCCGCTGCTCATAGCCTCAAAGCTTTCCGAACCCGCGTTAAGCAGCTCCTGCTCCAGCTCATCGGAATTGGTTATAATACCCACCGTGCAGATAGCGTATGTTCCCATTTTAGAGCGAACCAGTATAGGTTGGGGATCGGTATCGCTTATGCAGCCTATGCAAAGCTTACCGATCATTTCCTCGATATCACCCTCAAATTTCGTTCTGAACGGAGAATTTTCTATAGAATGTATGCTGCGCTGATAGCCCCGCTCCTCATCGTAGGCCACCATTCCACCGCGCCTTGTTCCCAGGTGGGAATGATAATCAGTGCCAAAGAAAACATCGCTTACGCAATCATTTTCCGAGGCTGCTCCAAAAAACCGCCCATAGCTTATTCTCCGAAAATACGTTTCATCATTTCTTGGTAAGCCTCTTCAACTCCGCCCATATCTCTGCGGAAACGATCCTTATCCAGCTTCTCGTGGGTAGTGCTGTCCCAGAAACGGCAGGTGTCGGGGGATATTTCATCGGCAAGGAGAATCTGACCGTGGAATCTTCCAAACTCAATCTTGAAGTCGATAAGGTCGATATTATGCTCCTTGAAGAATTTAAGCATGAAATCATTTACGGCAAAAGCGTACTTTGCAATAGTATCAAGCTCGTCCTTGGTAGCAAGTCCCAGACCGAGAGCATAGTAATCGTTGATGAATGGGTCGCCCAAATCGTCATTCTTGTAGCTGAATTCCAGTGTGGGGCATTTCAGCTGTGTACCCTCGGGAATAGCCAGCTTCTTGGAAAAGCTTCCTGCAGCCACGTTTCTTACGATTACCTCCAGGGGAACGATTTCAACCTTTTTAACAATGGTTTCTCTGTCGCTGATTTCCTCAACAAGGTGAGTGGGAACACCCTGCTCCTCGAGAAGCTTGAACATATAGTTTGTCATTTTGTTATTGACAACGCCCTTGCCTCTGAT
>Ga0192270_1053_pt1 | contig 21109 bp, 24 predicted proteins | sample Koala_Koa24_C3_FD_131269 | JGI IMG/M metagenome (GOLD analysis project Ga0192270, IMG submission 131269) | Enriched cells from koala feces incubated with labeled cellulose particles, San Francisco Zoo, California, United States - Koala_Koa2-4_C3 ...
AATCGATGCCTCTCTTGTGGGCGGCGTGGCTGTAAGCTATGGTGACAGTATGCTTGACGGCTCCGTCCGCACTAAGCTTGACGGTATGAAAAAACAGATTAAGAACATGATATCCTAAGTGTACATGAATTTGTGCATTGTAAAGGTGGTATGGAAAGATGGAATTACGCCCCGATGAAATAACGGGCATTATTAAGGAGAGAATCAAGAACTTTGATTCCAGAATAAAGCTCACTGATGTGGGAACGGTTGTAACTGTCGGCGATGGTATCGCGAAGATACACGGTTTGGACGACTGTATGTCCAACGAGCTTCTCGAATTTCCCGGCGGAGTGTACGGAATGGCACTTAACCTTGAATACGATTCCGTAGGTGCGGTTCTTTTAGGCTCCGATGCGGAGATAAGAGAGGGCGATACAGTCAAGAGAACAGGCTCTGTTGTTTCCGTCCCCGTAGGCGAGGAGCTTTTGGGAAGAGTTGTAAATGCCTTGGGTCAGCCCATTGACGGAAAGGGTGCTGTCCTTACAAGCGAAACCAGTCCAATAGAGCAGCCCGCATACGGAATTATAGCAAGACAGTCGGTTAATCGCCCGCTTCAGACAGGTATCAAGGCTATTGACTCCATGATACCGGTGGGAAGAGGTCAGAGAGAGCTTATTATCGGCGACCGTCAGACCGGTAAAACGGCTATTGCCCTCGATACCATTATCAATCAAAAGGATAAGGGTGTGCTGTGTATATATGTGGCAATCGGTCAGAAAAGATCTACCGTTGCCAACGTAGTTGAAACACTGGAAAAGAACGGTGCAATGGATTATACCATTATAGTTTCCGCAACCGCATCGGAGCTTGCACCCCTGCAGTATATTGCGCCCTATACAGGCGTTGCAATGGCTGAATACTTTTTGCGTGAGGGAAAGGACGTGCTTTGCGTATATGACGATTTGTCGAAGCACGCTGTGGCTTACAGAACGCTTTCTCTGCTGCTTAAAAGACCGCCCGGACGTGAGGCTTATCCCGGAGATGTTTTCTATCTCCACTCAAGGCTTTTGGAGCGTGCCTGCTGTCTGAGCGAGGAGTACGGCGGCGGTTCGATTACCGCGCTGCCTATAATTGAAACCCAGGCGGGAGATGTGTCCGCATATATCCCCACAAACGTTATATCCATTACGGACGGTCAGATTTTCCTTGAAACAGACCTGTTCAACAGCGGCGTTCGTCCCGCTGTAAACCCCGGTGTATCCGTTTCCCGTGTGGGCGGTGATGCGCAGATCAAGGCGATGAAGAAAGTTTCGGGCTCACTTAAGCTTACCTATTCCCAGTACAGAGAGCTGCAGTCATTCTCCCAGTTCGGTTCGGATCTGGATAAGGATACCAAGGATCGTTTGACTCTCGGCGAAAGGGTTGTGGAGATCCTCAAGCAGGACAGAAATTCCCCTATACCCGTTGAGGATCAGGTTATTATAATATACGCCGTAACAAAGGGCTACCTTGAAAGGGTTGCGGTCGGGGATATAGCCGAATATGAAAAATCCCTTTTTGAGTTTGTAAACGAGCTGCACCCTGAAATCACAGGGGCAATCAAGGACAGCGGTCAGCTTTCCGCAGAAACGGAAACAGCCCTCAAAGAGGTGCTTACGGAATTTACCGATAAATTCGTCGCCGAAAAAGCGTAAAGGCGGAGGAGGATTCAAATGGCTGCAGGAAATATGAAGGATATAAAGCGCAGAATTAAGAGCGTTGAATCCACCATGCAGATAACCAAGGCTATGGAGCTTGTGGCATCCTCAAAGCTGAGAAAGGCTACGGAAAAGGCGGATAAGGCAAGGCCGTATTTTGACGCTTTATACGGCACTATGTGCGAAATCCAGGCGGAAAATCCCAAGTTTCTCTCCCCCTTTAAAAGCAAGGGCGAAAAGGGCAAGGCACTTCTCATCGTCATTGCGGGCGACAGAGGTCTTGCGGGAGGCTTTAATGCGGGAATTTTCAAGGCTGCCGCGGCGCGTATCGAGGAGCTTGGAGGTAAGGACAATGTTGAAATCCTTGCCATCGGCAAAAAATCCGTGGAATACTTCGAGAAGCGTGATTACACCATGCCGTGGGCTTATCCCGGAATTGCCGAGGGTATGAAAATCAGTAGGGCACAGCTTATTGCCGATGAAATAGTTACAGGCTACGAAAAGGGGAAGTTTTCCTCGGTGGATATTTTCTATACAAGGTATGTTTCCCCCATTACCCAAGAGCCTGTGCAAAAGGCGGTTCTCCCCGTGGAATTTGACGAAAGCATTAAGGTGTCAAAGGCAATTCCCATTTACGAGCCCTCCGCAGGGGAGGTTTTCAACAGCATTGTACCCAAGTATGTTACGGGAATGCTGTTCGGCGCAGTGGTGGACAGCTTTGCCGCCGAGCAGGCAAGCCGCCGAAACGCTATGGAAAACGCCTCCGACAATGCCTCGGAGATGATAAATAACCTGTCATTGTCCTACAATAAGGCGCGGCAGGCGGCTATCACTCAAGAGCTTACGGAAATTGTAGGCGGCGCATCGGCAGGAGAATAGCGCTTTAAACTAAAGAGGGATATATTTCCCCATTCCCTCCAATATGGAAAAATGAGGTGAATTTTTAATGCCGCAGAATAATGTGGGAAAGGTTGTCCAGATAATCGGAGCGGTTGTGGATATCCGCTTTGAAAAGGATAATCTTCCTAAGCTTAATAATGCGATAAATATTGAATTTAACGGCAAAACCTTGGTTTGCGAGGTAGCGCAGCATATCGGAAACGACATAGTGCGCTGTATTGCCATGTCCTCAACAGACGGACTTGTAAGAGGTATAGATGCCGTTGATACAGGATCGCCTATAACCGTTCCCGTGGGAAATGCCACACTGGGCAGAATATTCAATCTGCTGGGTGAACCGGTTGATAACGGCCCCGCCGTCGAAACGGAGGAAAGATGGGCGATACACAGGGAGGCACCCTCCTACGAGGAGCAGACAGCCTCCAGTGAGGTTCTTGAAACGGGAATTAAGGTTATCGACCTTATCTGCCCCTATCTGAAAGGCGGTAAAATCGGTCTTTTCGGAGGAGCGGGAGTAGGTAAAACCGTCCTTATCCAGGAGCTTATCAATAACGTTGCCAACCAGCACGGCGGCATTTCCGTATTTACCGGTGTTGGTGAGCGTACCCGTGAGGGCAACGACCTTTACCATGAAATGAAGCAATCGGGAGTTATCGACAAAACCGTTCTTGTATACGGTCAGATGAACGAGCCTCCCGGAGCGAGAATGAGAGTCGGTCTGTCGGGACTTACTATGGCAGAATATTTCCGTGATGTCCAGGGACAGGACGTACTTCTCTTTATTGACAATATATTCCGTTTTACCCAAGCAGGCTCCGAGGTGTCGGCGCTTCTCGGACGTATGCCCTCGGCGGTTGGCTATCAGCCCACACTTGCCACGGAAATGGGCGCTCTACAGGAGCGTATAACCTCCACGGGAAAAGGCTCTATCACCTCCGTTCAGGCGGTATATGTCCCTGCGGATGACCTTACCGACCCTGCCCCCGCAACGACCTTTGCGCATCTTGATGCTACAACGGTTCTTTCGAGAAGCATCTCTTCACTGGGCATATATCCCGCCGTTGACCCTCTTGACTCCACGTCCAGAATACTTTCTCCCGATGTGGTGGGGTATGAGCATTACGAAACAGCCCGTGCGGTTCAGAATATTCTCCAGAGATATACCGAGCTGCAGGATATTATCGCCATTATGGGTATGGATGAGCTTTCCGATGAGGACAGAATTACCGTTTCCAGGGCGAGAAAGGTACAGCGTTTCCTGTCCCAGCCTTTCCATGTAGCGGAGCAGTTTACAGGTATGAAGGGTAAATATGTACCTCTAAAGGAAACCATAAGAGGCTTTAAGGAAATAATCGAGGGACTTCATGACGATCTGCCCGAGTCGGCATTCCTGTTTGTGGGTACTATCGACGAGGCGGTTGAAAAGGCGAAGATGCCCGAAGAATAACCCCGAAAGGACGGTGTGAATATGCCGACAGCGTATCAGCTTACGGTGATAACCCCCGAAAAGACCTTTTTCGATGGCGAAACCACGCAGATAATCGTGCGTACCACCGAGGGCGATATTGGTATATTGGCAAACCATATAAGTCTTGTGGCAAGTCTGCCGTCTGGACCTATGAGGATAATGATGGAGGACGGCAGCTGGCGAGCGGCAGCCGTTTCCTCGGGACTTATCAAGGTAGGCTCAAATAAGGTGTCTGTGTTTGCGGATGCGGTTGAGTGGGCGGACGAGATTGATATTGAGTGGGCAAAGCGATCCCTTGAGGACGCAAAGCAGCGCCTTTCCGCCAAGAAGAGCGGCAGAGATATGGATCTTGCCGAGATGAAGCTCCAACGTGCGCTGAACAGAATAAGCGTACACGACAGGGGCGCAAAATAAAATTATCCGGAGTATTTCCAAGGGCTATACTCCGGTTTTTGTTTACATAAGGGAAAGGATATCCTCATTGCTAAGGGATGGCTGTGCGGCTCTGTTGATGGCAAAGGCGAGAAGATGTGCCGTTCGGTCGATGAGCTTGTCAATATCCCTCGTTGTCACCATCATATTTGGCATATGCTTGTCGGGGGAATTTCCGGTGACATTGCAGATTATGCTGTGCATATCCACCACAGTGGGAACGCCTACGGCAATGACGGGTATTCCCGTAGCCGCCTTTGAAAGCTCCTTGCGGCGGTTCTGCACTCCCGAACCGGGGGAAATTCCCGTGTCGGTAATCTGTATGGTTGTGCCAAGCCGTGAAATGTCGCTGCAGGCGAGGGCATCAACGGCAATTATGCAGTCGGGCTTTACGGTGTCGCAGAGGGACAGGATTATTTCCGAGCTTTCTATTCCCGTCTGCCCCATAACTCCCGCCGAAAGCACAGAAACGGATCTCAAGGACAATGAGCCTAACTCATTCCCCACATTTTCCTCGGAAAGATGCCGTGTGGCGATTATCCGCTTTGCGGTTTTCGGACCTAAAGCGTCGGGGGTAATGCTTTCGTTTCCAAGACCGCATACAAGAAGATTTTTCGGATTTCCCATCAGAGATGTTATTTCATTGGCAATATTCTGTGACTGCTCTCCGAAATCCTCGGGGTGTGCCGAAAGGCGATCCGTTTCCACGGTGACATACCGCCCCTTTGCCTTTCCCAGCCGCAGTCCCGCCATATGATCCTTTATGATAATCTCCGTAATGCTGCAAACGCTGCTGCGGCGCATTTTTCTTTCCACACCCTTTGGCAGCCTGCGAGCGTTTTCGTCCAGTATTTCCACCGCAAGATCCGTTCTGTTTGACATTTTATTGACCTCCTGTATAGACGGCAGCAAAGCCATTTTATGTAGCTTATGTCAAATTAAACAAAAACAGGCGAAAAATTTCTTCACATTTTCCCGAATTTTCTATTGAAAACAGTTTTGATAAGTGGTATAATATTTTTATGTGAGTGTGACCTCAGGACGACGAGCAGGTCATGCAAATAGGAGAGATAGCTTGACGCAGAATGATTTACAGCATTTTGCCGGTTCATTACCGTGTCATTTGAACCACCATTGCTATTATATCCGACCTGTATATAATTATTATTTATTTTCGTGGAGGATAAGAATATGCCAAACATTAAATCTGCTAAGAAGAGAGTAAAGGCTATCAACAACAAGACCCTTAGAAACAAGATGATTAAGTCCAACCTTAAGACCACACTTAAGAAGGCTGATACAGATACCACCGAGGAGTCCGTAAAGCTCGCTATAAAGAGAGTTGACCAGGCTTGCGCAAAGGGTGTTATGCACAAGAATAAGGCAGCAAGAAAGAAGAGCCAGCTTCAAAAGAAGCTTAATGCTGCTAAGTCTGCCGAGTAAGATTTTTTCGATCGCCGTAACGGGAAGCGTTATGGCGGTTTTTTATTTTACTTTGTTTAAACAATTTATACAAATTGCTTGACTAAATCCGAAAAATATGTTATCATTATGACAGCGTTATGCTGATATTGTACCGAAATATTTTTTATAGATGGAGGTTTTACCATGGAAAGCAGAGTTCAGACTATAGAATCGCGAAAGAACAAAAGGGTAAAAATAGACATTATCCCCGGCCATTTTGCCACAAACCACTCCCATATAAATTATTATGTGGATCTCACAGGCATTAAGACAAGCCACAAAATGGCAAAGGCTGCGGCAGATCAGCTGGCAGGCTCCTATGTGGGAACGTATATTGATACCATTATTTGCCTTGAGGGTACGGAGATTTTGGGAGCATTTTTGGCGGAGTGCCTTTCAAGCGGTGGTATCAACGTAAATTCCGATATTTCCGTTATCACCCCGGAGCTTAACTCCAATAATCAGATGATTTTCAGGGATAATATACAGAAGAACATCTGGGGTAAGCGTGTTTTGCTGCTTATTTCCTCTGCGTCCACAGGTAAATCCATTAACAGGGCAATAGAGTGCCTGCGCTATTATAACGGTCAGCTTGTGGCTATCAGCGCAATATTCTCCGCTATAGACAGCGCCAACGGAATTGACGTTCATGCCGTATTTACAAGGGACGATATTCCCGGATATGATACCTATAAATCCGTTGATTGTCCTATGTGCAAGGGCGGTCAAAAGGTAGATGCGCTTGTAAACAGCTTTGGCTATTCAAAGATTTGATTGAGAAGAGGTAATTTGACATGAATAAGAAAATAACAGCCGCAGTCATGGCGGCTTTGATGTGCGTTTCCCTTTGCACCGCTTGCGGCGACAGCGCATCCTCCGATGATACGCAAAGTGAAACCGCAGCTGTGGAGGAAACCACCGCGCCCGCAGCGGAAACTAAGGTTTCCATTACCACACAGGCAGTTCCCACAGAGCCTGTTGACCTGGAGGCAGGAGTTACCGATACCATGTACGAAAGGGCTATACTTAACGAGGGAAACAAGTCAAGGCTTGCGGCGGCAATGGAAAAGGCTGAAAACGGCGAAAGCATTACAGTAGGCGTTATCGGCGGCTCTATTACCCAAGGAAGTCTTGCTTCCTCCTCCGAGCTTTCTTATGCGGGACTTTTCAATCAATATTGGTGCGAAAAGTTCCCGAATGCGGAGATTAACTATGTAAATGCGGGTATAGGCGGCACAACCTCCTATCTTGGCGTTCACAGAGTTGACGAGCAGCTTCTTGCCTATGAGCCTGATGTGGTTATAGTGGAATTTTCCGTAAATGACGGCGATAAGGTTATGAACAAATACTCCTACGACAGCCTTGTAAGGAAGATACTCAACTGTGATTCACAGCCTGCCGTTATATTGCTCTTTACCACTATGGAGGACGGCACAAGTCTTCGGGATACCCACAAGGAAATAGGCTTTGCATATGATCTCCCCATGATTTCCTATCACGATGTGGTATATCCCGAGGTTGCTGCGGGTACTCTTGCATGGACGGATATTTCCCCTGACAATATTCACCCCAACGATGCGGGTCACGATATTATAGGTCAGCTTATTTCCCGCTACCTTGACAGCGTTTACGATGAGCTGGACAGCATAGATACCTCCGATCTTTCTTTTGATACGGCGGCATATACGGCGGATTATTACGCTGACGCAAAGCTTTATAACGCCACCGAAATAGAGGCAACGGAAATGAACGGCTTTGAGGTGGGTTCAAATACCGTTTACCCCACAATGTTCACCGATAACTGGGTAACAACAAGCGGCGGTTCTATTACCTTTGATGTGGAATGTAAGTGCTTCGGTCTGTTCTATGTTATGCAGACCAACGGAAAGGGCGGCACATTCGAGGTCTATGTGGACGGTCAGAGAAAAGCCGTAATTGACAGTGATTTCAGCGGCGGCTGGGGAACATACGGCGAAACCACACAGGCGCTTCTTTCCAAGGACACCGAGGCCCATACCATCGAGATTAAGCCTGCGGAAGGCTCAGAGGACGCAGAGCTTACAATCCTTGCCCTTATGATGTCATAATCCCATATGAATACAGAGCTTAAATATGTTGACGTTCATTCTCCCGACTTCGGGAGAATGAAACGTCTTTACAAGACCGCATTTCCCGCCGATGAACGCGCGCCCTTTTTCCTTTTGTCGCAGATGGCGAAAAAGGAGGACGTGGATTTTTGGGGGATATATAACGACCAAAAATGGGTAGGACTGATGTATGTGGTCAGTGAGGGCGATTTATCCTATCTTTTCTATTTTGCCATAGACGAAAGCGAGCGGGGAAAGGGCTGCGGCAGCGGCGCATTGAAAGCCTTGCGGAAAAAGTACCGCGGCAGACGGATTTTCCTTGCAATAGAGCAGCTTGATAAGTCCGCGCCCAACTATGATGAACGTGTAAAGCGCAAGAGCTTCTATGAAAGAAGCGGCTTTACGGCACTTAACCAAAGGCTGCGGGAGGGGTCTGTCGTATACGAGCTTTTGGGGATAGGCGGCAGAGTAGAGCCTGAGGAATACAGGTGGCTTATGGAGAAAAGCGTGGGCAGGATTATGCTTAGGCTTGTGCCTATGAGGATAGAGGAATAAAAGCAAATAAACGTAAATCGGACTTTCGTTCGGTTTACGCTTTTTCTTTACTACTTACGACTGCCCCCTAAGCGGCATTCAGTTCCATTTTGAAAATCAATCTTCCTCTTTTACCATGTCACTGATAATCATAACAATTGCCGCAATATCAAGTATTATAAACAATACATTCAGGATAATTTTAAGCTTTTTCATATCGCTTCATCTCCGTCAGCCTATTCTTCAAGCGGTGTTACATAAACCGTTCTGTTGTTTGTGAAGATAACCATTCCGGGCTTTGCACTGGAGGGTTTTTTTACGTATTTCACGGGAACATAGTCCACAGGAATCTGTGAGGAGCTTGCCGCGCTGCTGTACTTAGCCGCCGCCCTTGCGGCATACATGACGGTTGAATCGGGTACATCACCGCCCTGCGCCTTGATTATAACGTGTGAGCCGGTAATGTTCTTTACATGAAGCCAAATATCGGTTTTTTCCGACAGCTTAAAGGTAAGCTGATCGTTCTGAACATTGTTTCGCCCCACAAGCACGGTAAAACCGTCGGGGGAGGTAAGCTGTATGGGCGGGGCAGGTTTCGGCGGCTTTGCCTTTCCCTTTTGCGCGCGAATATATCCCTGTTCGGACAGCTCCAGCCGCAGCTGCGCAATATCGCTCTCCGTCTGTACCCGTGAAAGAGCGTCGGAAACGCTTTCAATGTACCTCAGTTCATCTTCTCCCGCAGAAATTTGTTTCATAAGCTGCTTCTCGGCAGTGCTTGCCTTTCGGTATGCGGAATAATACCTCTGCATATTCTGTGAGGGTGTAAGCCTTTGATCAAGCTCAATCCGCACAGTGGGACAGCCCTCATCGAATATATTTTCACATTCAAAGCTGCCCATACCCTTTTCAAGGCGGTATATATTTGCGGAGATAAGATCGCCTTTCAGTTTAAGCTGCTCCCGCTTTTCGGAGTTTGCAAGCTCCAGCTGCTGATTGGCTATACGTCCCCTGATACGCTTTTCGGTGTTGGTGAGAAGCTTATGGAGATCTTGGGAGCGCTGCTTCATTCTGCCGCTTCTGTCCCGTTCGCCGTAGAAGCGGTCAAGGAGAGAGCAGGCACTGTCACAGTATATATTCTCCATAAAGCTGCCGTACTGGGTTATATCCGTAAAGCAAAAGTCCTTTAGCCTTTCGCCGTTTTCCTTTAAAATAGTATATTTTCTGCTGCCCGAAAGAAAATCATTTCGGGTCTTTTTTATTTGGGCAATGATTTTTCCGCAGATATCCTCGTTCATTTCGGCGTTTTCATTATCTCCCAGTGCAAGATAAACCCATTCCCTTGCAAGCACGGGAGAAATGCCCTCAAATACGGCGACAAGGTGCTTTGACAGCGATGTGCCGCTTACCGTTGAAATTCGCGCGGTCATATCCTCGTCGGAAGCGATAAGGAAATTAAGGCGATCCTGCTTTTCAGGGAGAGTGTAGGTCATTCCGGGAAGAAGGGGACGCTGTGAGGTAACAGCATCCTCTGAACGGCGCAGGCAGTCTATTATCCTGCCGTTATCCCCGATAACAATTAGGTTGGAGTATTTTCCCATAAGCTCCGCGGCAAGGGTAATCGTCACCGTGTCCCCCAACTCGTTTATGGTTTCAAAGTCAAAAAACAGTATTCTTTCAAGCCCGTTTTGCCTTACGGCAATAAGCCGCCCCGCGCCGAGCCGCTTTCTCAGCAGCATACAGAACATAGGGGGAGTTTGGGGATTTTCTATGCTTTGTGCGGTAAGATGAACCCGCGATGCTCCCGAAACAAGGGAGAAAAGCAGCTTATTGCTGCCCGAACGGGTGCGTATAGAGATTAGTATTTCGTCACGGGAGGGCTGATGAATTTTTTCTATTCTGCCTCCCACAAGAGGTTCCAGCTCCTGCTTAACCGCAAGGAGAAATGTACCGTCAAGAGCCATTGCTATCACCTGATTTCCTGTATATCAAAACCGTGAAATCCGCCTCGGTTTCAAGGCTTTCAAGGGAATTTACACGTTTGTGACCCTCCTCGCTTGTTTTGTAGTAGTAGGGGGTCATAGTGAATAGATTTTGTATATCGGTGGGGTTGTCAAGGAGGATATTCTTTGAACATTCCACAGCCTCAATAAGGCTGAAGCCCTCAATATCAAAGTCCTTGACCGTATTTTCGTAGGGAGTGTCGTATATAGCCGCTTTCAAGGAAAATAAATGCATTTTCGAGGGAATAGCCATAATCATAATGCCGTCTTTTCCCAGCACCCTGCGGTATTCATTCCCGCAAAAGGGTGAGAACATGGTTATGAGCAGGAAAATGCCATTGTCCGAGATAGGCAGTCGGAATACGCTTGCCGCCGCCGTTTCCACACGGCTGTTACCCTTAAAGGAGGAGGCGGTGCAGGCACAGGCGGCTTTGGAAATATCCACAGCAAGAAGTGAAAAATCCTTTTCCGCATTTTCAAGTGCTTTAACTACCTGTTTGGTGTAATATCCCTCTCCGCAGCCTGCATCAAGTATACGTCCGCCGCAGAAATACTTCACTGCCGTGTGGGAAACTGTTTCAGCAAGGTGAGAATAATATCCCTTTTCGAGAAATGACCGCCTTGCATTTACCATAAGCTTATTATCTCCCGGTAGCTTGGCATTCATTTGGCTTGACAGAAGAAGATTGACATATCCCTTGGAGGAGATGTCAAAGCTGTGACGATTGGGGCAAAGATAGCTGTGCCCGTCCCTCTCAAGGGGCAATCCGCATACGGGACAGATAAAACCGCTTTTCATATCAGTCCTCACTCCCCACAGGGTAATAGCTTACGGGGTCGTCGCCCTTTGATGTTTCGGTAATATTCACATCGGGGAACAGGGGAGAAAGCAGCTCTTTCATCATTCCGCTGAAAATCCTTTCCGTGTGGTAGTGACCGCAGTCAATTACCGTAAATCCGCTGTTCAGTGAGTCAACAAAATCACTGTGCTTGAAATCTCCCGCAGCTAATGCGTCCGCACCCTTTTGAGCCGCAAGAGCGCAAAGACTTCCCCCTGCGCCGGAGCTTACGGCAAGGCGGCGAATTACCCTGCCGCCTCTGTTAAAGCGGACAACAGTGCAGCCCAATGCATTGCCTATTATTTCCGCAGCCATTTCGGGTTCGATAGGGCTTGCAAGGGTGTATATCATTCCTATGGAAAGTCCGTCGCCCGTCACTTCAAGAGGTTCGGCATCGCAAAAGCCCAGCTTGTCCCACAGAATGTCCCTTAGTCCCTTGTTCATTCCGCAGGGCGCCATGTCAAATGGAGTATGGACGCAGATTGCGGCGATACCGTATCTTATGAGCATTGCGGGGACGGAGTCGGGGGAAAGGCTTTTTAGGGGATGAAATATTACGGGATGATGACTTATGATAAGCTGTACTCCCTTTTCGTGCGCTTCCCTCACGGTTTCTGTGGTTATATCGAGAGCGGTTATGACGGAGGAAACCTCCTCATCGGGGTCGCCCACAATAATCCCGCTGTTATCCCAAGACATCGCTGTGGAAAAAGGTGCAAATTCATTTATGGCATTGTAGAAATCCTTTACGGTAGACATTTTATATATTCCCCTCGATTTTTTCTGTAATAAGGTTAATGATTTTAGTAAGCTCCTCGCTTTTTTCGGGATTGGAGGAGGAAAGTCCCACAGCCGCCTTTTTCAGACGCTGAGCCTGAAAACGTGCATATTCAGCCGACAGGGGGAGTGATAAATCTATTTTCCCAAGGTGTTCATCGGTTGGCTGAAGTACAGACGGTTTTCCTGTGTAACGGCATCGAATAACCGTGTACAGGAATTTTCCTTGGCGGCATATAACCTCGCTGTCCGTTTCAAATCCGCCCTCGGCAAGCGCCCGCCGCAGATATTCCGCCCGTGTCATAGGCTGGAGAATGAGATTTATATTATTTTCCCTAAGACGGTTGTCCTCGGATATTATTCTGTATATAAGCTCGCCGCCCATACCTGCAATGACAATATCGGTGACATTCTCCGTGGGAACGGATTTCAGCCCGTCCGAAAGAATAAGGCTTACCTTGTGGTAAATCCCCTCCCTCTCCGCTGTAGCTTTGGCGGCGGAAAGGGGCAAGGGGTTTATATCGCAGGCTATGGCGCGGCTGCATTTTCCGCTTGTAATAAGATATGCGGGGAGATAGCCGTGATCCGTCCCCACATCGCAAACGAAATTACCCTTAACAAGAGCCGCGCAGGTGAGTAATCTTTGATCCTTTAATATCATACACTTTACCTAAGAAATACCGCACAAGCTGCCTTGTGCGGTATCAGCGGAAGTTTTATTTTTCCTCAAAGTGCTTGTTAAGCTGCTCAACAAGCGCATCAACGTCAGTGCCATGTACCGCACAGGCATCTGCAATGGATTCCCCTCTTGAGGCGGGGCAGCCCAGACAGTGCATACCTATCTCCAGAAAGTAGGGAGCAGTATCCATATCCGCATCGAGAATATCTCCGATAACGGTATCGGGTGTTACCTTAAAACTCATTGTGATTACTCCTTTGCATTGAACTTCTGCGGCAGAGCAAGCCGCAAATACATTATATCCTATTTTCGTGTATTTTGCAATAGCTTTGGCGAAAATAATCGAATATACCCATAATTTCAGACTTAAGCCAGAGAGGTCCTTATTTTCAGGCAAAGCTCCGCCATGTAATCCTCGCTTTCCTTCATACCATGGTTGAACCACTCGGTCAGCAGGGAAATCTGTGCGGCGGCAGACGCCTCCAGCATATACATATACCCCACATCGCTTGCAGCTTCACCCTTGATTATATCTTTAAGCCGCTCGACAATGGTATCAAACATACTTGTTTTAAGGAGCATACCCATAAGTCTGCTTTCCTTTCTCACCTCGGAGAAAATCGCTGCATACCAGCTTTTGGGGTTTTCCTCATATTCCTTACTGTCCATAGATTTAGTGATAGCATCGGATATTTCCTCGCTCATTTCCGAAAGAATATCCTCCTTGGTGTTGTAATTTCTGTAAAAAGCGGTTCGTGAAACTCCCGAACGCTGAACAAGCTCGGTGATAGTGATTTTCTCCAAGGGCTTTTCCGCCATAAGATAGATAAGGGCGGTTTGCAGGCACTCCTTGGTAATACGCTTTGATTCGCCGTTTGACATACGGAATATTTCCCTTTTTTCCATTTCGGTTTTGATAATTGACATTACAAAAAGCCACCTTTCTGTAACGGCATAACTGCCGCAGGGGGATAATGTTGTTTTTTTTTATGCAGGGGACTTGACAACCCCTGCAATAGGTGTTACAATTGTAACTGTGGAACTGATGTAATTATAACACATTTGTAGCGTGTTGTCAATAGTTTTTAAGGAAAAGGAGAGGGATTTTTATGTTACGGGAACAGGGCTTAAAGGATATAGATTTCAGCAGCGTCCTTGACGGATATACATTGGTGCAGCTGGCACTGATGGCAGCGGTAATTTCCTTTCTGGGATTTTTGCTTGAAAATGCATGGCTGCTGATAACCAAGGGTTATGTGGATAACAGGAATATGACATTCCCGTTTTTGCTGGGCTACGGACTTCTTGTGGTGGCTATGGAGCTTTTGGCAGGCAGACCGCAGACGATAGCCGTAAACGGTCAGGTGCTTTATAATCAGTCGCATTTTATGGGATATCTTGCATATTTCACAATGGCGTTCTTTGCGGTCAGCATCGGCGAAATACTGCTGGGAACCTTTGTGGAAAAGGTGTTCGGCTTTGAATACTGGAATTACACAAAGCTTCCCTTACATATCACAAAATACACTTCAATCCCCACAAGCATAGGCTTTGCGCTTATTATAACCCTTTTCATGGGATATTGCTTTGTACCGATTATGAACATTATATCGCAAATTCCCGACAGCACGGCGGAAAAGGTGGGCTTTACGCTTATGACGCTTATGACAGCGGATTTCATAATAAGCTTCGGGAGAATGTACAGACTGCGTACATTCAATATCCGCTGGAAAAGCAGATAAGGACAACGGAATCTGCGGATTGACTGAACGGAGATAATATAACTCGGCAGAAGCTGAAAAATGCTCCCGAAAGGCTATAGTCTTTCGGGAGCATAAAATTATTAAGTTGCTGTACAATAAACACCATCGGTAAAATCCGCAGTCAGCTTTTCATTGGCAGGATAGGGAGCTATTTTAAATACACCGTCCTCAATTTTTAAATTTGAATAATAGCCGGATATAATGTATTTTCCGCTGAAGTTAGGGAACTCCTCCTGTATGGCAGCTATTTCCTCATCGGTATATTCGTCCCAAACATAGGAAAGCACCAGACTGTCATCTGCATAGTGCTGCGTTATAACCTTAAACTCCTGACTGTTCCAGACAAAATCCTCAATGCAGCTCCCGTCGGAATTTCTGTACGACACCGTATTGCCCGCTATTTCAATGTAGTAGTCGGCGTTTATATCCCCGTTTGGATAATACTTTCCGTCGGGTACGACAGGCTCTGTGTAGCTGTCGTCATGGTCACAGGTTTGACCGATGTAATACACACCTGTGTCAACCGTTATTTCCTCCTCGGTATCGGTGCTAGCGGTATCACAAGCCACACACAGTACGGCGGCTATGCCAAATGCGGCAAGAAATGCCAAATCTGAACGCTTAGCTTTTATCATAAGATACCCCCAATCTAAAATTGCATATCAATGTCCAAGGCAAGTCAAATAACTCTCAATCTGCACCAATTCTTGAACCTGATAAACAATTAATATTGGCAAAAATGTCTTGCGAATGATGGCTGAAATTAAGCGTTATCTACCTTGTGCATAAATCATAACATATATGTCAAAATAAAGCAATAGAAATTTATAACAAGGATTTTGATTATCCATTGTATACATTGCTTTCAGCGGTTTCTGCGGTTTCCGCAATGGTCTGATTGGTGTGAAGCGTAGCGGCGGCGCGTTCCGAATCCGCCTTATCTATTCCTCTTATAGCAAGGATACACCCGCCGGCGGCAAGGAAAAGAACAATCAAAAGTATAATTACGGGTAAATCCTTTTTCACTGCTTTCTAACCTCTTACTTAACCTTAACAAATTTTTCTCTCTGAGCCACTGCCAATTGGTCGCAGCGTTCATTTTCGGGGTGTCCGTTATGTCCCTTGACCCATCTGAACTCGACCTCGTGAATATCCAGCAGCCGCAACAGCTCCTCCCACAAATCCTTGTTGAGAGCGGGCTTTTTATCGGATTTAATCCAGTTGTTTTTCTGCCACGACCTCGCCCAGCCCTTTGTAACGCTGTCGCAGACGTATTTGCTGTCTGTGGTCAGGATAACGTGACAGGGGTGCTTCAGTGCAGAAAGTGCGGATATTACCCCCATAAGCTCCATGCGGTTATTGGTGGTGTTTTTCTCCCCGCCGGAAAGCTCCTTGTAATGCTCCCCTATACGCAGGATAGCCCCCCAGCCGCCGGGACCGGGATTTCCCGAACAAGCGCCGTCTGTGAATATTTCAACAGTCTGCATTACTTTACCTCCGATGAGCTGTTACTGATAGCCACAAAAGCATCGTATATTTCAGGGTGGCTTTTCTTTACCCTTATGGGGCGCATGGATTTGTCCGTGAAGCAGTGAGATGATGTTCCCGTGCCGTGAATAAGACCGTCCTCGCCCTTAACCACATAGTTCACGCTGAAACGGGAGCCGTGAAATTCAGGGATTTCACAGGTGATAAAGAAGCGGTCGTTGAATGTAAAGGGCAGCTTGTATTCAAAGGAGGTGGACAGCACAGGCATCATAACTCCCTTTGATTCGATAACGTCAAAGGGCATACCTGCCTGCTCCAGCCAATAGATTCGTGTTTCCTCCATCCAACGAATGTAGTTGGAGTGATGAACTATACCCATTCTGTCTGTTTTGTAATAAAACACTTTCCTTGAAAAGGGCTGAATATCCATATACCTACCTCCTAAAAAAACAGGCTCTGCACACCATTGGTGCAGAGTCTGATACAGTGCTCTCATGCGGATTCGAACCGCAGGCCTTCCCCTTAGGAGGGGGACGCTCTATCCGGCTGAGCTATGAAAGCATAAATTCCACAACCGCAAATGTGGGTAAAAATCGCCAAGGAAAACCCTATCGCCATTCCGACAGGCGGCTAAACAGAACCTTATCCCAAACGACTTATTAATTATACCACATAACTTCATAAAATGCAATAGGATTTTATATAACTTTTTCTTGAATTTTTTCAGATTATCTGTTATAATGTATGTGTGTTGAAAGAACAAGGGCAATTTCCTGCAATTTTATGGGAAAAAGTTCCTGTTATGAATGAAATTCAAAAAAAGGAGTTTGTGCTAAAATGGAAATCAAAATTACCAGAACAACTTCACCAAAGGAAAAACCCGCTGATGAAACAAAGCTTAGCTTCGGCAAAATCTTCACCGACCATATGTTCCTGATGAATTACGATGAGGGCGAGGGTTGGCATGATCCGAGAATAGTTCCCTACGGATCTCTGCCTATGGATCCCGCTTCCATGTGCCTCCATTACGGTCAAGCTGTTTTTGAGGGACTGAAAGCGTATCTTACCGCTGACGGCCATGTTCAGCTTTTCCGTCCGGATCAGAATATGGCAAGACTTAATGTGTCCAACGACCGTCTTTGCATACCCAAGATTGATGAAAAATTCGGCGTAAAGGCTATTGAAACTCTTGTAGAGGTTGACAAGGAATGGATACCCAAGAGCTACGGTACATCGCTTTATATAAGACCCTTTATATTTGCCGCAGATCCCATGCTCGGCGTTCACCCCGCAAAGCACCTGATTTTCGCTATAATCTGTTCTCCCGTAGGCGCATATTATGCGGCAGGACTTGCTCCCGTAAAGATCTACGTTGAGCAGAACTATGTAAGAGCCGTTACAGGCGGTACGGGCTTTACCAAGGCGGCTGCCAACTATGCTATTTCCCTGAAAGCGCAGGAGGTTTCCGAAAAGCAGGGATATGAGCAGGTTCTTTGGCTTGACGGTATACACAGAAAGTATATCGAAGAGGTCGGCTCAATGAACGTATTTTTCGTTATTGACGGTGAGGTTGTAACTCCCTCACTGGAGAGAAGGTCTATCCTTAGCGGTATCACGAGAAAGTCCTGTTTGGAGGTTCTCAAGGCAAAGGGCTACAAGACCTCCGAGAGAGATATAAAGATTGATGAGCTTGTAAAGGCTTACGACAAGGGCAAGCTTAACGAGGCGTTCGGCACAGGTACAGCTGCGGTTATTTCACCTATCGGCGAGCTGAAGTACGGCGACAAGGTTATGACTATCAACAACGGAGAGATAGGCCCTGTTTCCCGTATGCTTTACGATACCATTACCGGTATCCAGTGGGGCATTATCAAGGACGATTTCGGCTGGACTGTCCGTATAGACTAAAAGCCAAGGCTATAAATAATATCGCTTAAAATTACCGTGTTCGTACTTCGGGCACGGTAATGATATTTCATAGGGGTTTATGATTATGGAATTTTTGCTTATGCTGCTGGTTGTGGCGCTTTATACTGTATGCTCCCTTAACGACAAATATGCCGTAAGCCGCTGTAAAATGTCGGGAAGTCGGCTTACCTTTCTTATGGCGGCGGGGACAGCCTTTTTCATGGCGTTTACCCTGCCCTTTACCGATACATATATTACCCTGTCATGGCAGTCGGCACTGGCTATTCTGCTGATAGTGCTGTCCAAAATGCTTGAATTTCAGATGGCAGGGAAAATTCTTATTACCATGTCAGCCTTTGAGCTAAAGGCATGGAACGGAGTTGTGCTTTTTCTGTCCTACCTGTCGGACGTTCTTCTGGGGGAAGAGGTAAAGCTGCTGCGTATACTCTGTATCGCCCTTACCGCACCGGGGCTTGTTTTGATAGCCACAGTGGGGAAGAGAAAGGTTAATTACCGTGAGATAGCACTTTGGCTGATTTTGTATATTTTGGGGAAATTCCTGTACGGGGTGGTAATGCAGCAATGCACGCCCTATATTTCCTCGCAAATGACCCTGTTCATAGCCCTCGTACTCCTTGCGGTAATATTGATACCCGCCGCAAAGCCGATGAAAATAGTGGGGGACTGTGCCGAGGGCAGAAAGGGGATAATTATAATCCTCCTTTGCAAGCTTCCCAATGTATTCGGTCTTTACGGTGAAAATAAGCTTTGTGAAACAAGCCTTGCCAACTGGGCGTTTATTACACCGATGATACTTGTGGTGATGTTTATAGCGGAGCTTATAAAACCGGAGGAGGGGGAAAGACCGGGAAAGCTCAGCCTTTTAGGCAGCGTCATCTGTATTCTGGGTGTAATAGGCTTTCAGTGGGCAGCCGCGGTATAGCGTTCCCCAAAAAAACAGACAATACCGTGATTATGCGGTATTGCCTTAAATGATTTCATCAAATATTCAAAAATTTCATGCTTTAGTTATTGTAAAAAATACGCAGTTGTGTTATACTGATTATGGGTATATATTTTTGAAATGTTAAGGGGCGATATTAGCTATGAAGCCGGTTTTGACAATAGATAAGCTGATTGAAGAGGCAGGACGCTTTTGTGAAGCTGAAAGCAGAGAAAACCATGTTGACCTTATAGGTGTTACTGATGGAAAAGCTGTTGGAACTTATGTGGAGCATAGATTTCAGCATTTTCTGCAATCACAATATGAGGTTGATATTGGCAGCAGTGCGAAAGGAATTGACCTGCTGGGTGATGATATTCAAACGGATATTAAGGTTACGTCTGTTATGCAGCCTCAGTCAAGCTGCCCTTTCGAGAACGCCCGACAAAAGATTTTTGGATTGGGCTACAATCTTTTAGTTTTTGTCTATGAGAAACGGGACACAAGTAATTCATGCACCTTACATTTTACGCATTGTGCTTTTATTAGAAAGGAAAGGACGGCTGATTTTACCATTACAAGGCGTTTGCATGAAATGGTAAATGACGGTGCAAATAAAGAAGATATTATCGGATTTTTACAGGATAAAAATGTACCCGGCGATGAAATAATTTATCATGATCTTGCTTGCGAAATTCTTGATCACCCTCCGGTGCAGGGATATTTGACAATAAGCAATGCACTGCAGTGGCGACTGCAGTATGCCAGAGTTATCACATTGGATAATGGCGTTGATGGAGTTGTAAATTATGAGTGGAAAGCGTGAATTTGGCGATTATCAAACACCGGTTGATTTTGCTGAAAGTGTATGTATTTACCTTAAGGATCACTGTAACATTAAACCATCTGCAGTCATTGATCCAACCTGTGGCGTTGGTAATTTTATTCAAACCGCTTTGATATTTGATGCAAAGGAATACTTTGGTATTGAGATAAATCCCGAATATTGCGATACCTGTGAAAGAAATATAAATGACAGCAGAGTACGGATTATCAATTCCGATTTCTTTGCTTTTCCTACAAATACTTTAATACATGACAAAAGACAGATTCTTGTCATTGGCAATCCCCCATGGGTGACAAACAGTACGCTGTCAGTTCTTGGCTCAAATAATCTGCCGATAAAGACGAATTTTAAAGGGATGAAGGGTATTGATGCAATAACGGGTGCAGGTAATTTTGATATTTGCGAATATATCATTTTGCAGCTGATAAACGAATATAGAGATACTAATACCGTTATAGCTATGCTTTGTAAGACATCTGTTGCAAGAAATGTATTTAAGGAATTAAAGAGAAATTGTATAAATTTCTCATCGTGTGATATTTTAGAGTTTGATTCTGCAAAGGTCTTCGGAATTAGTGCAAGTGCGTGCGTGCTGTTAATTCGACTATCAAAAAAAAATGTGTCGCCGGATTTCTGCAATGTCTATGATTTTGAAAATCCCAAAGAGGTAAAGACAAAATTGGGATATTCCGAAGGGCGGCTGTATAGTAATTCCAATGGTGAAACAGGGTGCTTTGACGGACATTGCTGCTTTGAATGGCGGCAGGGTGTAAAGCATGATTGCTCTGAAATTATGGAATTAACCATGAAAGACGGAGTGCTTCTGAATGGTCGGGAGGAGACTGTCAGCATTGAAGATAATATGGTTTTCCCTTTGGTAAAAAGCAGTATGTTTAAAGCTCCCGTTATTCACGCTTTTTCAAAGTATGTTATTGTGACACAAAGGAAGGTGCGTGAGGATACAGGGCATATTCAATGGGAATTACCTGAAACATGGAAATATTTAAATGATAACATTGATGTGTTTCAAGGCAGAAAAAGCTCTATATATCGTAGCGCACCGCCCTTTTCGATGTTTGGCGTGGGTGATTATTCTTATTCAAAATATAAGGTAGGCGTTAGCGGCTTTTATAAACAACCAAGGTTTTCTGTTTTATATTCAGACAACGGAAAGCCTGTCATGACAGATGACACAAGCTATTTTATTTGTTTTGATAATTATGATATGGCATATGTTGCTATGCTTTTGCTAAATTCCAAAGAGGTTCAAGGATTTCTTATGAGCATTGCATTTTTAGACG
>Ga0192270_1054_pt1 | contig 21043 bp, 20 predicted proteins | sample Koala_Koa24_C3_FD_131269 | JGI IMG/M metagenome (GOLD analysis project Ga0192270, IMG submission 131269) | Enriched cells from koala feces incubated with labeled cellulose particles, San Francisco Zoo, California, United States - Koala_Koa2-4_C3 ...
GATAGAAGAAATAAGATACTATACTTTGTTTTTGAAGTGCTTTCATTGCAGTGAAAAGGTTCAATTCCTATTCCCGTTGTTTGTTGGTTAAAGCTTGAAATACGTATACCGGTGCATTTTCGGATTAATCTCCGTTATTTGTCGGCTGAAGCTTGAAATACGGTGACGAGTGAGTTTTCGGCAAAATCAAAGATTTTGCGTGAAAACATTGCATTGCCATTCGGCAATGCTCGTTTTCACAAGTGCCGCACTAAGTTACACGTTCAGCTTGCTTGACTTTATTCTATATCGCTTCAATTTCTTGATTTTATTTACATGTGCGGCACTTATATAGTATGCGTTTGTTTGTTTCACTGTTGCTTTAGCTATTTGGTTTTCCTTACAGCATGGCACTTTCACAAAAGCGGTAGCTTATTGTCCTATGTTTATTTGTGCCTACGGCACAAGTGGGCTTTGCCCACACCCACCAAAGGCTACTCGCCTTTGGAAACTCGGCAGGGTTGAGAACCCTGCACCCAACGTCTTCCGCCGCCTTTAGATGTTACGCTTTGCCCTACTTCTTATACCGACAGTTAGCTGTCGGTCGGCTTGCTTGCGCTATTCAAGAACGAAAAAAGTCGGCGGGAGGCGGTGGCAGCGGGGACACCCCGCCCGACTTAATCTATCCTCTTTTCTCTATTTTCTATCCTCTAACAGCTTAGGTGTTCTTATCCGTCACATGAAACTGCTTTTTATTGCCGATTTTGTTGCTCCTTGCCTCAAGCTCCGCCTCAACCTCGGCTATGTCCAATCCACGCTCCGCACAAAGCACACAGACATGATAAAATAAATCCGCTACCTCGTTCTTCAATTCGTTATTGTCGTTGTTCTTTGCGGCTATTACCATTTCGGTACATTCCTCACCGCACTTTTTGCATATCTTATCCACTCCCTTGGAGTAAAGATAACAGGTGTAAGAGCTTTCATCGGCTGTTCCGTTTTCATAATCAGCCTTACGGCTCATGCATACCTCGTAAAGTATATTAAGCTCGCTCATTTTATTTCCCTCTCATTCAGATTTATAAGTTTCATATTTTCCATATCCAATTCGCGGTAAAAGCAGTTGTTCGCCACGCCTTTATAGCTTGTGTGACAAATATTACCCTTATCGGGCAACACCTGATATACCAGTGAATTTTGCTCGCAGTTCACAAAAATATGGCACAGGGTAAATGTATTACCCGACTCCGCTCCCTTGAACCAAAGCTTTTTCCTCGATGTACTCCAGAACACCGCCTTTTTCAGCCTTATGGATTCACGCAGGGCTTCCTCGTTTACATATGCCACAAGGATAACCTCTTTTGTATCGTAATTCTGCACGGCAACGGGTATCACTTTATTTTGCGGGTCAATCGACGCTATTTTGTCAAAATCCAGCATAAGGCTGTCCGTTTCTTCTATAAAGCCCATTTCTATCACACCATTCTCACGGGTATACCGTGTTTCTTAAGCTCCGTCTTTACCTCGCCCACGGTAAGCTCTCCGTAGTGGAAAAGCGATGCCGCCAATGCCGCCGCCGAATTGGTCTTCTCAAAGACATCTGTGAAATGCTCCAACGACCCGCAGCCTCCGCTGGCGATAACAGGAATTTTTACCACACTGCAAACCGCATTCAGCATATCGATATCGAATCCGCCCTTTACGCCGTCGGTATCCATACTGGTAAGCAGTATTTCACCCGCGCCCAGGGCTTCAACCCTTTTAGCCCATTTCACTGCATCCATCTGCATATCTATTCTGCCCCCGTTGATTACGACAGTATAATGACCGTCGGGACATTTTTTCGCGTCAATTGCGGTGACCACGCACTGACAGCCGAATATATCCGCCACTTGGGAAATAAGCTGTGGATTTCTCACCGCCGCGGAATTTACCGAAACCTTGTCGGCGCCCGCTCTGAGTGTGTCACGAAAATCATCTATTGTACGTATTCCGCCGCCAACGGTAAGGGGTACAAAGACCTTTTTCGCCGTTCGTCTTACAACGTCAAGCATTGTACCCCGACCCTCGTGGGAGGCGGTTATATCGAGGAAAACGATCTCGTCCGCGCCCTGTGCGTCATATGCGGCGGCACATTCCACGGGGTCGCCCACTTCTTTTATTCCGACGAAATTTACACCCTTGACGACCTTTCCCTCCCGCACATCAAGGCAAGGTATAATTCTCTTTGCAAGCATATTAAATTCCTCCTGAATAGAAAATAGAAATTAGAGAATAGAGCGGTCTGTGACCGCAGCCACCGCCTCAACCGCCGCCTTTAGATATTCTTGAATTGCCCTGCTTTATTGCCCGCCTTTAACCGTCGGTTGGCTTACTTGCGCTCTTCAAGAACGGCAAAAAGCATTGCGTAGCTATGCACGGCGGTTGAGGCGGTGGCAGCGGGAACACCCCGCCCGCCCAAATCTATCCTCTTACTTCTATTTTCTATCTTCCATTAAAGCTGCAAAATTCTTCAATATTGCAAGCCCCGTCTTACCGCTTTTTTCGGGGTGGAACTGGCAGCCGTACACATTGCCCTTTGCGGCAAGCGCCGTAACCATGTCCCCGTATTCGCAGTATGCCATAAGGTTTTCATCTGCGCACTTTGCCCCGTAGGAATGAACGAAATATACATATTCATCATCGGAAAGACCGTGCAGCAGCGGACAATCATGATTTACAATAAGCTTATTCCAGCCGATATGGGGAATTGACAGCCCCTCGGGACGCATTAGCTCCACACTTCCCTCAATCAGCCCCAAGCCCTCCGTTTCCTCAAATTCATATCCCTTTGAGAAAAGCATTTGCATACCAAGACATATCCCCAACAGCGGTTTTTCCTCCGCCTGCTCCTTGATGGTTTCCACAAGGTTCGCCTGTTCAAGCTGCTTCATCGCCCACGGAAAAGCACCCACTCCCGGAAGTATCATTCCGTCAGCCGACTCTATTTCACCCTTGTCCTTGGTAAGGACGGCAGGCAGTTCCAAATAATCACAGGCATTTTTCACGGAAAATATATTTCCCGCACCGTAATCGATAATCGCAATCATCTTTAAAGCACCCCTTTTGTGGACAGAAGCATATCGTCACCGTTGTACGCACACGCCTTTGCAAGAGCATGGGCGAAAGCCTTGAATAAAGCCTCCGTCTTGTGGTGGTCGTTTTTGCCGTAAGGGCACTTCAAATGCAATGTAATACCCGCATTAAAGGCGAATGCCCTGAAAAATTCCTCCGTAAGGCAGTTGTCGTAATCCCCTGTTCGGCTGTCGCTGTAATCACATTCAAACACAATAAAGGGTCTGTTGCTTATATCCAGACAGCAAAATCCAAGGCTTTCGTCCATGGGAATAAATGCTGTTCCGTAGCGATTAATACCCTTTGCGCTTCCGAGAGCCTTTTTAAAAGCCATTCCCAGCACAATGCCCGCATCCTCCACGGAGTGATGACCGTCAACGTACAAATCGCCCTCAACAGCCATATCTAAGTCAAACCCCGAATGAACGCTAAATGCTGTCAGCATATGGTCAAAAAAGCCTATTCCCGTATCAATATTGTGCTTGCCGCTGCCATCAAGGTTTATGGAAACGGATATATCGGTTTCATTGGTTTTACGGGAAACGGCTGCTCTTCTTGAAAAGTCCTCCATAAAAATGCCTCCCTATTCCTCCGTGTAGTCCGCGGCAAGAATTTTTTCAAGCTCCGTTAAGAATATTTCGTCCTCCTCCAAAGTACCCGCCGTAACACGGAAATATGACCCAAGACAGTGTACGGATATGGATTTCTCCAGCAGCTTATCACATATCATCTCGGACACCGAGGACTTGACGAAAACAAAGTTTGTAACGGAGTCATATACCTTTTCCAGTACGGAATACTTTTTGGAAAGAGCGTGCAGCCTGCTTTGAAGCAGCTTGCGGCTCTCAATGATCTCAACGGTATGCTCGCTGATAAGTGCCTTGTTTTTCAGTACCGCACTGCAAACAGCCTGTGTAAGGGAATTGACGTTATAGGGTGATTTTACCGTTCTAAGGGCGGTGCTTATATTCTCTCCCGCCACGGCAAAGCCCAATCGCAGTCCCGCCATGCCCATAGCCTTTGAACAGGTTTTCAGCACCACAAGATTATCGTATTCGTCCACCAAATCCATAACCGATTCGCCGTAAAAGTCCATATACGCTTCATCGATGACCACAAGGCAGAACACGTTTTTGACAAGACGCACCACGTCCTCACGGCTAAGTCCCAGCGATGTGGGATTGCAGGGGTTGGAGAAGATAAGCGCCTTTACATCGTGGGTGTTGCAGTAATCTATAACCTTTCCCACATTTATCTGCAAGGAATTATCCTTTGGAAGATTGGTGATTTTCGCCTCGTAGAGATACCCGTAAAACGCATACATGGAGAAGTCGGGGGAAAGAGTAACCACCATATCGTCCTTTTCGATAAAGGCACTGAGCAGTATACTTATCATCTCGTCAGAGCCGTTGGCGGCAGTGACATATTCCGGTCGAATACCGTAATACTGTGCAAACCTTATCACTACCTCCGCCGCGGTGGGATCGGGGTAGCGGTTAAAGCTGACGTTCTTCACCGCTTCGGCAATTTCGTCCGCCATTTCACGACTTATATCAAAGCATGATTCGTTTGCGTCCAGTTTAATGTCGTAGTGCTTGTAAACAGCCTCGTAAGGCTCTATCTTGCGGATTTTCTTATTAAGCTCATAAGACACTGTTATCTACCCTCCGAACATAAATCAGCTTTATTCAAATCTCACCTTAATTGCGTGAGCGTGGGCGGTAAGACCCTCCCTGTCGGCTACGGTAACTATATCGTCCTTAGCGTCCAGAAGCGCCTGCTCGGTGTAATATATAAACTGTGACCGCTTTGTAAAGCTGTTTACGGAAAGAGGGGAGAAAAATCTTGCCGTACCTCCTGTGGGAAGAACGTGGTTAGGTCCCGCAAAGTAATCTCCCAAGGGCTCGGGACTGTATTTACCCATAAACACAGAACCTGCGTTGTCCACCTTACCAAGCCATGACATGGGATTATCCACCATAAGCTCCAAATGCTCGGGGGCAAGGGAGTTGGCAAGCTCCACAGCCTTATCCACGCTCTCGGTAACAATTACCGCACCAAAGCTGTCGATAGATGCGCGGATAATATCCTTTCTCTCCAGTGCAGTCATCTGTTTTTCAAGCTCCTCAATGGTCTTGTCGGCAATTTCCTCGCTGTCGGTAATAAGTATTGCGCTTGCGATTTTATCATGCTCCGCTTGGGACATAAGATCCGCCGCGCAGAAAACGGGATTGGCGGTTTTATCCGCAACAATAAGTATTTCACTGGGACCCGCTATCATATCTATATCAACCTTGCCGTAAAGAAGCTTCTTGGCAGTGGCAACAAATATATTTCCGGGACCCACTATCTTATCCACTCTCGGTATAGCGTCCGTGCCGTAAGCAAGAGCCGCCACAGCCTGCGCGCCCCCGCACATGAATACCCTGTCCACTCCCGCAATTGCGGCAGCGGCAAGTATATCGGGATTGGGCTTTCCGTCCTTTCCGGGAGGGGTTGTCATAATAATTTCCTTTACCCCCGCAATCTTTGCGGGAACAGCGTTCATAAGCACGCTGGAGGGATATGCGGCAGTCCCTCCGGGAACATACAGCCCCACCCTTTCAAGACCGCGGACTCTCTGACCCAGTATACAGCCATTGCCCTTAGGATCGATAAAGCTCTGCTCTTTCTGCCTGTTGTGAAATTCGGAAATATTCTCCATGCAGTTGAGAAGTGCGGTGGTGAAATCGCTGTCCGCATTTGTAAGGGCATCGTTAATCACATCACGGGGAACTTCATAATATTCGGGCAGCTTGCCGTCGAATTTCAGAGTATATTCCTTAACAGCCTCATCGCCCTTTTCCCTAACATTTTCTATAATATCCGAAACAATCTGGGAAATCTTCTTATCCGTTTCACCGTTCCGCTTTTCCACCTCTTTGAGAAAGCTTTTCTCGGTAGTACCGTCGGCTATTATTTTTTTTATCATTGCTCCGTAAACCTCCTATTCCTTTGTCTTTTCCTCAATCTCCGCAATCAGAGCCTCAATCTCCGATTTTCTCAGCTTCAGTGAAACCATATTCGCTATGAGCCTTGCGGAAATGGGGCATATTTCCTCGTACACCTCAAGACCGTTTTCCTTAAGGGTTGTACCCGTTTCAACTATATCCACAATCGCATGGGACAGTCCGAGAAGAGGTGCAAGCTCCACGCTTCCCTCAATCTTGACTATATCCACGTCCATATTCTTTTTCTCGAAAAACGAACGGGCTACATTGGGGTATTTTGTGGCAATCGTCTTTACTCCGTAGCCGCCGTAAAAGCTTCCGCCCTTTTTACCCGCAAGGGCAAATCTGCATCTTCCGAAGCCTAAATCGGAAAGCTCAAAGAACTTGCCGCCCATTTCCATTATGGTATCCTTGCCCACAACGCCCAAATCGCAAACGCCGTTTTCCACATAGGTAATTACGTCCGCCGCCTTTGCAAGAACAACCTCAATCGAATCTCCCACAGGGAGAATAAGCCGTCTGCCCTTATCCCTTATGGCGGAGCAGTCATATCCCAGCTTTTCGAGAAGTCCCACTGTATCCTTTTCAAGTCTGCCCTTGGTAAGGGCAATTCTTATAGGTCTGTTTTCCACTGAAAAATTTCCCCCAATCTATTCCTCGGTTACACTGTTGTCGGAAACAATCTCTATCCGTGAAATTCCCTTTTCCACAGCATAGGCTCTTGCCTCCTCAATGGTTTCCGCAACGCTGTTTTCGGCAGTCATACCGCTTTCGCACAGCTTACGGCAAAGATTAAGCGCCTTTGCCTCGCAGCCCTGCTCACCGAAAACAAGCACCTCACATGGGCTTAGCTCACAGCCGCAATGCTTTTTGTACGACTCCGCAGCGGCGTTCACATTAACCGCAAATCCCGCAGCGGGGACATCGTAACCGAATTCATTAAGCAGACCGTCATACCGTCCGCCCGAAATAACTGCGTCCGCACACCCTGCAATATATCCCTTGATGACCGTCCCCGTATAGTAATCCATACGGTTTACCAGTCCCAAATCAATGGTTATTTCCACATCAAAGCCCAGTCTGCACGCTTGACTGTAGATATCCCTAAGCTCCTCCAATACCTGCTTTAGCTCATCGTCCTCGTAAAGCACAGCCGCCGACTCGAATACCTCCTCACCGCCAAACAGCCTTGGCAAGAGCTTTAAAGCCTTTGCGGCACGATTATCCCCGAAGCTGTCAAGGACATCGTTAAGAACAGGGTAATTCTTTACCTCAATCAGCGAGCGTATCTGCTCAACCTCATCATATGTAGCGCCAAGGAGTGCCACAAGCCTTTTGAAAAAGCCTATATGACCGATTTCAAGCCTTGCTCCGCTTCCGTGGCAGAATGTCAGTGCTTCCAGCGCATTCGCAATTATCTCCAAATCCGCTCTCTTTGAGGACGAGCCTATAAGCTCAATTCCCGTCTGGCGGATTTCATCACTGCGCCCTCTCATACCAGGTCTGCTTCTGAATACGCTCTGGCTGTAGCAAAGTCTGATGGGCAGTGACTGGGTTCTCAGCCTTGTAGCGGCAAGCCTAGCTATAGGCATGGTGGAATCGGGGCGAACCACGAGAAGCCGATTTTTTGCATCGGTCAGCTTATAAAGGGTTTCTTGGGGAAAATAGCGTGACTTCATGTTAAAAACATCGTAAAATTCAAGTCCCGGTGTCATAACCTGTGAATATCCCTTTGCCTTGAATATACCCTGTAAACCGTTCTCAACCGCTGTAACGGCTGAACAGTCCTCAAACAGTAAATCCCTCGTTCCCTCCGGGGTAATTAAATCATAGCTTTTCATTTATACTCTCCTACTTTATTGCATTAAAGTGATAATGCGGTATCATGCTATCACAACAAAATGATACCATATGCCGCAGCTTTTGTCAAGTCAATCCCGAAACGCCGAATATTTTTCGGCTATTACAACAACCTGTTCTGAATTTCGGCAGTGATTTTTGTAAAAATAGTCTATTACATCTCTAAAATAGGGATATTTGCGCAGTCTTGGGAAGATCGCCCATTGCCCCTATGCTTTCAAGTGTTTCAATGATAGTTGCCGAAACACCGCTCTTTTCCTGAAGCTCCTCAATGGAGATAAAATCTCCCTCGTGGACAGCCTTGTACAGATATTTTGCGGCATTTTCTCCCACGCCCTTTACGGAGCAGAAAGGCAGCCTTATTTTGCCGTCCTCCACCACGTATTTTGTGGCGTGGGACTTGTAAATATCTATCGGCAGGAAGCTGTACCCTCTCGCCATCATCTCGTTTACGATAAGCAGCATATCATACGTGCCGTCATCCTTTGCGGTTTTATCATTTCCCTTAGCCTTGATAGCAGCCATCTTTGCCTTTACCGCATCTCTACCCATTATAGCCGTTTCCGCATCGAAGTCCTCACCTCTTACGGTAAATACCGTAGCGTAAAATTCCAAGGGGTAATATACCTTGTACCAAGCAAGCTTGTTGGCGGCAATTACATATGCAGCCGCATGGGCTTTCGGGAACATATATTTTATCTTCAGACAGCTGTCTATATACCACTCGGGCACATCATGCTCCCGCATAGTCTGTTTCATTTCCTCGGTAAGAAGCTTGGGAGCTTTTCCCTTACGGGTAATCTCCATTATCTGGAACGAAAGGCTCGGGTCAACGCCGTGATAAATAAGATATGTCATAATACCGTCACGACAGCCTATAACCTCGGAAATGGTACAGGTGCCGTTTCTGATAAGATCCTGGGCATTTTCCAGCCATACGTCCGTACCGTGGGAAAGTCCCGAAATTTGCAGCAAATCGGAGAACTTGGTGGGCTTTGCCTCCACAAGCATCTGCATAGCAAATCCCGTACCCATCTCGGGAATAGCCAGCGTTCCCGTCTGCCAGCCTATATCCTCGGCGGTAACGCCAAGAGCCTCGGGCGAAAGATAAAGGCTCATAACCTTTTCATCCGCCGCGAAAATATCCTTTGTCATTACACCCGTCATATCCTCCAAATGCTTATAAAGTGTGGGTACATCGTGACCCAGCTCATCAAGCTTGAGTATGGTATCATGGAGGGAATGGAAGTCAAAGTGGGTTGTAACTATATCCGACTTGGGATCTTCGGCAGGATGCTGAACAGCTGTGAAATCGTAAACCTCGTAATCGGAGGGAACAACGACCATTCCTCCGGGGTGCTGACCTGTGGTACGCTTTACGCCCGTACAGCCCAGTGCAAGCCGACTTACCTCCGCCTTGGAAACGTGCTGTCCCGTATCCTCAAGATAATGCTGAACATAACCGAACGCGGTCTTTTCCATTACCGCAGATATAGTACCCGCCTTGAACACGTTTTCACTACCGAAAAGGGTTTCTGTATATTTATGCGCTTGGGACTGGTATTCGCCCGAAAAATTAAGGTCGATATCGGGGGCTTTTTCGCCGTGAAATCCCAAAAATGTTTCAAAGGGAATATCGTGACCGTCCCTTATATAATCCACACCGCACACGGGGCACTTTTTCGGAGGCATATCATAACCCGAACCGTACTCGCCGTTTGTAAAAAATTCGCTGCGATGACACTTGGGACAAAGATAATGGGGCGGCAGTGAATTAACCTCGGAAATTCCCGACATATTGGCAACAAAGGACGATCCCACAGAACCTCTCGAACCAACCTGATAGCCGTTTTCATTGGAATTTGCAACCAGCTTTTGGGCAATCATATAAAGAACCGCAAATCCGTTCTTTATGATAGAGCCAAGCTCCTTATCCAGTCTTTCCCTCACTATATCGGGCAGCGGATCTCCGTAAACCGCTTTAGCCCTTTCCCATGTAATACGGGGCAGCTCCTCCTCGGCATTATCCATACTGGGTGTAAATGTTCCGGGAGGGATCGGCTGTATATCAGGGTCTACCATATCGGCGATTTTATTGGTATTGGTCACGCAAACCTCGTAAGCCTTTTCCTCGCCCAGATATTGAAATTCAGCCAGCATCTCCTCGGTGGTTCTAAGGTAAAGGGGCGGCTGATGCTCCGCATCGTCAAACTTGTCGTACATAAGTATTTTCCTGAAAACAGAGTCCTCTGGATTCATAAAATGCACGTCACAGGTAGCGACCACAGGTATATCCAGTGCATCGCCAAGCTCCACTATTTTGCGGTTAAGCTCCTGCAAATCCTCAACCGAGTTAATATCCTCGTAATCCTCGTCCCTTATAAGAAACTCGTTGTTGGGTATAGGCTGTATCTCCAGGTAATCGTAAAAGGAGGCTATTTTGCAAAGCACGTCCCAAGGTCTGCCCTCACGGACAGCCGTATACAATTCACTCTGCTCGCAGGCACTTCCGATAATAAGTCCCTCTCTGTGCTTTATAAGCTGTGACATGGGTATTCTCGGTCGGCGGCTGTAGTAGTTCAGGTGACCCATAGAAACCAGCTTGTACAGATTTTTAAGTCCCGCATTGTTTTTCACAAGGATAATCTGGTGATAGGGCTTCAGCTTTTTCGGGTCAACATTCTTCATGCAGACATTTATCTCGCTGATCCTTGTAATTCCGCTCTCGTCCATAAGCCTCTGGGCAAGCTTTACAAAAATCCTCGCAAGCATTCTTGCGTCCTCATAGGCTCTGTGGTGGTCAAATTCACCCAGTCCCAAATGCTTTGCAACTATATCCAGCTTATGCTTTTTCAGTTCGGGAAGCATACTGCGGCACAGCACCACCGTATCGATAACGGAAAAGCGGAAATCTATACCGTACCTTTCGCAGGCTGTCTTGATAAACGACGTGTCAAATCCCGCATTGTGGGCGATAAGCACGGGATTTTCCCCGCAAAACTCCACAAATTTCCGAAGTGCCTCCTCTTGGCCGGGCGCGTCCTTGACCATTTCATCGGTAATTCCCGTCAGCTTTACCACCCTTTCGGGAATAGGCTTTTCAGGGTTTGCAAAGGTGGAGAAATTCTCCCCCAGCTCCAAATCGTCCACAGCAACCGCACCGTATTCCGTTATCCTGTCGGAAACGGCGTTAAAGCCCGTTGTTTCCAAGTCAAACACAATAAGCCGTCCCGTAACCTCCGCATCGGTGTTTACCTGAACGGCGCTTGTAAGGTCATTTACCGAATATCCCTCACAGCCGTATATTATCTTAAAGTCCTTGCCCTCCTTGCGAATTGCCTTGCAGGCGGCGGCAGCCTCGGGAAATGCTTGTACTCCGCCGTGGTCGGTTATAGCAATGGCGGTATGTCCCCATGATGCGGCACGTTTAACCAGCTTTTCGGCAGGAGTAAGCGCATCCATAGTTGACATATTTGTATGCATATGCAGCTCAACACGCTTAACCTCGCTGTTGTCGGTGCGTTCCCTTTTCTTCACAACCATAATATCATAGGGACGGAGGATAAGCTCTCCCTCAAAGGTATCAAAATCCACTCTACCCCTTATAACGCAGGTTACGCCCTTTTTCAGCGGAGAAAGCAGGTTCTCGCTGTCCTTATCCGCAAAATCCTTTATGCTGATTGAACCTGTATAGTCGGTTATGCTGATTGTGGTAATACGCTTTTTCTCGCCCTTTTTGTTGCGTATCTCCTTTTCGGTATAATCAAAGACATCGCCCCATACCACAATTTCCTGCTTTGCCTCGTAAATATCGCCGATATTCACCGCACTGTCGGCATATATCTTCTTCCCCTTGATGATTGTCGCACCCTCGGAAAGCACCGGCAATGTCTTGAAATCAACGGACACGGTCTGTTCGGAGACAGATCTTTGCACTGTGGGGGTATCCGCTGCGTTTGCCCCCACAACAGAATCGGCATAGGCAGCGGAAAGAGTTTCCATATACTCGTTTCTATCGTCCTCGGCGGAAGCTTCATCAGCGGACAGCTTAACGCTTATCTTTCGGGAAAATTCCTCGCTTAGCAGCTTTGACAAAGCCTCCTCAAATCCCGCTTTAAACAGCAAAGCAGTGCCGCCCTTTTTCAGCTGAACAGAAAGGGTGTCACCGTCTAAGGTATATATCGCTCCGTTAAGATGACCGTTTATAACAGCCATATCCTGTTTTAGGCGCAAAACCGCCTCCGCACCGTATTTCGGCACAAACATATCGGGGGTATAGCGGCACTTAATCCGTATAAAATCCACACCCACCGCCGTCCCGCAGGAACGTTCAAAATCATTCAGATTTTCAAAACGCTGAAGCTGCGGAAAGCTTGCATAGATATACAAACCCTTTCCGTCCGCACTTCGGCATATTTTCAGCAGCTCTCCCCGTCCCACAGGTGCGGGAATATTATCGCTGTATTCGTTAAAAAGCTCTTTTATAAGCATTACTCATCAACCCACTATATTATCAGCCGTTATCCGTTTAACCTCCGCCATAAGCTCTTCAAGCAGCTTGTCCTCATCTACCTTGCGGAGAATTTCGCCCTTTCGGAAAATAATTCCGCAGCCGTCGCCTCCCGCAACGCCCACATCTGCCTCTCTTGCTTCTCCGGGACCATTTACGGCACAGCCCATTATCGCAACGGTTATATCGCTGTCAATCCGAGAAAGCTCCTCCTCCGCGCGCTTCGCCAGTGAAACCAGGTCAATCTTGGTTCTTCCGCAGGTGGGGCAGGAAACCAGTCTTACGCCGTGACCCTTGCCTATGCTGCGAAGAATATCCCTTGCGGCGTAAATTTCCTTTACGGGGTCATCTGTGAGGGATACACGAATTGTTTCACCTATCCCATCGCACAGAAGCGAGCCTATTCCCACGGCGGACTTAATAAGTCCCATTCTCTCCATCCCCGCTTCCGTAACGCCCAAATGCAAGGGATAATCGCAGGTCTGTGCCGCCAAACGGTAAGCCTCTATTGTAGTGGGTACATTACTGGACTTTATGGAAACGACTATATCGTCAAAATCACACTGCTCCAAAAGCCGAACATGACCCATAGCGCTTTCCACCAAAGCTTGCGGAGTGGGAGAACCGTATTTCGCAAGTATTTCCTTTTCCACCGAACCGGAATTAACCCCTATTCTGATAGGAACAGAGCGGCGGGCACATTCGTCCGCAACAGCCTTTACCCTGTCCATACTTCCGATATTTCCGGGATTTATCCTTATTTTATCCGCTCCCGCAGCTGCGCTTTCCAGTGCAAGCTTGTAATCAAAGTGAATGTCAGCCACAAGCGGTATGGATATATTTTCCTTAATAGCGGATATAAGCGACACAGCGGATTTATTTGGCACTGAAACCCTTACTATCTCGCAGCCTGCCTTTTCCAAAGCCGCCGCCTGCCTTACATTGCCCTCAATATCCTCGGAGGGCACGTTCAGCATTGACTGCACATATATTTTCTCACCGTCAAGTGTGAGCTTGCCAACCTTGACGGGCTTTACCTTTCTTGACACGTCAATCACCCCTACAAAATCTATCTGAATAAGCCTATAACATCCTTGCAGGTAACCACAAATCCCAGTCCCATCACAAGTATCAGTCCCGCAAAATGTATCATTCCCTCTGTTTCCGCTTTTATAGGCTTACGCCTTATCGCCTCGATAAGCAGGAAAACAAAGCGTCCTCCGTCAAGAGCGGGAAATGGTATAAGGTTGAATATTCCCACATTCACCGTGATAAGCAAAGCCATTTCAAGGGTATATTCCAAGTCAAAGCCCGTTTCACTGACAACATCGCTGATAACCGTAACTATACCCACAGGACCCGAAAGATCATTTATACCGTATTTTCCTCGGATAATATCACGCAGGGAAATGAGTATAAGGCGTCCGTTATACGCCCATTTTTTTAACGCTGTGGGGACAAGCTGAGAGGGGGTAAGCTTCTTTGCAAGCACCTTAAAATCATAGGTAAGGGTTCTTGCACCTGTTTCCTCGTCAACAGTAATGTTGAACTTCACGGAATTAAACTCCAGCCTCTGTCCGTCACGTTCAACCACAAAATCAATATAGCCGTCCTCATCGTTGGCAAGCTGAAAAATTATATCATTCGCCGTGAGAACATACATACCGTTGACCTTGACTACCCTGTCGCCCACCTGTATTCCCGACGCTTCAAAGGACGAACCCTCGGTAATTTGGGCAATCTCGGTTGTCACAACTCTTCCGGAAAGAATAACTACAATAAATGACAGCACAAGTCCCAGCAGCAAATTCATAAACGCTCCCGCCACTATTACAAGCATACGCTTATAAACAGGCTTGCTGCGAAATCCTGTACCGTCCAAATCCTCCTCGTCCTCGCCCATAGAGCAAAAGCCTCCTATAGGCAGGGCGCGTATGGTAAAAAGAGTTTCCTTTCCCTGCTTTTTGAAAAGAATAGGCCCCATTCCTATGGCAAATTCACTTACGGGAATACCGTTAAGCTTTGCCACGATAAAATGACCAAACTCATGAACTATGACAATCACGAAAAAAATTACAACAGCAATCAAAATTGAAAGCAATGTACTCATAAAACGAAAATCCTTTCAGGAAAACCATTATCGGCTGCACAACTCAGCCTTTGACATTGAATTAACGTATTCCCTTGCTTTCCTATCCGCCCTCAGGCAGTCGGAAATATCGGTTATATCCGTGGATTTTATTTCATCAAACGCGCCCCTAACAAGCTCTCCTATACGTGTAAAGCCTATTTTCCCGTCAATGAACAATGCTGTCGCCGCTTCATTTGCGCCGTTCACCACCGCAGGGGCTGTTCCTCCGATTTTCGCCGCTTCCACAGCGGTTTTCAAGCAGACAAATGTATCAAAATCCGGCTTTTCAAAGGTAAGTGTGCCGATTTCGGTGAGCTTCAGCGGCTTTGAAAGGGATTCATAGCGTTCGGGATAGGTAAGTGCAAACTGTATAGGTATCTTCATATCGGGTACGCCCATCTGACCTATCACCGCATTGTCGGAAAATACAACAGCGGAATGGAGTATGCTCTGCCTGTGAATCACAATCTCTATACTTTCGGGAGGCAGATCAAAAAGCCACATCGCCTCGATAAGCTCCAGTCCCTTGTTCATCATTGTTGCGCTGTCAACGGTGATTTTCTTTCCCATTGACCAATTGGGGTGAGCCAGAGCCTGTTCTATGGTTACATTTTCCAGCTCCTCCGCCTTTTTTCCGTAAAACGGACCTCCCGATGCAGTAAGTATAATGCCCTTAAGCTGATTGCCCCTTTCCCCCCGCAGTGCCATTATGCTCTGGAAAATTGCGCTGTGCTCGCTGTCAATGGGGAGTATTTTCACGCCCTTTTTCGCCGCAGATTCCATAACAAGCTTTCCTCCGCAGACAAGGGTTTCCTTATTGGCAAGGGCAATATCCATACCGCTTTCAATAGCTGCAAGGGTCGGCCGCAACCCAACCATTCCCACAACTGCATTTACGGTAATATCCGCATTACTGTCGGCAGCGAGAGTACACAGTCCCTCCATACCGCATAAAACCTTAATACCCGAACCGAAAAGCTCGTTTTTCAGCTTGGTATAACAGTCCTCGTCATAGATACAAACGGCAGTCGGATTAAACTCCCTTGCCTGCCCTATAAGCATATCACAGCTTGACCTTGCGGCAAGGCTGTTAACGGAAATACCGTATTTCCTGCATACCTCAAGGGTCTGAGTGCCGATAGAACCGGTAGAACCCAGTAAATTTACAGTTTTATTCAAAACAATCACCCTAATTGTTATTTTTCACATTTAATAGTCAATCAGCAGAGCGTGTCTGCCTGTCATTCTGAAAAATTCCTCCTCATATTCCTTCATTGCTTTCTTTATTTCCTCCGGTGCGTCATCCTTGACTCTATCAATCGGAGAATCCTTAACGTGTTCTTTCCATTTACGAAACTCACTTGGCATCATTATTCACCATCTCCTGAGAATATTTTTATTGCGATATGCTCCAATTAAGCTGCATTGACCTATCTCAACGAGAGAAAAGGTGCCGACGCCGACAGACGCTACAGCACCCCGTTAAAATCGTTAATTTTATGCCGCGGGAAATACATCGAAAACGGAAAAGATAATCAGCAGAAACGGCAGTATGAAATACACGCTGTCAAAGCGGTCAACAATGCCGCCGTGTCCCGGCATTAAATTGCCAAAGTCCTTAAGCTCATTTTCCCGCTTGATAAGAGATGCGGACAAATCCCCGACTATAGCTATAACCGCACAAACCAAAACAGCAATGATAAGCAGCAGATAATTTACCGTGAACATTACTCCCCTCGCAGCCATAATACTCTGATAGCAAACGGCAAAAATTACAAATACTATGACAGAAACCACAGCACCGCCTATAGCGCCCTCCACGGTCTTTTTCGGGGAAATATCGGGACACAGCTTATGCTTACCCAGCGCCGTTCCCACAAAGTATGCGCCGCCGTCGGGCAGCCATGCCGCCATAAGAGCCATTACTACATATATTATGCCGTGAACATCGTCAATATTCTTTAAAGAAATTATACAGGTGACGGAAAGGGATATAAGAGCCGTGACAGCTATCATCACGCAAAGCTTTTCAAAGGGAAGCTTTTTGTGGTCTCCAACATATCCCGCAAACATCACAAATACCGTTATAAAAACTATAACGTACCTTATACCGTAATCGACCCTAAAGTATGCCAAAAAAGGCATCGCAGCCGTGAAAACAAGGCATCCGGCAAAATGAACCGGATATTTCCGCATCCGACACACATTAAGCAGCTCATATACAGAGTAAGCGGAGATGAACGCCACAGCAATGGGAAATATGATAGTATCGCTGAGGAAAACAATCACAAGACCGATTGAAATTCCCACAATAGCGGTAATAATCCTCTGTTTCACGCTTATACACCTCCGAAACGCCTGCTGCGTAAAGCAAACTCGTTTAGCGCCTTATCTAACTCCTTTTCGTCAAAATCAGGCCAAAGTACATCTGAAAAATAAAGCTCCGCATATGCCGACTGCCAAAGGAGAAAGTTGGACAGTCTTTTCTCGCCGCCCGGACGTATTATAAGGTCTGCATCGGCAGCACCTGAGGTATACAGGAGGCTGTTAAGCATTTTTTCGTCAATGTCTCCGGGGTCTGCTCCACCCTCAACGACAAGCTGTGCTGCCCTGCGTGCGGCATGGACTATATCATCTCTGCCCCCGTAATTCATGGCAAACATAACCGTAGTGCGATCGGAATATTCCTCCGACTCACGTTCAAGCTTCTCCATCTTCACACGCAGCGGGGCAGGAAAAGGGGCTTTATCTCCCAAGAAAAGGATTCGCGCTTTCTGCTTCCGATTATCGAATATCTCATCGAGATACTTGTCAAAAAGGCGCATAAGCTCATCCACCTCGTCTTGCGGGCGCTTCCAATTCTCCGTGGAAAAAGCGTAAAGGGTAAGATACTTTATCCCCAAATCAATGCACCTGTTCACTATTTTCTTGCAAACCTTTGCACCCTCACGATGACCGTAGGTTCTGGGCATACCTCGTTTTTTCGCCCATCTCCCGTTACCGTCCATGATTATCCCGATATGAGTCGGCAAGACTTTACTTTCCGTCAAGACAACAGACACCACCCTCTAAAGGAAAATAAATAAGGATTATACGGTCATTATTTCCTTTTCCTTGTCGGCAACAGCGGCATCAACCGCAGCAATAGCCTTGTCTGTAACCTTTTGCAGCTCCTTTTTCAAATCCTTTACATCGTCCTCGGTAATCTCGCCGTTTTTCTTAGCCGCCTTGAACTTATCCATAGCATCTCTGCGGGCATTTCTTACAACAACCTTTGCTTCCTCGCCGTTGCCCTTAACCTGCTTAACAAGCTCTTTTCTTCTTTCCTCGGTGGGCTGAGGGAAAGCAAGGCGCAGGCATCTTCCGTCATTTGTGGGGGTGATACCTATATCGCTGGCAAGAATAGCCTTTTCAATGTTTTTAAGCGAGGACACGTCCCACGGCTGAATAACCAAAACACGTGCCTCGGAAGCGGAAACCGCAGCCATTGCGTTAATAGCGGTGGGCATTCCGTAATAATCAACCTGAACCTTATCCAAAACAGCGGGATTGGCTCTGCCCGCTCTTACAGTGGAAAGCTCTCTTTCTAAGCTGGCAATGCATTTATCCATTTTTGCCTGTGCGGCTTTAACCATTTCGTTCATAATAACAATTCCTTTCAATATCAATTATTCGGCTACGACAAATGTACCCACATTTTCACCCATACACGCATCGTATATGTTATCCGGTCTGCTCAGGTCAAAAACCAAGATAGGCAGCTTATTGTCACGGCACATCGACGCCGCGGTGCTGTCCATGACCTCCAGTCCCTTTACCAGAATATCATTAAATGTAATGGTGTCATATTTAGCGGCGTCATCATACTTATTGGGGTCTTTGTCGTAAACTCCGTCAACCATTGTGGCTTTAAGCACGATATCCGCCTCGATTTCGACAGCTCTCAAGGTTGATGCCGTATCGGTGGAGAAAAAGGGATTTCCCGTACCGCATCCGAAGATAACTACTCTCCCCTTTTCCAGGTGACGGACAGCCCTATTTCTTATATAAGGCTCCGCAACCGCCGGCATGGAAATTGCGGTCTGTACTCTTACGTCAAGCCCTAGGGATTCCAGTACATCGGCAACAGCAAGGGCATTCATGGTAGTGGCAAGCATACCGATATGATCCGCACGCGTCCTGTCCATAGCGCCGCTGGAACGTCCTCTCCAGAAGTTTCCTCCTCCCACAACAATGCCTATCTGTATGCCCGCATCCACACACTTTTTAATGCTTTCGCAAATAGGTGTTATAACGCCGTAATCAAGACCGGTCTTTTTATCCCCGGCAAGCGCCTCTCCGCTGAGCTTGAGAAGAACTCTCTTATACTTTGGCTGGGTCGCCATAAATTAAACATTCCTTTCATAAGAAAAGTATATTAGCCTACAACGTATATTTTACACTAAAAAGACAGATTTGTAAAGCCTTTTTTGTAAAAAATATTAAAAGAACCGTGCAGTTCCTCTCAATTGGCATTAACAAAGCTCTCGAATATCTCAACAGCCTTGTCGTTATCCGCCGTTACCGAGAAAAGCAGATACCCGTTGCTTTCCTTTATTACCACGTCCTCAAGCTTTTTGGATTCATCGGGATTATAGTCCTCGAAATCCTTCATTCTTGTTTCCACACGGCTTTCAATGGCATCCTCAAGGGCGGATTCATCTATATTTTCCAGGAAAAACACGGCAATTTCGTCCGCAAATCCCCCCGAACCGCATATGTACATGGAAAAGTCCTCGTCAGCGGGCGCATCAATATCCAAATAGTACCCTATCCTGTCAGAACCCACCTGCACCATTGAGGACATGGAAACCTCCTCAAGAATTTTCGCCGTAATGTCGGCACAGCTGAACTCCACCGCTTCCGCAGCGGTTTCGGTCTGAGTATCCACCGTGGTTTCCGTTTCGGACTGAGCCTCTGTCACAGCCTCCGTATAGGCGGTGGAATCCTCTGTTTGTGTTTCCTCCGAGGAAAGTGCGGAAGCATTGGTATTTACCGCAGGAATCGCATCGTCCTCCGCAGATACGGTATCGCTCTCGGCATTTGCGGAGCAGCCTGTAAGCATTACAGCCGCCAACACCGCAGCGGCAATTGTTTTCTTCATATCATTTTACCATCCTTACTCTAAGGTATTATCAGCCATTGTAAACGTGTGTGCGGATATATTCCAGCATCACCGTATAGGTTTCCGATTTGAAATGTATACCGTCCGCCTCGGCGTCATCCTCCGAAAAGCGTCCGTCCGCGCCCTTGAGCGCAGTATTCAGGTCAATGTAGTACAGTCCCCTGCTGTTGGCAAATTTCAGCAAATCCGAATTGAAGCTGTCAATATCGGAATTAAGTATTGGATTTTCCTCGTCCTCTTCCCTTGCGGCAGTCACAGGGGGAACGGAAATCACGTAAATATTGGTATTTGTCCTGTCAATGCTGTCCACAAAATCTCCATATGCCGCAAGAAGCTGCTCGTCCGTATAGTAGCTCATAAGGTTAAGCCCTAAAAGTATGTACAGATTTTCGGGTGCGGCGGCGTTCACCATATCGCAGGCAAGCATAGATGTGCCATCAGCCAGCTCAATAGGAGTATCGTTTATAGTCATGGTACTCATGCCGATGCTTGCCACGACCCTGTCCTCAGGTATAATTCCGTAGCTTGAAAGACCCACTACCAGCGAATCCCCCACAAACATACAGCTTTCCAAATACTCCTCCCCCACGTCATCGCAAAGGGCAATGGGATTTATCCCCGCTGTGGAAACAATCTCCCCCTCATCATCAAGGGCAATGCTCTCCGTTTCCACCGCCGAAGAGGCAGCCTGTGTGGTAACAATGGGGGCTTGCAGTGTGGTATCGCCCTCATCGGAAATATCTATATCACTTCTCATATACAGAGTAAAGCAAGCTACAAAGCTGGCAAAAATAAACAGAAAAACAAAGGATATCCTGAATTTAGGCTTGTCCTTGTCCTTTTTCTTCTTTCTGTTTCCCGAAACAGTCACAGCTATTCTCCTTACATATAATAACGGGACAAACCCCTTATTGAATAATTTCTCAAAAAAATAAAACCGACCAACAACATTATACTACGTTCAAAAGCAAAAATCAACAGTAAGTGACATTAAATTTTTCGTGATTCCACATTTTCGCTACCAAATGTCCTATTTAAAAACAAGCCTGCATTATTCCTTATATTGTAAATACACCGTTTCCAATAGTGCCAAGTTACAACAGCGGGATTTTATATGCTTGTCATAACTCGTTAAATTACTATCCTCCGTTAAAATTAAATCCCTCAGTTTTTTTTGCAGTTTCCTCTATCTCTTTCATATCTTCCTTAATAGCACGATATTGGTTCTGTAATAATCTCCTATATGATAAATCACGCACGCTGTTAAAATCTAACATTATTAACACATTATCAGG
>Ga0192270_1056_pt1 | contig 19451 bp, 14 predicted proteins | sample Koala_Koa24_C3_FD_131269 | JGI IMG/M metagenome (GOLD analysis project Ga0192270, IMG submission 131269) | Enriched cells from koala feces incubated with labeled cellulose particles, San Francisco Zoo, California, United States - Koala_Koa2-4_C3 ...
TGTGAATTTTAAGGATAATAATTCGTTAAAGTTGCCTATGTAAATTCTGCAAAAAAAGTGCTATAATAATGGTATGAATTATAAGTGCTTTTTACAGCGGATTTATGCTGCTTTTCGCAGGTTTCCGCGGTTATCGGAGGGTGATTTGTTATGTTTTGTGTCAATGATGTTGTTTTGTACGGAAACGAGGGTGTATGCAGAATAGATGATATTACCCAAAGAAGCTTTGGCGATAAAAGCGGGGATTATTATGTCCTGCGCCCCGTGAACAACGGTCAGCTTACACTTTATGTATCGGTTGCAAACGGCAACCTTGAATCAAAGGTCAGAAAAATGGTTACTGCCGATGAAATCACCGAAATTATCGATAGTACGGCTCATTCCGCGCCCTACTGGATAAATGACGAAAACGAACGCAAGCTGCGTTTCAAGGAGATTATTTCCTCAGGGGACCGCCGTGCAATCCTACAGGTGATACGTTCCATATATGTCCACAGGGACGAACAGCTGCAAAAGCGTAAAAAGCTTCACGCCGTTGACGAATATATGCTCAAGGACGCGGAAAAGATACTTTACGATGAGTTCGCATATGTTCTTAACCTAAAGCCGGAGCAGGTGGGAGAGCTTCTTACCAGTAAGCTGGCAGCAGGCTGAGCCTGCACCCGCTGCCTCCCCAATTAGGAGCAAGAAATTAAGAAGCAAGAGGCAAGAAATTTCCTCTTGGAAAATAGAAAATAGAGAATAGGAGCTTACTTGTTCACGGTATTGAAAGCACTTTAAAGAAAAAGTATAGTATCTTTATTTCTTCTATTCTCTTGCTTCTATTTTCTTGCCTCTAGTAGGGGAGACGGTGGCTGCGGGGACACCCCGCCGGTGGCTGCGGTCACAGACCGCCTTGCATTATTCCTCCGAATATATTATAATAGAAAATAGAAGATGGAGAATAGAGAATAGAACCCCCTCCACCATGATGCGCATGGTGGAGGGGATTATGAATGTTCTTCAAAATTAAAGTAACAGTCTATACATCTTGCCCCTTGCATTATTCCTAAAAATATATTATAATAGAGATAATAAAGGACGGAAAAAGGAGAATGGGGGATAGAGAATGGGAAAAGCGGACTGCCCGAAGATAACGGGATGTATAGTTACCTATAACAATTCCGATAAGATAGAAAGGGTAATAGAATCGATTTTACGGCAAACCGAGGGTATAAACTTCAGCCTGATTGTATCGGACAATCATTCGGAGGATAATACTGCCAACATTGTAAAAAGCCGTTTTCCACAGGTGACGGTGATTGAAAATCCCACCAACGGCGGCTTTGGAAAGGCGAATAACGCGGCTATCCCCCTGCTTGACTCCGACTATCATTTCATAATCAATCCGGATATTTTCCTAAGCTATGATGCCGTTTCGGCTTTTGTGGAATACTTTGAAAGTCACAGCGATGTAGTAATGGCGGTTCCCAAGCTGCTTTACGAGGACGGCACGGAGCAATTCACACCAAAGCGCACACCCACGCTGAAATATATGCTTGCGGGACGGCTTGAACGCTTCGGCGGTATTTTTAAGCGTTGGCGGGATGAATACACGCTGAGAGGTGAAAACGTCACAGAGCCTTTTGACTGCGGCTTTTGTTCCGGCTGTTTTATCTGCATACGGACGGATATTTTCAAGAAAATAGGGGGATTTGACGAGAGGTATTTTCTTTACAGCGAGGATGCGGATCTTACGAGGGAAGCGCAAAAGTACGGGAGAACGGTATATCTCCCACAGATTAGCGTTACACATCTATGGGAGCGGGCATATATGAAAAGCGGGAAATATTTCTTTATCCAAATAAGCTCCATGATTAAATACTTCTTAAAGTGGCGGCGGGGCGGTCTGTGACCGCAATCCATCGGCAGGGTGTCCCTGCAACTACCGTTTCCCGCCGTCCCGTGTTGCGTAGAAACACTCAGTTATTGCCCTGCTTCTTATGCCGACATTTAACGGTTGGTCGGCTTGCTATTGCAATTCAAGTATATCTATGGTCGGCGGTAGGCGGTGGCTGCGGTCACAGACCGCGCGCTATACTACCATATGCTTGTGGGCGTTTTCATAGGCGGTTCGTATTTCCTCGGGCATATCCTTACTGCTCATGGTTTTTACCCTGTCCTCGTTGCCGTCGGCAATAGCCTGTTCATAGTACCAGCATTTAAACTCTATCATATCAAGAACACGGTTCATCCGCTCTATCTCGGATTTAACCGTTTCTCTTTGCTTCAGAAAAAGCTCACGCCGTTTGGAATAGCTTTCGCTTCCCTGTCTGCACCACTCCATAAACAGCTTAATATCCTTTATCTCTAAGCCTGATTTTTTCAGACATTCTATTACACGCAGGGTTTCAATCTCACTTTCACCGAACTGTCTTATCCCCGAAACACGCTCCATTGTGGGGAAAAGCCCCTCTTTATCGTAGTAACGAAGTGTTGATATGGGTATTCCGAACATTTCCGATATTTGTCCTATTGTATACATTTTATTGTTCCCCTTCACCTTTCATAAAAAATTTACAATCAAGCTACTGACCTAAAGTCAGCTTTAGGCTATATAATTATTATAATACAAATTACCCGAAATGTCAATAAGGAAAGCGAGGATTTTACTAAGGAAGAAAAGCTGAATTTAACCGAGCAGTGGGATAAGGTTTTCCCGAAAAGCGATAAGGTGAACCACAAAAAGGTAACCTTTCACAATCGCTACGGTATTACTTTGGCGGCTGATATGTATGAGCCTAAGGATTACAGCGGAAGATTGCCTGCCATTGCCGTATGCGGTCCTTTCGGTGCGGTAAAGGAGCAGTCATCGGGTCTTTATGCCCAGACTATGGCTGAAAAAGGATTTTTAACCATTGCCTTTGACCCCTCTTTTACAGGGGAAAGCGGCGGACAGCCCCGCTATATGGCATCGCCCGACATCAACACGGAGGATTTTATGGCGGCTGTGGATTTTCTTTCCGTGCAGGATAATGTTGACCCTAAGGAAATCAGTATAATCGGGATTTGCGGTTGGGGAGGAATGGCGCTGAATGCGGCGGCGTTGGACACGAGAATAAAAGCTACCGTTGCTTCAACCATGTACGATATGACCCGAGTAAATGCCAATGGTTATTTTGACAGCGAGGACAGCGAGGCTGCAAGATACGAAAAGCGCAAGGCACTTTGCGAACAGCGTACAGAGGATTACAAAAACGGAAGCTATGCACTGGGCGGCGGTGTGGTAGATCCACTCCCCGATGACGCGCCCTTTTTCGTAAAGGATTACTACGATTACTACAAGACAGAGAGAGGGTATCACCCCAGATCCTTAAACTCCAACAACGGCTGGAATGTAACGGGCTGTGAGTCATTCATGAATATGCCTATTTTACAGTACAGCCATGAAATACGCAGTGCGGTGCTAATTATTCACGGTGAAAAGGCACATTCCTGCTATTTCAGCAAGGACGCCTTTGCCAAGCTTAAGGGGGACAACAAGGAGCTTATGATAATCCCCGAAGCGGTTCACACCGACCTTTATGACAAGACGAATATTATCCCCTTTGATAAAATTGCGGATTTTCTGTTAGAAGATAGGGGATAGGGAATGGAGTGGTTAGTGGACAGTGGATAGTGGTTAGACGGTCAACCTGCCAACGCTGTTCACCCACACAAAAGGGCGGCGTAAGAAAGCTGGGTGCAGGGCTTGCAGTCCTGCCGAGGTCCTTAGGGCGAGTAGCCCTAAGCGGGTGTGGGCAGAGCCCACTTGTGCCGTAGGCACAAAAAGCATAGCGAAACAAATAAACGCTTTTTGTGAAAGTGCCGCACTGTAAGGAAAACCAAATAACTAAAGTGATATAGAATACAGTAACGCTTTTGTATAAGTGCCGCACATGTAAATAAAATCAAGAAATTAAAGTGATATTGAACAAAGTTAAGCAAGCTGAACGGGTAACTTAGTGCGGCACTGTGAATACGAGCTGCTGCGAATGCAGCGGCAATGTATTCACGCAAAATCGGAGATTTTGCCGAAAACAAACAGTTACCCGTATTTCAAGTCATAGCCAACAAACAACGGGAATAGGGATTGAACCTTTTCACTGCAATGAAAGCACTTCAAAAACAAAGTATAGTATCTTATTTCTTCTATCCTCTTGCTTCTATCCTCTATCCTCTAATAGGATAAGCAGCCAATAGCCCTAAAATCGTCATAATATTTCAATTTCCCCATAGAGTATGTCAAAAACTTCTTGAAGTATGTCATCAGGCAAATGTTCGATAAATACATATCCTCGGGAATTGACATCTAAAGCCTTGATATGTTGGCACAGTATACACCCGGTAGTTGTTGTTCTTCTGTCAAGTCTAACGTGCAGCGGAAAATCATTAGGAGTATTACTTATCGGACATACTATCACCAAATTTGTTTTTTGATTATATACTTCGTTGCTTACAACCAATGCAGGTCTGTACCCCGCCTGTTCGTGTCCTGATTGAGGATTGAAATTCAGTTTTATTATGTCACCTTGTTTCAGCTTTACCATATTTCATCCCCCTGTGGTTCTCCCCAATCGTACTCACCGCTTTGAACTTCACCTGTATAATTTTCAAAACGTTCAGTCAAAGGAATATGCTTTCGGTTTGCTTTCTTAATTATAATGCTGTCGTTTTTTACCGATATGGACACATCAGAATTGGTATCAAGGTTAATTTGTTCCAAAATAAATTTTGGTATGCGTATTCCTTGACTGTTGCCCCATTTCTGTATTGTTGAACTTATAGTCATAGAATCATCCCTCTCCTTTCAACTCATATCATATGTGAATAACTTCTCAAATCGGTATATACTAAGTATATACCGATTTGAGAAGTTTGTCAAGTCTTTTTTCTGCTCTCCCAAATTTTATCTTCGATCATCATTCTTCTTGGAAAATAGAAAATGGAGAATAGAGAACGGAAAGATTTAACTCGTTACTTTATCTTTGAAGTGGTTTCATTGCAGCGAAAAGGTTCAATTCCTATTCCCGTTGTTTGTTGGCTGTGGCTTGAAATACGGTAACCGGTGCATTTTCGGATTAAGCTCCGTTTTCTGTCGGCTGTGACTTGAAATACGGATACCTGTTTGTTTTCGGCAAAATCTCCGTTGTTCGTTGGATAAAGCTTGAAATACGGGGACAAGTAGGTTTTCGGCAAAATCGGAGATTTTGCGTGAAAACATTGCATTGCCATTCGGCAATGCTCGTTTTCACAGTGCCGCACTAAGTTACACGTTCAGCTTGCTTGACTTTGTTCGCTGTCGCTTTAGCCGATTGATTTTATTTACATGTGCGGCACTTTTACAGAAGCGTTACTATATTCTATATTGCTTTAATTGCTCGGTATCCCTTTATAGTACGGCACTTCACAGAAGCGTTAGCTTGTTTCACTATGCTTTTTGTGCCTACGGCACAAGTGGGCTTTGCCCACACCCACTTAAGGGCTACTCGCCCTTAAGAATCCTCGGCAGACTGAGCCTGCACGCACTGTCTCCCGCCGCCCTACATTACTGGCGCAACTCGTTAAAAAAATGCCCGACAGTTAGCTGTCGGGCAACATTCTTGTGCAATTCAAGAATAAAGTAACATATCTTGTTATTCTTGCCTCTTGCTTCTTAACTTCTTGCCTCTAATTACCAGCCCAGTACCCTGTCGTAAAGCTGCTGATATTTTCCTGTGCTTACAGTCCATGAGTAGTCCGTCTGCATTCCTCTTGTTACCATCTGATTCCATTCCTTTGGATAATCATAGTAAACGTGCCTCGCATAGTTTATGGTGTTAAGAAGCTCATCCGCATTGTAGTTGGAGAAAGAGAAGCCTATTCCTGTCCCGTCAAACTCATTGTAGGGCTGTACGGTGTCCTTAAGTCCGCCCGTTTCTCTTACGATAGGTACAGAACCGTATCTGAGGGCGATAAGCTGCGTTAAACCGCAGGGCTCAAACCGTGAGGGTATAAGCATTGCGTCCGAAGCGGCGTAAAGATGATGCGCAAAGCCCTCGTTAAAGCAGATGTGTGCGGAAACCTTTTGGGGCATTCTCCATGCATATTCCTTGAAAAGATTTTCGTAAACCGCATCACCTGTGCCTATTACCACAAGCTGTGTGTAATCATCAAGTATTCTGTCAAGAACGTATTTTACCAAATCAAGACCCTTTTGGTCTGTAAGACGGGAGATAATTCCAATCATGAACTTGTTTTCGTCAACAGGCAGTCCAACCTGCTCCTGGAGAACGGTTTTATTGACGCTCTTACCCTTTTTGTGGGTGTGAACGTTATACTGCTTGGCAACACAGTTATCGGTAGAGGGGTTATAAGCCTCGTAATCGATACCGTTTACAATACCGCAAAGGGACTGATTTCTCGCACGGAGAAGACCGTCCAGACCCTCGCCGTAATAAGCCATCTGAATTTCCCCTGCATAGGTATCGCTGACTGTGGTTATATAATCCGCATAAACCAGTCCACCCTTGAGCATATTCGCATCGCGCTTGAACTCAAGCTTATCGGGGGTAAATACATAGTCGGGAAGACCCGAAATGCGCTTGAATGTGGGTATATCCCAAATACCTTGGAAGCGCAGATTGTGAATGGTGAAAATAGTCTTTGTTCCTCTGTAGAAAGGATTATCCTTGTAAATAGTCCTAAGGTACACGGGAATAAGACCCGCCTGCCAATCGTGACAGTGGATAATATCGGGATGGAAATTAATTACCGGGAGAATAGCCATTACAGCCTTTGAGAAAAATGTGAATTTCTCGATATCGTAACGGGTATCGGCGTAGGGCTTATCGCCGCCGAAATAGAAGAGATTATCCACAAAATAGAAAGTAACGCCGTCATAAACGTACTGCATTATTCCAACGTGAATACTGTTGAAACGCTTTCCCATATCCATATAAAAATGGTGAACATACTGAAATTCGTTTCTATACTTAGCCGGTATACAAGCATAGTTGGGGAGAATTACCCTAACATCATACTGTGACTTATCGAACATCTTGGGGAGCGTACCCACAACGTCGGCAAGTCCGCCTGTTTTTATAAAAGGAACACATTCGGATGCTGCAAAGAGTATATTTTTCATACATTGACCACCCCTCATGGAGAATTGAAAACAGAGAATAGAAGATGGATTATAGCACAGTAAACCATTCTTCTGTCTTGAAGTGCTTTCATTTTTACAATTATAGAACATTTTTTAACATATGTCAATAGCTTCGCCGTGTATAAATTTTCAAAACCGGGGTAAAATAGATGGTAGAAAATAGAGAATAGAGAATGGAAACCTACTCGTTCTACTCGAAAATAGAAAATTGAGAATAGAGAATGGAAATATTGTCCTGTTTGAGAATGGAACATCGAGGATAGATTTTTCTCTGATTATTGCATTGAAAGCGCCTCCAAAACAAAGTATAGTATCTTAATTCTTCTATCCTCTTGCCTCTATCCTCTACCCTCTAATAGAGCATTTCAAAAATAAAGCTACGGTTTGTTATTCATCTATCCTCTAATCTCTATCCTCGAAAAGGTGGTATCTTATGTCCAAAATACATTTTGAAGAAAACAGTGTGATTACCTGCACGCCGTCCCAAATGCCGCGCATAGCTATGCAATGTCCCAAAATCGTCACGGATATCGGAAAGGCAGTCGCATCGGCTGTGTCGGCTATGGGGAAAGTGTGCGTAGGCTACGGCGAGGGCAGGGCGGCTTTGGCACTGGGGAGAGCCTTTTCAGCGGGAGTATGTTCTGTGGGAGTGCAGGCAGTTGAAGTGGGTATGTCAACCGTGCCGTCACTTGCCTATGCGGTCAAGCGGTTGGGGTGCAGTGTAGGCGCATATATTTCGGCGAATAATACCGTTTCCGTTCGGCTTTTTTCCGCAGACGGGGCAAAGCTTACCCGTGAGGAGGAGGACAGGATTGAATGCCGGCTTAACGTACCCGCAGAGGAACTGCCCTTGGCACAATACGGAGAAATATCATTTTGCGAGGGTATATCCGAGGTATATCTGTCACGCCTTGCGGAGATAGTAACAGGCAGACTTGAGCGGATTTATGCGCAATTCTACAGCCCCACAAGGAAAATCGTAACCGATGCACAGCGCCTTATCGCAGGAAAAAACGGCACAGATGACGACACCCGCACCGAGCGTATAGCATTTCATATAAGCGGTGACGGAAGTAAGGTATCGGCATACAGCGAGCCCACCGGCTATGTACTGCATGATAGGTTAATGGCGGTTGTCACCCCTAATGTGAGTAACTCCTCCGTCACCTACGGCGACACTTTTCCTTTTAGGGAAAGATTTATCCCCGATACAAAGTCCCCCTTAGCGTGTGACGGAACGGCGTTGGCACTTACGGTACTGGAAATACTGCGCAATAGGGGAATTACCCTAAAGGAAGCCACGGATGAGCTGCCCGATTATGCCGTAGCGGAGCGATACATTCCCCTTGACAAGCCATATAATGTGATGAAGAAGCTGAACACGAACGATGGTGTACTGATGGACGGGGAGAGCGGGAGAGTGGTAATACGACCCAACAGGACGGGACGGGGGATAATGCTGAGGGTAGAAAGCTTTGCCGCCGAAACAGCCGCCGAGCTATGCGATTTTTACGCAGAGATGCTGAGCGATAACAGTGAGTAGTGGGTTAGAGCGGCGGTCAGTAAAGCAGGGCAATAGTGGACAACGTAGGGCGGCGGGAGACGTTGGGTGCAGGGCTTTCAGTCCTGCCGAGTTTCCAAAGGCGAGTAGCCTTTGGCGGGTGTGGGCGGCGCCCACTTGTGCCGTAGGCACAAATTAACATAAGAGCGTAAATTAACGCTTTTGTAAATGTAAAGAGTAACAAGCAACTAAGGTGATATAGAATACAGTAACGATTTTGTATAAGTGCCGCACATGTAAATAAAATCAAGAAACTAAAGCGATATAGAACACAGAAACGCAAGCTGAACAGGTAACTTAGTGCGGCACTGTGAAAACGAGCATTGCCGAATGGCAATGCAATGTTTTCACGCAAAATCTTTGATTTTGCTGAAAATGCACTGGTATACGTATTTCAAGCTTTAGCCAACGAACAACAGAGGTTTTGACAGAAACAAACATATCATTCCAAGAAAAGCGTTAGCAAGTAAACCGCCCTAGATTACATAGCATACACCTTTTATACGCTGACGAGTGTGTTTTCGGCAAACCTACGGTTTGCGTGAAAACATTGCATTGCCATTCGGCAATGCTCGTTTTCAAGCAATACCAACGGTTTTGCATGCCGCATTACTATAAGCTGTTCACAACTGTTTTGTGTTCATTGTCACGTTAGTAACTTATTTTTTCGGAGTGCGGCACTTATACAAAAGCGTTAGCTTATTGTCCTATGTTCATTTGTGCCTACGGCACAAGTGGGCGCTGCCCACACCCGCTTAATGGGCTATGTGATATAAATATCACTGCCCTAAGAACCTCGGCAGGACTGAAAGCCCTGCACCCAGTGCCTCCCGCCGCCCTTTTGTATGGGTGAATTGCCCTGCTTTATTGCCCGCCGCTCTAACCACTACTCACTACTCAGCATATTCCGATGTAATCCCCAGATATTCCTCAAGGGTAAGTCCGCTTTCATACACCTTTTTGGCGGTTTCCTTGCCCAAATAACGGACGTGCCAAGGCTCGTATTGGTAACCGGTTATATCCTCCTTGCCCTCGGGGTAACGCAGGATAAATCCGTATTCATAGCAATGCTCCTCTATCCATTCCGCCTCGGGTGTGCCTGCAAAGGAATCGTCTATAATATTCAGGTCAAATGCCAGTCCCGTTTGATGTTCCGAATGTCCCGCTCTCGCGGAAAATCTGTCTGCCTCGGTTTGACCGTATTCCTTTACATACTTATCGTACAGCCCTTGCTGATAGTCATAGGAACGGTAGCCTGAGGCTGTCCAAAGGGAAATGCCGTCCTCCTTGGCGGCAGCAGCCATTTCTTCAAAAGCCGCCTGTGCATCCGGGTCTACTCCCGAACCGTAGCTTTTCGGCAGTGCATAGGTTTTATTTACAACCAATATTCCGTCTATATATGTGGGGGCGTCTACTCCCTCAACGTTTACCGTTACATACGCTTCAACGGACGGGTTCGCCGCAGCGGCTACGGTTACGGTGCATATCCCGCTGCTTACCGCGGTAATAAGTCCGCTGTCATCTACAGTGGCGACGCTTTCATCTGAGCTTGTCCATATTTCGCTTTTATCCCCACAGCTTTCGGGGTACATTGTAACTATCGGCATCTGCGACTGACCTGCTTCAAGGGTAATAGATGTTATACTCAACTCGATTGACGCGGGCAGCAATGCTCCGGAGGAATCGGTTTCGGGGGGCGCATCTACCAATACCTCAACAGTACCGTATACATCGAGGTTAGCGGCAGCGGTAACGGTTACGGTGCATCGTCCCGCACCCACAGCAGTAATCAAGCCCTTATCGTCAACCGTGGCAACGGTTTCATCGGAGCTTGTCCATATCTCGCCCTTATTATCCGAATCTGTGGGGTACATGGTTACATAGGGCATTTGCGACTGACCTACGGTAAGGGTTATTTCATTGAGGGAAAGTCCCAAGCTTGTGGGAGGATTTTCCGCGTAAGTGGCAGTTTGTTCCGTTACGGCTGTGGTTTCTGTGGGCGCCGTTTCCGTGGCGGCAGCGGTAACAACCAGCTCAATCTTGGTTTCGGAAGTATCGGCGGTGGTTTCAGTGTAATTATCCGCCGAGGTAATCGTTTCATTCTCCGTCACACTTGCCATAGCGGGTTCGGCATCGGTAGGAACGGGAACGTTTTCTTCAATTTCCGTGCAAGCGGAAAGGGTAATTATGTACAAAATCGCAATCAGGGCAGATGTCCTGCGCAGAATACTTATACTCACTTTGATTCATCCTCTTTGATAAACAAAAAACAATTCGGTAAATAAAAAAACGCCGAGACTATTGCCTCGACGAATTTGGAGCGGATTACGAGGCTCGAACTCGCTACCTCCACCTTGGCAAGGTGGCGCTCTACCAGATGAGCTAAATCCGCATATGTGGTGCTTCCGGACGGAATTGAACCATCGACACGGGGATTTTCAGTCCCCTGCTCTACCGACTGAGCTACAGAAGCATGATGGCGACCTGAATGGGGCTCGAACCCACGACCTCCGCCGTGACAGGGCGGCGTTCTAACCAACTGAACTACCAGGCCAGTAAATTACCGAAACCCACGAATACCGTAAGTTTCGGCAACATCATGGTGGAAACTATAGGGCTCGAACCTATGACCCTCTGCTTGTAAGGCAGATGCTCTCCCAGCTGAGCTAAGCTTCCGCACACCTTGTACCAACCCATGCTTGGCTGACCTTGGCTGACCTTGGCTGACGTAGAACCTTTTCTACCGCCTTGCTTGGCTGACAAATAACATAATACACTCTTTTTCGATAAAAGTCAAGGGCTTTTTATAAAAAAAATCAATTTTGTGAAAAATGCATATTAAATCTTGCAAAATTACAGTAAAAATATGCAATATAGACTATTAGGAGGCAGGCTCTACTCGAAGATGGAAAATAGGGGAAAGAAGATGGAAACTTACTCGTTCACGATATTGAAAACACTTCAAAGATAAAGTAAGGGTTAAACTTTTTTATCCTCTTGCTCCTATTTTCTATCCTCGAATGAAAGATGGAATCCCCCCACAATGCTACGCATGCCGTAGACGACGGAGGGGTTACGAAAGTAATTCAAAAATAAAGTAACAAATCTTATTCTTCTATTCTCTACACTCTAAAAGCGTGCCTAACGCCTAAAATTACATACGCCACATACGCTTTTTATACGATGACGAGTGCGCTTTCGGCAAAATCTGCGATTTTGCGTGAACGCATTGCCGCTGCATTCGCAGCAGCTCGCGTTCACAGTGCCGCACTATAAGTTGTTCACAACTGTTTTACGTTCGCAAACACGTTTGTAACTTGTTTTTTCGTTGTGCGGCACTTCACAAAAGCTTTAATTTGTTCTCCTATGTTTATTTGTGCCTACGGCACAAGTGGGCTCTGCCCACACCCGCCAATAGGCTATGTGATATAAATATCACTGCCTTTGGAAACTCGGCAGGCTCAGCCTGCCTAAAAAAGAACGTCAACTGTTGTCGCTAATTGTTGATAATACCTATTGAAAAAAAATCGGTAAATGTTTTATAATTATAGTGATTTGTAGAACCAATACCATAATGCTGTTTTATGGAAGGAGAAGTTATTGTGATACCGATTACGACAAAAGAGGATTTTGAGGAAAAATTAAGACGGGAGCTTCAGGTTGAATTCAACGTTACCCCCGTGGACGCCTCCGATAACCAGATTTATAAGGTACTTTCGGCTGTTGTTGTTGATTTGATGCGCTATAAAAGACGTCATTTCAGAAACAGCGTTCATTCGGCAGGCAAAAAAGAGGTTTATTACCTATCAATGGAATTTCTTATGGGGCGTTCTCTTAAGACAAGCCTCTTTAACTTGGAAATTAACGAGATGGTTGATGAAATACTCAAAAGCTGGGACGTAAATCTTGAAAGGATTTACGAGTATGAGCCTGACGCGGGTCTCGGTAACGGCGGTTTGGGACGTCTTGCGGCTTGCTATCTTGACGGACTTGCTACAGACGGATATCCCGCTATGGGCTATTCAATCTGCTATGAGTACGGTATCTTTAAGCAGAAGCTTGAGGACGGTTGGCAGACAGAGCTTCCCGATAACTGGCTGCCCGGCGGTGATTCGTGGCTTGTTTCCAAAAAGGGTAAGACCGTTGAGGTTCATTTCGGCGGCGAAATCCAGGAGTATTGGGACGATCAGTATCACAGCGTTTCCAATGTAAACTATGATGTGGTAAATGCAGTTCCCTACGATATGTATGTTTCCGGCTATAACAGCGAGGGAATATCCGTTCTCCGTCTGTGGAGGGCTGTTGCTCCGTCCTTTGATATGACTATGTTCAATCAAGGCGACTACGCAAAGGCTCTTAGCATGAACACCGTTGCACAGGCTATTTCTAAGGTTCTTTACCCTAATGATAACCATTTAGAGGGTAAATCCCTGCGTTTAAGACAGCAATATTTCATGTGTGCCGCTTCGGTAGGGGATATTGTAAACAGGCATATGTCCGTTTACGGCACTTTGGATAATCTCTATGAAAAGGTTGCTATACACATTAACGACACCCACCCCACCCTCGCTATACCCGAGCTTATGCGTATTCTTTTGGACGATTGCGGCTATAGCTGGGATAAGAGCTGGTACATTGTTACAAATACCTTTACTTACACCAACCATACCGTTATGGCTGAAGCGCTGGAGAAGTGGGATGTCAACCTTGTCCGTCAGACTATTCCAAGGATTTACACCATTATCTGCGAGATAAACAGACGTTATTGCGAGGAAATCAAGACACGCACAGGTGATGAGTTGAGAGTTTCCAGAATGTCCATCATTCAGAACAATCAGATTCATATGGCTCTCCTTTGCGTATGCGCTTCCCACAGCGTAAACGGCGTTTCAAAGCTTCATTCGGAGATAATCAAGCACGATGTATTCGGCAACGAGTACAACTATACACCTCACAAGTTCTGCAATGTAACCAACGGTATTGCATACAGAAGATGGCTTCTCCAGTCCAACAAGGGACTTACATCACTCCTTGAGGACACGATAGGACCGGACTTCAAGAAAAATGCTATGGAGCTGTCCAAATTCACCATGTTTGAAAACGACAGCAAGGTTCTTACAAAGCTTGCAAAGGTTAAGCTGGAAAACAAGAAGAGCTTTGCAAAGTATGTAAAGAGCAATTACGGCGTTGCCCTTAACACCGACGGTATCTTTGATGTTCAGGTAAAAAGACTGCACGAATACAAGCGCCAGAATCTGAATGCTCTGAATATTATTGCCGAGTACAACGCCCTTTTGGAAAATCCCAATATGGACTTTGTTCCCAAGACCTATATCTTTGCCGCAAAGGCTGCTCCAGGATATTATCTTGCAAAGCAGATAATCAAGATGATTTGGGCGCTCAGCGAGGAAATTCGCAAGAACCCCGTTGTAAGCAAGAAGCTGCAGGTATTCTTCCTTGAGGATTATTGCGTAACCCTTTCCGAGCTGCTTATGCCCGCCGCAGAGGTTTCCGAGCAGATTTCCCTTGCGGGAACAGAAGCATCTGGTACGGGTAATATGAAGCTTATGCTTAACGGCGCGCTTACCTTGGGAACCCTTGACGGTGCAAATATCGAGATTAAGGAGCAGGTCGGATCGGATAACATCTTCATATTCGGTATGACCGCGGATCAGGTTCTTGCCAAGAAGGCACAGGGCTATCGTCCCGAGGACTATGTAAATAATAACGAGGTTATTCGCAAGGCACTTGACAGAATGTACCACGGTATTAACGGCTGCACCTTTGAAGAGGTAGCCAACACCCTTAAATACAAGGATCCCTATATGGTTCTTGCGGATTTCGATGCATATCAGTCCGCACAGCAGTATATTTCCGAGTGCTATAAGGACAAGGAAAAGTGGAACAGAATGTCCCTGCACAACATAGCAGGTGCGGGAATTTTCTCCGCAGACCGTGCCGTTGACGAATATGCTAAGGACATATGGAGACTTACCAAGTAATTTTTGAGAATATAGATTAGATAATAGAGAATGGAAAAAATAAATTCCATTCTCTATTTTTTAGGTTATAGGAGTACTTCCTTAAACGCTGTTAAGCATGGCTAAAGCTGTTCGCAGATTTTTTTAAATGATTTTTGCGGAAATATATGCTATACTTTCATTGTAACGTAAACAGAAGCTTTTGTCGGTGTGAATGGAGGAAGTACCATGCTTTCAGTAAAGATTGGTTTAACAGGCAGCCTTTGTCATAAGTGCGGCAAGCCCTTGGAGAATAATACGCCCATCGTCCATATTAACAGAAAATTCAACGAAAACTATTGCCGCGAATGTGGTCTTGTAAAGGACGATATGACCGAGAATGGAAAAAGCGGAAATGAATTTGCGCTCTACTACCACGAAAATGGTATCGGCAGATTGATAGTTGACAACGACAACCTTGAATACATACCCTACGGTCTTCATGAGCTTAAATTAGTCAAAATGGGAGAAAAAAGCGTCTATGTTGTGCAATCTTCCCTTATTTTCACGAAAAAAAGGAGAGCGTTGCCGATTTTTTAGGGAGAATAGATTCAAAAAACGTAATCCTTGAGAAAAGGCTTTCCCGCTGCGCTTTGTTCTATCCCCGCAACAGGATTATTTGCGACGGTGACTTTTTGGGGAAAATAAACGAAGTAAGCTCCTTTTACAAGAGCTTTACACGCCAATTCACCATGATGACAAGGTCACATCGGTACGGCTATATCTGTACCGCCGACCGCAAAATAATCGGTGTTGTTTCCAACACAGACTCGGAGACATCGGATCGGTTTGCAAGCTACATTGCCCCGTTCAGCGTGAAAAGCGTGGCGGATATTGAAGCGGAATACGAAAAATCTGTCACAAGCAGGCGCATTCGCTCCGCAATGGAATCCCTTACTCCCGCCGCAATGCTCGAATACTGTGAAAGGAGAATAATGGGTCAGGGTACGGAGCTGAAAAAGGCTGTGTATAAGGTGTACAGCTATATGCAGGCTGTGGCGTCAGGCGCGCCGTTCCGTGCGGAAAACTGGCTGCTCACTTCCCCCAGCGGTACGGGAAAAACCGAATTTTACCGTACAATAAGGGATTTGTTCAGACTGTATAATATTCCCATTCCTGTGGTGCAGATAGATTTGAGCCAAATTACCGAATCGGGATTTAAGGGAGATAATGTCAATACCATACCGAAAAAAATACTGGGAGAGGATAAAAAGTCCACGGGAGTGGCCATCTGCTTCCTCGATGAGGCTGATAAAAAGTGTCTCCCCAGCTATTCCCAGGGTGTAAACATAAACGCGGCAATTCAGTCCAATCTTCTTACCCTTATAGAGGGAATGGAGATGAAGATTGACATAGACGGCGACGACATGGAATTTGATTCCGGAAAGACAATGTTTGTTTTTCTGGGCTCGTTCCAGGAATTGCGGGACAAAAAGCAGCAAAGGACAGCAATCGCACCTAAAATCGGATTTCTGACAGAGAATGACGCTTCCGATACAGCGGCGAACGGCGACCCATTCCATGAGGGACTGACTGTTCAAGACATAGTAAGCTTCGGTATGCAGGAGGAGCTGGCGGGACGAATAACGTCAATCATTAACTTCCGCCGCTTATCCGAAAAGGATATGCTTACCCTTATCAGAAGCAAGGTCAGTGATCTTGCAAGGGAAATGGGGTGCAGCATAATTCTCAAAAAATGTGCCGAGGAGGACATACTTAAGATTTCCTTTGGCAATCTTGGACTGAGGCAGCCCCTTAACGCCATAAAGACCTTGGTTGAAAACACAATAGCCAATGTGTTCTTTGACAGGGGCTTTGACAAAGCGGAGGACAAAATTATCATTTATTCACTGAATTTGGCACGTATCGAGCGTTCGTGACAGCGCAATGTGTGATGTGCAAATAAAAAACGATCCCATTTTAATACAAAACGGGATCGCTTTTTTGCATATTAATTTACTGCTTTTCGTTCAGCCGATAAGCGAGTTTATTTCCGCCATTTCCTCAGGGGAGAAGTCAAGCCTTTCAATACATCCTACGTTGTCGATAATCTGCTGAGGACGGCTGGCGCCTGTTATAACCGTTGTTACCGCGGTATTTGCCAATACCCATGAAAGCGCCATTTGAGACAGCTTCTGTTCTCTCCTTGCGGCGATGTCGTTCAGCTTTCTCAGCTTTTCTACCATGCTGTCGTCCAGCATATTCCCAATCCATGTTGCGCCTCTGCCTATGCGGGAATCAGCGGGAACTCCGTTCAGGTATCTGTCCGTAAGCAGACCTTGGCACAGCGGTGAAAATACCGCAAGACCTATGCCGTTTTCCTCGGCGAAGCTGTCAAGGCGGTCACCCTCAATCCACCTGTTAAGCATGGAATAGGAGGGCTGATTTATAATAAATGGAGTTTTCAGCTCTCGGAAAATTGCGGTGATTTCCTCGGTTTGCTGCCTGCTGTAGTTGGAAATTCCCACATAAAGGGCTTTACCCTGTCGGCAAAGGCTGTCCAGTGCCAGCGCAGTTTCCTCCGCGGGCGTTTCGGGATCGGCGATGTGGTGATAATAAATATCCACATAATCCAGTCCCATACGCTTAAGGCTCTGGTCGAGGGAGGCGACAAGATACTTCCTTGAACCGTTTCTGTCACCGTAAACACCGGGCCACATCTCATACCCTGCCTTTGTGGATATGCAAAGCTCGTCCCTGTATGCTCTCATGCCCCTGTCAAGTATTCTGCCGAAATTCTCTTCAGCGGAACCGTTGTAGGGATTGCCGTAATTATTTGCCAAATCAAAGTGGGTTATTCCCAAGTCAAAGGCGGTGTGAACCATTTCCTCGCAAGCGGCAAGACTGCTCCCCGCACCGAAATTCTGCCAAAGTCCCAGTGAAACCACAGGCAGGCGCAGACCGCTTTTGCCGCATCTGCGGTACACCATCTTATCGTAACGCTTATCATTTGGTACGTACATAGTTTAATTCTCCTTTTCATTTTCCCTGTTATCGTTTGTGTGAACGGAATAAACGCAGCCGCAGTAATTTTGCCTGTAAATTCCGTACTCCCTTGAAAGCTCCGTTGAACGCTGATAGCCGCCCTTTTTCTTGAAATCGGAGGGGAGAAATTTCACACCGTATTTCTCCGCCGCTTCCCGACCCACCTCGTTCAGCACAGCGGCGTTTTTCATGGGACTGATAGTAAGCGTGGTGGTGAAATAGTCAAAGCCCTTTTCGGCGGCAATTCTTGCGGTTTCCTCCAAACGCAGACGGAAGCACACTCTGCATCTGTCGCCGCCCTCCGGCAGCTTTTCCATTCCTCTTACCGCACTGTAAAAGCGTTCCGACAAATGCTCCGCACCTATGAAGCTGACGGGATTTTCCACGGGCATTTCTCCGATAAGCCTTTCCTGTTCTCCGCGGCGCTTGTAGAACTCCTCGGAGGGGTAGATGTTCGGATTGTAGTAAAATACAGTTATGCTGAAATACCGCGAAAGGTACTCCAGCACATAGCTTGAACAGGGCGCACAACAGCTGTGGAGAAGCAGCGTAGGCGTGCCCTCCAAATTGTCAAGCAGCTTGTCAAGCTCCCTTTGATAATTAATTTTACCCTGCATTTATTTATCCTCACCTGTTTCGGATAAATCGGTCACGGCTTCGGTTTCCGTTACTGCTTCGGTATTTATAGTCTCCGTTACCGTGTCGGTGTCGGACGCAGCTTCGGTTTCGGCAGCTTCCTCGGACACGGCATCGGTTTCCGCTTCATCCGCAAATGTCATGCCTGTTTCGTAAATATAATCCTCGGTGACACTTTGCAGCTCGGACAGAACTATCTTGTATGCGTCCGGCTTGAAGTGCATACCGTCATATTCCGCATAGCTTTTGTTAAAGTATCCCGTTTCGTCCGTCAGCAGCTCCGTAATATCGATATATCCCAGCACATTGTCATAGGCATAATCCCAAAGATCGGAGTTATATTCAAGTATCTTTTCCATAACGTCAATATCAACGGTGCTGTCATAGTCCGCCGTAACGGGAGGAACGCTTACCAGCACTATAAACGAATTGGGGCAATGCTCCTTTATTATCTCCACCAAAGAGCCGGTGGAGACTATCATATTTTCGCAGCTTAGCCATTGTATACCGTTGGAGCCCAGCATAATATATATTATATCCGGCTGAGTATAGTCAAGCATAGTGCCTATAGTGATTTCTCCGTAGCAGGTGGAAACACTCTTTGTAAGCACAGTGCTTGGATTAAGTCCTATTTTTGCGTATACATTTCTTTCATCAAGATAGCCGTAAAGGGAGTAGCCCGTGGTAATGGAATCTCCGATAAAGAGTGTGTTCTCAAAAAAACTCTTGTCATAGCTCATATTCGCAGCTACAGCAGTATCCGCAGAATTATCGGCAGCTGTTTCCGCCGAGGTTAGTGCAGTGGAAGCGTTTTCCAAAATCCTTTCGGGAGCAGCCTCTAAGGACAATTCCTCCACATCCATATCTGCGCTGTAAACGGTTTCCGTTGTGGTTTCCGCAGCGGATTCGGCGATAACGGTGGCTTCCGTGGTATCGGAAACGGTAGGCGCGCCTAAGTCCTCCTCGGTTTCGGAGGAAGCCGCTTCGGGAACAATTACCGTTTCGCTGTCACTGGCGGCGGATTCCGAAGCAGCAGTGCTTTTGGCGGTTGTTTCCGATTTCTCCTCCGTCGTGGCATAGGTGT
>Ga0192270_1057_pt1 | contig 19336 bp, 16 predicted proteins | sample Koala_Koa24_C3_FD_131269 | JGI IMG/M metagenome (GOLD analysis project Ga0192270, IMG submission 131269) | Enriched cells from koala feces incubated with labeled cellulose particles, San Francisco Zoo, California, United States - Koala_Koa2-4_C3 ...
AGGGCAAGCCTGCCGTTACCTTTATCAATATGGCGTTCCCCATAGCAGCAGCAGCTTTCCTGATTGGAACGGTTGCAGTTACCCTTTCACAGGACTATGGCGTTTCCGTTGAGTATGACGGCAAGGAAATGGGTGTTGTTGAAGAGGACGGTGTAATTTCCGAGGCGCAGTGTACTGTTGCCGACATCGTTGAGTATTACGATACGGGCGATGATTATTATGTAACGGCCACTCTCGCTATCAGACCCCTTACCTCCAATGACGAGGTTATTGACGGAGTTACCCTTGCGGGTAAAATGGAGGAACGTATTTCCGACCAGTATGACCATATAGATGCCGAGGCTGCCGAGGAGCCCGAGGAAGCGGTGACTGTGGAGGAAACCGAGAGTATTACCGAAAATCTTGTTGAAGCTTTCAAGGTTATCGTTGACGGAGAATGTCTGGGATATGTTTACGATAATGAGCCTATAGACAGCGCTCTCAGCGGCATAAAGGCTGAATACGAAAGCGATGAGTACACAGAAATAGGCTTTAGCAAGGACGTTGAATATACCGAAATCGAATATGTTGAACCCGATGAGATCACATCCGTTGATTCCATTGTGGAGCAGCTTACCGGATATGAATCCTCTCCCGAATATTACGAGGTTCAGGACGGCGATAATCTTTGGAAGATTGCCAAGGAGCTTGATATAGACCTTGATGTGCTGACGGGAAGCTATGCTACCTACGACGGCGAGATTGTGGAGCTGGGCGACAATATTAAGGTTGGCACGCTCATTCAGATTGAATCGGAAGTCCCTTATTTACAGGTTGAATGTAAGAAAGAGCTTACCTATCGCAGTTCCATTGACTATGAAACCATAACCATTGAGGACGACTCAATGCTTGAGGGTGAAACGGTTGTTGAGGTCGAGGGACAAGAGGGCGAGAGATATACTCGTGCTGTTGTTACATATGTTGACGATACCGCTGTCCGCAAGAAAAATCTTGATTCGATTATCGTTGAGGAGCCTGTATCCGAGATAATTAGGGTTGGAACAGGAAACGGCATTGATCATAATGTGCCTGAATTTTCCGATGAGGGCGGCAACGGCGACTACTTCTGGCCCGTTGAGGGCGGAACGATTACCGCTTATCAGGGCGATGGCAGAGATCATAAGGGAATAGATATTTCCGCACCCTACGGAACGCCCGTTTACGCGGCGGCATCGGGAACGGTAATAGACGTTGGTTCCGGTTGGAACAGCGGCTACGGAAATGCGGCTATGATACAGAATGATGACGGAAACGTTACCATGTATGCGCACCTTGCAGAGGCGGCGACCGAGCTTGACCAAACCGTTGAGGAGGGTCAGCTTATCGGATATGTGGGAAGTACGGGAGATTCCTCCGGAAATCATCTTCATTTTGAGGTGAGAACCTCCGACGGAAAGTATATGGATCCCTGTACATTTGTTTCACAGGACGCAGAATGATAAGATAAAGTCACCGACACTACCCGAAATTTTCGTGTAGTGTCGGTTTATCGTTTGGGGGAGATTTTACGGTTTCGGTAAATGTAATAGCAGTGGGAAAGCTGAAGGAAGGCTATTTCAAGGAGGCTTGCGCCGAATACGCTAAAAGACTGGGGGCATATTGTCGGCTTAAAATCACCGAGCTTCCCGAAAGCCGACTGTCGGATAATCCGTCAGAAAAGGAGATTGCGGCGGCACTGGAAAACGAGGGCAAACAAATACTCACTCTTATACCTCAATCGGCGGCGGTTATTCCGCTGTGCATAGAGGGGACGGAGCTTTCATCGGAGATGCTTGCATGGCGCCTTGACAAGCTTATGACAGAGGGTACAAGCTGTATATGCTTTATTATAGGCAGCTCCTATGGATTATCGGATAGTGTCAAGAAACGGGCTGTACTGCGCTTGTCCATGTCGCCCATGACCTTTCCCCACAGATTGGCAAGGGTAATGCTCCTTGAACAGATATATCGAAGCTTTTCCATTCTGGGAAACGGTAAGTACCATAAATAATTCCGTTCTAACGCTTGCTATATGGTTAAAAATGTGGTAAAATAGATATATATCACTGAAAAGAGGTTTACACTATGAAACAATATGGACTTTTGGGCTATCCTCTTGGACATACAATGTCGCCGCCTATACATAAAAGGCTTTTTATGCTGGGGGGAATAGCAGAGAGCGAATACGAATATTCTCTTAAGGAAATTCCCACCGAGGAGCTGGGTAAGCGAATAGGCGAGGTTAAGGCACTGGACGGTGCCAATGTAACTATTCCGTATAAGGGCGAAATAATACCCTATATTGACGAGCTTGCACCATCTGCGGAACGCTATACCTCGGTAAACTGCATTGTAAACGAAAATGGCAGGTATATAGGCTACAATACCGACTGCGACGGATTTCTGCGTTCGCTTGCCGCGGCGGGAGGCAGTCTTTCGGGAAAGGTTCTCCAGTGCGGCTGCGGCGGTGTGGGAAGAATGATGGCAATAGAGGCGGTGCGCGCAGGCGCAGATCTTACGCTGTCACTTCTCCCCGGCTTTGAGGACACGGCTCAGCCTGTGAGGGATTATGCCGAGAAAAACGGAATTGACGCGAAAATAACGGTGGTTCATCCCGATGAAATAAAGGGTAGCTTTGACACACTGGTCAACGCTTCTCCTGTGGGAATGTTCCCTAAGGTAGACGCTTGTCCCGTAACGGACGAGGTTATAAAGCAGTGCGGATTTGTCTTTGACGTTGTTTATAATCCCAAGAAAACGCGTTTGCTGACATCCGCCGAAAAAGCGGGAATACCCAATGTGGGCGGAATGGCAATGCTGGTATGGCAGGCTGTCGTTGCCCAGGAGCTGTGGTATGGTGCTGAGTTTAAGGAAAACGATATGGATCAGCTTATCTCCGATATGTCGGCAATGCTTTAATTAACCTACACAGGAATATAACTCACGACTGATGTTCCCCCGCCTCTTCAGGCGGGGGAACATACGGTCTTTCAGTGGGGGACACAGTCCCCCACTGAAGCCCCTAAGGGGGGGCTAACGCCCCCGGTCGTTCGTTGAATGACGGGGCGATGCCCCTTATTGAAATAAAAGCCTTCCCAAAAGGGGAGGCTTTTAGCTTTACTCGTATACTATATGACCGATTAGCACCTGTTTATTATTTCCATGCACATTCTGCCGTTATGGTAGGGGCATTTCCATTCGTTTACCATGGTTACGTCACGAATCGGTGTTCCGTCGGGGGCTACCTCCGCCCACCATTCGCCGCCATCGCGCTTATCAATCTGCACATCACGTATCCATGTCCATACGGTAAGCGCCGCTTCAAGGAACTTTTTATCCCCGCCGTGGGCGAACGCATTTACAAAACCGACTACGGTTTCCGCCTGAACCCACCAGATACGCTTTTTGTTTATCTCCGTCTTGTCACGCTCGTTATTGAGAGAGCCGTTTTCATAGGCAATGTTATATATATTCTCCGCAATTCGCAGGTCAATGGCGTTCCATTTCTTTATGTAATCCTTATCGCCGAGAACCTCAACCGCACGGTCGATAAGCCATGATGCTTCTATATCGTGACCGTAGGAGTGTATATCACCGATTACGTTAAGCTCACGGTCAAAGAATACCAGCAGCTTGTTGTTTTCGCTGTCGAAAATCTTGTTTTCGGTTATATCCAAGAGGAATTTCAGCCTTGCGGCAACCCGCTCATCGGGACTTGCCTTGTAAAGAGCGGTATAACCCTCGATAAGGTGAAGAACCGTGTTCATGGTCTTGTCAGCCATAAGCCCGTTTTCCGAGAGAGCGTCGTTGTCTATCAGCTTCCACTCCTTGTCGAACGCCTCCATATAGGCTATATCATCGGTACATTTGCTTTCAACGGTTTCAAAAAGCTCAAAGGCAAGGCGCAGCGCCGATTCGTCCTTTGCGGCAAGGTAATAGGTAGACAGGGCATATATGGCAAAAGCCTGATTATATGTGTGCTTCATGCTGTCTGCAGCGCTGCCGTCATAGTTCATCATCCAGTATACGCCGCCGTTTTCACGGTCAACGCAGTGATCCTTGAGGAATTCATAGGCGTGTTTTGCGTTGGAAAGGTTCTCCTCGCCTCCCACAGTCATATAGCATGAGGAAAAGAACCACAGTATGCGGGAGTTAAGTATAACTCCCTTGCCGCCTTTTTTATCAACGTTCAGATCATTATCCATCTGTCCGTAAAATCCACCGTATTCGTCGTCACGAAGCTTGCTCCAAAAGGGGATAATATGATTTACAAGCTCGTTTGTGCATTGTTCCTTTAACATAAGCTACCACCTAATTAATGTATTATTTTAATCTGTTACTTCAAATCTCTGCCGCAGCAGTTTTTGTACTTCTTGCCGCTTCCGCAGGGACAAGGCTCGTTTCTGCCCACCTTTTTAACCCGTCTGGGAGATGATACCGATCCGCCGTCAGCAGGTGCGGGATCATCGGGCTGGGATACCCTCTCCCTCTTTGGCTGCTCATTGTTCTTAATCTGAATGGTAAAGAGAAGTCTTACGGTGTCCTCACGAATGGATTCAACCATCGCATCGAACATTTCAAAGCCCTCATAACGGTACTCAACCACAGGATTCTTTTGACCTATTGCCCTAAGACCGATACCCTTTCTAAGCTCGTCCATATCGTCGATGTGCGCTTCCCACTTAAGGTCTACGACCTTAAGCAGTACAACTCGCTCAAGCTCACGCAGAACCTCGCTGCCAAGCTCCTCCTCACGCTTTTTATAATAATCCAGCGCACGGCCTTTAAGCATTTCCTCTATATCCTTTACGGTTATAGAGTCAAGCTCCTGGGCGGTATATTTGAAGTCGTTATCTGTGGTGATAAGACCCGCAAAGTGCTGCTTAAGTCCCACAAGATTCCAGTCGTCCTGGGTGGTTTCCTCGCTGATGTACATATTGACACCATCGCTGACCCATTCGTTTATCATGTTGATAATATACTCGTGAATATCCTCGCCGTTGAGAACCTTTGCTCTCTGCTCGTAGATAATCGAACGCTGTGTACTCATAACATCGTCATAGTTGAGGACATTCTTTCTTATGGCAAAGTTTCTGCCCTCGACCTTTTTCTGAGAGGATTCGATAATCTTTGTGAGCATTTTTGACTCAATGGGCATATCCTCCTCAACGTTGAGGGTTTCCATAATTGAAGTCAGACGATCTCCGCCGAAAAGGCGCATAAGGTCGTCCTCAAGGGAGAGGAAGAAACGGCTTTCGCCCTCGTCGCCCTGACGTCCCGCACGTCCTCGCAGCTGGTTATCTATACGTCTTGACTCGTGACGCTCCGTGCCGAGGATAAACAGACCGCCTGCAGCCTTTACCTGCTCCGCCTTGTCCTTTATCTCCTCTGAACGCTTTGCGTAAAGCTCTCGGTATGTCTTTCTTGCGGCAAGGATTTCCTCATTGTCGGTGTCGGCATAGCTTACAGCCTCGCTGATTATTTCATCGGGTATGCCTTTCTTTTTCATATCAGCCTTGGCAAGGAATTCCGCATTTCCTCCCAAAAGAATATCCGTTCCGCGTCCTGCCATATTGGTGGCAATGGTAACAGCGCCGTACTGACCTGCCTGTGCTACGATTTCCGCTTCTTTAGCGTGCTGCTTTGCGTTGAGGACATTGTGCTTGATACCCTCTCTGGAAAGCATTTTTGACAGGATTTCCGATTTCTCTATTGAAATAGTACCTACAAGGACAGGCTGACCCTTTTCGTGGCACTCCTTTATCTGCTTGATAGCCGCAAGGAACTTTCCATGCTCGGTTTTGTATATAACATCGTGGTGATCTATACGCTGAACAGGGCGGTTTGTGGGGATTTCGATAACGTCCAGCTTATAAATCTCCCTGAACTCGTCCTCCTCGGTCATAGCCGTACCGGTCATACCCGAAAGCTTGTGGTAAAGGCGGAAGAAATTCTGGAATGTTATGCTTGCTAAGGTTTTAGATTCATTCTTGATTTTAACGCCCTCTTTAGCCTCGATAGCCTGGTGCAGACCATCGTTGAAACGGCGTCCCATCATCAGACGACCGGTAAATTCGTCTACTATAACGATTTCACCCTCGTTGATAACGTAGTCTATATCCAGTTTCATAACGCCGTTTGCCTTGAGAGCCTGGTTGACATGGTGAAGTATGGTGGAATTTTCCGCATCATAAAGGTTGGTAAGGTTGAAGTATTTTTCCGCTTTTTTAACGCCCTGACGGGTAATGGTGGCGGTCTTTGACTTTTCGTCTATGATGTAGTCAAATCCCTCCACTACTTCCTCCTGATTTACCTTGTCGTCCATTTCCACAACGGTGTAAGCCTTGCAGGACTTTGCAAATTTGTCCGCAAGGGAGTAAAGCTCCGTGGACTTATCGCCTCTGCCGGAAATGATAAGAGGGGTACGCGCTTCATCTATGAGTATGGAGTCAACCTCATCTACGATTGCGAAATTAAATTCACGCTGAACCTTTTCGCTTTTGTAGAGTACCATATTATCTCTAAGGTAGTCGAAACCAAACTCGTTGTTTGTACCGTAAGTAATGTCACAGTTATATGCCGCACGGCGCTCGTCATTGCTAAGCTCATGGAGAATACAGCCGATAGAAAGCCCCAAGAAACGGTAAACCTTACCCATTTCCTCCGACTGAGTTTTTGCAAGATAATCGTTTACGGTGACAACGTGGCAGCCCTTGCCGCTGAGTGCGTTAAGGTAGGATGCACAGCAGGCAACGAGAGTTTTACCCTCACCTGTTTTCATTTCCGCAATACGTCCCTGGTGAAGAACGATTGCACCGATAATCTGTACGGGATAAGGCTTTTTGCCCAGTACACGCCATGCAGCCTCACGCACGGTAGCCAGTGCCTCCGGGAGAATATCGTCCAGCGTTTCGTCGCTTTCCAGTCTGTCCTTAAATTCGGGAGTTTTTGCTTTCAGCTCTTCATCGGTGAGAGCGGTATACTCCTCATCCAGTGCAAGTACGGATTCTTTGATTGGTTCGATTTTTTTCAGCTCGCGCTTACTGTAATCACCGAAAAGTCCGCTTAAAATACCCATTCTTTTATTCCACCTAACTAATATTTTTGATACGCCCCGGTATTTGAAAATATTACCGTAAACAGGGGCGGAAAAGTCGGTCACATAAGACTATTATAACTCAAAACGGCGGCTATGTCAATAAAAAAGCCGCATTTCAGACCGATTTTCACGGAAAAATATGCACAAACATATTGATTTGCAAGGCTTGTTACTTGTGATAGTGGACAATTGCCGCTGATATGTATTACCCCAAGGAGCGGCAGAAGTCACCGAAGCTTTTAGCCAGTGGGTAGGCCTTTTGCGTTCCCGCGGAGCTTTCGAGAGAGGCACAGTCGTCCCAAAGGAGTATTTCGCCGCTTTTCTTTATCAGAAGAATATGCCCCTTTACCGTCACGCCTATGGGTATACAGCGGGCGCGGCGCAGCTTGCGTTTGTTAAGCATATACCAATGTGCTATGGAATATCGGATATCGTCCGTTACGCCGAAAAAGGACTGTACGCAGTCATATCGCAGGGTACAGCCCTTTACGGTGAACCTAAGCCGTTTGGCGCCGCAGTGGGCGCCGTTGGATTTTATCAAATAATCTCTGTATTCCTTGGGGATTTTTATGCGGCAAAGCTTTTCAAGTCTTGCGATTTTCTCCTCGCCCGCACCGCTGCGGCAGATCATGTCGCTTAATATATCAGACAATGACAAAATCCACCTTTCCGCTCGAAATGTCCGTACCTACGCAGCGAACCCTTACCCGCTGTCCCACGGCGTAAAGCACGACGCCGTCACGGGAAAGGTTGAAAAGCCCGTCAAACTCGTATGTGCCGTCGGGGAGGGTTTCGATTCTGACAAGACCCTCTACCGTGTTTTCCAGTTGAACGTACATACCGTAATCCGTAACGGAGCAGATTATTCCGTCAAATTCCTCGTCAAGGTGCATACTCATATATTCGGCTATATAACAGTCGTCACAGTCCCTTTCCACGTGCATTGCGGTAAGCTCACACTGGGAGGACTGCATTGCGGCGGATTTTGCAAATGCTTCATAGCGCTTTTTTATATTCTTTGGGGGAGTTTTGTCGTAGCACAGCTCCGTGAGTATTCTGTGTATCGCAAGATCGGGATAACGCCTGATTGGGGAGGTGAAGTGTGCGTAATCGTCCAGTACCAAACCAAAGTGACCGAGAGGTTCATCGGCATATTTTGCCTTGGCCATGGAACGGAGAACCAGCGTATTCACAATGGGCGCGGCATCCATTCCCTTTGCGCTTTCCAGAATCCTTGCAAGATGAACAGGCTTCACCTTGGAAAATTCGGGGAAAGGTATATTCAGCCGTGCTGTTACTTCGTGAAGATCGGCAATTCTTTCGGGAGAGGGGGATTCGTGTACACGGTAGACAAAGGGAATATCGTTTTCCCGCGCAATTCTTGCGGCACATTCGTTAGCCTTAAGCATAAATTCCTCTATAAGGATTTCCGCCGCACCTCTGCTGCGCCGCTGTACGTCCACGCAGACATCGTCATCATTTATAATAAGCTTTGACTCAGCGGTTTCGATTTGCGGCGCACCCCGCTTGATTTTCTGTGCGGTAAGCTTGTCGGCAAGCTCCTTCATGGTGAAAATACTGTGGATAAGCCCTTTGTATTTTTCGGCTAAATCCGCTTCAAGACCGTTTAATTCCTCGCCGCATTCCAGTATGCGGTTTATTTCGCTGTAAACGCCCTTAACCCTTGATCTGATAACGGTTTTGCTGAACTTGAATTTTACCGTATTGCCCTCGCTGTCAAGCTCCATAAGGCAGGAAAATGCCAGCCTGTCCTCCATCGGGTTAAGAGAGCATATTCCGTTGGAAAGCTCGGGCGGGAGCATGGGTATAACCTTGTTTGCATAATAAATGGACGTTCCACGAAGAAAAGCATTTTTGTCAAGCTCGCTGTTGGGCTTGACATAGCATGAAACATCGGCAATATGCACACCTAAGCGATAGCCGTCATCCGTTTTGGAAACGCTTACGGCATCGTCAATATCCTTTGTATCCGCGCCGTCTATGGTGAATATAATTTCATCGCGCAGGTCAAGGCGGGAGGCTATATCCTTTTCGGTGATACCCATATGCTCACAGTGCTTTGCTTCGTCAATGACCGCTAAGGGAAACTGAGTTTCTATATCATTCATATACAGCACGGAAAGGGCGCTGCTTACAGCCTTGTCGGCGCTGCCAAAGAGTGCGGTAATTCTGCAGCGGTGTTCCGAGTGGCGGGTGCCCCGCTCGGTGACCTTCGCCAAAACCTTATCCCCTGCATGAATCGGCATATCCGTGCCGATAACGAGTATTGGATCGCGGCAAAGCTTATCGGGGCGGACATAGAGCGTATAGCCAACCTGCTCCGCTATTCCGCTGAATTCGGATTGCCCTTCATCGATAACGGAAAGTATCTCCGCTTCGGGGCGTTCATCTCTGGAGGCTATAAAGGTAGCTAAAACCGTGTCCCCCGGCAAAGCACCGTGAAGGCATTTTCCCGGGACAAAAATCTCGTCAACAGCGTTGCCTGTCGGTTTGGAGGGCTTGATAAAGCCAAAGGTTTTGTTGATTCTCTCCACAGTGGCAGGGAAGTAGCCCCGTGCCTCTGCGAGAGAAACATTTTTTTGGGATTCAAAGACCGTACCCTCGCGAACAAGGCGGTTAAGGGCTGTACGGAAGTCGGATTCCTTAATCCGTTTGCCCTTGACTGCCTTAAAAAGCTCTTTTTTGGATAAAGACTTTTTGCCCTTTTGTTCAAGGACGTTTTTAATGCGCATAGCGCAAATATCTATATTATTTGCCATATAAACTCCTTAATCAAAAAGCAAGAAGTCTGACTCGCTGCAAACCTCTTGCTTTTGGCTGAATGTTTTAATCAAAAAAGTGCGGCAATAATGTTTACCCCTATGGTAACAATAAAGAAAATCGCCGCCATTATTTTTGTCAACCGCTCAAGTGCTTTTTCTCTTGTGTTAGCGGAATTTTTTCCGTAAAAGCTGTCGTTATTTGAACCTGAAATAGCTGAGGTCATACCCTGCTGCTTTTGGGACTGCATAAGGGTGATAACAACGATAAAAACTCCGGTAATAAGCAGCAAAACGCCGCTGACAATTTCAATCACACTCATTATCTTTTATTCCTCCGTACACGTAAGTAATTAAGAATATCAAACCACCATATAGTATAACACAAATAAATTGATTTTGCAAGGGGTTTGGGAGATTTTTTTATTTTTTTACGAATTTTTTAATGTGGAGCGGTTCTCACACACCGCATATTAACATTTACAGGCTGTCCGATTTTAATTGATATACACTTTTTTAATCAGCCCCTTGACAAATACCGTCAAGGGTGCTATACTTGAAAATAGTTAACAGTGTTAAATATTTTTGCGGAGGTGTTATAATGGGAAAATCACAGGAGGAAATTACCTTAATGCTGCTGAACACACTGAAGAGGATATATTTCGGGAAATCCGCCCGTGAGCTTGCGGAGTTTTTGCAGGGGGGAAATGAAAGCTCTCAGCTATATTTGCAACAGATGTGAGAGGGAAATTCTCCCAGGAAAAATCGCCGCCGATTTGGAAATGACAGGGGCAGAGTTGCGGGCATACTGCGCACACTGGAAAAGAAAGGATTTATTAACCGCAGACGCGCCGAGGACGACCGCCGAAAAATATTGGTGACACCCACAGAGGCAGGGCGCAGTTATATTGCCGAAAAGACTGATGTGCTGATAAACATACTGTCGGCAGTTGTTGGCAGGATAGGCGAAAAGGAGGCTCTACAGCTTGTAGCTTCGCTGGATCTGTGGAACACTGCCTACACCGATGTGGCACTTTCGGAAGCAAATACAGATGAATAATAAACAACGGGAGCTTTGTGATATTATGGATATGCATGAATTTTATATGGGAAATGTTTTTGATGCTTATAACTTCTTTGGCGCACACTGTGATACCGAGGGGACTACGTTCCGCACCCTTGCCCCTGCCGCACAGCGTGTCACTATAATAGGCGAGTGGACAGACTGGCAGGAGGAGGATATGGAAAAGCAGGGGACTGTGTATTTCTATTATTCCCCCAAGGCTCGAAAGGGTATGATGTATAAATACGTTATTTATTCCGCCGAGGGACGGGTGGAGCATTGCGACCCCTACGGCTTCGGTATGGAGCTGCGCCCCGCTTTCGCCTCGATTATAACGGATCTGTGGGAATATCGTTTCCATGATGAAAAATGGTTGGCAAAGCGCACCAAGAACTATGACTCGCCTATGAATATATACGAGGTTCATTTAGGGTCATGGAGGACTAATCCGAACAATGAAAACGGTTGGTATACATATTCGGAGATTGCCGACAGTCTTATAAACTATGTTAAACAGCATGGCTATACGCATATAGAGTTTATGCCCCTTTCGGAGCATCCCGCCGACTGCTCATGGGGGTATCAGAATACAGGCTTTTTTGCCCCTACATCACGTTATGGTACGGCGGCACAGCTTATGGAGCTTGTGGATAAGTGCCATAAAAACGATATAGGGGTAATAATGGACTTTGTTCCCGTGCATTTTGCGCTGGACGGCTACGCCCTTGCAAAATATGACGGCAGCTGCCTTTATGAGTACCCGAGCGGAGATGTGGGACACAGCGAATGGGGAACCTGTAACTTTATCCACTCCCGCCGTGAGGTGTGCTGCTTTCTCCAATCGGCGGCGAATTACTGGCTTGAGGTGTTCCACTTTGACGGACTGAGAATGGACGCCATAAGCAGGGCGATATATTGGCAGGGCGAGCCGTCAAGAGGCGTGAACGGCTGTACGGTGGATTTTATCAAGAAGATGAACGAGGGCTTGCACAAAAGACACCCCTCGGCAATGCTTATAGCGGAGGATTCCGCCTCTTTTCCAAAAATAACAGCACCGGTGGAATACGGCGGTCTGGGCTTTGACTACAAGTGGGATCTGGGCTGGATGAACGACACACTGGACTATTTCCGCACCCCGCCCGCAGAGCGTAAGGAGCAGCACAACAAGCTTACATTTTCCATGTCATATTTTTATAACGAGCTGTATCTTCTGCCCTTTTCCCACGATGAAAACGTACACGGCAAAGCGACGATAATACAGAAAATGTGGGGCGACTATGAGGAGAAATTCCCGCAGGCAAGGGCAATGTATATGTATATGTACACTCACCCCGGAAAAAAGCTGAGCTTTATGGGCGGAGAGATAGCCCAGTTCAGAGAGTGGGACGAAAAGCGGGAGCAGGACTGGGATATACTGAAATATCCCGCACATGACAGCTTTAGCAGATATATGAGTGACCTGTCGGCACTTTACCTGAATCACACCGCTTTAAACTGTGAGGAGTACAGCATGAGCGCCTTTAAATGGCTGCTTGCGGACGAGTGTGACACCTCGGTATACGCTTATGAAAGGTCAAGCGGCGGAGAGAGGGTAATTTGTATATTCAACTTCTCGGACAAGCCGCAAAAAGCGGTATTTAAGGGCGATGACTACAGTAGGCTTAGGGAAATACTGAACAGCGACAGGGATGTTTACGGGGGAAACACACATTTTGAAAGGTACGGTACAGTATCGGCCGACAGCAAGGGGATATTCGGTATAAAAATGCAGCCCTTTTCGGGGAGAGTGTTTCAATCGGTTAATAAGTAGCAGCGCCCTGTCATTCAACGGATAATCGAGAGGATAGCGGTCAAAAGCTATAAAATGGTAAATAAAAGCGGCTTCTTCATGGGCGGGAGCCGCTTTTTGCGGTAAACCCAAGGCTGTACTGACAAAAAAATTGACAACTGTATCAAATTTTTTTGAAAAAACACTTGACAAGCGGAAAAAAAGGTGTATAATATAATTAGCACTCAAAAAGAATGAGTGCTAACACATATCTTATTGAAGTGCTAACAAAGGACACTTGCAGTAGGAAATCGGTGTTGTATCACGCATTATCGGCTGAGGATAGGAAAAGGTGGTGGTTGTACTGTGGACGACAGGAAATTGAAAATACTTGCCGCTGTGGTTGATGAGTATATTACCACCGGAGAGCCTGTTGGTTCAAAGACTATTTCCGCCAAAATCAATATAAAGGTATCTCCCGCAACCATACGAAATGATATGGTGGTTCTGGAGCAGCTGGGATACCTTGAACAGCCCCACACATCGGCGGGACGAATACCCACTTATCAGGGATATAAGCTGTATATTGAAAGGCTTATGCCGGAAACGTCCCTTTCCGATGAGGAAAAGCATAGGCTTGATACTATGCTGGAGCAGGAAACGCCTACGGAGGACGCTCTCATTGACAAGGCGGTAAACGCTCTTGCGGAGATTACCCACTGTACGGCGATAGCGTCAAACAGCTCTCCCCAGTTTTCGGTTATTACAAAGGTGGACGTAATTCCTACGGGAAAGCGAATGTATGTGCTGCTTATGATAACCTCTTCGGGCGATATTAAAAACAAGGTTTGTCGGCTGGAGTTTGATCTGACCCATGAACAGCTTAGTTTTTTCAACGAGTTTATGACCGAGAACCTAAGCGGCGTGGCTGTGGAAAGCTTGTCCGAGGAGATTATGGAACACCTTGCGGAGGCAATGGGAACGTATATGCTGACCCTTACCCCTTTGCTTAACGGTGTAAGAGATCTTGCCAAGGGATTTATGAACACCGATGTTAAGCTGAGCGGCGAAAAAAATCTGCTTTCCAGGGACGATATAAAAACAGAAGAGATGATTGAGCTTATTGAACAGAAAAATGAGCTTTCAAAGCTGCTTGACGACAGCTTCAGCGGCTTGCAGGTCATGTTCGGAAACGATGGCGGATTTGTGGTCAGCAATTCAAGCTTTATAGTTTCAAAGCTGAAAAAGGGTTCAAAAACAGTGGGTTCACTGGGGCTTATAGGCCCTTTAAGGCTTAACTATTCAAAGGTTATACCCTATATCGAATATCTTGCCGATAAAATAAACGAGCTTATGGCGGAGGATGATGTTCCGCGGCTTGAGGCGAGTGACGATGATATGCCGAAGTAGTCGGTGAAAGGACGGAAAGGAGCTTATACCCGAATGAGTGAAAATACGGTTCAGGACGAAGAAAAGATAGAGCAGGAGAGCGCCGAGGAAGCCGATACAGCTGCCGAAAGCACGGAAAGCGAGGCTGCTGCCGAGAGTGAAGCGGCGGAGGACAATCCCCCCGAAAAGTCAGCGGAGGATCTGCTCAAGGAAGAAAACGAAAAGCTGAAAGCGGAGCTTGCGGCTCAACAGGATAAATATTTGCGGCTTGACGCAGAATATTATAATTACCGCACGCGCTCTCTTAAGGAAAAGCAGGATGCCCATGATGAGGCTATTATAAAGACGATGACGGAAATTCTTCCGGTTATCGATAACTTTGAAAGGGCTGTTGCCGCACAGACAGAGGACGTTACCTACAAAAAGGGCGTTGAAATGATTTTGCGGCAATATCTGGATATCCTTGCAAAGCTGGGTATTGAGGAAATTAAGGCGGAGGGCGAGCCCTTTGATCCAAATCTGCACAATGCGGTAACCCAGGTTACAGATGAAAGCCTTGGGGATAACGTAGTGGCGCAGGTTCTGCAAAAGGGATATACCCTTGACAAGAAAGTACTTCGGCACGCAATGGTATGCGTTGCTAACCCGTAACAAATTCAGTATATATCACGTCGGAATACAGACATAGTTTCGGCGGTGCAAATGGAAAGGATGATTTTTATGTCGAAGATTATAGGTATAGACCTTGGTACAACCAATTCATGCGTAGCAGTAATGGAGGGCGGTAACGCAACCGTTATCACAAACTCCGAGGGTGCAAGAACCACCCCGTCTGTTGTCGGCTTTACCAAGACAGGCGAAAGACTTATAGGTCAGGTCGCTAAGCGTCAAGCGGTAACAAATGCGGAGAGAACCGTTTCCTCAATCAAGCGTCATATGGGCAGCGATTATAAAGTATCCATTGACGGAAAGATGTATACTCCCCAGGAAATATCCTCAATGATATTGACGAAGCTTAAAAATGATGCGGAAAGCTATATCGGCGAGCCTGTAACCGAGGCTGTAATTACCGTTCCCGCGTACTTCACCGATGCCCAAAGACAGGCGACAAAGGACGCAGGTCAGATTGCGGGACTTAACGTAAAGAGAATTATTAACGAGCCTACGGCTGCTGCTCTTTCCTACGGTATCGATAAGGAGGACGACCAGACCATTATGGTTTACGACCTGGGCGGCGGTACATTCGATGTTTCCATAATCGAGATGGGCGACGGCGTTCAGGAGGTTAAGGCTACTGCCGGAAATAACCATTTGGGCGGCGATGATTTCGACCAGAGAATAATCAACTGGATGCTGGAATCCTTTAAGAAGTTGGACGGAATTGACCTTTCCGGCGATAAAATGGCTATGCAAAGACTCAAGGAGGCTGCCGAAAAGTCCAAGATTGAGCTTTCCTCCACGGTTACCTCTATGATTAATCTGCCCTACATCACAGCAGATGCGGCAGGTCCTAAGCATATGGAGCTTACCCTTACCCTTGCAAAGTTCAACGAGCTTACCAACGACCTTGTGGAATCCACTATGGGACCCGTAAAGCAGGCGCTTTCCGATGCGGGACTTTCTCCCTCGGATATTTCCAAGGTGCTTATGGTCGGCGGTTCTTCCAGAATACCCGCCGTTCAGGAGGCTGTTAAGAAGTTTATGGGCAAAGAGCCTTTCAAGGGCATTAACCCCGATGAGTGCGTTGCTCTCGGCGCTGCGCTTCAGGGCGGTGTGTTCACAGGCGATATTACCGGCATGGTACTGCGAGATGTAACTCCTCTTTCGCTGGGAATTGAAACCGCAGGCGGTATCTGCACAAAGATGATTGAGAGAAACAAGGCTATTCCTATTAAGCACAGCCAAGTATTCTCCACCTATGCAGACAATCAGACCGCTGTTGATATCAGAATACTCCAGGGCGAAAGAGAATTTGCCAAGGATAATAAGGAGCTGGGTATATTCCGTCTTGACGGCATTGCACCCGCACCCAGAGGTATTCCTCAGATTGAAGTAACCTTTGATATAGACTCCAACGGTATCGTACACGTTTCCGCAAAGGATTTGGGCACGGGCAAGGAGCAGAATATCACCATTCAGTCCTCCTCCAATATGTCCAAGTCGGATATTGACAAGGCTGTTGAAGAGGCTGAAAGATATGCCGAGGAGGATAAGAAGCGCAAGGAAGAGGTTGATATTAAAAATCAGGCTGATTCCATGGTATTCCAGGCCGAAAAGGCACTTTCCGATTTTGGCGACAAGGTAAGCGAAAGCGAAAAAGCGCCTGTTCAGGCTAAGGTTGGCGAGTTGAAGAAAGCTATTGAAAGCGGAAATACCGCTGAGATGAAGGAAAAGACCGACGAGCTGCAAAAGGCTGTTTATGAGCTTTCCTCCAAGGTATACCAGGCAGCGGGCGCGCAGGCTCAGCAGCAGGGCGATAACGGTGCGGCTCAGCAGTATGATAACAGTCAGAGCCAAAGCGATGACGGCTTCGTTGACGGCGAGTTTACCGAAAAGAACTAAAATTTAACGTAAGAGCGTCAATGGGCAATTAGCAATGAATTTATTGCTAATTGTTCGTTGCGCGTTAATGTAATTAGGGCAATACCGCACAATACCGACAGGTAAAAAGCTGTTATGCGGTTGTTTCCCTAAGTTGCCGCAAGGGGGCATGAATATGGCTGAAAAGCGAGATTATTATGAGGTGCTGGGTATTCAGAAGGGTGCGTCCGAGGACGAGATAAAGAAAGCGTACCGTGCCAGTGTTAAGAAGTATCACCCCGATCTTCATCCCGATGACAAGGATTGCGAGGAGAAGATGAAGGAGGTCAACGAGGCATATGAGTGCCTTTCCGATCCCGATAAAAAAGCGCGATATGACCAGTTCGGACACGCGGGAGTTGACCCGTCCTACGGCGGCGGCGCAGGCGGCTACGGCGGATTTTCCGGATTCGGGGACATGGGCGATATCGGAGATATTTTCTCGTCATTTTTTGGCAGCGGCTTCGGCGGAACATCCTCAAGGAGCAGTGCCAATGCGCCCAGAAAGGGTCAGGATATCGGCATAGAAATTGATATAGACTTTATGGATGCCTGCAACGGCGTTCAAAAGGATGTAAGCTTCAGTAAAACCGATGAGTGTTCCGATTGCCACGGCACAGGTGCCGCACCGGGAACATCCTCCCAAACCTGTCCCGACTGTCAGGGTACGGGTTATGTCAACGTGACACAGCGCATGATAGGAATGGTGACAAAAATCCAAAGACCCTGCGCAAGATGCGGCGGCAAGGGCAAGGTAATATCATCACCCTGCAGCAAGTGCCGCGGAACAGGAAGAGCAACCACACAGAAGAAGCTCACCGTAACAATTCCCGCGGGAATAAACGACGGCGAGGTTTTAAAGCAGAGAGGTCAAGGAAATGTAGGTATCAACGGAGGTCCCGCAGGAGATCTGCATATTCAGGTAAATGTTCGTCCCCACGAGATTTTCGAGAGGGATGGGTATGATATTTACACGGAGGTTCCCATTACCTTCACCCAGGCAGCTCTCGGCGGTGAGATAACAATTCCTTGCCTTGACGGAAACAGACCCTATACCGTTAAGGAGGGTACTCAGCCGGGGGACAAGGTTCGCTTCAAGGGCTATGGAGTTAAGTATCTTAACCGCAGCATGAAGGGCGATCAGTATGTTGTCTTTAATGTTGAAGTGCCCAAGAACCTAAACAAAAAACAAAAGGATCTGTTAAAGAGCTTTGAGGAGAGTCTCGGAAACAACAACTATAATAAGCGCACAAGCTTTATCGACAAGCTAAAGGGAATATTCCCGTAATACAGAGGATAGGATTTTGAAAAGGCTGCTTAAAAAGCTTTCCCAGTTTATAAAATTCTGTGCAGTGGGACTTTCAAACACTGTGGTCAATCAGATAGTCTATATGGCAGCTTTGGCGCTGGGCTGTCATTATGTTGTAGCAAGTGTACTGGGTTTTTTGATAAGCGTACTTAACGCGTACTTCTGGCAGAGCCGTTTTGTCTTTAAGGAGAATGAAAACGGCGAAAAGCGTGTGTGGTGGCAGGTGCTGATAAAGACCTATATGGCATATGGCTTTACGGGGCTAATACTCAACAATTTGCTGCTTGTGCTGTGGATTGACGTTATCGGCATAGAGAGCTATACTCAGCCGCTTACCCGCTTGATAAACAATATAGGCATAGGTTGGGATAACAGCTATGTGGCACAGTCCATTTCGCCGTTTATGAACATGCTTATCACCATTCCGCTGAATTTCTGTATAAATAAGTTTTGGGCATACAGGCAAAAAAACAAGTCCGAATAACAAAAACCGATTTTCGCTTGCTTTGCGGCGGAAATCGGTTTTTTTGCGGGATCGGACTATTGACAAAGTCACATGAATGATGTATAATAGGGGTAAAAGTGAGAGTTACTTAATGCTAACCATATTTTGGGAGGTAAATTATCATGAGAAATATTTTTTCCAATACCAAGCTTAATTTCTTCGTCTTGGGCGCTGTTGCCGCTACAGCGGGCGTTAAGCTGCTTAAAAGCGAAAGCTTTAAAAAGGGCTGTGCAAAGGTTCTTTATTCCGGTATGAAGTTTAAGGGCGATATTCTTTCGGAGGTCGACGAGATAAGAGAAGCGGCTGCCGATGAATACTTTGATTACTGTAATGAACTCTACAAGGAGTGCGAAAGCACCTTGGAAACGGAAGAAGACGAATAACGAATATGCGATTCAGAATAGTTTATGACCGCTTCTGCAGATTGAGGGTTCGCTGCGCCGGATTTACACGGGAGCAGGGCTTTGCTGTGGAGGCGGCTTTGTCGGGACTGCCTCGGGTGGAAACCGTTGAGGCCAATTACAGAACCGCGGGTATACTCATAATGTACCAAAAGGGCGGCAGAGGTGACGTTATAAAGGCTTTGCGGGAAATGGACATAAAGCAGCTTGCTACTGAGCCGATACCCGAAACGGTTGCCGCAGATGATGAATTTCGCCGACAGCTTACCGTGATGATAGTCAAAAAAGCGGTGTCAAGGCTGTTTATTCCGCTGCCTGTCAAAAATATTATTACCCTTTTCCGTGCCTTGAAGTATGTGGGAAAAGCGCTTGACAGCCTGTTTGACTGCCGTATTGATGTGGCGGTTTTGGACGGTGCGTCTGT
>Ga0192270_1058_pt1 | contig 18961 bp, 23 predicted proteins | sample Koala_Koa24_C3_FD_131269 | JGI IMG/M metagenome (GOLD analysis project Ga0192270, IMG submission 131269) | Enriched cells from koala feces incubated with labeled cellulose particles, San Francisco Zoo, California, United States - Koala_Koa2-4_C3 ...
GCTTGTATTTATTGGGATCTCCCTTTTGGGCGGCTCTGTCTATGTGTATTCCGCCGGGATAAGGATACCCCAGTACTCTGGCGCATTTGTCAAAAGCCTCACCCGCGGCATCGTCGCGGGTTTTGCCGATAATGCGGAATTTGGTATAGCTGAGAACCTCGCATATTTGCGTATGTCCGCCGCTTACCACAAGGCAAAGATACGGCGGCTCAAGCTCGGCGTGTGCGATGTAATTAGCGGCAATATGTCCTGCAATGTGATGTACGGGAATAAGTGGCTTTCCCGTAGAAAGAGCAAGTCCCTTGGCAAAGCTTGTACCTACCAGCAGCGCGCCTATAAGTCCCGGCGCATAGGTTACCGCAAAGGCATCGATGTCGGAGAGAGTACAATTTGCCGACTTCAGTGCATCGTCCACCACACGGGTAATGTTTTCGCAATGTCTGCGTGAAGCTATTTCGGGAACAACACCGCCGTACTGCTTATGCTCCTCAACCTGGGAGGCTATTATGTCGGAAAGTATGGTTCTGCCGTTTTCCGAAACAGCCGCGGCAGTTTCGTCACAGGATGATTCTATTGCAAGTATCTTCATAAATTCAGCTCCATTATCATGGTAATGCCGTCATCCTTGGGATTATCATACATACGGCGGCGCACAGCGGCGGATTTAAAGCCCAGCCTTTCGTAAAAGGCGAAAGCAGATGTGTTTGACCTTCGCACATCAAGGGAAATGATAGGACAATGAACCCTATCGATAAATCCTATAATAAGCGCCTCACCAACACCGCTGCGGCGGTATTTCGGCAAAACGGCTATCTTTTCGATATAGGCTGATTCATCGTCCGAAACGCCTATTATATACCCCAATATGGTATTTTCGCCCTTTGATACGGCTTTCAGTATAAGGCTGCCGCTGCGGTCAAGCTCCGATTCAACGGCAGTAAGGCTCCAAGGGTCGCCAAAGGAAAGAGCTTCAATTTCCTCTATCTGTGCAGCATCACAGGGTAATGCACTTGTAACAGTTATTTCCATATCAATTATTATCCAGTATCCTTTCGGCAAGGGCGTATACATCATTTAGAGTATTCAGGTGTCCGCAGTGTTCACGATAGGCGGCGGCATCCTTTATTCCCTTTAGGTAAAAGGCGCATTGCCGTCTTGCCTCCGCCATAGCGGTTTTCTCACCCTTGAATGAAACGGTAAGCTCCGCTTAGCGGCACATGATTTTCATACGCTCTTCAATTGTCGGCTCGGGCAGCAGCTCGCCTGTTTTAAGGTAATGCTCCGTTTGGGAAAATATCCACGGTCTGCCGTAGCTTCCTCGTCCTATCATAACAAGGTCAACGCCTGTTTCACGGTACATATTGAGTGCATCTTCGGGAGTGCGTATATCGCCGTTGCCGATAACGGGAATTTTAACGGCTTTCTTCACCCTGCGGATAATATCCCAATCGGCACTGCCGCTGTACATCTGTACTTTGGTTCTGCCGTGAACAGTGACAGCCGCCGCTCCCGCTGCTTCCATAGCCTTAGCAAATTCGGGCGCATTGATGTGTTCGCTGTCCCAGCCGGCACGGAATTTAACGGTTACAGGGCAGTCGCAGTTCTCCGTAACAGCTTTTGTTATGGCAAAAGCCTTATCTATATAGCGCATAAGAGAACAGCCGCTCCCTCCCGAGGTTATTTTCGGCACGGGGCAGCCCATGTTTATATCGATGATATCGGGATGATACCTTTCAAGCAGCCGTGCAGCTTTTCCCATAAATTCGGGACTGTCGCCGAAAAGCTGTATTGCGGATGGGTGTTCGGCGCTGTCTACGGTGCAAAGGGCTTCGGTCTTTTGGTCACCGTAGCACAGTCCCATAGAGGAAACCATTTCCGTCACGGTGTAAGCCGCGCCATGCTCAATGCATATCGCCCTGTATGCTCTGTCCGCAACAGAAGCCATAGGCGCAAGTGCGGCGGTGCGCTTTATACGCACCGATCCTATATTTACAAATTCATTAGTATTCATGCGCTGCTGCTTACGATTCCGACTTGCGTACTACATTGGCATAGTTCTTGTCCCTATAGTCAAGGATATACCAGCATCCCACAGCAATTGCGCCGAAAAACAGAGCAGGCTTCCAGTTGACACCGTTTTTCTTTGTTGACACATAGACGGCGGAGGACTTATCCTTGGAGCCTATAGCGTAAAGCTGGGCAGGCACGCCCTTATCTACAAGTATCTTAGTGGGGGACGGTGAGGCAACAGCCTTCATAATCACGTCCGTAAGCACCGCCATAATACAGGTTGCCGCGGCGCTCCTGCCCACGTCCTCAATCAGCTTTCGCAGATCCTCCTCCGAAAACGTATAATTGGTTGTCATATCAGCACGTCCTTTCTTTACAAATCAAGCTGAAAATAATAATCATCCATAACAAATCCGCTGCCAATGTCGCTTACGCCCTCGCCGATACATTTAAATCCCAGCTTTTTATATGCGGCAATTGCGGTATCGTTATGCTTGTTTACCGTAAGCCAAATGGCGTTCAGTCCTTTTTCCCTGCAAAATTCCTTATGCAGCTCCATTACCCTGCGGGAATAGCCCTTGCCCCGCATATCCTTGTAAATGTATATTTTCGAGAGAAACAGGCGACCGTCCTTTTCGGGCTTAATTGCGGTATATCCCACTTCCTGACCGTTTCGTGAGATTATATAATAGATATATCCCTCGCTGGCGGTGTTTTCGTTCATAGCCTTGACGGAACAGAACCTGTCCACCATATAGTCAATCTGTTCGTTGGAAATAATAATGGGAAAATATTCGTGCCATATTTCATCGGCAATTTCCGCTGTGCGCCTTTTTTGGCCATCGGTTTTAACCTCAATTAGTTTAATATTATCCAAGCTGTTTTTCCTCTTTTCACCAAAAAATTCTTTTAACAGTGATGAACATTCTTCATTCATAACACCGCCGCAGCAATTGGGACGATACATTCCGCCAATATCAAGTATATTCGCAGCAGAGCCGCAGCAGCCGCCCTTTTTGTCATATGCGCCGAATACAACCCTGTCAAGTCTTGAATTTACTATAGCCCCCGCACACATGGGACAAGGTTCAAGGGTGACATACATGGTACAGCCCGACAGCCGCCATCCTCCCAAAAACCGAGCCGCCTCGTCTATAGCGCAGATTTCCGCATGGGCAAGGGGAGAGCGCAGACTTTCCCGCCTATTCAGACCTTTTCCGATAATGATACCGTCACTGATACGGACAATCACAGCGCCCACAGGTACCTCGCCGTATTCAGCCGCCTGTCGTGCAAGCTTTATTGCCTCGCCCATAAAGAGTATATCGTTATCCAGTGTAATCACGCCCCTTTTCCGTCATTCACCATACCGAAAGCCAAAAGCATTTTTACCACAAGGAGCCCGAAGCGGCATGATATACGAATAAAAGTGCTAAGAAAATCACTACAGCGGGATTGGTAACGCAGTCCATTGCTTTACTGTAGGTTGACATATAGATATTGGAAATTGGGAGAGCAATTTTGTCGCTGTGCTTTCTTACAAACATCATCGTAAGGATACCGCCTATAATCAGCAGAGCGGCGGCTATAGCATAGGATAACAGGTAGACGTTTTTCGTACTCAGACCTGTAAACTTGACGTATGGTATCCAAAACGAGAGCGAGGAAAGAGCGATTTTCATTATTATTGGGGTAATAATCGAGCCTGTGCGCAGCGAGAAGTACCCCAAAAGCAGTGCGCAGGTAAATACTATAAAAACGGATCTTACAGAGCCTTCCATAAAAGCGGAGATTATAGCCGTAATTATCAATGCATAGCCATCACCGAACTGCTTCAGCATCTGCATGAATATTCCTCTTACAAGAAGCTCGTTCAAAATAGGAACAATAACGGTTATCAGCAGTACATTCAGCATGAACACAGTCCTGTTGTCAGACAGCGGAACATAAATCTGTGTTTCTATATTCAGCTTGTCAAGGATAACATAGTACCCTCCCGAAAAAACAACGGAAATACCGTAAACCACCATAACCGCGGGAATGGACTCAAAGAAAAGAGGCTTGTTTCTTATTTCGGTGGGAAAAGCCAGTGACCTTGGTATTTTTATCTGGAGCATTACAAAGATAATCGGTACAAGATATCTTGCGAACTGGGAGATGTAATTTATCACCACAGACGACAGCGTATTTCCGGAGAAATACCCCATCTGCGTCATGTCCGCCGCAATATGCATATCGATAACAGCATATGGCAGAATAATCACGCAAAAGATACGCATGATAAGGCAGGATATAAGCGAAATTGCTATTGTGGTGTGAACCCGATCCAATACAAATGATTCGGAAGCCTCGGGATTTTGGTTAATAAAGCCCTCACCCTGACGATAAGTATATTCACCCGCTTTATCGGACAGATAGAAGCCGATGTCGTCCCTATGCTCCATTTGCCATTTAAGGTAGCTTTCTTTATATTTTTTATCCTGCTGACGCAGCGAGGCAATTTTTCTTCCCGTAATATCCTTACTGCTTTTAGCTGCTTTTGCCAATACATTCATCCCTTCGGAGATAGGTTAATCATATAGAGTCCATTTGCGACTTTTGGGACACAACCTTATTTTTGCCGCTGCTTTTGCCCTCATAAAGAAGCTTATCGGCAATATTTATTGTTTCCTCGTAGCTGTTTTTGTAGTCGTGCTGAGCTACACCCAATGTAAGGGTACATTTCACCGACTGACCGTCATGCTTAACGACAGACTCCTCGACCATAGAGCGTATACGCTCCGCAATATTTGAAGCACTGGAAACGTATACTCCCGTTACAAGAATAAGTATTTCCTCGCCGCCCCATCTGCATACATAATCATGCTCGCGGAGTGTACCCTTTACCACTGCCGCCACATTTTTAAGCACTGCGTCGCCGCAATCGTGACCATAGGTGTCGTTTACCTTTTTGAAGTCGTCAATATCGCACATTATAAAGCAGAATTTACTTCCCGCCGCCACAGTGTCGCAGACAATTTTATCAAAGCTTCTGCGGTTATACAGTCCGGTAAGAGCGTTAATACCCGCGGCCCTGTTAAGGCTTTCAAGCTTTTGCGACATCTTGGAACGGGAATAATCCAGTTCCTTCATAAATGCCGTGGAGCATATCACAAGGAATACAAAAACGAAAGCGGAGTTAATAAGATATGAGGTCAATGCCTTTGCGGGCACTATTGCATACATAGGTTCGGTAAAGTATGTAATAAGTCTTAGCGCTATGAACAGAAGCAGGGATAATATGCCCATTACAACGGAAATGCTATTTCCCCGACTTCTGAAAGAGTACGATGCTTCCATGTTCATAGGAAATTGAAAATAAAAAACTATGGGAACGCAGGTGAGAAAGTAAAGTGAAAAACCCGTACCCCAGCCTGTGAGAACAGTAGCGGCGGTGTTATGTATTACAACCTCTGTGAAAAAGAGGATATTCATTGCCATATAGCGTTCATACTTAATCAGTATGCCGCAGATTATATAGGATATTACGCTGAAAATACCGCCCACAGCCATGGAAATAACGCCCATCCATAGGAACATAAATATCATTGCTGCGTGCATGAGCAAAACGGCGATCTGGAAAATGGAATATCTGCTCCTGGGAGCTGCTGCTTTATTATCTTTTTTTGCCATAATACAAACAACCTCCTGTCATTTGTTTTATGAGTTTTATCAATTGACAACCATGAAGTATATACTGCCACTTTATATTTTATCACTTTTCAACAGACAAAAAAACAGTTTTTTATGAAATTTTATAAAATACTGTATCTGAAATACGCAATTTTTTACATAGCATAATCCCTCTGCTTTTACAGATAATATGTTCAGGGAAAAGCTTTTTGGAATATGGAAATCAGTGAATGGAAAATTGAGCTTTGTCGAAAAAATTCTATTCTCCATTCTATGGATTTTCCCAACCAACGCTTTCCCTTAGGGTTTGCATATTTTATCAAAAATAAGGAGCTGTAGCAATGTTTGACAAAATTGCGCTGGCACTGCTGATTATCGGCGGTCTTAACTGGGGACTTGTAGGTATTTTCAGCTTTGACCTTGTAGCATGGCTTTTCGGCGGAGCGGGAACGCTTCTGAGCCGTATAGTTTATATTGTGATAGCGCTTTGTGCGGTGTGGTGCATAACTATGCTTTTCCGCGAAAGAACTCCGGCAGGCGCACACGAATAACCGCCTCTGAAGATAGGACGGCGGCAAAAAGCATACCGCTATCCTGTCTTCTGCGCGGAACGTATGTTTTGTAATAATTTATCGTTCTATTCGGTTGACAAGCTGTGTATATTTAAGATATAATATTATTCGGAGGGCTAAGGGTATGGACAGATTAAACCGCGTTTTTTCTTTGATAGCTTCGGTGTTTCTTCTGACGTTTCAGCTTAGCGGCTGCGGAAGAATTACGGAGGTTATACCAAATTCCTCACAGACAAGCCTTTCGCCCGATACATACGAATACACCTTAGAAACATCCGATACATCATCATACAGTGAAACCTCTGTACCTTATCAATCGGAGGATATAACGGCTTTGTCGGAAATAACGGAAACCTACAGCCTTTCGGAGGAAATCGGTGATATATCGGAAACCGATTTGTCCTCGTCCACGGAAGCTGCCCAAACTGCCGTAAGTACGGAGCAAAACGAAGAAGAAGCTGATGTCACCTCGGTAGAAGCGACCGCCGAAACCACTGTGTCCGCAGTAAGCGAAGCAGTGCTTTCGGAAGCCGAAACGGCCGTTGAAACCACATACGAAACCGCTCAAACCGATACATATTACCCCGTCAACAGCTATTATACCCTTAATTATTCCGTGCAGAAAGCCGTATGGGTGTCTTATCTTGAATACGACCGAATAATGTCGGGAAAAACCCGGGAGGAATTTTCCGAGGCTCTTTGTGAATGCTTTGACAATATAGCGGCACTGGGCTGTAATACGGTTTATTTCCAAGTCAGGGCACATGGAGATGCCTATTACAATTCCGCATTGTTCCCCACTGCCTCAAGGCTTGGGGGAGAAATAGGCGGGACTGCGGATTACGACCCATTGGAAATTGCTGTAAAGACAGCCCACGACAGGGGACTTTCCATACACGCATGGATTAACCCAATGCGGCTTATGACGGAAAGTGAAATGGAAAGTCTTTCTGATGACTGTATTCTCAAGCAGTGGTACAATGACGATGATAAAAACGGTCAGTACATAACACTATATAGCGGCAGGTGGTATTTAAACCCTGCCTACAGCGAGGTAACGGAGCTTATTTGTGACGGAATAAGGGAGATTGTCACAGGGTATGACGTTGACGGTATTCAGATAGACGATTACTTTTACCCCACAACGGAGGAATTCTTTGACAGCATAGCGTATACCGCATCGGGGACATCACTTTCCCTTGGCGACTGGCGCAGAGCCCTTATAGATACAATGGTTTCGGCGATGTACACAACCGTACACAGCGCAAATTCCACCGCAGTTTTCGGCATTTCGCCGCAGGGAAATGCGGATAATAACTATGAAAACCTTTATGCGGACACGGTAAAGTGGTGTTCCGAGGGAGGCTATTGCGACTATATTTGCCCACAGGTATACTATGGCTTTGAAAATGAAACCCTGTCCTTTGCGGAAACAGCGGATCAGTGGAGCGAGTATGTGAGTGACAGCGGAGTAGCATTGGTGATCGGACTTGCCGCCTATAAGGTGGGCGCGGAGGATACATATGCAGGTACGGGAAAGCACGAGTGGGAGGAAAACAGTGACGTTCTTTTCAGACAGCAGGAATATGCCGAGGAGCTTGGCGCAGGCTATGCATTTTTCAGATACGATTCGCTTTTTGAGGACGGAGAATAGGGGATAGAAGCTAAAATTATCCTTTGGTAAAAGCTTACTTAGGTTTGTTTAAAGAGGAAAAAATAATGATGTGTAAAAAAGCGTTACATAGAATAATAGGGTTCACAGCAGCGGCAGTGATGTCACTGTATACTCTCGTGCCTTCACTGTCCGTTTCCGCGGAGGACAATGGGGAGGGCAACTATACCGAGGTTATACCCTTGGAGTATTCGGACAGTGAGCTTGACAGCTTTACCGAGCCTGAATTTACCTCCATGTTCTCTTTTCCCGATAATATGAGAGGAGTGTATATAACTCCGGGCGTGGACTTTCCCCTCTATGACGATGATGGATACGAGCTTACGGAGGAGGAATTAAGTGCGGGGATTGCCGAGGCTCTTGACAGCGCAGAGGATAATTCCCTTAATACGGTTATTATAGAAACATCGGGCAGCTACGGGAACTATTATACAACGGATATGAATGTTACCGAGGGGAGCTCAACAATTGCTTCGGTGGCAGGTCTTGCGGTCAGCGCGGCTTCGGAGCGGGGAATGTATGTTTATGTAACCTTTGATATAAACCGTGTCCTTGCGGGGATTACTGCCGAAAGCTACAAGGAGAAGATAGACAAATTGGCTCTTACCGTGCATGAATTTGCCGTTAAGTACAGTGTAGACGGAATTATCCTTGACGGCTATTATTCATTGAGAAATGCCGACAGCTTTTCGGAGTATGGTGAAAACGGTTCGGGCATAGGCTATGACAACTGGCTTTACGAAAGCAGCGCATATGTTTTCGGACTGGTTGCAGATGCGGTACACCGCACGGATAATACCGTCCCCGTAGGTATTTCCCTTAACGATATTTGGGCAAATTATACCACCACGGAGGAGGGAAGCAAAACATCAGTCAGCTTTGAAGCCCTTACGGACGGCTATGCCGACACGGTAGCCTATATTAATAACGGATATGCAGATTTTATTATAGTAAAAGCGGACGGTTCTCTTTCCAGTGAAAGTATGTCCTTTGAGGAGGTAGTAGGCTGGTGGAATGATATAGCCGCCGCTGCAGGTGTGCCCATGTATGTGGATCATATCAACGAGAAAATCTGTACCGATGCCGCAGGGTGGAGCTCTCCCGATGAGCTGGTAAAGCAGGTTATTGCCGCAGAGGAGTATGATTCATACGGGGGAAGTGTGTTCAATTCCCTTGCCGCACTTGAAAGCAATACTCTTGAATCAACTTCGGTTCTTATCAAGCATTTTGAGGATAAAATCGACTTGGAGGGGCTTAATAACGAGCTTGAAATGACCCTGCCCACATCAACCACATTCAAAACGGAAGAGCCTACAGTTATATTTGCAGGTTCATTTGACCCGAATTTCACCATATATTTTCAGGGTGAGCCTATCGAGCTTAACGAGGCGGGAAGATTTTATTTTAATATCGACTTAGAGGTGGGACTGAATACCTTTACCTTTGAGAATAAGGGAAAGGTTATTACCTATAAAATCACAAGAACAGTGAACGTCCTCAAAAGTGTTGAGCCATCCGATGGGGGAGAAATGAGGATAGAGGAGCAGTTTGCCGTTACCCTGTCCGCAATTGCCTATAAGGGTTCGGATGTAACTGCGGTAATTAACGGTAAAACCATTACCCTTAATCCTGTGGAGGGACAGACGGACGAGATTGACCCCAATTCCAATTACACCAAATATGTCGGTACATATGTTGCTCCTGAGGGAGTTAGGGGACAGGATATTGATTTAGGAAATGTGACCTTTTACGGTACATACCATACCGATACGGGGGATTTCAACGAAACCCGCGTAGGAAGCCATATTATAGTAAATGCCTTGGCGGAGATTCTTAACGATTACAGCGGGAATCTTCTTGAAATAAAGAGCGATAACACCATGGTGTACAATTCCAAAACCACAAGCACTGATCCCACGCCCGATATGGCGCGGCTTCCCGCAGGAACTCTCGATTATCAAGTAAATACGGTAACATATAGCGGCACGGAGTATTATATCACCAATTCGGGAAAACGTTTGCGGGTAAGTGACGTTAACGTCCTTGAAAATGAACCGCTGGGTTCCAATCATATCAGGGTGGTATCAGCCGCCAAGGACGGTACGGATACTGTGCTTAAGCTGGGGCTTAACAAGAAAATACCTTTTTCAATGTCCTTTACGGGTATTTCCTATGCCGACGGCGATAACGGCAATTATTACATATCATCCTTTGACGGAGCGTCGGCAGTTGTGCTTACCTTTGACTATGTTACATCAATTTCAAGCGGCGATATTACATTTCCCGACAGCGCGGTCTTTACAAAAGGGGAGTGGGATACTTACGAATTGGGGGAATTAACAAAGACTACCCTTACCCTTTACCTCAGACAGAGCGGAATTTTCGGCGGAATAACGTCGTCCTACGACTCCGAGGGAAATCTTGTATTCCGTTTTAACGGGTGTCGTTCATCGGTCGATGGTGCAACTATCGTAATTGATCCGGGACATGGCTATACGGGAGCATCTGAGTTTGACCCCGGCGCTGTAGGACATATCAAGGAGCAGGAGGCTAATCTCGCAATTGCCAAAAAGCTGGAGAGTATTCTCACGGAAATGGGTGCGAATGTTATACGGCTGAAAACCGAAAGTGAAACCTATGTTACCTCGCAGCGCGCCTCAATTGCAAGGCAGTATGATCCCGATTTGTATATATCCATACACTGCAATTCGGCGGGGGAAAGCGCCGCAGGCTCGGAGGCATATTATTTTACGCCCTTTTCACAGCCGCTTGCGGAAAGCATTACCGCAAGGGTAGGTTCGTATCTGAACAGCAATGTAAGCACCGACAGCTATGACAGAGGGGACAAGTATAATTATTTCTTTGTTACACAGCAGCAGGATTTTCCCTCGGTGCTTGTAGAGTGCGGATTTGTCACCAATTATACGGAGGCAATGGCACTGGCTGACAGCACTCACCAAACGGGGATTGCACAGGCTATAGCAAACGGTATAAGCGATTATTTTTCCCGCTGCGGTTATTCATCCTACGGCAGCGGTGAGGGCAGCTGGGAAAACTACAGCAGTGCGGTATATACAGAGGAACAGACCGCAATTCAGACCGAAGCCGAAGCGGAACAAACCACGGCAGCTTCGCTCAATGACCCTTATTATGAATACTATGAAACAGAGCAAGCGGAAAGCGATTATTCCGACGAAACAGCCGCCGTCACTGCTGTGACAGAGGAGTTTTATGACCCGTATAATTATTTGGTTTCGTAATGTACATACAGATTAAGAAAGTGCGGAATAATGCCGCAGGCAGCATTTCCGGGTTCTCGAAATTCCGTCACGGAGAGAGCCCGGAAATGTTATTGTTCAGTGTTTTCTTTTGCGATTGTGTAACTCCTTTATTCGTCTACCCACCGCATTTCTTTTTCAACTTCCCAAAATGATTTTCCATTCCATATATGTGCATTTTCGAGATTATTTACACATTCATTGATTGTAGGAAATGACGTTGAAAAAACAGTTTTTCCATTTGTTATATTGTAAACTTCCAGCCTATAACTTGTTATTTTTCCGTTGGAATCTAAATGCGCCTGACATCCGTTGAAAAAATATTTCTCCTTATTATAAATCACATAATGGTCTTCATAAGAGAGCTTTTCAATGAAATCCCGTACATTTCCGTCAATCATTATATCACTTCCTTCCCACAAGATATTTCTCATATTTCTTAAACGTGTCATAATCCAAATATTCGGCTTTTGTTCTGTTGAATTCTTTATCATAGTAATGAATATGCAAGACAAAATCGTGATTGCCGGTCAATTCGGGTTCAGGGTGATAGCCTATTTCCGCTTTAAGATAATTATCATCACCATATATTCTCAGCATATTTAAAGTGCCATCTCGATTTAGCTTTATGTACATATTACTTGAATGTGACTCAGTCGGTAAGTCGTGCAGACCGGTTCCGGGTTTTCCAAATAAAACTTTTACATCTTCAATTTTACCCACGGTTTCATAAGTATAAGCCACATCGTTTCCGACTGCATAAGTTCCACGTCTACCCATATCAGCGCACCACCTTTCTTGATTCGTTTTCAACAAGCATTTTATCAATCATTCGTCTACCCACTCTATTTCTTTTTCAACTTCCCAAAAGGATTTTCCATTGAAAACTTTGGCATCTAAGAAATTATCTCCACAGTCAACCATATCATTTCCTGAATATGACCATAATACAGCATCATCAATTTCAGGTTCCCACTGCTGCAAATACATATGAGCAAGATTATTTTCATGAAACCCTTGCACGCAGTATTTTTTGCCATTAAGAACAAGTATTATCTCCTGTGCACTATATAGCCTGTCAAAGAAATGAGGCTTTTCTTCTTTTTTCATAAATTAACACCTCTGAAAAATTTTTCATATTGTTTGTATATTGGCATATCTTTTGTGATTCTAATTGCCCTAGATCTAATAAATTCACCTTTGGCATTCTTGCTAAATCTATTATCATAAGTATGATAATGTTGTATTTTACCTTTTCCAAGACTGCTCTCATTATGATATGCTATTTCTAAATACAAGCAGTGCTCTTTGTCATAAAGTCGAAGCTCATGAAAAGTTCCATTAGGATAAAATTTAATATATGCACTACTTGAATGAGAAGATTCCGGCAAACCATGATTATTGCTGTTCGGTGTACCTTGTAGGATTTTAACGTTTTCAAAAAATTCGTCTGGAGCAAAATCAAAATTTGTATTTATCTCGTATGTGTAATCAACATCGTTTCCGGCTGCATAAGTTCCACGTCCACCCATATCAGCGCACCACCTTTCGTGATTCGCGATAATCGACAGAAATTATGTTCCCTTGCATTTCGGGAAAAGGTTTGCCAAACACAATGATTTTCTCGGGCTGTAGCCTTTCAAGCATTTCGCTATATCCTCGCAAAAAATTCATTTTATTTGACTTGCAACCAATCATTCCCACGGCGATGATTGCGTTCTGCTCCACACCGTCAAAGCAAAAATCATAGCTGCGCGGTGTACTCCAACTGATTGTGGGAATAACTATTAAACCATGCTCTTGCCAATATGCACCAACCCAACGACTTTTACCGACATTTTCAAGTTGCCTCCATAGCGGAAATTCGCCGTAGAGCGAAAAATCTGGTGTCAAAAGAAACGCATATTGCGAATACCGCGCTAACGGTTGATTTGGTTTATAGTACGTATTTTCAAACCGGTAATCATCAACAAAGAAATGTACACCGTTTCTTTTGTTTTCGGCTCTATCGTTCGCTCTCGTATCGGAGCAAGCAATTAACCTTACATTGTCTGTTGGCAATACTTGCTTACGAACAAGCGGAATATCCCATTTACCAACCGTCGGGAAATTATTTCTTACAAACAGAGGGTTATCCCTCATTTTTTTAGATGTCATATTGTAACATCTCCTTCCTGCCGCTTCAGCGGCAATTTTTTTTAATTTGTTTTAAAATTGTCTGTAGATAATTCGGAAAGGATATGATATAATATAACCGAGTAGAAGACCCAATTCACTCACTCGGTATGTTTATCATACCCGCTGATTAAGTACATTAAATCGCTGTTTCCCCGGCTTTTTAGTGTACTTTTTCTTTTAACTATGTAAATCCCATGTCAAAACACCTCCCTTACACCGCAATACCAAACAGGTCACAAATCATAATTTCATAATCTTTGTAATATTGACCGCCGTATTGTAGCCATTTTCTGTAAAACGATAATGCGTAGGTTGCAGCCTGATAGCTAATATCAAAAAAATCCGCTATTTCACCCGGTTCCCTCAATCCGCTGTTATGGATTAACACAGGAGGTGCCAACGCATATTTGGCGAAAAAATTTGCTTCTGCCTCGGCAAGCTCGCTTTCCTCGGTATGATCTAAAACAATATGCCCTACCTCATGCATTATTGTGTTATTGATTCTGCCATAGGATTTTCCATCGTTATCGTTATAGAAAAGATACCATTGACCTTTTCACTTTATGGAAAATCCATCTTCACTTTTCAAAAGCATTAACGCTTGTGTTTTTAACGGATAAGCAGAATACGGCAAAATCTTTATGCCCATTTTTACCGCAATTTCATACCCACTGATTGGAACACATCGAACGTTAAATTTTTTGTAAGTCATTGCAACTATTTTTTTGATTTCCTCATACTGTCGATTAGATAATTTCAATTTACGACCCCTCCTATTATTCATCGCCAAATAAGGCGTTTATTAAGTCTTTTTTCTGCTGCAGCGTCATTTTTGATGAATTTCGGGCGATAAATCGTTCTACCTCGGGAAAATCCAATTCGATATCGCTCTCGCGTCCCAAAAGATAATCCGAAGTGGTTCTTAATGCGGTTGCAATATTGGCGACAGTTTCGCCGTTTGGTACCCTGTCTCCGCTTATATATCGGGACATTGTAGCCCGTGTAACGCCAATGCTTTCTGCCAATTGACTTTGAGTCATAAGATTTTTTTCCAACAACTCGGTTAACCTTTCTGTGAATATGCTCATTTTTTTCACTCCTTTCGGTGTTACCAATATTATAACACGTGTTACCACTTTTGCCAAGCGTTCGTTTAAAAAAATTTTTTAATGAAATGCTGAATGTTGCCTGCGGCATTGGTCAGTGATTTCTCAAATCCACAAAAAATACACCCCGTGCCGTTAAAAGCATAGGGTGTATTTTCCTGTAAACAATCATCTTGTCATCTGCAGAAGTCTGTTCTGAAGTGCGGTGTCGGTGCGGAATTTTCCTCGAAGGGTAATGGTTCTTGTTTGGGAGGAGGGCTTTTTTATTCCCCTTGCGGTCATGCAGGAATGGTTTGCGGAAATCAGTACCGCCACGTCCTCGCTTCCCGATGCAAGCTGCATTATTTCGGCTATGTCCGTCCCTATTCTTTCTTGAAGCTGAAGCCTTTTTGCCGCCATATCCGCTATCCGTGCAATTTTGGATAGTCCCAAAACCTTTCCGTTGGGTATATATGCAACGGATATTTTCATATCATACATAAGCGCCATATGGTGTTCGCAAAAGGAGAATGTTTCTATATCCTTTACAAGTACGAAATCCGTGCCGTCTGATGTTCCCGCATTTTCAAAGCCATCGGAAAAGGATTTGCCGAACATTTCCGCTATTTCCTTATTGCTGTAGCACATTCCCTCGAAAACCTCGGCATACATCCTCGCAACCCTCTGCGGAGTTTCTGCAAGTCCCTCCCTGTCGGGGTTGTCGCCCAGTGCCGTAAGCAGTCCGCGAACGTGTTCCTCAATCGCCTTTGTATCTATAGCCTTTGACATATCATCATCCTCCTAAACCCCTTTTTTATCGGGACTCCAAATAAGCTTGTGAAGCTGCAGCTGCATATTGACGCCGTTCAGCCTGTTTTCCAAAATAAACTCAACTATATGCACAGGTTGGATTTTTCCGAAAACGGGGCTGAAATATACCCTGCACTTTTCACAAAGCCTGTACCTGCGGATTATTTCAGCCGCCCTTTGCAAATCTTCATCGCTTCCAACCACAAATTTAACGCAGTCATAGGACTGTAAATGCTCGTAGTTTGAGGTCAGCATACTATCCTCCATGCCGCAGGAGGGCAGCTTATAATCAAGGGTGAAAATCGGACGCCCGTACAAATTGTCATAAGGGGAAATATCGCAGCTGCCGTTTGTTTCTATTTCCACAGACAGGTGATCATCTCCGCAAAGGTCACGGATAAGGCGGTAAATTCCATCCTGAATCAGCGGCTCTCCTCCCGTAAGGGTAACGTTTCTTATTCCGCTTTCGGTGATATATCGGTGAATCTCTTCTGCCGTCATTTCCGTATAAGGCACATCAGCCTTATTTGCCCACATGGTATCACAGTAGGAGCAGCGTAAATTACAGCCCGTAAATCGGATAAAAACAGCCGCCTGCCCCGCACGGGAGCCTTCACCGTTAATGCTTATAAATTTTTCGGCTACATTATATTTCATAATTATCAGTCCTGTGTATAAACAGCGCAATTTTCCGGAGTTTCGTAAACAGCCACGGAGTGAACCACATAACCTAAGCTGCTCAGCAAATCATAAAAGTGACTTGCCAGATTTTCTGCGGTGGGTCGAAAATCAACCTTAATCAGCTTAAAATTTTCACTTCTAAGTGCGGTAACCGTTTCAGGCTTGAGAGTGCCCCTTTCGTAAATCAGCCCATGGTCAAAGCTGTCGGCAATTGCCCGCACATCCTTTTTCAGCTGGGAAAAATCCACAATCATTCCCCTTAGCTGTCCCGATGCGTGGAGTGTGTCGGAGGATACCTCCGCAACGATTTTCCACCTGTGTCCGTGAATATTGGCACATTTCCCCTCATAACCCGAAAGGAAGTGCGCCGAATCAAAGCAGGCTTCTGTTTTAAGTAAGTACATACATATCCCCATTTCACTAAATAGTAACGGCTCTCAAAGGGACATAAATCCGCCTTGAGAGCCAAAGCATAAGTCCGAGTTTATTTTTTATATTGACCGGATGGTACTAACGAATGGTCACATTAAATTGTATGGAATTATTCCGCGCTGTCTTCTGCTGCGGTGTCGGCTGCGGCAGCATCCTTTTTGCCTATCGGGTAAATCTTGTCAAAGGCATATTCCGCCATAGCGTTAGTTGCCTCCTTGGTAAGATCATATCTGTACCAGTCGTATTCATCGCCCTCATCGGTGGGCTGCATCCAAACCATAATACCGTTCCAGCCGCTGTCGTAGCAGGACTGATATTTTTCGGTAAGGGTCAAGCCGCATTCCTCTGCGTCATCATTGCTTGTTTCACCGATTAAGCATGGCTTTGTGTCGTCAAGACCAAATTCAACGGGGGAGATATTACAGGGAAATCCGTAATATGGTCTTTGCCACATATAGTAGTGTGTGCTGTAGAAGTCTAAGTATGCATTTTCATCTCTGGTAAGCTCCTTTAAATACTCATCGGAAACCATATTGCCGTTGTAATTGTCGGAATTGTACTTAATCATGCCCAGTCCGACGGTAACAAGGGTATCACAGTTTTCGTGAATAACGGCAGCGCATTTGCCGAAGAAGTAGGAAAGATTTTCCCATGAAATATTTCCGCATTCGGAATTTTCATAGACCCAATCGGGCTCGTTCATAATATCGATTGAGAACAGATATTCATTATCGCCGTAGCGTTGGCAGAACTCCGCAACATAGCTTTCCGCAAAAGCATCGGTAAGGGATTTGTCGGAAATGAGTGTGCGCCATTTCTCTGCGCCGGTGTTGCCGTCCTTGAAGTGGTCAAAGGAAAGGAAGGTAGCCATAATATAAACGCCGTGCTTTTCGGCAATTGCAAAAAGCTTATCCAAATCGGTCCAGTGACCCTCTCGGATTTCCTTTATCTCACCGGTTGACATAAGTCGGATAATGCTCTCACCGTTGCAGTTTATCCATATTCTTGTACAGTTAATATTGTCTTCAGCAAGCTGTGCGAATGTGGAATCCCAAAATTCCTCGTCCATGTTTCCGGTGAAATCGTTCCAATTCTGCCACGGAGTATTTACGCCGTTGATCCAAAGCTCCTTGCCGTCAACCATGAAGCTTGTGCCCTCAACCGTAACTCTTGCGGAAGCGGTTTCCACAACCTCGGCTGCTTCGGAATCGGTATTGCCCGTATCGTTGTTTGTACAGCCTGCAAGGGACAGGGTCATTGCAGCCGCAAGTAAAACGGCGGTTAATTTTTTAAGAAAAATGCTTTTTTTCATAACACAGTCCACCTTGTAAAAAATCCTGCGGCTCTGACACCGCAGGACGAAATTGCTTATTCGGCAGCTTCAACAGCATAAACGCTTACCTTTTTGCGATCTCTTCCGAGACGCTCAAACTTAACGGTACCGTTTACGGTAGCATAGATGGTATCATCCGAACCGATACCAACGCCTGTACCGGGATGGATGTGAGTACCTCTCTGGCGAACAAGAATGTTGCCTGCCTTAACGAACTGACCGTCCGCTCTCTTTACGCCCAGTCTTTTCGACTCGGAATCACGTCCGTTCTTGGTAGAACCCATTCCCTTTTTATGAGCGAAAAACTGCATGGAAATTCTGATCATTTAAAACACCTCCGTATCAAATGATAGGGTAATTATCCCTCTTTCAATCGTAAATCTACGGTGTCGGGAAAGTCCTCCGAAATAAACTCCAGATGTGTATACAAGGATTCAAGAAGCTTTTCGGCGGATAAATCGCAATCCTTTTCACCGTTCTTCAACATTAATGACAGCCTGTTATTGTCAACCGCAACCTGTGCATTGCAGCAAAAGAAATCGGTTATCGTGTTGGCGGTAAGCTGTGCGGCAGAGGAAACAGAGGCACATACAATATCCGTACCGCTGTCGGCATAATCTGCATGACCGCTAATGTCAAAGCCGGATAAACGGCCGTTTTTCCGGAAAAAAACAGCTTTTATCATAATGCCTTACGCCTTTATAGCGTCAATTCTTACCTTGGTGTAGGGCTGTCTGTGACCCTGCTTTCTGTGGGTCGAACCCTTCTTAGGCTTGTAGGTAAAGACTGTAATCTTCTTAGCCTTGCCATTCTTGATGACCTTAGCCTCAACAGAAGTACCCTCAACGTAGGGTGAGCCAACGGACAAAGAAGTATCGTTGTTTACAGCAACAACCTTGTCAAAGGTAACAGTGTCATCGGACTGAACATCGAGCTTTTCAATGAAAATCTCATCGCCCTCCTTGACCTGATACTGCTTTCCGCCTGTTTCAATAATTGCGTACATTTTCGGCACCTGCCTTTTCACAAAACTCGCTGGAATAAGGTGTATGTCCCGAAAAAGGGCATAGCTTCAGACCCAATCCATGCGGCGTTTAATATTATAGCATATAATTTTGCGCTTGTCAAGGGCTTTTTCGATTTTTTTGCCATAAAAATTTGCCGATTTTACCGTAAATATTTCTACTTTTGAAAAAATACACTTTGTGCCGAAATGCTTGACATTATAATGAAATTCC
>Ga0192270_1060_pt1 | contig 18268 bp, 13 predicted proteins | sample Koala_Koa24_C3_FD_131269 | JGI IMG/M metagenome (GOLD analysis project Ga0192270, IMG submission 131269) | Enriched cells from koala feces incubated with labeled cellulose particles, San Francisco Zoo, California, United States - Koala_Koa2-4_C3 ...
GGGGATATACCATGTACGCAGAGGATTTTCAGTACGGTACTGCAGAATCTGTCAAGGCTGAAACCGATGAGGTCAAGAGTGCGGCAAAGGTAACTCCGTTTATCGCTGTGGACGAAGAGGGCGGCAGCGTTGTACGGATAAGCTGTTGGGAACAGTATTGCTCCGAACCCTTTTCATCGCCGCAGGTATTGTACCAAAGGGGCGGCAGCGAGCTTTTGGCGGTTGACAGCGAGGAGAAATCGGAGCTTTTAAAAAGCCTTGGAATAAATCTTAACCTTGCCCCCGTATGCGATATTACCGATGATACAAGTGCATATATTTACGACCGTACAGTGGGGCAGGATGCCGAAACAACGGCGGCGGCAATAACGTCGATAGTGGAGGCGGCGAACAGCGTAGGTGTAGCGTCATGTCTTAAGCATTTTCCCGGATACGGCAGCAGCACGGATACCCATACGGGCTATGCGCAGGATGATCGTTTGCTGTCGGAGATACTCTCCAGTGACGTTGTACCTTTTTCTGCAGGAATAGCTGTTTCCGAGAATATGCAGCCTGCCGTTATGGTGAGCCATAATGTATATAGTCAGATAAATGCCGAGCTTCCCGCATCTCTTGCACCGGAGATATACAGCCTTTTGAGAAACCAAGTGGGCTTTAACGGCGTTGCCATAACCGATGATTTGAGCATGGAGACCGCAGCAAATTACGGGGGAGAAGCTCCTGCTTCCGTTGCGGCTGTTACCGCAGGTGCGGACATGATATGCGTAAGCGATTATAAATCTGCGTACAGCGAGCTTTCCGCCGCCTATGATGACGGAACTATCACCGATAAAATGCTGGACGAACACGTTACAAGAATACTGGTTATGAAGATACAGTATAAAATATGCACTTAACCCCGCCAACCTAAGATGAGTGACAATAAAAGGTTTACAATTCTTGCTTTTACTGTATAAAATGCACAAAAAATATGGCATTATTTTTCTGTTTTTACGTTCATGTTGTCTTGACGTTATCGATAAAAATATGATATAATATTGTATATATTGTGTTTTTGTGTTTTATCGTATATTACATAGATTTTTCATGCATATAAGCAAAATATGCACACGCTTTTTAGGAGGTATGAAATGGAACAGGCAATTTATGATTACTCAAGCTATGCCTCTTATAGGGAAACAGTGGATGAGCTGCTGGAGTCGCTTCGTCAGCTTCAAGAATACAGCGTTTCCCTCAGCCTTGACAACACCGCAAAATCTATAGGTGATGTGGTTGAAAAGGTGGAGAACGAGCATTTTGAAGTGGCTATTGTCGGCGAATTTAAGCGAGGCAAAAGTACGCTTATTAACGCTATTCTCGGTCAGGAGGTTCTTCCGGCGGACGTTCTGCCCGCTACTGCCACACTCAACAGAGTAACCTACAGCAAAGAGCCTTATGTTATGGTTGAGTATAAAAACGGCAGCTCCGAAAAAGTGGATATCGAGCATTTGCAGGACTATGTAACAAAGCTGTCCTACGAGTCGGAAAAAACGGCGCAGACCGTAAAGGAAGCAACAGTTTATTACGACACCGAATTTTGTAAGAACCATGTGGATATTATAGACACTCCCGGTCTTAACGATGATGAACAGATGACCAACGTTACCATGTCAATTCTTCCCGAGATTGATGCGGCGGTTTTCGTTATCAGCGCAAATTCGCCCTTTTCACAGTTTGAAAAGGAGTTTTTGGAAAATAAAATGCTTACCAGTGACTTGGGACGTATTATATTTGCGGTAAACTGCTTCGGCACTTTCTCCAAAGAGGACGAGGACAGAATCGTTGAAACCGTGGAAAAGCGTATAGGCAGCTATGTAATGGATAAGGCAAAGAGAGTAATGGGTGAAAACTCCAAGGAATTTGACGTTTATAAGCGTAAAATAGGAAAGCCCAGAGTTATAGGCGTTTATGCCAAGAAAGCGCTCATGGCAAAGGAGAATAACGATGCTGCTATGCTGGAGGAAAGTAATTTCCCCAAGTTTGAAAATGTCCTTGAAACCATGCTTACCAAGGAGCGGGGATCTATTACCCTGCAAATACTTGCCAATAAGATAATGAGCGCAGGCTCCGAAATTATAAATTCAATCGTTCTCCATGAAAACGCACTTGTTATGGAAACGGACGAATTTATGGATAAATATCAGCTTGCTATCGAGGAAATTGAGGGCATACGCACCAAAAAGAGAGAGGAATTTGTTCGTATCAACAATTCCGCAAATAAGGTTTATGAGGAGCTGCAGCCTATCCTTGACGGATATTGGACCAATATCGAGGAGGCGGCTCTGAAGGTTATTGACGACTATCAGATGTGTGCGGACGACTTGAAAAAGGATAAGCTGAAGCTGGTTTCGGAAAGGCTTACCACCAAGATTAAGGAAGAAATCGAAAATACTGCGCAGATCATCTGTGAGCAGATTCAGAATGATATTAACGTGGGTCTGTCGGAGGAGGCTGTCCGCTTGCAGTCCTTTGAGGAGGAATTTTACGCATCCATTAACCGTATTCAGGAAATGTTTGCCGTTCCCGCAAAGGCTAATAACAATGGCGGCGCTGCCGATACGGTAATAGGCTCGATTATAGGTACCGGCGGAATAGGCGGAGTTTTCGTGGGATTCAGAGAAGCGGGAGTTAAGGGCGCTATTCTCGGCGGTGTCACGGGACTTACCACATGGCTTGCCGCATCCTTCCTGTTTGTCAGCATTGCCGCAGGCGGTGTGTTCATTTCGGCAGCGGGACGGTGTATAATGGCGCTTGCGGGCTTTGCAGGTACATTCACAGGAAAATTCGCCGTAGATAAATTCCTCGTTCAGGAGAGAATTGACAAGTATAAGCTGAATTTCAAGAATAATGTTAAAAAACAGTTCCACGAAATGCGGATAAATTCCGACTTCAGTGAGTCGGTTCGTCAGCAGGTTTACAGATCCTTTGAGGGACTTAAAAATCAGGTTGAGGAAGAAACGGAAATTATCCTGAAAGATACACAGAAAACGCTTGATAATTTGAACGAGATAAAGGTCAATAAGAAAACCATGTCGGAAAATGAAAAAATCAGGCTGCAAAATATTGCCGAATATGTGGGCAGTGTATTGGCTGATACATATAATCTGCACAAAACCCTTGCGGATGAAATGAATTATGATGAATAAGCAGAAAAAGGCAATCCTGCATTGTATTGCCATTGATTCGGAGGTTTCAAATGACTGATTTCCATGCGGATAATAATCCGCTCCTTGAAATAAATACGTCCTTTAATGACTATCTGAATGCTCATACCCGTTCCTATCAGGATCATATCGTTGGCGGAACTCTTGACTATGCCTTTGATGCCGATTTTGCCATGAGGCAGAAAATAGCCGGTTTTTCGGGTTGGTCGAGGCTTTACAAGGGGATAGTGTCAAACGATATGCCAAACAGGGTAAAGCGTTATTTTCAGAGCAGCGACAGCGCCGGTTCACTGCAATATGCCAAAGCATATGAGGCGGCAAAGAAATGCAGCGAAAGACTGCAGATAAGTATTCCCGTCATACTTGTAAGAAAGGCGGGAGATACCCCTGAAATTATGTCCCTTGCCGGAGATGGCGTTGAGCCATGTGTAGTTATGACGGCTGATATTGCCGAGGAATGTACTCACGATGAGCTTTGCTACCTTATTGGCTGTGAGTGCGGCAGACTGCAGAACCGTCATACCGCTTTCAATTATGCCTTTACATATCCCGGAATCAGCAGGGGAAATGTAGCGGATAATCCCGAGGATGCCAAGAGCGGTGTAAGAGAGCTTAATTACAGCCTTAATAAGTGGCTGCTTTTAGGTGACGTTACCGCAGACAGGGCAGGAATTATCTGCCTTGACAATCCGTCGGATTTTACGTCCGTTTATGCGGGAGTGCGCCGCAGAGGAATACCTGATTCCTTTGGAAATGTCAACAAGGACTTTGACGAACAGGCTGTTCGCCGACTATATGAAGCACTGCATATAACCCCCGTAAGAGATTTGGTTCTCGGTGACGAGGTATCCGCCGATGAGAGGAGAGTTGTTGCGGGTATGGAGTTTATTGCCTGCGAGGTTCTTTACATATGGCGACCCGATTTTTCAAGTCATGAGGGTCATGTCGGAAATAAGCAGTCTCTTGAAATTCGCTGCGACATTATAGCCGGAGCGGACGGAAGCTATTCATGACGGGAGGGATAGCCATGGATTTAAGATATGACGATGCCGAAAAGAATATAGCCTTTGTGCGGGCACAGCTTAAAAAGCTGTCCGATGATCCCGAGCTTTCCGCTGTACTTGGCGAGGATACATTCAAGAGAATGTCCCACTGGGATGAAGCTATAAGCGAAAAGATAAGCGAGCCTTTTTCACTTATGGTTATCGGTGATTTTAAGCGCGGAAAAAGCACTGTAATCAATGCAATTTTGGGAAAATCCATTGCACCTGTCAATGTTGCCCCGGAAACCTTTACCATAAACAGGATTTCATACGGTGAAACACCCTCCGTAGAGGCTGTTCTCAAAAATGGCAAGAGAGTAAATATTACCAAGGATGATCTTTCAAGGGCAAGGCTTTTGGAGCTGCTTGATTTCTTTCCGGGTGAGCTTGAATACATAGATGTACGCAGCGATGCGCCTCTTCTCAAGGAAATACAGATAGTTGATACGCCGGGTCTTTCCGATTTGGACGATCTTGATCAGCAGGTAAAGGATTTCCTTATCAAGGCTGATGCGGTAATATATGTTGCAAGTGCGCTTTCGCCCTTTTCCGAGTCGGAGCAGTATTTTATCGCGGAGCATATCGTGCCGCTGAATTTCAGCAAGGTATTTGTGCTTGTGAATATGATAGATGCAATGAACAGCATGGAGGATATCGAAAAGGTAGTAGGCAGGATAAAGGACAAATGCTCACTGCTTATACCCAATGCAGAGGTGTACGGAATAAGCGGAATTGATGAATACAGGCGTAAGATAGGCTTTAATCGCCCCGATATAAAGGGATTTCAGGACTATTACGAGAATGAGTTTCTTAAATTTGAACTGGCTCTTTCAAGGGAGGTCATTGTTCAAAAGGATACTATCCGTACACAGCGTGTATTGTCAATGCTCAAGCTGATGCTTAACGACACAATGAGCAGACTTGACATGATTTCCGATATGGTTAAGCTTGACAAGCAAAAGCTTGAATCGATTTCCTCGGATTTTGAAAAGCAATGTACAGAGCTTTCCGCGGCACTTGAATCGCAAAAGCCCAAAATCAACCTTAGTATCATGGAAATGATGCAGGAGGCGGAGCATTGGATGTATGGATTCTTTTCCAAGCTGCGTGAGGATATACTCGGCTGCCGCACCACTGCAAACGAGGAGGATGTTGAACGTCACTTCTATTCATTCCTCATGGATAAGGTAGGCGAGGCGTACAGACGCTGCATAGAAATACACCAGTCCAGACTTAACGAAATTATTGACGGAATAGGCAGCGGTATTTTCGGTAAGCTGGGAATAGAAAATCTTTCCCCCTCGCGGCTGTCGTGCAGTAAAGCGGTAAACGTGAATACATTTTCCGCCGATAAGGTAAGAGCCGCCGCGGCACAGGGCGTAGATACGGAAATGGGATTCCCCGCAACTACGATACCCTTTTTCAGCAGTATTCTGAAAAAGGATCGTCAGACGGAAATAATAGATTGTACCCTTGAAAACTATGATGATATAAGGAACAGCACTATCAAGGATCTCAAGGATTGCTATAAGGGCTTTGGCGAATTTGCCGTTCATCAGCTTGACGATATTTACCGTACACAGGTTGATATAGGCAGGGAAACCGTCAGACAGGCTGTGGAAATGGCTAACAGCACCGATAACGAGAGGCTTTTGGCTTGCATAGATCGTGCATCGGGGATAGTTATGGAGGCTGTTCAGGTTTTGGAGCGGTACTGATCAAAATAGTTATATATTCAGTCAAAAAGGGGGACTGCGCACTTTAATGTGGGCAATCCCTGTATATATAAAGGAAGAAATGTGGAGGGCAAATTCAACTGTGATTATCAGTTAATCTGCAGCCGTCTTGATGCGGGCTGAACAGCTTGCTTTTTGGGCATATCCAGTGAAAGTATTCCGCTATTGTAAGCCGCTGTTATCTTGTCGGCATCTATTTCGGAAATATCAAAGCTTCTTTCATAGGAGCATACCGAACGCTCGCGGCGGATATACTTGCCGTTTTCGTCCTGCTTGTCGTTATTTGCGGTGTGTTTAGCCTTTATGGTAAGGCAGTCACCGTTTATATCAAGGGTAATATCCTCCTTGTTAAAGCCGGGCAATTCGGCATCGATAACATATCCGTTATCCTTTTCCCTTATATCAACTCTGCAATTGGCTGTTGCTGATGCGCTGCTTAAAAAAGCATCGTCAAGGTCATCAAAAGCGTTAAAAAATCCTCTTGCGAATGGTGTTAAAGCATACATAATATTTTCCTCCTGTAATCTTTATTTTATTGTACGGCTTTTCAGCCGGAATGATGATGTTTACGGTTTTTAACGGGAAGACCACCTGATATTAATATTCATTGGTATCAACTCCTTGCCGCTTTCTTATTTCTTTCCTGTGATTATATAATACCCCTTATTTGTGATAGATATGTACTGTTTTTGTGAAAATCAGATGAAAATTAGCACTCATTCAAATTGAATGCTAACAGATTAATTGCGGGAGTGCTAACACTCGTACTTGACAAGTGATAATGCTCACCTAAATAGTATATTCATTATTTTATATTTTGTTTTACGAAAATGTAAAAACAATGTTTCTTTACAAAAAAATGAGGATTTTACTTGTAACTTTGGCTGAATTGTAGTATAATGAATGGGAATGGGATGATATAAGCCCATTTGTGATTATGCTTATATAGTCGATTCGGCATATGCGGTAATACGACTATTATAATTTGTGCGGCTTACTTATGTAATGCCGTTCGGAATGGAGGAATATTTGATGACAGATGTTCTTATTGCCGGAAAACGGCTGGCAGCTCTTTTTGACGACGGAGCATACACGGAAATAGGCTCTGCTCGCATGGAGGGCGCTGCTGCCGCTGCGGTTATTACCGCATACGGTTACATAAACGGTTCTCCCGTTTATGCTTTTTCACAAAATCCGGAGGTGCAGAGCGGAGCTGTAGGAAAGGCTCATGTTGACAAAATATGCAAGCTTTACGAGCTTGCCGAAAGAAACGGCGTTCCCGTTGTGGGAATATATGATTCATGCGGCGCATTTGTCGAGGACGGTGCGGCAGCTCTTTGCGGCTACAGCAAAATACTTGCCCATATGGGTAATTTGTCGGGAGTTGTTCCCACAGCTTCTGTAATTGCGGGAGTTTGTGCAGGATCTATGGCAGTAATTGCCGCAGGTGCTGATTTTTCCGTTATGACCTCCGATGCGAAGCTTTATATGACGGTAAATCCCGATAATGACAGTGCGGAAGCCGCTGCGGCAAACGGCGCAGTTTCTCTTTGTACATCCGATGATGCTTCTGCTTTTGAGGCAGTCAGAAAATACCTTACACTTATGCCTCAGAATAACCTTACTCCCGCACCTGAATTTGACTTTGCTGTTTCCAACAGTACGGAATATGCTTCCCCCGCGGGAATAGCCGATGCGGACAGCTTGTTGGAGATATGCCCCGATTTCGGAACAGGCGCTTATACAGCGCTTTGTACTGTTGGCGGTATGTCGGTCGGAATTGCCGCTGTGCAGAACGGTACTCTCTCCGAAGATGATTGTTCAAAGCTTGCAAGATTTATAAGAATATGCGATTCCTTCTCGCTTCCCGTTATAACCCTTGTGGACACCGAGGGGTGGAAGTCGGCAGGTGTAGGCGCTGTTAAGAGTGCCGCAAGAATTTCCGCTGCATATGCCGAGGCTACCTGCACAAAGATAGCTGTTATCACCGGTAAGGCTTACGGTGCTGCCCTTGTTGCCTTTGCGGGGCCTAATGTAAATGCGGATGCGGTTTATGCGCTGCCTAATGCCGTTATTGCCCCGATCAGTCCGTCTGCCGCTGCTGAATTTCTCAGCCATGACAGCTTAAAGGGTGTTGAGGATACGGCTGCCGCAAGACAGGCTCTTGCAGAGAAGTATGAGAAGAACGAATTTTCCGCTTTTGCCGCTGCAGGGAATGGTGCTGTTGATGAGGTTATCGCTCCCGAGCAGATCAGAGCTTCATTGATTTCCGCAATGGAAATGACCGCGGGCAAGCGTCCCCATACAACCGTCCCGAAAAAGCACAGTAATATGCCGATGTAATAAATAGGGAATTTAGATCGGAGGATTAAGGAACCGCTGATTAAATCGTTTCTCAACCCTCTCAGTAAGGGCTTTTCGAGGGTTGGAAACGATTGCTGACGCATTAATCAGCACTTCCTTAATAAAATCACTGCCGATATTGATATTAGCGTATTGTTCCGAATTTTATAATACGAAAGGTGTTTTTGATATGAAAAGATATAACATAACCGTAAACGGTAAGACCTATGACGTCGCAGTGGAGGAGGTTGGCGTGGGCACAGCACCTGCTGCACCTGCTGCCGCACCTAAAGCCGCTGCCCCTGCTCCTGCCGCTCCGTCCGCACCTGCCAAGGCAGCTGTCGGCGAGGGTACTGCAGTAAAAGCGCCTATGCCCGGAAATATCCTTGATGTAAAGGTAAATGTCGGTGATACAGTTACCGTGGGACAGGTTCTCGTTATCCTTGAAGCCCTTAAAATGGAGAACGAGATTGTGGCTACAGCCGCAGGAAAAATCACCTCTCTGGGATGTAAGAAGGGTGATACCGTAAACTCTGATGATATTATTGCAACAATTGCATAAAAGGAGTCCTTGAAATGGGAAAAATTAAAATTACCGAAACCGTCCTCAGGGATGCGCACCAGTCACTTCTTGCCACAAGAATGACTATCGATGAAATGATACCGATTATGCCGCTTATCGACAAGGTGGGATTTTATTCCGCCGAGGTATGGGGCGGCGCAACCTTTGATACCTGCATACGTTTCCTTGACGAAGATCCGTGGGAAAGACTGCGTATAATCAGAAAGGCTATGCCCAATACCAAACTGCAAATGCTTTTCAGAGGGCAGAATATGCTGGGATATCGTCATTATGCCGATGATGTTTTGCAATATTTCGTGCAGAAAACCGTTGCAAACGGTATGGATATAATCCGTATATTCGACGCTCTTAACGATATAAGAAACCTTAAAACCGCAATATCCGCCGCAAAGAAGGAGGGCGCACACGCACAGGTTGCCATGTCCTTTACCACCGGTGAAATATTCACCGATGAGTATTACGCTAACTTTGCAAGGCAGTGTGAGGAAGAGGGCGCGGATTCTATCTGCATTAAGGATATGGCTGCACTGCTTACTCCTTACAGAGCGGCGTCCATCACCAAGGCTGTAAAGGCGGCAGTTAATATCCCCGTGGGAATACATACCCATTATACCTCGGGACTTGCTTCAATGTGTCTGTTAAAGGGCATTGAAAGCGGCTGTGATATAATAGATACCGCTATGTCCCCCCTTGCCAACGGCACATCTCACGCGCCTACCGAGTCAATGGTTGCTGCTTTGCAGGGTACCGAGTATGATACAGGTCTTGACCTTAAGCTTCTTACCGAAATTAGAGATTACTTCATGACCCTGAGAAAGAAGTACATGGACAGCGGTCTGCTCGACCCCAAGATGCTTGCGGTAGATGCAAATGCGCTTATATATCAGGTTCCAGGCGGAATGCTTTCCAATCTGCTTTCACAGCTTAAACAGGCAGGCAAGGAGGATAAGCTTACCGAGGTTATGGCGGAGGTACCGAGAGTAAGAGCCGATGCGGGAAATGTTCCCCTTGTTACTCCTACCTCACAGATAGTTGGTTCACAGGCTGTATTCAATGTAATAAACGGTGAACGCTATAAGATGGTAACAAAGGAATTTAAGGATATTGTCCAAGGCAAATACGGCAAGACGCCTACACCCATTGACCCCGAATTCCGAAAGAAGATACTCAAGGGCGAAGAGGCAATAGAGTGCCGACCCGCGGATCTTCTTCAGCCGGAGCTTGATTCCCTGCGCAAGGAATGTGCGGAGTGGATGGAGCAGGATGAGGATGTCCTCACATACGCCATGTTCCCCACAGTTGCGCCCAAGTTCTTTGAAAAGCGCCGCAACAAGAAGTATGACGTTGACGGCAATTCCGACAGTGCAAACAAGGTTCACGCAATGTAAGTAAACAGATAAGGCTGTATCCCTTTCCGACGAAGGTGTGATACAGCCTTTTTCATATGACTAAGGATATGTATGCGTATATTGTGTCAGCCCAAAAAGCTTTCCTGTTCGACAGTGACCTTATTTTCTATAATTGCATTGATAACGCCGCCGAATAACGCGTAGTCGGGATCATCTGTCACTGTCCGAAGCACCTTGATGTAATTGTCGTCACGCGGTAAACCGTTATTTTTATAACGATTATAGCAGTCTGTATCCATATTCATCGGCAGTAGGTGCTTGACGATGTTGCTTTTTAAACGCATGAACATCTTAAATCCGCCATAATCGATATCGCCCCAAAAGAAAACGGGTATTTCTGTTTTCCCACAAAGCTTCCGAAAAAATTCACCTCTTTGCGGACTGTAAAATCCGCCGTGATAAACCACCAATTCATTGTCGGATTTATTGTTCAGACAATATTCGGTGTAATTTGTTTTGTTTTCAATGAAAATTATTTTATCGGTTTCAAAAATGCTTATACCTGTAATTTCCGATATGCTGTCGCCTGATATGCAAGCCCCCTTTGTTATGGGTGAATAATCCACAATTCCGTTATGATAATTGACTTTTACTTTCCCGCAAAACTCGAATATTTCCGACATCATAATAATACCAACCTGTGCCAATACCTCTCTGTCGGACAATTCCTCCGCATATTGTAAATCGGGTTCATATTTTTTGATTATAGGGATAATCGAATTTTTGATAGTTTTTTCAAAGGTTTTTGAATTGTCGTAAATTTTGACGCTAAAGGATCGCATAGATACGGTTTTATTTTCCAATTTATCAATTCCCTTTAAGGCGTTAAGAAAATCCTTTAGGAATTGAGGTTCTTTTTTCCATATTCCCGTTAATTTATTACCCTTAGTCAAGTCGTTTTTGCTGTCGGAAAGATAATTATATATCCATTTGGTTGTAATTTGAGGGATAACATTGTCAATCATTGCCGCTACGGAGGAAACCTTTGAAGTCCTGCTTTCTCTGTTTAAAAGTGAATATATTTCTTCTGCCTTATCAAGCTGAAGCCATATGCTGTTAATGATATAATCCTTACGTATCCAGTCGCAGTCAATATATCCTTTTTCTTTAAGGGAGATCATACTGCTCCTGAATTCGTAATAATCCTCACTTTCTGTATCGGGAACAGAAATTTCTTTTTTATCCGGAATAATAAGAACTCTGCGGTTAGAGCCTTCCGTTCGGTTTTCGTACTTATCCAGCAGCTTATTCAGCACTTCTGTTTGATAATTCACAGCAGATCACTCATTTCCTTTGTCCATTCTATAACGGTGGATTTATATATTTTACCTACCGCTATTTTCTGTACGAGAAGTGTTTTATCAGAAACAGGAGCTATATCGGCTACCTTTTCGGGTGGCGAGCATACTATAGCCTGTAATCCGAATTTTCTCAATAAATGTACACTTTGAACTATTCTTTCACCATCCATTTTATTGAATGCTTCATCAAATATGACAATACGCGCCGTATTTCCGTGATCACTGCTGTCGTTTACTCTATACAGCTCCGCAAAGGAAGCGAGCACTGCGATATAAAACGGAGTTTGGGACTCTCCGCCCGATTTGGTGAAAATCGTTCTTGAAAGGTCCTCTCTTTTCCCGTTGGCATCTGTGGAAATCAATGAGAATTTCAGATATGTTTTATACTTGCTGAACATTTCAACGTTTTTCCCCGCAGTCCCCGAATCATTTCCGATACTTGTAATCTGAGAAAACAGGCTGTCAATTACCGTTTGGTACTTGTCCGTAAAAGCAATGCTGAACAGTCCTGTGTTTCCGTTGTCCAACTCATCTGACATAATCATATCATAATATTCACGTAAAGCCGGATTAGGTTCTATCTTAAAGCTGTAGGTGTCATTTCCGAACTGTGCGAGCTTTAAAGCCCTATTAAGCTCATTGATTTTTTCTTCCGCACTCAGAATATTGCATCTCAGCTTGAAAAGAAAATCGCTTTTGAATTGCTCCATAGCTTCGTCTTTAGCTGATTTGATTTGTTCCCTGTATTTGGGCAGCTCATAGTCCTTGATTTCCAAATAGCTTTTTTCGTATTCATCATTGTTTGATACATCGGCAACCTTGAAGGATGTTCTTTCATCTTTATTGTAGTCACTGCGCTTTTCCATCAGCTGATCCTCTAAGTCTTTTATTTTAGTCGCAGTCTGTTTTATGGGAGAAGCGAATTTCTCGGCTACTCTGATGTGGGCTTTACATTCCGAAAGCTCTTTTTCATATCGTACAATGCCCGTTTGCTTGCAATAGTCCTCAGAATACCTATCATCAATATCTATTTTTGATTTTTGTACATTATCCTTAAGTTCGGGTATTATATTGGACTTGGTATTATCTCTTTTGCTTTCATACTCCCAGATATCCCTGTCAATTTTCTTGCAATTTTCTTCTTCAGCCTTAATTTCACTATCTTTTGCTTTAATTTTTTCATCCATTTCAGTTACCCAAAATAAATTTATCTTGGAAAGCTTGTCCTCAACCTCCTTAAGCTTCAGAATTAATTTATTTTTGTCGGCATAGTCGGAAAATGCCGCAGGAACAGCAGATGAAATATAGCTTTCCGTAAGAAACCATTCCTCCAAAAAAACAGGCTCAATTTTTCCACGCTCCGATTTCTTTTCGCTAATAGCGACATTGATTTCATTCAATGTTCTTTCCTTGGCGCGAATTTGCTTTTCAATTGAATTTCTGCCTATGTAAGGATTATCGTAAGCGTTGCTGTTAAGAGGCTTGACAGCAAAGTTGTGGTACAGCATACTATCCCTTGTGACGGAGGTTTTAAAATCTCTCAGCCTGCTTTCGTCATAGCAGCAAACAACATTCCCCAACAAATAATCCGTATATGCCTGCACATATTTATCATTGCTTTTAACCTTTTTTGCAAGGCTGTTTTCCTTTGACGCCCTGCTGCTTTCGTAAACCCTCTGCAAATCAACGATGGCATATTCATGGATATTTTCAGCCTTACGGGCATTCTTGTAAATATAATAGGCATCCATAAAATATTCGGGAGGCACAATTATATTCATGCGCTGTGTATTAAGATAACCCTCGACGGCATTGTGCCATTCTTCATCGGTTACTTCAATTAAATCAGCAAGAAAGCTTACGGGAACATCACGATTGTATTTTTCACTCAAACCATCGTGAATATATTTCTTCAACCTCTCAGCCTTGGGCGGATATTGCTTTATTCCCTTTTTAAGCTCGTTTATCTGTTTATTCAGCTCATCGGATTGCACTTTGAGATTTTCCAATTCGGCTTTAAGCGCTGTAAAAACCGGATCGAGAGCATTTCTCGAAGTAAGATATAATTCTCTTATCTTATTGAAATAATCTACAGAAAGCTTTTCAAAATCATTATCCTCAAATTTTTCTGTTCTCTTTAAGCATGATATTACTGCCCGCAAATCCGAAAGTATATCATCGCTTACAGCTGCCGAAGCACATTTTTCAAGGTTTTGAATCCATTTTACGGAGTGGGCTTTCATAGAAAGGATAAACCGTTCAAGGTCTCTTTCGTGCTTCTCAATTTCGGATTTAAGGCTCTTTTGCTCGGAATGAAGCCATTCCCAATTATTATCCGACAAATATTTCTCTTTTTCCGCAGAAAGGCGGCCGTGTTCAGCCTTAAGTGCTTCTATATGGTTCTTTACATCGCACAATTTCTGATTGTATTCATTGATAAAATCATTGTAGGAAATTAAATCTGATTCAGCCTTTTCCAGTTTATCCGTATAATCCATATATGTGCCGTAATCGATGAGAAATTGCTGATTTTTTCGCAGGGCACGTTTCTTTTCGAGCTCTGAATAATCCCTGCATATACCCTCAAGCTTATCAAGTCTTTTTTCAAAGCTTTGTGCCATATCCTCCTGCTGCTTATAGTATATAATATTTTCCTGCATTGCTGTTATATCGATATCGTCCTCAATATCGCATACATTTTCTGTAATGAATTTTTCTATATCGGTAATAGGTTCAAAGGATATAGCCTTTTTCAGCATGGTCATAAATTTACGGTCGTGAATATTAAGCTTTGCCAGCAGTAATTCTTTGTAGCCCTCCGCCGTATCCTTAGTATCATATTTATTGGGATAGTTTTCTTTGAAATACTGTACCATTCTGCGGCTGTCCATAGTTTTACCGTTCTCGATAAATTCCGATTGCGGGATGCCGCTTTTTAGGTAAAAAATCTTTTCCTGATTTCACCGCCGTCGGAAAAGGTATCGAAAACCGCACCAAGGCAAAAAAACTCCGTCTTAAAATCGTCAAGAAATTCTGCGACTATATATGTGCTGAAATCCTTACCCGCTCTTATACTTGTTTTACCGCCCTCGATATCCTCACCCATAGAGCCGACAAGATAGCTTTTCAAATCCCTGTCGGATTTTTTGCCGGCTGCGGCACGGTTAAAGGCAGTACTTCTGGTTTCACCCATAAGCACAACCTGTAACGCGTCAATTATAGTAGATTTTCCCGCCGAATTTTTCCCCGTGAGAAAATTTATATTCCCGAAATCGATAATTTCTTTCTCAAAATAGTGCCAGTTAATCAATAGCAGTCTCGTCAATTTCTTCATCGTTTATATCCTCCGATTCAGCCTTTAAATTATCGCATATTGCCTTGCACTTATCATTGGGTACAGCTATAAGAACAGAGGGTAGAATAACAAATCTGCACTCAAAATCGTTGTAGCTTTCATCAAGTCTTCTTATAAGATTATGGGACTCAAGAATTCTGAATGAATCCTTTATCTCCTTTTGTGACGGCTTTTTGGGGTATATAGAGAACTCGTTGATTATCTTGCCGAAGAGTGCGCTTACCGTTGAACAGATATCTGTTTTACTGCCCACCTGAGTACGGCCCTCCTCATAAATTATCCTGATAGTTATAAGCATTACTGTTGTCAGCTTGTTAAGGGAAAGCTTATTGTACCCTTCGGTATTTTCAACGTAAATTATGCCGTATTGCGAATCCTTATGTATTCTCCACCCGCTCGGTGCAAGGTAGTCGGAGAATAATTCAAAGTTATTGTCAATAAAGCGAAATTCAGCGGATAAGCGTCCCTCGGAATTTTCCCTGAGAATATATGTTACCGATAAAAGCATATTGCATATCCTTGAAAACTTGTCCTTTTCCCTTTGTGTCATTTGTTCAAATAATTCGAGGCTCACTCTTTAACCACCCTTTTGTACAGAATATGGGGTATCTGATATTTATCCGATTTAATATTATCACCAATAATTTCCGCTGTATAGCATGAATTCCTATCATTGGCCTGTACAACAGACAAAAGCGTAAAATGTATGTATCGTCATCCGTAATTTCAAAATCCGCCGTTGATACCTCATTTTTTTCACCCAAGATATTTTCAACAAAGTCAGCAACATTCCTTTTACTGTATTTGCTGTTCATAATCTCCATTGCCATTGCCTTTGCTTTTGCTTTAAAATCGGTTAAATCGTCGGTCATTATCAGCTCTGCATTTTTATTTCTTCTGACCGCACGTTTCCTTTCATAAAGGCTCTCGCAATCTATATAGGTCTGTTCGTACAATTCAAACATATCCGACAGATTATCACAAATTTCCTCTGAACGTTCGGAAGAAAGGCTTTTCAGCAGGTAAATAAGATTTCCCTTTACAGTTTGATCCGAATTTATCAAATAATCTATTTTTTTGGGTGGTAGCCTGAGTATATCTTCGGTTTTTTCTGTCAATTACGCTGATAAAATCTTTCTCTAGGCTGTCATAGGTTTCAATTATAAAATATATCTTTCTCAGAATTTCATTTCTGCACTCCTCATAATCTGAGTCATTATTTGCCTTAAGGTACTCTACAAGTGCTTCAATGGTTTCATCCTCAACGAGCCATTTTTTTAATATTTGCTGTATGGGGATCTTGTATTTTGGCACGGAATCTTTGATTTTCAAGGGCCTCATTATCCGTGAAACAATCTCCTCCTGATACCTGTCATAATGAGAATGAAGCACATTGTTCACATTAAGGGTGTCTATTAGCAGTTGGTTATAATAGGTAATACTGTGGTAAACCGATTTCAGGCTTTCAACAAGCTTCTCGGTTCTTTCCGCACCGTCATTTAGGGCTGTTATCATTTCGCGTATATCATGAGTTTCATCTGCAATTTTAAATGACGAGTATGTGGAATAAACGAATGTAAAGTTTTCGGATTCGGTTGCGTTTGATATGTCGCTGAGCAGCTGTATAATCCTATAGCTGTAGCTTGGAACAGTTACATATTCCTTAAAATCGTTTTCCGTTTCTATAATAATCCAACCCGTATTTTTCAGCTTGCGAACCAAGAAGTGAGCCTTTCCCGAAAGGGTATGCTCGCTTTCAAGAAGCTCCTCATCGGAAAAATCGGCATTAATAATTCTGTCCTCAGACTTTGAAATAATCATGGAAATCAATTCATCCTTGGGGATTTTCAAATGCTGCTTAAAAGCATCGAGGAGGACAAAGAGTGCTTCAACATAAAGGGCTTTATTTTTTGAAGCAAGCACCGAAAATAAGTTTTCGGGGATAACGTCATATAAATACATTTCATTTTCCTCCGACTTTTTTACACCCACAATCAAAATCCTAAGGGACAGGTTAAGGACACCGCCGCAGCTTTTCCTCTGCTCGAAGACACGTCACTGAAAGGTCTGTGAAAAGCTATCCGGCGGTGTCTTTTTAAGGTTATTTCTCGATAGAAATGCAATTTTATTTACACTCACTCCGAATGGTGCTGCAATTATATAATATCAAGGGATGAATTTTACGGATAGAGTATTTATTTCTTTCTGTTGTAAAAAACAACTCTTTTCACATCAATATCTCTTATGGTAATCTCATACGTCAGATATATAATGACGGATGACAGCACAGCCAATAACAGCAAGCCGATTATCCCGCCCCAGCTCAAAGCGGATATGGTTCTTTCCTCGGTAAAAAGGTCAACCCAACCGAGGGTATACATATTCATGAATATGTATATGGAGAAAAAGTCGCCGATTACACCGATTTTCGACAAAACCAGCACTATCCACGAGGCATATTGCATTATGGGAACAGTTAGAGCCAGCTTGATACCTGTTTTAGGATCTGTTTCCACATGACGAACCTTTTTAAGCTTTTTGTCGTCCGTAGCACAGTTATAGATATAATTACAGTATAATCCGTTTACAATAATTACCGCACAGACAGCGGTAACGATTTTTGCGACCATAAATTTTTGCATAAGTCCCAGCATCATAAAGCTGTAAATAAAGCAGATAGCTGCGCCTATAAGCCACCAAATCAAGCCCTTTAAAAACCTGATTATCAGCTGTTGCTGTGAATATTCACCGTTTGAATTGTTTGTAGCCATTTCAGTAAAAAACTCCTTATATAGATATTTACCCTTAAATTACATTATACAATATTGTCTATCTTTTTTCAAGGCTATTTCCGCAAATATTTTTATTTTGGAATGATAATAATAATTGCGGGTAAATAAATTGAAGGGAGCAATTACAAATGGAGTATAGAAATCTGCAAAACGGGATATATAAAAACGCCGAAATGGGAATTACCGCCTTGGAAAAGATTATTCCCTCCGTATCGAACCATAATCTGAAAAGCCTTCTTGTAAGGCAGTATGATGGCTACAAAAAGCAGGCTGAAAAAACCACCGAACAGCTGAAAAGCGAAAGCATTACTCCCGAAAAGCCGCCGCTTTCCACAACGATGATGTCAAAGGCAGGGATTGCAATGAAGCTTGCTATGGACGACAGCACCTCAAATATAGCTAAAATGCTTATTCAGGGTACTAATATGGGTATAATTGAGCTTAACAAGGAAATCAACCGTACCTCCGAGAAGGACGGTCAGGCGGTAAGGTCTGCAAGAGAA
>Ga0192270_1064_pt1 | contig 17241 bp, 14 predicted proteins | sample Koala_Koa24_C3_FD_131269 | JGI IMG/M metagenome (GOLD analysis project Ga0192270, IMG submission 131269) | Enriched cells from koala feces incubated with labeled cellulose particles, San Francisco Zoo, California, United States - Koala_Koa2-4_C3 ...
CTCGTTTTAACAAAGGCTCGTGAAATGGGCATAGCTGTTACCTCGGAAATGGAGGTTTTCTTTGACCTGTGTCCCTGCGAGATCATAGGCATAACGGGAACGGACGGTAAAACCACCACCACGACCATTATCACGGAAATGCTTGAAAAGAGCGGAAAAACCGTACACAAGGGCGGCAACATAGGCCGTGCCCTGCTGCCTGTTATAGACGAAATATCGGAGAATGATGTTGCTGTGGTTGAGCTTTCAAGCTTTCAGCTTATCAGCATGAGGAAATCCCCTCAGACGGAGGTTGTCACCAATATATACCCCGATCATTTGAACGTCCATAAGGACATGGAGGAATATGTGTGTGCAAAGAAAAATCTTTTGTTGCACCAGACCGCTTTTTCCCGAACCGTGCTTAATATGGATAATCTCGGAACAAAGGCTTTAGCCGATACGGTTCGTGGTGATCTGTATATGTTCAGCCGCAGAGAGGTTCCGCAAAGAGGCGCTTTTCTTGATTCTCAGGGCTATCTTTGCTTTACGGATAATGGCTGTACCGAACGGCTTTTCAGCAAGGATGATATCCGTATTCCCGGACTTCATAATGTTGAGAATTACCTTGCCGCGATTGCCGCTCTTCATGGGAGAGTTACCGCTGATGATATGCGTTACACCGCAATGAATTTCGGCGGTGTGGAGCATAGAATTGAATTTGTACGTGAGCTGGAGGGAGTTAAATATTACAACGACAGCATTGCCACAAGTCCTGCCAGCGTTATAGCCGGACTGAACGCATTTTCGCAGAAGCTGATTGTAATAGCGGGCGGATCTGACAAAATGCTGGATTACAGCACTATGGCGGGTGAAATATGCAGTCATGTCAAGCTTCTCGTGTTGACAGGCGATACTGCCGATAAAATAGAGGCTGCGGTAAAGGCATCGCCGCTGTACAGCGAAAATGAATGCAGAATTATCCGTTCTGACAGTATGGAGCAGGCTGTAAAAGCTGCTAAGGATAATGCCGTTTCGGGGGATATTGTTACCCTTTCCCCCGCCAGTGCAAGCTTTGACCGCTATCGCAATTTTGAGGAGCGGGGACGCTGCTACAAGGCTATAGTAAATGCTCTGTAATTGTAATTAAACAAAGGAGTAAACATGAACGATAAGGAATTAACACAGTTAATAACAGAGCTTTCATCGAGTGCGGGAGTTTCCGGCTGCGAATCCGAAACTGCTGACCTTTGTCTTGAAAAGCTGAAAAAATACACCATCGACTGCCGCATAAAAAACGGAAATGTTTTTGCAGAGTTCGGTGAAAGAAGTGACAGCAAGCCCCATTTGCTGCTTGACGCACATCTTGACAGAGTGGGTATGATAGTTACGGATATTACCGATGACGGATTTCTGTGCTGTGCGCCCTGCGGCGGGCTTGACAGGAGAATACTCCCCGCCCAAAAGGTCACGGTTCATACGGAAAGCGGCGATATAGACGGAGTTATTGCGGTAATACCTCCCCACCTTTCATCGGGCAAGGACAATACCGCGCCCTCATGGGACGATATTTATATCGATATAGGCATGACCTCGGATAAGACGCCCGTACAGCGGGGAGACACTGTTTCATTTTATTGTGCCCCTGCGGCGCTTCTGGGGGACAGAATATGCGGTTCTGCTTTGGACGATCGCTGCTCCGTTGCCGCGCTGATTTATGCTATTGACCTAATTTCTCGGGAAAATATTGATTTTTCCGAATTGCCATTCAGTATTACCCTTATGCTTTCAACCCAAGAGGAGTTAGGGGAGAGGGGCGCTTGCATAGGCTGCTATGACGTAAATCCCGACTATGCTATTGCCGTTGATGTCAGCTTTGCGCTGTCAAAGGGAGAAAAGCCCTCAAAATGCGGTAAGCTGTCCCAGGGGTGCATGATAGGTGTATCGCCCTCCCTTGACAGGGGAATGTCGGATTGGTTTATATCTCACTGCAAGGAAAAATCCATTCCCTATCAGATTGAGGTCATGAACGGAACAACAGGGACAAATGCAGACAGATTTTCCGTCACAAGGAATGGTGTAAAAACCGTTACCCTTCCCATTCCTCTCCGATATATGCATACCCCTGCCGAGGTAATTTCTCTCAGCGATGTTAAAAATACCGCCGAGCTTATTGCGGCATTTGTAAAGGAGGGTATGGAAAATGGCAGATAAATACAGCCGTCTTATGACAATGCTTAGGGAGCTTTGCGAGCTTAATTCCATATCGGGGGATGAATCCGCCGTAAGGGAATATATCCTCGAAAAAATAAAGGGAAAATGCTCATATGAAATTTCCCCTTTAGGGAATATAATCGCTTATTATAAGGGGAAGAATCGTCCCGAAAATATGCTGATGATTTCCGCTCATATGGACGAGGTGGGAATGATTATCACCTCCGTAAATGACGACGGCACGCTTAATTTTGACTGCGTGGGCGGTGTTGATGCCTGTGTCTGTGCGGGACGGCAGGTAACCGTAGGAAACGGAATTATCGGTTCTGTGGGCGTAGGTGCGGTTCACAACCTTTCCCCCGATCAAAAGGATAAGCTGCCCTCATTTGAGGATCTATGTATAGATATAGGTGCAGCGGATAAGCAGGAAGCGGAAAAATACGTCAGCCTGGGAGATCCTGCGTATTTTTTAGCGGATTATGTTGATTTTGGCGAGGGGTTTATTCGCTCAAAGGCAATAGACGACCGTGCAGGCTGTGCGGTTATGCTGGAAATGATACTTTCCGATGCCCTTGACTATGACTGCACATTCACCTTTGTTGTTCAGGAGGAAATAGGTCTTAGGGGAGGACGTACTGCCGCCTTTCAAGCGAATGCGGATTTTGCCCTCGTTCTCGAAGCAACAACCGCCGCTGATATTCCTGTTGTGGAGGGCACAAAACGCTGCTGTGCCTTGGGTAAGGGACCCGTTATTTCATATATGGACAGAAGCACCTGCTATGACAGAGAGCTTTATAGGCTTGCCACCCAAACAGCGGAAAAGAATGGCTTGAAATGGCAGACAAAAACTATGGTTGCAGGGGGAAATGACAGCGGTGCAATTCATATTTCAAAGGGCGGTATACGCACCTGCGCAATATCCGTTCCCTGTCGTTATCTTCATTCGCCCTGCTGTGTCATAAACCGCTCGGATTTTTGTGACACATATGAGCTTGCGTCAAGGCTTGCCAATAAAATACTCGGCGGGGAAATATGATTACCCTTATAAAGGATTACCCTGCCGCCGTAAAATTGCTGAATGGCTTTTCGGGATATTATGCCGCTAAACAGCGTGCCTATCTGAAAGCATATGGAACGGATTACGATTTCTGCCGCTTTTACGGAATATATAACGGCGGCTTACCCTGCGGCTCTTTTATGCTGAATAATTCCGCTATGACGGTTTGCATTTCCGAAATGATACAGACACGGGGCGGAGAAAGGATATTTTCCGAAATTGAGGATTTTATCGGTATTTATTCTCCCGAAAACATAGAATGCGGAAGCGAGGTTATCCCTCCCAAAGGCTATGAAAGGGGAGTAAGAACACTGTTTTCCCTAAAGGGCGCAAAGGAAGCCGCGGGTAATGACTGTGGCTGCTTTGATTGTTCACCGCCCTTAAAGCGGGTGTACGAAGTGGTTTCACAGTCCTTTGGGGGAATAGACCTGTCCCTTTGGTATACCGATACATCACATCGGCTTCGGCACGGAGTTTCGGAGGTATTTCTATTAAACGGCTGTTCCGCGGCAGCTGCGGATTTTGAGGACGGAAAAAATGTATATATATCCTCTGTTTGCACACTGCCTGAAAAACGCGGCAGGGGATTTGGACGAGAGCTTATTACACTTATAAATAATCATTACGAGGAAAAGGGCAGAGAGTGCCTGCTGTGGGCGGAACAATCCCTCTGCGGATTTTACAGGTCAATAGGACTTGAACCCATTGATCGGGATTATTACTACAAAAAAGGAGATAAATATGGCTGAAATATTTGACCCGAAGCCTATTGCCCAAAAGGGCTTTGAAATAGAAGAAAGAATACTTGCTGCCGCTGAAAAGGCGGAGGACACCTGCGAAGCTGCATTTAAGCAGATTGACCGCACCGCACACTTTAACGGTGAAAAGGTGCTTAAAGCGTTCATAGACAATCAGGTAAGCGATGTATGCATGAAAGGCAGCTCAGGCTACGGCTACGGAGATTTGGGGAGAGATACCCTTGACAAGGTGTTTGCCCAGTGCATGGGTGCTGAGGACGCATTGGTTCGTCACAGCATTATTTCCGGTACACACGCCCTAACCTGCGCTCTTTTCGGAATACTGCGCAAGGGCGATAAGCTTGTATCCCTTACAGGTCGTCCCTACGACACTCTTGAAGAGGTGATAGGCTTAAGGGGAACGGGAAACGGTTCTCTTGCGGATTTCGGAATTGAATACGACCAGGTTGACCTTACTCCTACGGGAAAGCCCGACATAGGTGAAATTTTCAAAAAGGTAAAGGATGCAAAGGTTGCATATATACAGCGTTCCAGAGGGTATTCCCTCCGTCCGTCACTTACCGTAAACGGAATTGCTGAAATTGTCAAGGCGGCTAAGGGCGCTAACCCAAACATTATAGTTATGGTGGATAACTGCTACGGCGAGTTTGTGGAAAAGAGCGAGCCTATAGCGGCGGGCGCAGACCTTATTGTCGGCTCTCTCATAAAGAATCCGGGCGGTGGAATTGCGGAAACGGGCGGCTATATAGCCGGCGCAAAAAAATACGTGGAAATGGTATCATATCGGGTAAGCTGTCCCGGAGTGGGGCGCGAGGCGGGATGCTCTCTCGACCAAAATAAACGTATGTACCAAGGACTTTTCTATGCGCCTGAGGTTGTAGCATCGGCGCTTAAAACCGCCACATTCACCTCCGCTGTAATGACACAGCTGGGATTTGAGTGTTACCCCAAGGTAAACGACCCAAGAGGGGATATTATAACCTGTGTACTTATGAAAAATGCCCAGAACCTTACCGCCTTTTGTCAGGGCGTACAAAAGGGTTCACCTGTGGATAGCTTTGTTGCCCCCGAGCCGTGGGATATGCCGGGCTATGACAGCCAAGTTATAATGGCTGCAGGTGCGTTCAACAACGGTGCGTCAATAGAGCTTTCAGCAGACGCTCCCTTAAGAGAACCCTATGCCGCCTATGTTCAGGGAGGACTTACTTACCCCACAGGCAGAATGGGTATACTTGTTGCGTTGCAGGAAATGTTTGAGAAAAGGTGCTTGAAGCTTTTTTAGGGATTATCTGTGGTATAAAAAACAGCAGCCTGTTGCAGACTGCTGTTTTTTTATGCAAATATCAAGGATGCAGCACCGTACAATGACTGTAACGGTGTTTCATTAAATCCCGCCCAATTCCGCCCTCAAATACAGCGAACCGCATATAAGCAGAAGACCGTCCTTGCCTGCCGCCGCCTTTGCCTTTTCAATGCACTCGGCAACAGAAACGGATTCCCCGTGAGAAAATGCCCTGCAGAGCTGCTCCGAGGGGACGGTGTTTTTAGTAAAGCCCTCAACGCAGAACGCCTTATCTATATAGGGTGATATATACCCTAATGCAGTTTGCCAGTCCTTATCGGCGCTCATTCCGCACACCATAATTTTCGGTGAATTGGGAATTGCTGCAATAAATTCCGCAAGTGCTTTCATTCCGTCGGGATTGTGCGCGCCGTCTATTATTGTGATGGGAGCAGAATTCTTAATCACCTGACACCGTGAGGGCATTACCGCCTCGCTTATGCCTTTTTGTACCGCTTTTGGGGTAAGCCTCGGATATTGCTCTTTTATCACGCCGCAAGCCTCTATTGCGGTGACGGCATTGGTAATCTGATGCATCCCCGGCATGGCGGTGGTGTACTCGGTGTCCTTGTAAATAAAGGTGTTTCCTTTGTAGTCGCAGTTCAGCGGCTTTATATTATCCTCCTTGGGGATAATAAGCCTGCTGCCGCAATTAATCGCCTGTTCCGAAACAACCTTGACCGCATCCTCGGGGTTATGAGGGGACAGCACCACAGGGCAATTGTTCTTTATAATTCCCGCTTTGTGACGGGCAATTTCCGAAACGGTTTCACCTAAAACAGCGGTGTGATCAAGGGAAATTGAGGTTATCACCGCGCAGATATTTTCCGTGATAATGTTGGTACAGTCCAGCAGTCCCCCCAGTCCCGTTTCAAGCACTACTATATCGCACTTCATTTGGGTGAAATAGAGAAAGGCGGCGGCAGTGGTTATTTCAAATTGCGAATAACCGTCACTGCAAACGGCGGCTTTCACCTTATCCATTACACTTGAAAGTGCCGTGTCGGGAATATTCTCGCCGTTTACCCTAGTGCGGTCGTTGTAGGAAAAAATATAGGGGGAGGTAAATTCGCCAACGGTATAGCCCGCATTTATCAATGCTGCGGCAATCATTCTCGTAACAGAGCCTTTCCCGTTTGTTCCCGCTATATGAACGAATTTAAGCCCCTTTTGGGGGTTTCCGAGCCTTTCCGCAAGTCCCGAAAAACGTGACAAATCCTTAACCGGCACACCCGATTTTGTGTATCTGTTAAGAAAATCGCTGACCTCGCTGTTCAATATAATACCTCCGAAAAATTATCCTGCGGCAGTGCTGCCCATATTTTTACGGAAAGCGGGGGAGTATTATCCCGCCGCTTTCCGACTGCTTATTACTTATTAAGCTTTTCGATTGACTGCTCTATTTTTGCCATCTTATCCTGTGCCTTTGCAAGCTTTGCCCTTTCAGCCTCAATCTGCTTTTCGGGTGCTTTCGCCATAAATCCGGGATTATTCAGCTTTCCGCTTGAAAAATCAATGTCCTTCTGAACAGCCTTTTTCTCCTTTTCAAGCCTTGCAAGCTCCTTGTCCTTATCCACAAGCTCATCCAGAGGAATAAATATTCTTGCGGAATGTGTTACAGCCGTTGCGGCATCCTTAATATCAAAGGCTGTGCCGATTTCAACCTCGGATGCATATGCCAGCTTTTCAAAGAACATTTTTCCTTGGGTGAATACCTGTGTTTCGGCGGTTTCTATATACAGCTTCGCCTTTACGGAGGGAACAACGTTCATTTCCGCACGGATATTTCTTACAGCTCTTATAGCATCCACAATCTTTTCAAAGTCAAGCTCATCCTGTGTAAATTCAAGCTTTTCATCGTAAACGGGATAATCGGAAAGCATTATAGGCTTTTCGCTGTCCGATACCGCAGACCATATTTCCTCCGTAATAAAGGGCATAAAGGGGTGAAGAAGCTTTAACATACCCTCCATAACGAATACAAGCACCGACTGTGCGGCTGCAGCCGTTTCTCCTCCTGCCTGAATACGAGGCTTGGTAAGCTCGATATACCAGTCGCAGTATATATCCCAGATAAAGTCGTAGAGCTTTTGGCAAGCAACTCCCAGTTCAAAGGCTTCAAGGTTCTGATTAACCTCCTTTGCAAGGGTATTGAACCTGCTGATAACCCATTTATCTTCTATCGCAAGATTTTCGGGAAGTCCCTTAAAGCTGAAATCCTCGGGGAGATTCATCAATATGAACCTTGATGCGTTCCACAGCTTATTGGCGAAATTTCGTGAGGATTTTACCTTTTCCTCGATATATCGCATATCGTTTCCGGGGGCATTTCCCGTGGCAAGCATAAAGCGCAGCGCATCTGCTCCGTAGGTGTCTATAACCTCAAGGGGGTCAATACCGTTTCCAAGAGATTTGGACATCTTTCTGCCCTGCGAGTCACGGACAAGACCATGGATAAGCACCGTGTCAAAGGGTACCTTACCCATATTCTCAATTCCGCTGAACATCATTCTTATTACCCAGAAGAAGATGATGTCATATCCGGTAACAAGGGTATTTGTGGGATAAAAATATTCCAAATCCTCGGTATTATCGGGCCAGCCCAGTGTGGAAAAGGGCCACAGTGCAGAGGAAAACCAAGTGTCAAGGGTATCGGGATCCTGACGCATAGGCTTGCCGCAATGAGGGCAAACGGCGCTGCTTTCCTTGGTAACAACCATTTCGCCGCAGTCGTCGCAGTAGAATGCGGGAATTTGATGCCCCCACCATATCTGACGGGAAATACACCAGTCCTTTATATTCTCCAGCCAGTGGAAATATGTCTTTTCAAAACGCTCGGGAACGAAACGTGTTTCACCGTTTTTAACAGCATCAATTGCAGGCTGTGCCAGGGGCTTCATCTTAACGAACCACTGTGTGGAAACCTTAGGCTCTACCGTTGTTCCGCAGCGGTAGCAGGTACCGACATTATGCTCGTGATCCTCAACCCTTACAAGGAAGCCGCCCTTATCCAGATCCTCAACTATCTTCTTTCTTGCATCGTATCTGTCCATTCCCGCATAATTGGGGTAATCCTCTGTAATTTTTGCATCATCGGTCATAACGTTGATTATAGGCAGGTCGTGGCGCTTGCCTACCTCAAAGTCATTGGGGTCATGGGCAGGAGTGATTTTTACAACGCCTGTTCCGAAATCCATTTCAACGTAATCATCGGCAACAACGGGGATCTCGCGTCCCACAAGGGGCAGAATAAGAGTTTTTCCCACTATATCCTTATATCGCTCATCATTGGGATTTACCGCAACGGCCGTATCGCCCAGCAGTGTTTCGGGACGTGTGGTAGCAAGCTCCACATATCCGCTTCCGTCCTTAAAGGGATAACGCAGATGCCAGAAATGCCCCGCCTGATCCTCGTAATTTACCTCTGCATCGGAAAGAGTGGTTTTACAGTGAGGACACCAGTTTACTATTCTTTCACCGCGGTAGATAAGTCCCTTTTCGTAATACTTTACAAAGACCTCCTTAACCGCCCTTGAACAGCCCTCGTCCATAGTAAAGCGTTCCCTTGACCAGTCGCAGGACGAACCCAGCTTTTTAAGCTGTTCGACAATTCTTCCGCCGTACTGTTCCTTCCATTTCCACGCTCTCTCCATGAATTTCTCTCTGCCTATATCCTCTTTGGTAATGCCCTCTTCCCTCATAGCGGCAACAATTTTTGCCTCTGTGGCAATGGCGGCATGATCCGTTCCCGGCAGCCAAAGGGTGCTGTAACCGCTCATTCTCTTCCAGCGGATAAGAATATCCTGGAGTGTTTCATCGAGAGCATGACCCATATGAAGCTGACCTGTAATATTCGGAGGGGGAATAACAATAGTATAAGGCTTTTTGCTTTTGTCAACGGTAGCCTTAAAGCAGGAGTTATCTACCCAGTACTTGTAGATCTTGTCCTCTACCTCCTTAGGCTCATAAAGCTTTGACAGTTCTTTCTTCATTTACATCTTTCCTTTCATTCAAGGTTATAGATACCAAAAAACGCCCAAAAGCCGACTAAACGACTTCAGGACGGAGAAAACCGCGGTACCACCCGAAATTCGTTCCGATTTTTAACCGAAACGCACTCTGCTTTCCTTAACGCGAAAAAACGTCATACACTACACAGGGAAAGCGGCATACAGGACACCGTCCCCTTCACATATGAAGCTCCGAAACTACTTCACCGCCTGTCCCACAGGAACTTTCACCCACCGTTCCCTCTCTGAAATGTGCAAGCAGCGGCTACTTCTTTTCATCACAGCCTATAGTAACATTGTAGCACATCCTCTTTATTTTGTCAAGGAAAATTTTTGTTCCGATTAAGTAGTGAAAATCAAGTGCGGCAAAATCCGTGCATAATACTATCTTATTGCTATTTTACATATTGAGAAAACATTATTCAGAAATTTTGCAATAAAAATCGATGTTTTTTTGGTAAGCTAATAGGGTAAATATAACTCACGACTGATGTCCCCCGCCTCTTCAGGCGGGGGAGCATACGGTCTTTCAGTTGGGGAGCCGGTCCCCAACTGAAAGACCTAAGGGGCTAACGCCCCCAGTCGTTCGTTGAATGACGGGGCGATGCCCCTTATTGAAAACTGATTCTGAGGAGAGTGAAGGGCTGTGAAAAGCAAGCTGTTGGATTTGTATCTGACCTTTGCCAGAGTGGGAGTATGCACCTTTGGCGGAGGCTATGCAATGCTGCCTATCATAGAGAGGGAGGTTGTAAAGAAAAAGGGCTGGGCAACCTCCGAGGAGATAATGGATTATTATGTGGTGGGTCAATGCACTCCGGGAGTTATCGCCGTGAATACAGCTACCTTTATAGGCAGAAAGGTCGGGGGAATAGCAGGCGGATTTATCGCAACACTGGGATTGGTAACACCGTCATACTTTATAATCTGCCTTATTTCAATGCTGCTGCAAAGCTTTGCGGAGCTTGCCGTTGTGCAAAGCGCCTTTGCGGGGGTAAGACTGGCGGTATGCGCACTGGTGGTAAAAACTCTTATCGGTATGATAAAAAAGGGTGTGAAGAATGTCCTTTGCGTGGCAATACTCCTTGTGACATTTGTGGCTGTGGCTTTTTTCGGAGTATCACCTGTACTGATAGTTGCGATATGCGCGCTTATGGCGGTGCTAATTAAAAATCCCATGCCTAAGACTGCCGAAAGCAAGGACGAGAAAAAGGAGTGATAGATAATGGAAATAGCTAAAATATTGCTTCACCTGTTTTATGAGTTCTTTAAAACTGGGCTTTTTTCGGTGGGAGGAGGACTTGCAACGCTGCCCTTTTTAAGGAGCATTGCCGATAGATATGACTGGTTTGATGTAGACGAGATTACCGATATGATAGCGATATCCGAATCCACCCCGGGACCAATAGGCATAAATATGTCTACCTACGCGGGCTTTCATTCCCTTGACCAGTACGGTATAGGCGCAGGTATGCTGGGAGCTGCCGTTGCCACGCTGTCAATAATTCTTCCCTCAATTATAGTCATACTGATTATATCGAGCGTGTTGGAAAAATTCAAGACCAATACACTTGTTCAAAAGGTGTTTTTCCTGTTGCGTCCCGCGTCCGCAGGACTTATTTTGGGGGCTATGTTTGATATTTTCCTTATGGCGTTTTTCAACACCGATATGTTCGCAGGGTTCACATTCAGTGCAGAAAATATTATAGGCTGCGTGAAATGGATAGAAATAGTGATTTTTATACTGATGTTCCTTGCAATAAAGAAATTTGATAAGCTGCATCCTATTTTCTTTATCGGCGCGGGTGCTGTACTGGGAATTATATTTTCCATGTAAAAGCAAAGGGCAAAAACCGAAAAAAGTGACTGTATCCCCATTGATACAGCCACTTTTTTAATAAGGGACAACGGTCAGGAGTTATAAGCCATAGGTATATTCGTTATCCGCATTAAAGGTGCGAACCAGCATATTCCATGTTCTTAGATCCACAAGACCATTGTCCTCAATACCGAATACACGCTGCAATTCTTTTATAGCTTCGGCAGTGGTGGTGTCATAAATCCCGTTTATTCCTACCTGCGGTATGTTTATATAGGATGCCGCGAGGGTATTTATCATTGCTTGGAGAATGAGTATAACACCGCCGCTGTCGTTTTCAGATATTATCGTGTCAATTGAGGGAAAAGCGGTTATACACTCCTGGGTTATATAATTGTCCCTTATATCGCTGTAATCCAAATAGATTTTATCCCATGTGGATTTATTCACCTGACCTGTTACGGGAAGTGCGTTTTCCCGCTGAAATGCCGAAACAGCCTGTTTCGTGCTGTCGCCGTAAATACCGTCCGCTATTATTATCGGTATATTTCCGCCGTTGTAGGCAATGGTGCGCAGATAGTTTTGAAGTTCGGTTACATTTTTACTGTGATCCTCTTTTGAAACGGGTATTTTATTATCCGTAATAATCACCCCCTATAACGTGAGCCTACTGTATAACATATCCGGGATATTGCCCCGGAGCTTTAACATATCCGAAACGCAGCTTTGAATATTCGTTGGCAATTTCATTCCATGTGGCAGTTCCCACAACTCCCGTTGCTGGCTGACCGTAAAGCCGCTGAAAAATCATTACCGCATTTCTTGTTATAGGTCCGAAATATCCCGTATCGCTGACCTCGGGTATTTGAGGGTAATATCTGTGAATATAGGTGAGATACTGCTGAAGCACCCTTACATATTCATTGGAAACGCCCTCCCGCAGCTGCGTTCCGGGATATAGCACGGGAACATCGCCCTGAACATTTACCGGTACGCTTTCCACTATTCCCCTATATGCGCGGAATATATCCTCAAATGTAGCGTCATCGGTAATTCCTGTCACAGGCAAGCCGTAAATTTGCTGAAATGCCTTGACAGCCTCGGTGGTTTGTGTATCATATTCTCCCGTTATGTCAACTGCGGGAACAGCGTCATAGTATGCGCCGATTACCGAAAGGAAGTATTGCAGACCGCGTACATTATCTCCGCTGTCACCCTGTGAAAGGGCTTGCTGCAGGCTTAGGGGAGTGTCCTCTAATCTGAGTCCCTCGGAGTCAAGCTCCGCCAAACACTTTACGCTGACAAAAATATAGCTTATTCTGTACCATGTAGCTTTGTCTACAATTCCTGTTTGCGGCAGATTAAAGATTTGCTGGAATGTCCTTACCGCGTCCTCGGTTGTTCCGTCATAAATGCCGTTTACGGTAGGTATTTTGGGAATAGCGGGGTAATTCTGTGAAATGCGGTTAAGCTGCTGCTGCAAAGCAGTAACGGATTCCCCTGTGTTTCCGATACCTAAATTTTGGTCGGGAAAGGAGGAAATTCCGGGACGGACAGGAGCATTTTCCACAATATCTATGTCATTTCCGTAGTAGTAGGTGAGTATGTCATAGGGTATCATTCCCTGATTGGCAAGAGTAACCGTTTCCCATTGCTTTAAACCGTCACACATGGTTCTGTCCCCGTCACAATAGGCGGCAAAGAGGGGTTCGATAGTGCCTTGACGCCGTATATAGTCGTCAAACAGTGAATCGGCAATATCGCTGACAGTCCGGAAAATATCTCTCCCATGAACATAGTACTGGTCGTAGCGGGTGTCGTTTGTTATGTCAAAGTCATAGCCTCTCGAACGATACCATTCCGTATAGTATCGGTTAAGGGCATAGGAAACCTGCGCGTATATGTTAGCTCTAAGCGCATTTTCCGGCCACGATGGATAAAGCTCGCTTGAAGCCACATTTTTTATATAATCGGGAAAACTTACCGTAACATTGGGCGCAGATGAATCATCGGGCGCTCCCAGATGAACGGTTATGGTTTCGGGAATATACGGTTCGCCCACCATATTGCTTCACCTCCCTTGCAAAGGCTTTATTATCCCACATCTGCGGTATCGTTTATTGTATTGCCGTTGTTATTCCGCGGCTGAATTGCCGAATTTGCGGGAAATTCGGGAAGTGGAATCATATCAACAGGCTGAATGGTTTTTACACCGCCGAAAATAGGCATATTTATATCCCTTAGGGTGTAATAGCCGTCCGCACGGACAGTTACGTTATACTCGGAAAAGGGTATTACGCCGCTGTTTGGGGTTTGCGAATACTTTTTTGACGGAGCGGGCAGAGCAATGGTGGGAGTTCTTCCGCTGCGGTTTGTGAAAAGCACTCTTGCGAGAGCCGTTCCGTTTGACAGCACCTTCTTTACGGTTACGGCGGCACCGCTGATGGGATATGCGCCGCCTGCGGTAAAAACCTCAAATTGCAGATATCCCCAGCTATTGTCGCCTGTCATAGCCTGCCAACCCGCAGAGGGAGCGTAATTGCCGTCAGTGATAATATCTGTGCTTTCACTGCTTTCGGCGGAAATGTCGGGAGGCAGCTTAAAATCGGGCAGAATTTCCTTTTCCTGCTCCTTTTCAAGATGCGGGTCAAAGGCGACCCTGTCGGGAGTTCCGTTTATGAATATCCCATTCAATGCGCCGCTTTGCGAGCCTGATTTCCTTGTATTTGAATTATCTGTATCTGCCGCAAGCTCTCCCACCGATGATCCCTGTGAATAAATTTTGAAAGAGCCTTGAGCCTGATCCGATGAGGAATTTTCCTGTACTGCGGTCAGTGGCATGGGTGTCGCCGCAATCTGGTTTATAATGCTCTCCGCTGACGGAAAACGGCAGCTGCAGCTTATGGGTAAATCCACAGGCTGTTGTGACAGGTTGGTTTGCGCTGTGCCGTTGTCGGGTACTGTGACAGTTGGCGTACCGTTATCGGTGACAGTCGAATCGGAATTGCTTTCGTACATATGTACGGGAGTATTTTGTGCTGTGGGGCTGTCAGCGGCAGACTTATTTTGTGTGGTTGATCCCGCACTTCTGTGATAAAGCCGCATCATTTCCTCCTTATAGCGATTAGCCATATTATTAAGATCACTGTTCAATCTGCATACCTCCATTTTTTTCGGCAAAGCCAATACGGCATTGTGCTTTTCTTTATGAAATATATTCTTTTGTCGGCGGCTTTATGACAGAAAAACAGCGGCGTGTAAAAAAAGCATTACACGCCGCATAAAATTATTACCCTTAACCGATTAGCATCGATACTAAGCCTATGATAAGCAGGTGGGCAGGGTAGAAGATGTAGAAGAAATATTTTAGCCTATGCTTTCCGCGAGTACCGTCATAGAGAGCCAGTAGGGGTATCGTCAGCAGACTGAAATACTGTGTTCCCCTCAAAGAGAATGAAAGTAAGATAAGTCCCACAGTAAGTCCCGTCACGGACATAATCCTCGGTGAAAGCTTATTTTGTGGAATACTGCGGAAAATTTCCGGGAAAACAGGGAGCATTACTCCAAAAAATCCGTAATCCACGGTTATAAGCCGACAGATTGCACACGACACCGGTACGGAAACACAGGTCAGCGCCGATGCGAAAATTTGGTCTGTGGTATTGCCGTTTTCTATCTTCTCACGAAGATACTTTATGCTGAAAATAATGCAGCAGGACAGGGAAAAGGTTATCAGTACATTTCCGTACAGCTCCCCCGAATATATGTAATACACCGCCACACAAATCAGTCCAAGACCGAACAGGTTGGCAAAATATTTACCCTTGCTGTGGGTGTAGTGACAGCCCTCAAAGATAAAGTAGGCGAATAGGGGAAAGGCAAATCGCCCCAGTATTCGCAAAATACGCAGCTGCGGTAAAAGCTCCGCGCCAATGTGATCGATAAGCATTGACGCTGCCGCGAAAATCTTCAGTTCATTTTGCGTAAGGTGTATTTTCGTTTTGGCCGATTCCATTTTCCTGCCTCCATCATGTTATGAAACCATTTTAACAGAAAAAGGCCGAAATGTCAAGGGGGTTATTACAGAGAAATCAATATTATCAAGCAATCTGCGGCAATGTATTCAAACTGGCGAATCAATTCTCCGCAGGAAGCAAAGCAAATGCTTCATATTGATTTGAGTGTAATTTTCGCGTTAGTGTAAAATAAAAGTAGGCAAAGCCAAAAAAGAGGGCAAGATCTCTTGCCCTCGGGGTTAAAACGTGCTAAAATGAAAGTGCAAAAAACAAGAAAGCAGGTGACCTTAAAATGATTATATCATAAAAATAGAAATTGGCAATAAGAATGAGAAAAATTTTTCCGAACTTGTAAAGGATGTTTTTTCACAGCAGATGAAATGCGGTCGGGAGGCAATAAATGTTTTTACCGTTATCGGCAATAGAATGAAGGAGCGAAGAACCTGTTGGAGTATATCCGGAGGGAATAACCTTGCAGCATTGCTATGCAAGCGTTACAGTGATGGTAATGACGTGAGTGATTTCAGTGAAGTGCGGGACGTGAATTTCGGATACAAGGAGCTTTCGGCAGCGAAAATTAAACAAACATCGGGCAAAGGCTATGAATATCCCTTTAACGTTGATACATCATCCAATATGAGCTTTTTGAGTAACATCGCCAAGATAAAACCCATTTAGCGCCGGGAAAATCCGAAAATGTGAACGCTTTTTATTTGTCTGTCCTTTTTTACCGTTTTTCATCTCTGTTTTTAGCTGTTTTGACGATTTCTTTAGAATCTGCCTACTTTTACTTGACGCATACTAAACCTATGTCCATCTTGGCAAATAAGTGTAAAAGTGATATACTATACTTGCAAGCAAAGATTCGCGGCGAAAACAAGTCAAAATGCATAATATTCCCGCCGCTTTTTTATGCAGCCTTGCAATACCAAAACGACTGCACCCGTATATATTGTATTTATCGCATAAGTTTACTACAATATATTGCAGTCGCAACTTATCCCCATGCGGGGACGGAAACACCTTCCAAAAAATCATCAAAGTAAAACTCTAAATCGTCGCAACTTATCCCCATGCGGGGACGGAAACCGGTAAAGGGAATCAAAGAGCTGTGTGTACATCGTCGCAACTTATCCCCATGTGGGGACGGAAACATTGCATTATCGTTACAATATACTTCCTCGTCGTCGCAACTTATCCCCATGCGGGGACGGAGACTCCTTTATAATCAGTATAGGTTATACGCAAGTAACGTCGCAACTTATCCCCATGCGGGGACGGAAACTGCTTATAATTTCAGCGGGTATCTTTTTACCAATAGGTCGCAACTTATCCCCATGCGGGGACGGAAACCGGTAAAGGGAATCAAAGAGCTGTGTGTACATCGTCGCAACTTATCCCCATACGGGGACGGAAACATCTGATCCTTGATACGTGAGAAATCGGCTACTCCGGTCGCAACTCACCCCCATACGGGGACGGAAACTTTATTTTTCAACGCCAATAACTCGCCCAACAAGTCGCAACTTATCCCCATGCGGGGACGGAAACGCCCTTAGGCACGGTCGGAACTTCCGCAGGAAGAAGTCGCAACTTATCCCCATACGGGGACAAAAATTTATCTGCCCTCTGTTTTCTAATCTCGATTCTCCAAAACGCACCTATAAAGGTGCGTTTTGCTTTATTTGACAAAACAAATGACGCTTTTATGTTAAATCAGACGAAAATTGTGAAAAAATCACAAAAAATCATTGACAGTAGTGGCTTCTTGTGGTAAAATTACGGTATGTAGTGTTGCATTTTTGTACATTTTGTCGGAGAGGCGGGGAATGGATTGATACAAAGGATTGAAATGGAAATTTGCGGTGATAATACGAAATCCTTTGGCTTTAATCTTGGTTCGGTTATGCAGGGCGTGATTATGCAGACCATTGACAGCGAGTATGCAGAACAGCTGCATATGTCCGCTCTTCACCCTTACAGCCAGTTCGTCAGCCGTTGGGATAACGGATTTGTTTGGACTGTGTGCGCTCTTGACAGCAAAGCCTG
>Ga0192270_1072_pt1 | contig 16195 bp, 11 predicted proteins | sample Koala_Koa24_C3_FD_131269 | JGI IMG/M metagenome (GOLD analysis project Ga0192270, IMG submission 131269) | Enriched cells from koala feces incubated with labeled cellulose particles, San Francisco Zoo, California, United States - Koala_Koa2-4_C3 ...
ATGGATTTCCGTTATTTATCCTCGAATTTCTGTTTCCGAATTTCCGCCCTTTGGCTTTGAAAGCAGGTGTTTAATTTTGCCAAAACAAATATCCTCCCGCGAAAATGATAAAATAAAGCTGTATCGCCGCCTTGCTTCCGATAAAAAATACCGCAGGCGGGAAAATATGTTTGTATTGGAGGGCATAAGGCTGATTACCGATGCGGTCAGCGCGGGGACGGAACTTTACTGTGTCTTCGCCTGCGAAAGCGCTGCGGAAAAATATGCCGACTTCTTTTCACTTATCAGCGGAAGCATTGATGATGAAAGGCTGTTTCTTATACCCGATTCATTGGCAAAATTCCTTTCGGATACGGATAAGCCTCAAGGCTTTTTTGCGATAAGTCGCTGCAAAACACTTGACAAATCCTTTGCATATGATAAAATTAAAAGCGGCGGCAGATATTTGCTGCTGTGCGATATTCAGGATCCCGGAAATATGGGTACTATGCTGCGGACCGCCGAGGCATGCGGTATAGATGCCGTGTTCCTCAGCGACTGCTGTGATATTTACAGTCCAAAGACTGTCCGCTCCACTATGGGAAGTCTTTTCCGAATGGATATTGCTATCGCTGAAATAAGCGAAACCGTATCTGCACTGAAAAATTCGGGAATAACCGTTTATGCCGCCGTTGTGGACGAAAAGGCAAAAAGCCTTACAGATTGTGATTTTTCCGCAGGCGGTGCGGTTATGATAGGTAACGAGGGCAACGGACTTCCGAGCGATATTGCCGCTCTTGCCGATGTACCCATGACCATACGTATGAGCGGCAGAGTAAATTCACTGAACGCCGCTATGGCTGCGGGAATAATTATGTGGGAAATGCGTAAATAATTACGGAAAGCTGGAATTTACTATGGCTTATGACAAGAACACTCTCTACAGAGTCTGGGCAGTAATGGTTTTCGGTTCGGGCACACATATGCTGTATGATGTGAGTAAAAATTTCGATACACCGGAAAATATGTACCTATTCCTCACCGACAATTCAAAGCTGGCGGGCTTCAATCCGCAAATTGCCCAAAAGGTAAAAAAGGTTCCCTTTCCGATGCGGAACAGATGCTGGAGCACTGCGAGAAAAACAAAATCCATTCTCTATCATCCAATCCCCATTCTCCAAAAGCAAAATCTATTGTCCATTATCCAATTTCTATTATTCAAAAGCCTCAAATCAATTCTCTATCATATAATCTCTATTATCCAAAAACCTAAAATCCATTCTCAATCATCCAATCTCCATTCTCCAAAAGCAAAAGGCTGTTTCACAATCGGCAATGACCCCTTGTGAAACAACCGTGAAAATCTTTATCAAAGAGCAGCTTTTGCCTTTTCGGTAAGAGCGGTGAAGCCTGCTGCATCATTTATGGCGATCTCGGAAAGCATCTTTCTGTTAAGGGTGATGCCAGCCTTTTTCAGACCGTTCATAAATGTGGAATAGTTCATACCGTTGAGCTTGCAAGCTGCGGAAATTCTTGTGATCCAAAGTCTTCTGAAATCACGCTTCTTAAGGCGTCTGCCCACATAAGCGTAGTTGCCGGACTTCATAACGGCTTCTTTAGCCATCTTAAAGTGCTTGGACTTAGCGCCCCAATAGCCCTTTGCCAGCTTTAAAGTTTTATTTCTTCTCTTACGAGTAGCCATTGCTCCCTTTACACGAGCCATATTATTATACCTCCATCAATAAATAGTAGTCAAAAATGCCTGCTCCTTACTTGTAAGGCATAAGGCGCTTCAGATTAGCAGCATCGGCAGGGGAAGAAATACCCATATTGCGGGCGATTCTCTTTCTCTTGTGATCCTTCTGTGTAAGTCTGTGTCTTTTGTTTGTTTTCTGGTACTTTACAAGACCGGAGCCTGTAACCTTAAAACGCTTTTTGGCACCGGAATGTGTCTTTTGCTTTGGCATAAATATATCCTCCTTGAAAATAAATTGTTATTTGCTCTGTTTCGGAACAATGAACATTACAAGAGCCTTGCCCTCCATCTTAGCAGGCTTTTCAACCGTGCCGTATTCGGAGCAGGCATCCTTGAATTTTTCGAGAAGCTCCTCACCGAGCTGCGGATGAGCAATAGCACGTTTGCGGAAACGAACCAAAACCTTTATCTTGTCACCGCCCTTGAGAAACTTATTTGCCTGAGCAGCCTTAGTTTCAAAATCATGGGTGTCAATTGCGGAAAACATTCTGATTTCCTTAATTTCAACGACCTTTTGGCTTTTCCTGGCTTCCTTTTCACGTTTAACCTGTTCAAAGCAATACTTGCCGTAATCGATTATCTTGCATACGGGTGGAGTTGCCTGAGGAGCTATCTTTACCAGATCCAGTTCCTTTTCGTTGGCAATTCTCTGTGCCTCTCTTGCGGACATAACTCCCAACTGACTTCCGTCGGGACCGATTACGCGTATTTCCTTGTCGCGGATTTCCTCGTTAATTTGAAGATTCTTGCTATCCTTGTTTGCTATGGCGAGCACCCCCACTAAATAAAATTATTAACCGAAACAAAAAACGGCAGAGCAAAAGCTCCGCCGGAAATTTCAAGACAAACCGCACCGCACAAAAGAAAATCGTGCGGCAGGAAAATCGGAAATATTGACCGTATTCGCTTTGCGATACGGTGAGAACGGACGCTCTGCTTTATTTTTGATATGGCGCAACACGCACCAACAGGAATAATTATACACCTTTTTTTCTGTTTGTCAAGGGCTTTTTCAAATTTTTTTGAAAAAGCAAGGAAAAATCGTCATTCCTCACCATCGGAAGAGGAGGATGAATTATTTCCCACCAGTGTCTGATACGCTTCATTGTCAAAGTAGGAGTCAAGCTCATCCTTGGCTATGGAATAGCCTGAGGAGGTCTTAATGTATTCGTCAATATCGCCTTTAGCTATTGCGGCGGTAATATCGTCTACGGTCAGGTTAAGATAATCAGCCGCTTCATCCGCCGTGAAATAATTCTTTTCCGCGGTGCTTTTGACGGTAATGGTTGACGGGGACGAATAGCTGGAGCTGAAGGTTTGCTCCGTAACGGCTGTGGTAAGCTTATTTACAGCGCCCCTTATCATTCCTGCGGCTATGATAAGGCATATCCCGAAAATAACTGCGGAAAGCAGGGTAATCATCTGTGGATTTGCGGGCTTTCTGGGTGCGGCAGAGGGTCTGCTCTGTGGTCTTTGAGACTGCTCAGAGCCGGGACGGCGGTTAGGATTATAGGTGTTGTTATCAGACATGATATTACCTCCTGTTATATATTGGCAGGGATTTCTTTGCCAAGGGCAAACGAATATATAAACGCTTCCTTTACGGGCATATCAAGTATAATCGAAAACGCCCTTGCATACAAAAGCAGTTGATTTTTATACCGTTCCATCAGTATATTACCGGAGACATTTCTGTCGGTTTTGTAGTCCACAAGCACCCAACCGTCCGATTCTCTGAAAAGACAATCCACTACGCCTTGAAGCATTCCCATACTACCATTATAAACCGTAAAAGCCTTATCGTCAAGCATTAAATCAGTAATTTTTACAAGAAATTTTTTTTCACGGAGAATTTCGGCGGAATTAGCCATCCTTTGCCATAAATCTGTGGCGAAAAAGGGCTCGATTACTTCGGGCACGGCGCATTTTGCCTGTTCGGGGGTAATAATGCCCCTTTGTCCAAGCTCACGGGCGTGAAGCGCTATCCTTTCACGGATATTCGGCGCGTCAGCTACCGACATAAGATCCGCAAATTGCATAAATGCATGAACGGCAGTACCCACCTCTGCCGCAGACATTCCCTTGGGTATGGCGAGATAGTAATTCCTGCCCCTTGGCGCAGGAGGAGCGTTTTTATCGGCAACAACGTATGTTTCGGCTATTTCCGAAACAGATAGCTTTGCGGGTGTCTGTGAAAGCTCAAGCGGGTAATTTTTTCCATATGCCAGCTTTTTCTCGAAAAGCAGTGCCGTTTCTTCGTCCGCTGTGGGCAGGGGAGTGTCATTGTCGGTATTCGCAGGCGCTTCCGCCGCTCTTTCATCCGCCGCGGGCATCGTGGGATATGTCATTCTCACCTTATGTTCACCTAAGTGAAGGTATATGTTCCCCTTGTCGTCGCACGCCTTTACATACCTTGACAGGGCGCAAATGATCCAGTCTGCCATTGAATTTGCATTTTCGGCGGAATAGGCAGAGGAGATATTATCGCCCTTTCCGAATGCATCGATAGTGCTTCCCTCCTCACAGGCGAGGGAAACAAAAAGCTGATTTTTCGCTCTTGTCATTGCAACGTACAGCAGCATCATTTCCTCATTGATGTTGCTGCTGCGCTTTACGGACTTCATTATCTTACGCGGGAATGAATCATAGGCGGTGAAACGCTTGCTGTCGGAGATATTAAAGGCTGCTCCGTATTCTGCGCTGAATATAAGCGGGGCGCGCTGATCCATTCCGGAAAATTCTGTATTAAGTCGGCACAGGAATACATAAGGGTATTCCAGACCCTTTGAAGAATGAATGGTCTTGATTGTGACGCTTTCTCCCCCACCGCTGTCGGGGGTTGCTCCGGAAAGCTCTTCACCCTTTTCCCGCATTATATTTATCTGACGGATAAATCCCGATAGTCCCTGTCCGCTTCCGCCGCTACTGTCGTATTGTGCTGCGGTTTTTGCCAGAAGCAGCAGATTTGCCTTGCGAAGTGCGCCGTCAGGATAAACAGAAACTATCTGTAAAAAGTCGGTGCGATCGTATATGTATCTTACAAGCTGTTCCGTTGTACCTTGTGCCGCAAAGCCGCGTATATCCTCAAATGTGCGGCAGAAGCCCTTTGCCTTTTCACGCAGTTCCTCCGATACGTCGGCTTCATCGAGGGCACATTCTCTTATTTTTGCATAAAGGGAGCTGCCTGTCATGTAAGCCGCCTCGGTCATATTTTCTGCGGTAAACATGAACATATCCGACATAAGCGCCGCCGCCATGGGTATATCCGATGAGGCGTTGTCTACGGCACGCAAAAGGTTTATAAGTGCCGAAGCTTCCCGTGTGTCCAAGAGATTTTCGGATGAATCACAGCAGGCTGATATTCCCGAATCGGTAAGCGCCGCCGCAAATACGGACATATATCTTCTTCCTCTGAAAAGCAGGCATATATCGGATGCTTTCACATCGGGGTTTTCCGCAAGCAGCTTTTTTATCCGAGCCGCAACGGCTTTTGCCTCAAGCTGAGCGCCCTTGTCCTCCGAACCCTTTTCATATTCGGTAATGATAAGCTCCGTGTCAAAGTCACCCTCGATAGCAGAGCCTTTAACCAGCCTGTGGGATTTATCGTAGACAAGTCCCCCCACATTCGGGGACATAACCGCACTGAACACATCATTGACAAAATCTATTACGCCGATACTGCTGCGGAAGTTCTTATTCAGCAGCACACATCGGTTCTGTCCGTCCTTTGCCTCATCGCAGGGCACGGAGCTTGCAAGCCTGTCAAGGAAAATATCAGGCTCGGCATTTCTGAAACGGTAAATGGACTGCTTTACATCTCCCACCGCAAAAAGATTTGTGCCGGGATTATCCGCCGAACCGTTCTTTGACAGCAGATTGAATATCAGTGACTGTATTCTGTTGGAGTCTTGAAACTCATCTATCATGATTATATCGTAGTATTCCGAAAGCTCCTTGGCAAGGGGAGTTCTCACTATTTTATCGCCGCTTTTCTCGCAGAGAAGCTCCACCGCAAGCCTTTCTCCGTCCGAAAATACCAGCACGTTCTTTTTCGCCTTTAGCTCGGCAACCTTTTTGTCCAGATCCTTCATAAATCCCGAAAGCAGTTGGCAGTATTTGGCGTGAATTTCCATATCCGTCCGTATATCATCGGGGTTTGCAAAGAGAGGAGAGCAGACGGCGTTTTTCGGGATAGATTTAGCGCCCCCCGCAATTATGCTTTTATAAAGATTTCTCATCAGCTTGCATTGTTCCCGTATATCCTCCGACTTTATCTTGGTTGCAGTGAATGTGCCAAAGGTTTTATCACCGTTTTCATTGATAAAAACAGGTGTGCGGTGACCAATCTCGGGATTAGCCATGACCTTTTCCAGATATTTAATGACAAAGGTCACCTCGTCACGCATTTTCGTGTAAGGGTTAGGCTCCTTTGCGCCCGTGTATTCCGGCGCCATATATCTGTCAATAAGCGCCGCAAATTCATCCGCCGCCTTTGCTGCGGTTTCAAGCTGCCTGCAAAGCTCCTCGCAGTAGAATTTGTATAAGGGATGTTCCTTGTAATTCCCCGAATACATCTGCGCCGCATTATCCAAATACTCCTCGCAAAAGGGTTGTGACAGCAGCTTGTCCCTAAGCTCCGCCGCCACCGCGGCAAAGCGTCTTACACTGCGCTGATTTGGGGAAAAGAAGTCGATAAGCGCCGTAATTTCCGCATTTTTGGGGTGGCTCGGCGCAAGCTGCTCCTCGATAAGCTCGTCAAGAGCCTTTTGTACAAGAATGTCCTCCTCACCTTGGTCGGCAATTCTGAATCCCGGATCTACGCTTACACTGCCGATATTATCCCGAATAAGGTCAAAGCAAAAGGCACTTATTGTGGAAATTTTCGCCTTTGGAAGAAGCTCCAGCTGTCCCGCTATATATTGGTTTTCGGGATCGTTTTCCAGCTCTGCGCTTAGTGCATCGCTTAAACGCTGTTTCATCTGTGCCGCGGCATCGTTGGTGAATGTTACCACGATTATTCTGTCGGCGGATATGGGAGTTTCGGTGTCGGTAAGTATCCTTTTCAGCTTTTCTATAAGAACGGCTGTTTTTCCGCTTCCCGCGGCAGCGGAAACTATAACGGCACCTCCCGCCGCGTTTATTGCCGAAAGCTGTTCATCAGTCCATTGGGGCATGATTATTCCTCCTCGCCGAATATTTCGGAGATAATTTTATTTTCGTTTTCTTTATCGGGCGTATAGGTTTCATATTCGCCGCCGAATGAGCATATCTGCGCAAAGCTGCAATATTTGCATGGCTCGGTGCATATTCCGCTGTCCGAAAGGGGGATTGCGGGTATATTTCACTCAAAAATATTTTTTCCCATATCCTTTAGCATTTCTATGGAGTATTTGCGGAGTCCCTCCTCAATGCGGCTGTTCATGAATATGCTTTTCTTGTCAACCTCGGGTACGGGTACAAATTTTCCTGCCATGTCATGTTCCATTGCCTTGATTATTTTCGGGTCATCGCTTATTGCGCCGAACATTTTCAGTGAATCAGATTTGTACTTTACAAGCTCCTCATCCTCAACAGAGCGCTTTTTCAGCTGATCGGGAAGATCTATGTGGTAATAAAGCACACCTGCGGGAGTGCTGTCCTTGTATTTTCCCGCTGTTTTGTCCGTAAGCACAAAGAGATACATAAACATCTGCATATTTATGCCGAATGCCAGCTGACGCATATTAAGCTCCTTGCGGCCTGTTTTATAGTCCAGTACACGGATATAGCTGCCGTCCTCGCTGTTGTAAATATCCACGCGATCCGCCGTTCCGCAGAAGCTTACCTTGTGTATGTCGTCGATATCTATAAGCACGGGTGTACCGCCGTCATTGCCGACCTTTGACGGGTCATAGCGCCGAACACCCACCGATGCTTCAAATTCCGTTGGAACAAAGTCGGATTGGGAAAATTCATCCTGCATATTCAGCAGTACGTCCAAAAGCGTTCTTCTCAGTAGATCCAGGAAAAAGTCAAAGCTGTTTTTCTTGGCAAATCTTCCTGCAAGCTCCCTTTCTATGTATTCATCGGAAAACAGGGCAATATCATTTTCAAGGGCTTCGCGCGAGAGATTAATAAATTTCCTCGTATCTCCGTCAATGTACTTTTTCAGCATGGCGCAAAGTACATAGTGAGCCACATTTCCGTATTCTGCCGCATTAAGCTCCTTTTTTTCATTGGGGCGCAGATGCAGTACGTTTTTGCAGTAATACATGAATGGGCATTTGCGGTAATCCTCGAAGGCGGAGGGAGATACTTGGAGCGCATTGCCGCAGATACGTTCTATGCAGGAGGTGTTGCGCACGGTATGAAGCTGTCGGATAAGTCCCGAATCCTTTAGTGTGTCAAGGTATTCAAAGCGTTTGCGGTAAACATCATTCCTTTCCAGAACGCCTCTTACGGCAAGATATTCGGGGGTGGGGTTTACCGAAATACAGCGCACGGCGGCACTGTAAGCGGATTCCTCCGTTGCACAGTAGAAAAGCAGAGGCAGATCCTCCGTGGAAATCCGCCGTGCTTCCGGAAGCATTGCGGATATTTTCTGTACAAGTGAGGCTTTGTAGAGGGGCTTTTCCGCAAAATCGGTCATAGGGGAAACAATATACACCATATCCGAGGAACAGGTAATAGCTTTAAATGCGGCAAAGCGTTCCTCGGCTAAGCGGCTCAGTGCGCTTGAAAACAGATTAAGACCGTTGCTGCTTAGAAATTCCGCTTCGCGTCCCGTAAAGCTGCTTTCCTTTACATCCGTAAAGGGCAGCATACCCTCCTGTGCATCTATGACAAAAACGGCCCTTGCACCCGAAAGCCTTGCGGTTTTCAACTGCTGTGCCGATACGGCGTCAAGGGTTTGAGGGGGGACGGAAAGGGTTATTTCATCGGCGGCAAGCCGAAGTATTTCCCTGAAATCGGCAGAGGAAATATCCCGACCCGCAAGGATATGCTCCAGCGAGGATAATATGCCGTTCAGATCGGCAATTATGCGCCGATTTTCCTGCAGCTCCGCGGACATTTCTTCAAATGGAGAGCCATCGTTTTCCGAGGAAAAAAGCTGTATGTCAAGCCGTCTTTGTACCCCTGTATTTTCGATAAGCTCCCGCAGTGCGGCACATATTTCATCACCGCTTTTTGCCTGCTTCAGCTTTTCCGAAAGGGCTTTTATCGGTGCAAGTGCTTTGTCTTTTAACTCATTGGCGCGGATAAATTCCTGCCTCATGGAGGCCTTTTCCTCGGGAAAATCCGTGGGGAAATCACTGTCCCAGAGTTCACCGTCTATATCCCATTTGTAGCAGAAGTTCTCCAGCTCCGCCGTTTCCTCGGCAGTGATATCGGGTATTCCTGTTTTCAGACAGCGCAGCAGGGTTTCCGTGGATATCTTATCACTTGAGGCAAGCTGCATGGCGGCAACGGTATACATAATAAGGGGTTTGTGGGCGGCTGTGGGCTTTTTGTCGGAGTAAAAGGGTATCTGAAAGCGTGCAAGCGCCGATTCAAGCACAGAAAGGGTTTCATCCATATTTCTGCTGAGTATGGCAATATCGCTGAAATGCAGTCCCATATCGGTTTCACAGACAAGGCGCCTTATTTCCGCACAAATATACTCGCATTGGGCATAAGGGTCGGGTGCGGTAACAAGGGTAACGCAGTCGGCATTGCCGTCATATACCTTTACCTTGGCACGCATAAGATTATCCGCCAGATGAACGAGGGCAGGGGAGGAAAAGCGGAGGTATTCCGTAAATTTTTGCTTCACGCATTTTTTACCGTAATGTTGGGCTGCGTGTTCAACGGATGACGCCGTGGCACCTACCGATTTGTAGGGTCCCGTAACCGTGCTGTAAAGATCATCGGAGGTAAGCGAGAACACCGTTTCCTCACTTTGTGAAATAATTGCTTCAACTATGCTGTACTGATCCCCGGTAAAGCTTTCAAACTCGTCAAAGTAAACGTACATTCCCTTGAAAAATCCGTGCCGCTGTGCAGCCTCTGCGGCGGCGTATGTATCCAGCATACCGTCACGAAGATTGTGATTTTCTATCAGGGTAATGTATTCGGTGTAAATGCTCCATAAATCCGTAAGCTTGTCCCTCATTCCCTCGGGAGCGGTGGGGAGAACGTTTCCCAGCAGCTCAGGGGTAATGCCGCTGCAAATAAGCTCCGCCACGGCGGACAGGGCGGTATTTACGAATGTGGGGCGCTTAGCCTGGCGGCGATAATAGGTAAGCTGACCGCCATCGGAAAGCTTTTTCAGCGCGGTGTACATAAGCGCATTTTTCATAGTGCTGTCGGCTGCGGCGGGAGAAAGGGTATCATTACATTCATCGAAAATACGCTTGTTAAGCCGCGACAGGGAAAGAACCTCCGCAGAACCGTTATTAAAAAGCCTGCAGCCCATTCGGTCACAGAGCATACGTTCATATTCAAAGGTAAATTGTTCGGGTACGATAACAAGAGTGGGCTGTCCCGCAACGGCTCTTTCGGTTACTGCGTCCATGACAGCGGTGGTTTTTCCCGTTCCTGAAGCCCCGTAGTAAATAGTTACCATATAAATACCCCCAAAATTTATTGTAAAGGCTTGATTATTTTGTTGTAATATGCTATTATTATATCACAGTATTTCACCATTTTCAAGGGAAACCTTTGGTTGGGTACAATTTTGGTGTGCTGCAAAAAACGGAGGTAAATTAAATGATTTACAATTACATAACCGCTCTTGTACAGTACGGACTGGAGCATGGTCTTATTACGGAGGAGGACAGGTGTTTTGCGGTAAATTCATTGCTGAAATCACTTCGCCTTGATGATTACGAGGAAGTCTTCGGTGTGTCGGGTGCGTCCTTGGAGGATATACTTGGTGCGCTCTGTGACTATGCCTGCGAAAAAGGGATTATCGAGGACAGCATAGTTTACCGTGATCTGTTCGATACGGAGCTTATGGGCTGTCTTACCCCTCGTCCATCCCAGGTATCGGCGGCTTTTTGGCAGGATTATGGGGTGTCTGCGGAGCTGGCTACGGACAACTATTATCGTTTCAGCGGTGATACCAACTATATTCGCCGTGATAGGGTGAGCAGGGATATTAAGTGGAAAACCGAAACGGAATACGGTCTTTTGGATATAACCATCAACCTTTCAAAGCCCGAAAAAGACCCCAAGGCTATAGCTGCGGCAAAGCTTGCCAAGCAAAGCAGCTACCCCAAATGCCAGCTGTGCATGGAAAATGTGGGATATGCGGGAAGAGTCAATCACCCCGCAAGAGAAAACCACAGGATAATTACAGTGGATATCTGCGGCGGACAATGGGGATTTCAGTATTCACCCTACGTTTACTACAATGAGCATTGCATAGTATTTAACTATGAGCATACGCCTATGGTGATAGATAAAAGCGCATTTGACAAGCTTTTTGACTTTGTACGGCAGTTTCCCCACTACTTTGTGGGATCTAATGCGGATTTGCCCATAGTGGGAGGATCTATTCTCAGTCACGAGCATTTCCAAGGGGGAAGATACGATTTCACAATGGCAAAAGCGCCTATCGAGAAAAATTACACTGTCAAGGGCTATGACGATGTCCTTGTGGGCAGGGTAAAGTGGCCTATGTCCGTTATCCGCCTTTCAGGGGAGAATACCGACAGGATTACGGAGCTTGCCGCCGTAATACTGGAAAAATGGCGTGGCTACACGGACGAGAATGCGTTTATATTCGCCGAAACTGAGGGAGAGCCCCATAATACCATTACCCCTATAGCGCGGAAAAACGGCAGAATGTACGAGCTGGATTTGGTGCTGAGAAACAACATAACCACGGCGGAGCATCCCCTCGGCGTATATCACCCCCATGCAGAGCTGCACCATATAAAAAAGGAAAATATAGGACTTATTGAGGTTATGGGACTGGCTGTGCTTCCCTCACGCTTAAAGGGTGAGATGGAGCGCCTTGCACAGGTTCTTGTAAATGACGGTATAGGTGCTGTACGCAGTGACCCGATTCTTGAAAAGCACGCAGATTGGGCGGAGGAGTTTGCTTCCCGTACAGAAATTACTTCGGATAATGTGCTTGATGTTATCCGCAATGAAATAGGCAAGGTATTTATGCAGGTTCTGGAACACGCAGGCGTCTACAAGAGAAACTCGGAGGGAATGGCTGCATTTGACAGGTTTGTTGATACGCTTAATTAACCCGCAAAGCAATGATAAAAAATCCGCAGATTGTCTTTTAACGACAGTCTGCGGTATTTTTGCTTTATTTTGAAAATGGTATTTTATCCTACAAGGCTTTTAAGCTTCTTCTCAAGCTCTTCCTTAATTACCTTTGGTGTAGCGGAACCTCTAAGTGCCTTGGAGCATTGTCCCATAAGGAATCCGAATACCTTAACATCTCCGCTGACATACTGATTTACAGCCTTTTCGTTGGCGGCAATTACCTCGTCGATAACCTCAAGAACCTTGCCCGTATCTGTGACAATGAGCATACCTCTTGCCTTGGCGATCTCCTCGGGAGAGCCGCCCTTTTCGGACATTTCACGGAAGATTTCCTTTGCATCGCCCTTGCTTACCTTTTCGGTGTCCGCCATTTCTATTACCTTTGCAAATTCCCCGGCGGTGAAATTCAGCTTTTCAAGGTCAATCTCGCCCAAATTAATGCGGCGCATAAGCTCGCCTATAACGAAGTTTGCAACAGACTTGGGGTTGTTGTATACCTTAAGCGTGTCGTCAAAAAGGTCGGAAAGACGTTTTGAGTTGACGATTATCTTTGCATCCTTCTCCTGAATACCTGCGGAAATGTAGCGTTCCAGTCTTTGGTAAGGCATTTCGGGGAGAGAGCCTTTGATTCTTGCAAGATCCTCATCGGTAAAGTTTACCTGTAGAATATCGGGATCGGGGAAATACTTGTAATCGTGGGCGTCCTCTTTACTTCTCATAGTTCTGGTTTCGCCCTTGTTATCATCGTAACGTCTTGTTTCCTGGACGACACGCTCGCCCCTGTCAAGCAGTCTTGACTGGCGCTTAATTTCAAATTCAATGGTTCTGTAAATGGACTTGAGGGAATTAAGGTTCTTGATTTCCGCTCTTGTGCCGAACTCGGTATCGGTGGGCTTCATCAGGGAAATATTTACATCACAGCGGATAGAGCCTTGTTCCATCTTACAGTCGGAAACCCCCACATATTGCAGCAGCAGTGCAATCTTCTCCACAAAGCACCGTGCCTCCTCGGCGGAGCCAATATCCGGCTCGGTAACTATCTCAATAAGAGGAATACCGCAGCGGTTATAGTCCGCAAGGGAAACGCCGTTTAAATCGTCATGAATAAGCTTTCCTGCGTCCTCCTCCAAGTGAATACGGTTAATTCTTATATTTTTGGACTTCTTTACGCCGTCCTCCTCATACTCGATAGGTACGAGACCGTTTATGCAAAGGGGCAGATTGAGCTGTGAAATTTGGTACGCCTTTGGCAGATCGGGGTAAAAATAGTTTTTTCTGTCAAATACGGAAAATTTGTTAATGGAGCAGCCCAGCGCATAGCCTGCCTTTACCGCATATTCAACGGCGGTTTGGTTGATAATGGGCAGTGTTCCGGGCATACCGGAGCAAACGGGGCAGCAGCGGCTGTTCTTATCGCCGCCGAATTCAGCGGAGCAGGTACAGAAAACCTTTGATTTTGTAAGCAGCTCCGAGTGTATTTCAAGTCCTATTACGGGAATATATGATGACATAACCGAAAACCTCCCTTATATCTTAGGCTCTGTGCGGGTAAACGTCTTTTCAAAGGCATCAGCCGCACCGATAACCGTAGCTTCGTCCCACATTTTGCCGATAAGCGACATACCGATAGGCATACCGTCCCCATTGTAGCCGCAGGTTGTGGAAATAGCGGGGAGAGATGCGATGTTTACCGTTACGGTGCATATATCCGCCTGATACATCTTTGCGGGATCGTCAATATTTTCGTTTATGCCGTAAGCCACTGTGGGAGCGGTGGGAGTAAGCACCAAATCGCACTTTTCAAATATCTGTGCGTATTCCTCGCGGATTTTCTGTTTAAGCGCCATAGCCTTGCCGTAGTACGCATCGTAATATCCCGAGCAGAGGGCGTAGTTGCCAAGCAGAATACGGCGCTTTACCTCGTCACCGAAGCCCTCGCTTCTGGATGCGATAATAAGGTCATTGTAATTGCCGGAAACATCGGAGCGATGACCGTACTTTATTCCGTCATATCTGGAAAGATTGGAGGACGCTTCGGCGGAGGAAATAAGGTAGTATGCGGCAACGGCGTATTTCAGCGAGGGCATACTGCAATCTATTATTTCCGCACCCATATCCTTGTATTTTTGAGTGGCAGAGAGAACGGCGGTCTTTACATCGTCATCTATGCCCTGTGCGTAAAATTCTGCAGGGAGGGCGATTTTAACGCCCTTCATATCCATGCCTATTTTTGCGGTATAGTCATCTACAGGCAGCTTGGAAACGGTGCCGTCATGGTAATCGTAGCCCGCAATTGCATTGAGAATAGTACCGCAGTCCTCGGCGCATTTTGCTATAGGACCTATTTGGTCAAGGGAGCTTGCAAAAGCCACAAGACCGTAACGGGAAACTCTTCCGTAGGTGGGTTTAAGTCCTGTTACACCGCAGAATGAGGAGGGCTGTCTTATAGAGCCGCCTGTGTCCGAGCCGATAGCGGCGGTACAGAGATTTGCGCTTACAGCTGCAGCCGAGCCGCCCGATGAACCGCCGGGCACTCTTTCCGTGTTGTAGGGGTTGCGTGTTTTCTTAAATGCGGAGGTCTGGGTTGAACCGCCCATAGCAAATTCGTCCATAGAGGTTTTGCCCAGAATAACGATGTTTTCGGCATTCAGCTTTTCCATAACGGTAGCGTTATAGGGCGGAATGAAATTTTCCAGCATTCTTGAAGCACAGGTTGTTTTTATGCCGTCGGTGCAGATATTATCCTTAATTGCAAGGGGAATACCGCAAAGGGGAGTGCTTTCGCCTGCATCTATTTTCTTTTGCGCAGCCTCGGCAGTCTTAGCCGCAGCTTCGGGGGTAACGGCTATATAGCTTTTAACGGAGGGCTCCTTTTCCGCAATTCTCACAAGGTAAGAGTTGGCAAGCTCCGCCGCGGAAATTTCCTTTGAATCCAGCATTTTGTGCTGTTCTTTTATAGTGAGTGAAGTAACGTCCATATTTTTATCAGCTCCTTTTATTCTACTACCTTAGGTACAACGAAGCAGCTTTCGCTGTTTACCGCATTCATAAGCAGCTTGTCCGTTGGAAGCGACGGCATAGCCTCGTCCTTGCGGAGATCCTTGAGATAGACGTTGTGATTATCCTTTAGGGGATCATAGGTGATGTCTATTTCCTTAATGGTGTCCATAATTTCAATAATGCTCGTCATATCCTTAACAGCCTGTTCAAGCTCTTCATCGGTAAAGCTGAGCTTACCCAGCTTTGCAAGATACTTGACCATTTCCAAATCCATAAAATCTACCTCGTTTCACGAAAAATAATACTCATCGGCAGGTATAGCGATGAAATCTCCTTAACAGTATACCACAGCTTGAAGGATTTTTCAAGAGTTTAACGAAAAAAACAGCGTTTTCCGATTAAAAACGCTGTGAAACCGATATATTTCAAGGAATTTTAAGCGGTCAAAGCCCCATTGCCCTTTTAATCAAGGCATTACTCCCGAATACTCCCGTATTTGTCCTCGCTTAGCCTTACATATTCCCTGACCCTGTCAAGGCTTTTGTTCAGTGAAATAAGGTCTATTTCGCCGCTTGGGAGAAATGAAGTTGCCTCTATTGTATAATCGCCTGTGTAATCAAATTGGGTAAGATTTTCAAAAAATGCGGTGAAATCAATATGTCCCTCGCCGATTTGCGGGGTTTTCAGACTGCTCCAGTCCATATAACCGCCGTCGTAATCGTTTATATGCATATGCTTAATATGTCTTTCATCCCACAGCCAGCGGTTTTCATCGCTGAAAGCATCGGACAGCTCGTTGTGAAATTCAGCCATTTTTGTATCAAAGGTAAACGGTATTTGAGGATATTCCTCATGAAGCAGCCTAAGGTTTGACATGGGGGAATGTACATTGCATACAACATTTTCCACAGTCAGAGTTTCGCCGCAGTCCTCGGCGATTTTCCAAAGCTTCGGGTAAGCCTCAACGCACTTGTCCATATGGGAATCGGAGATAAGTCCGTTCCAAAGGTGCAGCACAAGAGTTTTTGCACCCAGTGCGGCAGCGGTACGGCAGTTTGTTTCAAAAAGCGCAAGCCCCTGCTTATCATCACCCTGTGAAATAAGTTCCCCTATTTTCTTATCGCAGTGAACGACACGAAAGGGAATACCGCTGTCAGCCAGCTCGGCGGTAATGCTGTCAAGGCTGTCGTACCATGTATCATATATCATAAATTC
>Ga0192270_1075_pt1 | contig 15530 bp, 14 predicted proteins | sample Koala_Koa24_C3_FD_131269 | JGI IMG/M metagenome (GOLD analysis project Ga0192270, IMG submission 131269) | Enriched cells from koala feces incubated with labeled cellulose particles, San Francisco Zoo, California, United States - Koala_Koa2-4_C3 ...
TGATATGGAGGAGATAGCGTATGAAAAAGCTATTCAGAATTTTAACAGCTGCCCTTTTATCGGCGGCTATGGCTATTACTCTTTCGGTAACGGCATTTGCGGAGGATTATGTTTTTGATACATCTGCCGCTACAAAGACTGCCGGTTCTTGGGCACAATCTCTTATCTATTACACTGCACAGGGAGATCCCTCTACCGCTACCGATACCACCTTTGATCCCACATGGATGACCTCCGATTCCGCTGTTGTGGTAACCTTTGAAAGCGCAGGCAGCTATAACGGTTATCCCTGCGAGCTTATTTGGCAGACATGGGACGTTGACGGAGTCGAGCCTGCCGCGGGTATTAACAGCACATGGAACAAGGTTGCGCCGTCGTCCTACGATGATACAACGGCTACCTTTACATATGACGATATTGTGGCATCCTACGGAACAAGCGATTTCAAGGACGTTTACGCTATATGCCTTGGCGATACGGGAAATGAGCTTCTTGTTACAGGACTTACCATAACCAACTGCAACATAGTATATGCTGAGGTTGAAGAAACCGAAGCAGAACCCGAGGCGGAAGAGGTAACAGAGGCTGAAACGACAACTGCCGAGGTTACTACGGCTGCCGCAGAGGAGGAAGCGGAGGAAACCACAGCAGCGGTGGCAAGCAGCAGCACAAGCGGCACAAACGTAGTTCTGATTGTCGTGCTTGTAGTTGTAATCCTGATTGTGCTTGCGGGAATAGCTGCACTTGTAATATTTATTTTGAAGAAGTCCAAGAATAAGTATTATTGATAAATCTATGTAACAGCAAGAGGTCATATAGCCGGATGCAGGGGAGTGTATCCCTTGCGTCCGGATTGTCGGTTTTGGCGAGGCCGGCAATTCCACAAGCTATAGCAAGCCGACTAACCGCTTTTTCGGGTTCTGATGGGGGGGAAGTATTATCAAATACGGAAAAATATGTTCGGGGACCTTTATTTCCCGCCCTAACAGGTTTATTGCCAAGGTCAATGTGGGCGGAGTTACAGAAACGGTTCATGTGAAAAACACAGGGCGCTGTAAGGAGCTTTTGACGGATAATGCAAGGGTAATACTGGAATGTGCGCCCGATGGCAGCAGCCGAAAAACGAAATTTGACCTTATCGCCGTTTACAAAGGGGATTTGCTTATAAATATGGACAGCCAAAGCCCCAATAAAGCGGTGTATGAGTTTATACCAACGCTTTTTGAGGACGTTACACTTATTCGCCCCAAAACAAAATACGGTGAATCGCGGTTTGATTTTTACATTGAAGCAGGCGGCAGTAAAATCTTTCTTGAGGTAAAGGGCTGTACACTGGAAAGGGACGGAGTATGCCTTTTTCCCGATGCGCCCACTAAGCGCGGTGTAAAGCATATAAAGGAGCTTGCGGACGCAGTTAAGCATGGATATAAAGCGTATATACTCTTTGTAATTCAGATGAACAGAGCGAGATATTTCACACCAAACGCCGAAACTCATCCGGAATTTGCGGCGGCATTGAGAGAAGCGGAAAAGCGGGGAGTAAATGTTCTTGCATATACCTGTCGTGTAACAGAGGACAGTATGGTGATAGATAAAAGGGTGACTGTGAAATAGAAGTTAATTAAAAAGGCTCAATCATTCATTCCGAAAAAGGTGATTATAAATATGGACAAGTATGATGTTCTTAAGCAGTATTTCGGCTACGATAATTTTCGTCCCGGACAGGAAAATATTATCGACGGTATCATCAGCGGATGCGATACCTTGGGCGTTATGCCTACCGGCGCAGGGAAATCCCTCTGCTTTCAGGTTCCCGCTCTTACGCTGTCGGGTATTGCTATAGTAATTTCTCCCCTTATATCCCTTATGACCGACCAGGTTAATGCGCTGGTGCAGTCGGGAGTTCGTGCCGCTTACATAAACAGCTCCCTTACCGCCGCACAGACCGCCGCTGTGCTGAATAATGCCGCCAAGGGCATCTATAAGCTGATATATGTCGCGCCCGAACGGCTCACCGCAGAGTCCTTTGTTCGCTTTGCGCAAAATGCCGATATTTCTATGGTTGTGGTAGATGAAGCACATTGTATTTCCCGATGGGGACAGGACTTTCGCCCAAGCTATTTGGCTATTCCCGAATTTGTGGGGAAGCTTCGCAAACGCCCTATTTTAGCCGCATTTACCGCTACGGCAACTCAGGACGTCAGAAACGATATTCAAAGGATTCTGGGGCTGAATAAGCCTAATGTGTTGGTTACGGGCTTTGACCGAAAAAATCTGTATTTCGGAGTATTGACACCCGATAATAAAATGAAGGAGCTTGTGCGGCTGGTGAGGGAATACACCGTTGAGGACGGCAGAAGCGGCATTGTATACTGTTCAACACGAAAAAACGTGGAGAGGGTATGCGCGGAGCTTACGGAGAGGGGCTGTTCCGCTACACGATATCATGCGGGACTTAGCGAAAACGAGCGCCGTGAAAATCAAGACGATTTCACCTATGACCGCAAAAAGGTAATGGTAGCCACAAACGCCTTTGGTATGGGTATAGATAAATCCAACGTTTCCTATGTGATACACTTCAATATGCCCAAGGACATTGAAAGCTATTATCAGGAGGCGGGGAGAGCGGGGCGTGACGGTTCACCGTCCGATTGCATTATGCTTTACAGCGGACAGGATGTTATTACCAACAGATTCCTTATCAGAAGAAGCCGTGAAGAATCGGAGCTTGACGAAAGGACGGCGGATGAGGTTTATAATAAGGATATGCAAAGGCTTAAATTTATGACATACTACTGTACTACCGCTAAGTGCCTGAGGAAATATATTTTGGAGTATTTCGGTGAGAAAAGCTCCTCCGATTGCGGAAATTGTTCATATTGCTGTTCGGGGACGGAGGAAACCGATATAACCGTTGAAGCGCAAAAAATACTTTCCTGTATCTGCCGTTGCGGTCAGAGATACGGCAAAACCGTTGTGTCGGGGGTTTTAAACGGCAGCAAACGGGAGCAGATTATTTCACGGGGACTGGACAAGCTTTCCACATACGGAATCATGGGCGACCGGACGGAAAAATCCATACGTTGGCTTATTGACAGGCTGACGGTTATGGGATATATCAACGTCACGGACGATGAATATGCCACCCTTTCCCTTGCGCCTGCCGCTATTCCTGTTTTAAAGGGTAATAAGCATATTACCGCGCACATTTCCGCGGGCGAAAGGACGGGAAAAAAGGGCAGCGGCGACAGGGATTACAGCAGCTTCGGAGGAAGAAAAGAAAAATCCGCTTCTGTGGGTACGGGCAAAAGAGAGCTTTATCTCAGCGAGGAGGATAAGGAGCTGCTGTCACAGCTTAAAATTGTTCGCAGTAAAATTGCCGCCGCAAATAATGTCCCTGCGTATGTGATATTCAACGATGCGTCGCTTTATGAGATGTGCTGTGAAAAGCCCGTTACCAAGGAGGATTTCAGAAGAATTTCGGGAGTGGGCGATGTTAAGCTGGAGCGCTTCGGAGAGAAATTTATTTCGGCTATTTCAAGATATGTCGCAGAAAATGGCGACAGTGCCGATACGATTTCAGAACCGATTACCTACGATACGGAGGGCGGCGCAGGGGGACTTGTGACAAGGAAGAGCATGATTGAGATCAGCGAGGAGGGCTTGCCCCTAACAAGCTTTGTGGAAAATATGTTAGTCTGCACCCATACAAGGAGTACGCTGAAATCAGCCGATGTGCGAAAGGCTATTGTGGAGTGGCTTACAAAAGAGGGGTATCTGACATTAAAGGAAAGGTCGGACGGAAAGAGCGAAACCGCCGCCACGCCAAAGGCAGGTCAGGTGGGAATAAACTATGTAATGAGGAAAGGCAGAGGGAGAGAAAGCTATATGGGAATTATATATTCTCCCAAGGCACAGCGGTTTATTGTGGCTAATTTGGAGAAGATAATGGCAGCTTCAAATTCGATATAGCCGATGATACCTGTTGAATAGTTTTGAAAGGAAGTGACACTTTGGATTTTAAAAGGGCAATGGAGGCTGAGGAGTACGATTTTCTGCGCACCAATCCACGCCTTGGCAGAAATATTATCCTGTTGGGTGTGGGCGGAAGCTATGCCTACGGTACGGATAACGAAAACAGCGATATTGATTTTAGGGGAATTACCTTAAATCAACCCTCGGATCTGTTGGGACTTACCGTATTTGAGCAATATGAGGACAATAAAACCGACACGGTAGTATATGCTTTTAACAAGGCAGTAAAGCTTTTGCTGGACTGCAATCCCAATATGCTGGAGATATTAGGACTGGATTACGATAAATACTTGATTATGAACGACATAGGTCATGAGCTTCTCGATAACAGAAAAATGTTTCTGTCAAAACGGGCGATTTATTCCTTTGGGGGATATGCTTCCGCACAGCTTAGACGGCTTCAGAATGCAGTGGCAAGGGATTCATTGCCCCAAGCAGAGAGGGAGCAGCATATTTACAATACGGTGATGAATATACTGAATGACTTGAACAGAAAGGGTCAGATGTGGGAAAATGGCGATATGAGGGTCTATATAGACCGTTCAGACAACCCCGAATTTGACAAGGAGATATTCATTGACGTTAATTGCAGTCATCTTTCGCTTAGGGATTACAGCAATGTAATAGGTACTATGAGCAACGCTGTCCGCAGCTATGATAAGATAGGAAAGCGGAATAAGAAAAAGGACGACAATCACCTAAACAAACACGCTATGCATTTGATACGGCTTTTTATGATGGCTATTGATATTTTGGAAAAAGCCGAGATTATAGACTACAGGGGAAATGATCTGGAGCTGCTGCTGTCTATAAGGCGAGGCGATTATCTAAGCCCTGACAGAACCTTTAAACAGGAGTTTTACGATATTTTAGCCTACTATGAAAGCAGACTTAAAGAGGCGGAAAGCAGGACAATTCTCCCCGATAACCCCGATATGGAAAGGGTGGAGCGTTTTGTGGAATATGTAAACCGCCGTGCAGTGGAGGGGAATTATTGATGAGCGATATAAGGGCGGAGATAAGGGAAATAATATCTCGGATAGAAAAGGCGGAGAACGTTCGTGTGCTTTTTGCGGCAGAATCGGGGAGCAGGTCATGGGGAGTGGAATCTCCCGACAGCGATTATGACGTAAGATTTGTATATGTGCGCCCCTTGCGGGAATATATGCGGCTTGAGGATCGTTCGGACGTTATCGAGTGGCAGCTTGACGAAATATATGACGTAAACGGCTGGGATTTGGACAAGACCCTAAAACAATTTCATAAGGGAAATGCTACCCTTTTTGAGTGGGCAAATTCATCTGTTATATATAAAACCACAGAGCAGTGGGATAATATCTACTGTTCGGCAACGAAGTATTTTTCCGAAAAGGCGGCGCTGAATCACTATTGCGGAACAGCAAAAAGCACCTTTCATAAGTACCTGCAGGGGGAAAATGTGCGGTACAAGAAGTATATTTACGCATTAAGACCACTGCTTGCCTGTGAATATATACGAAATAATCATAAAATCCCACCCGTTCACTTTGACAAGCTGATGGAGCAGGAAATTGACCCTCTTGTAAGGAGTGCCGTTGCGGATATGCTTAACATAAAGGCGAACAGCAATGAGGGCGATTTAAATCCCCATATACCCGTAATTTCGGATTACATTCGGACTATGATTGCCTTTTACGATGAGGTGATATCCAATATGAGCGATGACAGAAATCCCGATTGGGATACCCTTAATAGGGTTTTCGCTGAAAATGTGTTATCCTGAGGGGTAAGCGGTATGATTTGTAAATTTTCCGTTAATCTCTTGACAAACCCGATTTATTATGCTATCATTCATTCATGAAACCAAATGCAATGACGGAAACCAAGCGTTGTACATTACCCCTATTTCAGAGAGCTTTCGGCAGGTGAGAGGAAGCAGGCAGTACAGCGAACCTACATTCCCGAGCAGATTTTGCTTTCCCCTCGGTGCGGCTTTAGACCGCAGATGTGATGTAAAGAGGGTAAGGCGAAATACGTCCGAAACACGTTACAGTTTCCAAAGGCGGCTTTCTGTGGAAATGCCGTGAAGCAAGGTGGTACAGCGGTAAAATTATCGCCCTTGTCTGTCGCCTTTTGCGATAGGCAGGGGCTTTTGGTTTGGAAGATATAGGGCAGAGGACGGAAAATCGAAAATCCAACCTCTAATCTCTAATCTCAAATCTCGAATAAGGAGAACCTTTTATGAATAATACCATGAATTATAAGGGCTATATCGGCAGTGTTGAGTTTTCCGAATCGGATAATGTATTTTTCGGAAAGGTTATGGGGATAAAAGCGTTAATTTCCTACGAGGGTGAAACCGCCAAGGAGCTTGTGAATGATTTTCACGGAGCAGTGGAGGATTATCTGGAATTGTGCCGTGAAGAGGGAAAAGAACCGGAAAAGCCTACAAAGGCTGTTTTAACGTTCGCATTTCACCGGAGCTGCACAGGGAGGCGGCGATTTTTGCCGCTGCACATGAAATGAGTTTAAACAGATTTGTGGAAAATGCCGTCAGCAACGAGCTTGCGGCACAGCGGTAGCTTTTGGAGGATGGAAGATAGAGGATCGAAAATCCAACCTCTAATCTCAAGCATCGAATAGAGCAGAAAATCGAAAATCCAACCTCTAATCTCAAATCTCGAATAGAGCAGAAAATCGAAAATCCAACCTCAAATCCCGAATCTCGAATAGAGCAGAAAATCGAATATCCAACTTCTAATCTCAAACTTCCAAAAGGGGGTGTGTTGTTGTCAAATGTATTTCCGTATTTGGCTATGGTCGGAGGCATACTCATAGGGCTTGCCTTGGGAGGTCTTATTCTATGGCTTGTAATCAGAAAAAGTATAAAAATATTAAATCAGAGGAATAAAAAATGACTTTATATGAAGAATTGGTTCGCAGAGGACTTATCGCCCAGGTAACGGACGAAAAGGAAATAAGCGAGCTTATTAACACGGGTAAGGCTACTTTCTACATCGGCTTTGACCCTACTGCGGACAGCCTGCACGTTGGCCACTTTATGGCTCTTTGCCTTATGAAAAGGCTGCAAATGGGCGGAAATCGTCCTATTGCGCTGCTGGGCGGCGGTACGGGTATGATTGGCGACCCCTCGGGAAAAACCGATATGCGTAAAATGCTTACCCCTGAAACCATTCAGCACAACTGCGACTGCTTTAAAACCCAGATGAGCCGCTTTATCGACTTTTCCGAGGGAAAGGCTATGATGGTAAATAATGCGGAATGGCTGCTGAATCTCAATTACATTGAGCTTCTCCGTGAGGTGGGTGCCTACTTTAGCGTAAACAGAATGCTTACCGCGGAATGTTACAAGCAGAGAATGGAAAGAGGACTCAGCTTCCTTGAATTTAACTATATGATAATGCAAAGCTACGATTTCTATATGCTTTACCAAAGATATGGCTGCAATATGCAGTTCGGCGGCGACGACCAGTGGAGCAATATGCTTGGTGGAACCGAGCTTATCCGCAGAAAGCTTGGCAAGGACGCCCACGCAATGACTATTACCCTGCTTCTCAATTCCGAGGGCAAAAAGATGGGTAAAACCGAAAAGGGCGCTGTATGGCTTGATCCGGAAAAGACATCACCCTATGACTTCTTCCAGTATTGGAGAAATGTGGCTGATGCTGATGTTATTAAGTGCATGAAGCTGCTTACCTTTATTCCTATCGAGGAAATCGAGGAAATGGAGCGCACACTCAGCGGTGCGGAGCTTAACAAGGCAAAGGAGCAGCTTGCTTATGAGCTTACAAAGATGGTTCACGGTCAGGAAAATGCGGATAAGTGCCTTGAATCCGCAAGGGCTATATTCGGCGCAGGCAGCACACAGGCGGATATGCCCTGCACGGAAATTCCCGCCGCAGAGCTTGACGGCGGAATGGGTATATTGGATCTGCTTGTAAAGACCTCTCTTGCACCCTCAAGAAGCGAGGCAAGACGGCTTGTACAGCAGGGCGGAATATCCGTTGACGATGCAAAGATAACCGATCCGTCAGCGGTTATTACCGTGAAAGACAGCGTTGTTATCAAAAAAGGAAAGAAGATTTTCCACAAGGTAGTAGCTAAGGCGTAGGGAGAACAGAAAATGGAGGATAGAGGATAGATTTTGAACGGTTTATTGTATTGAAAGCAATTCATAGATAAAGTAATGTATTTTAGTTCTTCTATCCTCTTGCTTCTAATCTCTGCTTTCTAAATGCTAAAGCCGCTTAAATTCAGCATTTAAGCGGCTTTAATATGGTCTGCCCGACGGGAATTGAACCCACAGCCTTCAGAGTCGGAGTCTGACGCTCTATCCGATTGAGCTACGGACAGTTTTTTACTGACATTACTTAGTATAGCACAAAAATGCAAATAAGTCAAGCCTGTGAAGAGGATATTTTTTGTCAGTATTACACAATATGCCCCGAATGACAAAAAACGTCTGATTTTTTGTGAAAGGCAACCAATTTTATTCGCTTTTAACTAAATTTTAATGTGACTATTGACTTTTAGTGACGCTTATGATATAATAAGCGTGATAAGTAGGCAAGGCGGGGAGCTTGTTTTTATTTACGAAAACGTTTACACCCCTTGCTGCGGCTTGGAAACCTAAAGGAGGAGTTTAAAGCATGAACTATAAGAAGTTTTTGGCAGGTACATTGGCTGTCTGCATGACCGCATCTTTGGTTGCCTGCGGTGATAGCACATCGGACACTACCACAGCTTCCACTGACAGCGGAAATGATTCCGCCGAAACCACTGCCGAGGGCGTTGTTACCACAGAGGCTACAGAGTGGACGGGTGATGCCGTTGAGGTTGAAACCGAGGGATATCAGAAGCTTGATGTGGATATCGATGGTCAGACAATGAAATGGTTGGGTATTTATGACCTTAACCCTACTAACGATTCTCCCGAAAGAAGTGTAGAGCTTGCACTTTTTGAGGATACATACGGTGCATCTATCGAGTATATTCCCACAACCAGCTCGGAAATGTTCAACTCTCTTGCAACAAATATTTTGGGCGGAACATCTCCCGACATTTTCATCTACCAGTGGAGATCTTTCCCCTATGATATTTCCAAAAATCAGTATCAGTCTATCGATGAGCTTGTAGACTGGGACGATCTTAAGTGGGCTGATGTCAAGGATATTGCCGATAAGTTTATTTGGCAGGGCGAGCATTATATCGCTCCTCTTACCTATTCATTCAGCGATATTCAGGTTCTTATGTACAACAAGACCACAATAGAGGAAGAGGGCTTTGACGATCCTTATGAGCTTTATCTTGCTAATGAGTGGGATTGGGACGCATTCGTTGAAATGATGAAGACCTTCGTTGAAAACGGCGATGGCAGTACCGAGCGTTACGGTATCGGCGGCTGGTGGGCAAATGCCTTTGTTTACACCTCCGGCGAAACTATGGTAACATATGACGGCGAGAAGTTCACCAATAACCTGCGTTCCACCGCTATTGAGAATGCGATGTCCGTTCTTGAAGATCTTTCCAAAAATCAGCTTATCAAGAGAGGCTGGATAAGCGGCGAGAGCGCATTCCCCGAGAATGATATTCTCTTCTACTCCATGGGTACATGGGCATATGATGCGGCACAGGGCGCAATGCCGGACGATATAATTCAGATCGTTCCTTTCCCTAGAAACCCCGACAGCGATCAGTACTATGTTTCCAACACAGTAACCGCTTATATGTGGGTTAAGGGCAGCGAAAATTCCGATTTGGTAAAGGCATGGTTCGATGTAAACAGATTCGTAAACTACGATGACAGCTACACCGAGGCTACCAAGGAGAAGTATCTCACCAACAATACCAACTGGACAAGCGAAATGTATGATATTGTTATGGATTTCTACGATTCCGACAAGTTTGTTCAGGCATATGACTATGGCTACGGCTTGAGCACACTTATGTCCGATGAGCTTATGTCACTCCTCTACGAGGGCTTGGCAAACGAGCAGTACGAGAGCTGGGTACAGGCACGTGAGGAATACTACACCATAGTTGACGAGGAAATTGCGGCATATCAGTAAGAGCTTGCCTTGAAAGCGATTTATAACTCTCGACTGATGCTCCCCCGCCTCTTCAGGCGGGGGAGCATACGGTCTTTCAGTGAGGGGGGGATACAATCCCCCCACTGAAACCCCTAAGGGGCTAACGCCCCCCAGTCGTTCGTTGAATGACGGGGCGATGCCCCTTATTGAATTACAGACGGCGTGCCGAAAATTCATACGGCACACCGTTTTTTATATTAAAATTATACATGGTTAGCGATAGGGTGATTGCCATAAACGATACCGGAGAAGATTTCTATGCAGTCCTGCTTGTCATTCGTACCGACAACGAATACTACACGGACTGATTTTCTTCATTGAATATTGCAATCGTGCATTTATATAAAAACAGAAAAATCGTACCGACTTGCCTTTATGCCAATCGGTACGAAATTTTTATTTATTCATCATTTCAAACAGCTCATTGTAATAATCACTGTTGTCGTAGCTTGTGGATGATGTGGTTTGCGGAGTTGACGGAGAGCCTGCCGAGTGAGCGCCTATAGCCTCAACCTTTTGTACATCCGCTTCTCCTGAGCTAAGTGCAAGATCCACATCGGAGGTAAATGCACTGGCGATAACGGTAATATTGATCTGATCGTCCAAAGTATCGTCCGCTGACGAGCCCCATATTACCTCAACCTGCTTGTCCGCCGCTTCGGAAATCATCTGTGTAGCGGTATCAATCTCGGAAATACGGACATCGGGAGAGTGTATGATATTTACAAGAAGCCTTGTAGCACCGGAAATGCTTGTTTCAAGCAGCGGACTGGTGATAACCTGCTTTGCGGCTTCCTCTGCTCTGTTCTTGCCCTTTCCCGTACCTGTAGCCATGTGGGCGTAGCCTGCGTCCTTCATGATGGTGTTTACATCAGCAAAGTCGAGATTTACATCACCTATAACCGTGATAAGTTCGGCAATGGACTTAACGCCTGTAACAAGAACCGTATCCGCAAGAGCGAATGCTTCCGGCATAGTAAGGTCACTGCTGTTATTCTGAATAAGACGCTGGTTGGGAATAACGATAAGAGAATCAACGTGCTTTTTCAGCTCTGCAATGCCCTGTTCAGCCTGCTTCATCTTGGTTTGACGTTCAAAATCAAAGGGCTTGGTAACAATAGCAATGGTAAGTATGCCCATTTCCTTTGCAATCTGTGCAACCACAGGCGCAGCGCCCGTGCCTGTACCGCCGCCCATACCTGCGGCAATGAATACCATGTTGGCATCCTTGATAGCGTTCACTATTTCATCGTGGTTCTCATCAGCGGAGCGCGCGCCTATTTCGGGTCTTGCGCCTGCGCCTCTGCCGCCTGTGAGCTTAACGCCAATCTGGATTTTGGAAACAGAAACTGTTCTGTCCGGACGGTTTGAGGCAGCAGCTTTAAGAGCCTTTGCATCAGTGTTTATGAAAATATAGCTTACGTCCTGGATACCGGTTTCAATCATACGGTTGACAGCGTTTCCTCCGCCGCCTCCAACACCGATAACCTTGATAACCTCAGATGGGGTGTAGACGAATTCGTCCTCATCCGCAAAATTATCAACAGCAGCGTCATAAATTGCCATATCGTTTCCTCCCGTGTTTTACTATATAAAAAGTTTTATATTGATTGTATAACAGACTTGTACATAATAATTATTATAACACAATGTTCGGACTATTGCAAGGGTTTATTTTGAAAAAATAAAAAATGTTCACATATCCCAATACTGCAAGGGGATTTTTTGTGGTTTTATTACAAAACAGCTAAATATCCTCATTAAAAAGCTATTCCATAATGGGATCGGCGGAGGAATTATCGCTGTCATCATCGGAGCCGTCGTCCGTTATGACATTTCCGTCCTCATCAGTGACGGCGGTTTCCTCCTGACTGCGCTGCTCCATATTCGCACTGTAAACCAAATCATTATTCTCCAGTGTGGACTTGTCCATAAAGGAAGCCTGATTGCTTTCCGAAAGTATGGTAAGAACTCCCTCGGTGCTGTCGTTGATTTTCTCGGAGAGTATCTCCATTGAAAAGCTGTATTTATAGTCGATGTCATTGATATTTCCCAATTCAACGGTAATTCGGTTATCGTACAGAAAGGTTATATTTGCATTATCGGTGACATCGATAGAGGTGATTTTTTCGTTATCGGCATCAAGAAACAATTCCATCAGCTTATATATGATAGTGGTTTTCGTATCGTCCTGTGAGGCGAAATGCTGTCCGACAGCTGTGCCCTCGGCAGGGTCGGTGCCGGTAAAGTTAAGCAAATCAGCCTTTTGCTCGGTAATATAGTCAAGGATTTTCCCGTCCTTGCTGATAAGGTAAATGCCGTCGTCACAAATGAAGTTGGCGGCAGCCTCGCTGGCAGTCACGGATATTTCAACGGTTGAAGGGAATTTCCGTGATATTTCGGCATTTTCTATGTAAATCAGCTCATTGAGGATTTGATTTGAACACCTATCTATACTTAGCTTAACCAAATTATCTCCTCCCTTGATACCACTGGCGGAGATTATCTCATCGGAGCTGTATATGGAGGATCCGCTGATAACTACATTTTTTATATTAAAAAAGACGGTAGTGGAAAGTATTGCAAGTATGGCGCAGGATAGTATAAATACGATAAAGCCTGCGCCGGAGCGCTTTTTCGGGGGCTGCTTTCGCCGAGGGGGAGAGCCGTTATATCCGCTGCGGTAAGCAGTATCGGTATTTTGCATAAAAAATCACCACCAAATCAGTAAAAGGGAGTATAGAAGTATAAAAGGAAACATTAGGGGGAATATCCTTAGGATACGAGAACAGCTTAGCTGCAGTTATTTCCCACATTCACCTTATTTTCCGATAACGCATATTATGGTATATAATTTACCATGGTAAGGAGCGTTGGTTATGCAAAAGCTGGTGATAGAGGGTGGGAAAATGCTGTGCGGTGAGCTGAAAACACAGGGCGCTAAAAATGCCGTTCTTCCTGTAATGGCTGCCGCTGTGCTGTGTAAGGGCGTATCGGTTTTAGATAACTGCCCGTCCATAACCGACAGCTATTGCGCCGTCAGGATTATCAATTGTCTGGGTATGAAGGCTATACAAAGCGGCGGTAATTGCACCATTGATGCGGCCGTTTTAGACGATAATCCCACTATACCCGACAGGCTGATGCGTGAAATGCGTTCATCGATTATTTTCATGGGCACGCTTTTGGGGAGAATCGGTCGGTGTAACCTATATTATCCCGGGGGCTGCGACTTAGGTCCCCGTCCCATAGATATGCATATATCATCCCTAAAGCGTATGGGTGCGCAAATTGAAGATGAGGGTGAGAAAATAACCTGCTGCGCTCCGAACGGACTGCATGGCTGCAGCATAGCCCTTTCCTTTCCCTCGGTGGGCGCAACCGAAAATATCATACTTGCCGCTGTCTGCGCCGAGGGAGAAACGGTTATATCCAATGCCGCGCGGGAGCCTGAAATATGCTGTATGGCAGATTTTCTGCGGCAGTACGGCGCTGTGATTAAGGGGGACGGTTCGGGGAGAATTGTCATTGAGGGAGTTGAGGAGCTTAAGCAGCCCGAGGGTGAAGTGTTCGGAATATATCCCGACAGGATAGCCGCCGCCACATACATAGCCTGCGTTGCAAGCGCAGGGGGAGAAATGCTGCTCACAGACTGCACCCCTTGTCATTTAGAGGGAGTAATTCCGATATTTGAACAGATGGGGTGCTGCATAAAAGCTTTCGGGAGCAATATATATATCCACAAGAGGGACACATTGACCGCCGTCGACACCATAAGGACAATGGTTTATCCCGGCTTTCCCACGGATGTTCAGGCTATCGTAATGGCACCCCTTTGCACTGCGAGATGAACAACGGTTTTTGTGGAGAATATCTTTGAAAACCGTTACCGACACACCTTAGGTCTGTGCCGTATGGGTGCGGATATAAAAGCGGAGGGAAAGGTTGCCGTGGTCAGCGGGGTAAAGAAGCTGCACGGTGCGAAAACGGATGCGCCCGATTTAAGGGGAGGTGCGGGACTTGTTACCGCCGCACTTGGCGCAGAGGGCACATCGGAAATAGCGTCAACCGAATATATAGACCGCGGGTATGAAAATATCGAGGGAAACCTTACGGCGCTCGGAGCGAAAATCAGGAGGATATCGTCAGGCTGAATTTGCGTCCGATGTTCTTCTCCGACTTAAAGTGCTTCCCTGCATATTTCATCTTTATCTTCAATCGGCGGGACACCCGGCCTCCAACAGCGTATTCCATATGCGGTCGGGGGTGTCCTTGATGCTAAGCTCGGCGGCCTTTTGCGCAAGCTCGTTGAGCTTTTCGGGATTGTCGTAAAGGCGCTTAACTTCGGTTATCAGCCGCTCTGCGGTAAGATCCTTCTGCTCGATTACTATAGCCGCACCCGCGCGGCCCAGTACCATTGCATTGTGATATTGGTGATTGCCCGCAACAACGGGGGACGGGATCAGTATAGATGCGCGCCCCATTGCTTCAAGCTCCGATATGGTTGCCGCACCGCAGCGGCATATTATCAAGTCAGCCGCCGCCATGCATATATCCATGTCATATATGTATTCCTTTACTATCAGACGTTCGTCCTTTTTCGGATCTATTCCCTTTTCCGCAAGGGTTTTAAGGAAAGTGTCATGACCCATTCTGCCATAGCTGTGGATTTGGTTTATTTTGAGGTTTTCAGACTTTCGCCATGCAATAAGATCCGTTACGGAATCGTTTATCGCATCTGCGCCCAAGCTGCCCCCAAAGGTGAATATTGTCATGGAATCGTCAAGACCTAAGCGCTTTTTTGCCTCCTGCCTTGATATGGGATTGGCGGAAAAGCCCTTTCGGACAGGAAGCCCCGTCAGGGTATACTTTACTCCCTTGTCAAAATACTTTGCCGCTTCCTCCATTGTCAGCATAACCGCATTAACCCTTTTGGTCAGCAGCCTTGTGGTGACACCCGGGTAAGCGTTCTGCTCATGTATAGCTGTGGGAATACCCATTTTTGCGGCTGTAAGGACAATAGGACCGCTTACATAGCCGCCCGTGCCTATTACCAGGTCGGGGGAAAATTCCTTTATTATCTGTTTTGCACGGCTCTCCGCGGTAACAAGATATGCCGCAGCGCGAATATTCCGTCCCACATTCTTCACGGAAAGGCGGCGCTGAAAGCCGCTTATCTTTATGGGCGCAAAGCTGTAGCCCTCTCTCGGTATAAGGTTGGATTCCATTCCGTTGGGAGTTCCCGCAAAGAGAAACTCCGCATCTGGAACATGATCCTTTATTATGGAGGCTATCGCCAAAGCAGGGTTAATATGTCCTGCCGTGCCGCCTCCCGCAAGCAATACCTTCAGCATTATCAACGTCTCCTTGGTTTGACAGTTTTAGGGGTGGGTTTTGGCGCAGGGG
>Ga0192270_1077_pt1 | contig 14810 bp, 15 predicted proteins | sample Koala_Koa24_C3_FD_131269 | JGI IMG/M metagenome (GOLD analysis project Ga0192270, IMG submission 131269) | Enriched cells from koala feces incubated with labeled cellulose particles, San Francisco Zoo, California, United States - Koala_Koa2-4_C3 ...
GACGACGAGAGGGAATATATGATGTCCTTTTATATAGATGGTCTTATAGGGATAATTAAACAGTGGATTAAATTGGACTGCACCGAGTCCGTGGAGAGAATAGCGGAAATTATGATAAAGATTATCAGGCGGTGATTTTATCAAGAGATCAGATGTACAGCATATCCGTGATTTAATTACAAACAGTCGAATAAAAGCCGTGATTTCATTGTATGGATTGCCGGCTTTTAATTTGCTGTACGCATTTTGGGAGATAATATGCGGACTGTACTATCATTCCTTTTGGTTTGTGACTGTCGGCGTATACAATATATTTCTCATGCTTATGCGGCTGATATTGCTGTTTGATGTACACGGACGAAAGGGAAAGGGATGGACAACACGGGAAAAATACCGTATCTGCGGCATTTCCCTGCTGCTGATGAATTTAATATTGACCGGAATGGTGGTTACAGCGGTTAAGGAGAGCGGCGGCGCACATTATGCGGGATATCTGGTGTACGCCGTGGCGGCATATACATTCTATCGGGTTGCGGTCGCAGTAAAAAATGTTATTGCCTTTCACCGCACGGTATTATCCGTTTCCAATGTCATAGGCTTTGTTTCGGCAATGATTTCCCTGCTTTCGCTGGAAATAGCTATGATCCTGCAATTTGGAAGCGACGGTGATTTTTTCAGGACAATGACCATATTTACGGGGACGGGAGTTTGCCTGGTAATTTCCGCTGTGGCTGTATATATGATAATTGCTTCCCCTAAGAAAGCAGGAGGGGAAAAATAAAATAATTATACCTGTCGTATATAAAAGCATATTTTGCTTATCGGGATCGGATTCTGTGTCCGATCCTTTTACTTTTCACGATTATCGTTGACATACCGAGTAAATTGTGGTATAATAAAGCAAAACAATACTCCGTTTAATTGTTCGGGAAAGGAACTGATTATATGAAGAAATTAAAACGCTTTTCATCCGTATTTCTTGCGGCGGCTATGCTTGCGGCGGCGTTCACGGGCTGCTCCGATACCGCTTCATCTACCGAAAGCGATGAAGCTGCGGCTATTGAAGCCACTTCTTTGGAGGAAACGGAAGCAACAACGGCAGAACCCCAAACAGATGAGGAATTTTATGCTGCTATGGTGGCAAGATCACTTAATAGGATTGGCAATACCCACAGACTTAAGGAAAAGCTCGAACAGGCACGTTCAGGCGAGGAAACAACTATTGCCTATATAGGCGGCTCTATTACCGAGGGCGTGGGCGCAACGGCGGAAACCTGCTATGCGTACCTTTCCTATGCGGATTTTGCGGAAACATACGGGACAGGGGATAATGTGCAATATGTCAATGCGGGTCTAAGCGGAACACCCTCTATCCTTGGCAATCTGCGTCTTGACAGAGATGTGCTTTCCTATGAGCCTGATGTGGTATTTATTGAGTTTGCCGTAAACGACGGTCAGGACACTATCACACAGCAGTCCTACGAATCTATGGTAAAAACCATACTGGAGCAGGACAATGAACCAGCCATTGTGATTATCTGCAACAGACTTAAAAACGGCTATACCGCGCAGGAATATATGATTAACATAGCGGAATTTTACGATCTCCCAGTTGTAAGTATGGCTGATGCCCTTACGCCGGAGCTTGACGAGGGTCGTCTTACGTGGGAGGAATATTCCGATGATGAATCCCATCCCAACACATACGGTCATCAGGTTGTGGCGGAGTGCATAGCGTATATGTGGGCGCAGGAGGATGCGGCAGAGGACAGCGGCAGCTTTACCGTTCGTCAAGGCGGCATTTACGGAATACCCTATGAAAACGCGGAAATGATTACCCCCGAAATCCTTGAAAACGGTTCTGTAGACGGAATAGAGATTATCAGTACGGGTTCGTTCAATGCTGTTTCATCGGGAACATCGGGATTTCCTACAAGCTGGAAATACAGCGGCGAGGGACAGGAGCCTTAAAGGCGGTTTTATTAGTCTTTATGTAGGAAAGATAAGGAATAAGATATTTTGGGGTAATAAGAAAAAGCTGCTCTAAGGGCGCTGTCTTTATCACTCTGATAAAATTCGTTGCGCTTTCATCGTAGGAATTTAAGAACTGCTCCCGCATACTTATACATTCAAGCAGCAAATCGCCTATCGTTTCATAATGCAGATAGAAGGTGGAGCGATTGACACCCGCCCTTTTGCAAATCTCCTTTACCGTGATATACTCAAAATTCTTTTCCTCAAGCAGTGCAAGAAACGCCTCGTCCATTCTTGCGGCAGTATTAAAGTATTTGCTCTCGGCTTTAGTCATCCGCCCACCTCATTTGTAAGTATCGGGAAATCTGTGATTATGGGTTACTCGCCGCTGATTTGCCTTGCAAGCTCCATAATCTCATATGCATACTTTTTCTTGCCGTTTTCACGAATCTTTTTGTACAAAGGATAATTAACCGATACAAGAATAAGTCCCAAAATACCGATAATTATCCCCATCACCATGCTTGCCCTTGTGGACGGACCTATTATCTGCATGGAAAGGCACATTCCCACGCCCACAATAAGCGCGCCGATTATTCCGAAGGTATAGCCGAAAATATTGGCAGGCATCTTTGCCTTTCTGTTAAGCTTTTGCAGTGCCACTACCTTTGAGGTATCCTTTGGGGCATATTCGTTGGCAAGAGATTGTGCATAAATCTTATCTGTGTTCATTCCAATGAACCTCCTTTGTTTGTTATGCTTTTATTATATAGAATTTTCATTGGAAAAGGAACAACACAAATTCAAAAAAATGTCGTTTTTAAGGAATATGTATATGCTCTGCCCTTTTTTCCCGTTCGCTCCAGTATTCCTCCCCGATACAACAGACCCACCGCCGCGGATGCGTACTCGCTGCTCATGTATTTTGCCGCATCAACTGCTGTAAAATCGGTTTCATATATACACGGCAGCAGCTTCGCCCAATCGCGGGGAGATGCTATTTCCGTTATCCCCATGAGCCTTGTAGGCACTCTGTCGTAAACCGACAGTCTTCCCCCTCGGCGGGGCTTTTTACCCAGTGCGGCTGCGGAAATGCGAATTTCATCGACCTCAAGACTGACTATGTCTATGGACAGCCTTTCCGACAAAAGAAACTCGCTTATGGGAAAAAGCTCCCGAAAAATTTTCTCGGGAGCATCGTGTATCGGTGATTTGCGCCGACGGAGAACTTCGCCTGTTTCTCCGTCAACGTTTACCATGATTTTCGTGGTATATATAGGGTAAACAATCGTCACATGGGCAGCATTCAGAAAAGCACTTAGCTTTTGGGAAAGGTTTCCGAACCTTCCCGTCTGTATCTCCACAATGCCCTTTTCTCCGACAATATCGGCAATATAGCCGCCTATACTCTGTTCCTGACTGTCCGTATACGGCTCATAGTAGTTTTTCAGCACCGCTTGAACCGTTCCCTCGCTGACCGTGCCTATGCCGGATATAAGCCGCTGTCCCGTCTTTACCCTTTCGCACGCCTCAGCAAATCGCATTTCATCAACGAACATCAGTCACCGACAGCCTCCATCATAGCGGATATAATTTCGGGATAGCGCCACTCAAAGGTCTTTCTCTCGAAAAGTCCGAAATTCTCGCCATTTCCCACAAATGCGTTATTATCCCACCAAATGCAGGAAACGCCTATTTCCGTTGCCTTAGTTACATAATAGGACGCACAAGCCGCTCTTTCCTCGGTATTAAAGCGGTTTCTCGTACCGAACTCGCCAATAATAACAGCCGTTCCGTTATCGATAAAGCGCTCCTTAAGCTTGAGCATAAGCTCGTCAATATCCTGTGTATCGGACGTATTATCCACACTCCATGTATCAACGCCATCGTCCGCAAGGGCAAAGCTGTAGGGAAGGTATGCGTGTACCGATACTATCACCTTGTCGTCATCGGGAAGAACGAAATCATCAAGCACCGTGTCAAGGGTAGATGCAGCATATGTGGGTACCATAAGGTGACGGAGGGTATTATTTCCGCCGGTTGCCCTTACCGCCGCCACGAAAGCCGCATTAAGGTTATTGATAACCTCTCTTGCCTCTGCATCGCCGCCGTTCCACTCTGCGGGGTGACCCTTAAGGCGTGGCTCGTTCATGCCCTCAAAAAGAAGATGCTCGTCATAGCCGCTGAAATACTCGGCAATCTGTGTCCACAGTGCCGTAATCATCTCCGTAGCCTGAGCCTCGTTGTCCTTTGTGGGAGAATGCCATTCCTCGTGGTGCATATTGAGGATAACGAACATATCGTTCTCAATGCCGTAATTCACTACCTCCTTAACCCTTGCAAGCCAATCCTCACGAATGGTATAATCGGGCGCTTCTCCGAATTTTCCCTCCCAGGTAACGGGTATTCTAAGCACGTTAAAGCCTTGGCTCTTGACCTGATCTATCATAGCCTTTGTGGTAACGGGATTACCCCATGCGGTTTCCCATGTTTCTACAGACTCGTCACCGCTTGGGTCGGTAATGGTTGAATCCAGTGTATTTCCCAAATTCCAACCGATTTTCATTTCACTGATAAGCTCCATTGAGGTTATATCCCTGATTTCCGAAACTGTCTGAACCTCCGTTTCGGTTTCGGAAGCGGCTGTTTCATCGGCTTCGGTTGCCGTATCCGTACTTCCGCAGGCGGTAAGGCAGCTGAGCATCACAGCCGATGCGGAAATGGCAGCTAAAATTTTCTTTAGTTTCAACATAACAAACTCCTTTTTTCAAATTTCGCCGCAGCGGGTAATCGGTATTTTCTTAAACCGAGCGGCAGTTAATTACCCCTTTAACTGTCAAAATAATTATACCCCATATTTTTTTTCTTCGTCAATAACGCCTGCATTTTTAACTCAATCGATTAATACCGTAAAAGGGCCGTCATTAAGCAGGCTTACCTTCATATCCGCGCCAAAAATCCCCTTTTCCACAACAAGTCCGTGACCTTTTAGGCACTCGCAAAAGTAATCGTACATCTCGCAAGCCATATCAGGCGGCGCTGCGCCCAAAAAATTCGGTCTGTTGCCATGGGAACAATCGGCGTACAGCGTAAATTGGGAAACAGCCAGTATGCTGCCCCCAACATCCTTCACAGATAAATTGATTTTGTCGTTTTCATCGGAAAAGATACGCAAAGCGGATATTTTTTTCGCAATCCGCTCCGCTTCCGCTCTTGTATCTGTAGGCGCTATTCCCACAAGCAGAAGATAGCCCTTTCCTATGCTGCCCACAGCAGCTCCGTCAACACCTACCTGTGCGTTTAAAACCCTTTGTATAACAACTCTCATCATTATCCTCCGCTTTTTTCCAAAACAAAGATAATCACCCTGTGCGCCTTATAATAATCTATATAGCTTATCTGTCCCACAAAATTTATATCCGCGGCAATTCGGTCAATATCGGAGATACCGTTTTCATCGGCTTTTTTCAGCCACTCTGTGGTCTGTAGGTAAAGATTTGAGGAGTCGAGCTTGAGCATAAAATATTTTTCACCCGCATCCATACATTCGCGGCAGCTCTCCTCGATTATTTCAAGCGCTTCATCATAGGTGGATGCATATCTGTTTTCTGCAACGAAATAGCTGTAATTATTACTGTCGGCAGTCGGCGGCTCACAGAACCTCGTGCTTATGGTTCGGTTATTCTTAATAACATCGTCATCGACCAAAAAATATTGATACAGCACAATATCGGGATATAACTCCGCCAGCGTGTCATCGGGCTTATCCCAGCTTACATCAACATGATACCAGCAGCCGTCGTCAAGCTTTACCATATTCCACATATGGTCAACGTCCGTATAGCCCGTAACTATCATATTTTCAATTCCCGCACGATTGCACAGATAGGAAAATGCTTTTGCATAGCCCTCGCAAAGAGCCTCGCCTGCCACCATTGCGCCGTATATGGTGTCGGCATAAGGCGCAACGGTAGAGGTTTCACAGTTAAGCACAAGCCAGTCGTGAAATATTTTCAGCTTCTCATAATCGGTCATATTTTCATCTATGCTCTCAAATATTTCATCGCCCACCTTTTCAACCTCACTCAGCATAATATTTGTATCCCGTATGGAATACTTATATGTGAAATCCATTTCAAAGGTCTGTTCCTCGGAACTAAATTCGCCAATCTGCCTGTCGCTTATGGAGATAAGCCAAAGCTGTTCACAGCGTACTGTTTCAAGCACATCCACAAACTCGGTGGCGCTTATTGTGAGAGGCATATACATTGAATCCTCAAAGCCGCTCATTGCGGTTACCACATCGTTGTAAACATCCGTATGCCTTGTATCATACTCGAGGGATGCATATTTCGTTTCCATGTAATCGGGAATAACCAGCCTGTCGGAGGGAATTTCATCATCAATCGAGGAAGTGGTTTCCTCTCCGACAGTCATATCCGCCGTGACGGAGGTACCGTTGGAAATAACCGTAAGCTGCGCTTCATCGGGATCGGAGCTGTCGCTGCAGCCCGAAAGCATCATTACCGCAAATGATAAAATGCAAGCTGAAAGCACTCTTATTTTATTTAACACGCCCTCGGAATCCAACGATATTCCCTCCTTTGAAAACGCATTTGCCATTTACCGTTTATACCTGATAATCCAGATAAATTCTTATCACATACGTATCGCTGTTATTGTTGTGTACCACTGTATCGGTAACAAAACTGTTTTCGGCATAAAGCAAAACCGCGCGGAGCAATGCAACGATATTTTCGGAAGAATCGGAAAAAAGCCTTTGTGTGATATCATTAAAAGAATCCAAATCCGTACATTGGAACTGAACTGTAGAGCCATTGACCGCCGCCGCTTTCAATACTTCATCGGTGATAACGGCAACAGCGCTGTCGTAGCTGTCGGCAATAAGTCCATTGTAGCTGTAATATTGATATTTGGTGCCATTGGCAGTCGGAACGCTGTAGTCGTAATCCTCAACGGTACGCAGCTGTCTTATTCTTTCATCGGTCAGACCGAAATAATCATATCTCACCGAATCGGGATTGGCAACGCGATCGGGATCATCCCATGTAAGATCTATATGGTACCATTCCCCGTCCATTTCTACCATATTCCACATATGTGACTCATTGGCATATCCGAGAACCACCAGGGAATTTATACCTGCCTCACTGCAAAGGTAGGTAAAGCTTCTTGCATATCCCTGACAAAGCGCTTTTTCGTCTACAAGACATCCGTAGACCGTGTTCATACGCTCGTTATCGCTGCTGTAGGTACAGCTTTGTATAACGGTATCATGAATAAACTTCACAATTTCATAATCGCTCATAGAGGAATTAAGCTGTGACAGAATATCGTTCATTCTTTCCTCAAGCTCCATATTCATAGTTTGAACCGTAAAGAAAGAAAAATCATAATCAAACTTCATTACAAATATATTCCCCGATGCATACTGTGAATACTGTATTGTGGGAGAAATATAATATAATCTGTACTCATCGTTGTAAATTGTCTGATACACGCTGTGTATATCATCAAATGTAACCCCATCGCTGTCGTCAAAGGTCACGGATTCCTCATAGTCCAGCATAGCTGCCGCAAGGCGATCATAAAGCTGCTGCTGCTCGATTGTCAGCTGATAATAGCTGTATGGGTGTGAAATAACCGTTTTACCTGTATAAGCCGATACTCTGCCGTCCTCAAGAAGGTCGCTCGTGCCCACATGAAAATTCTCATCGCGCACTGCCGCGGTTTCTGCTGCCGACAATGCCGTTGTTTCCTCATCGGCGGATATATCCGTTTCAACCATAGCCTGCATAGCCGTTGACACGGATACTTCAGCCTCTGTTAGCGCTTCTGTCGGGATATCCTGCACCTCTGACACTATCTCTTGAAATTGCTCCGATTCGGAGGCTTCCGTAAATGTTTCCGTAGACTCGGCGGAAACAACACTTTCGGTATACTGCGTTTGGTAAGTGTCATGCACCGATTCGGTTAAGTCGGCGGAGGTGACAGTGGTTTGTTCCTCAACCTCCGAAACAGCGGCAACGGTCTGTGACGCAGAAGCTTCGGAAAATTCCGAAGCGGTGGTGACTGCTGCCGTTTCTGTTGACAAAGCATCGGTTTCAATCGGCTCATTAACATTATTATCACAGGCGGAAAGAAAAATCAATGCAGCAGCCGCAAGTAATCTTCCGATATTCTTTCGCATATATCCTCCGCTTGAAAAATTACTCTTCATAAACCATAGAAACATGGATTATAAGCAGGTCGTCATCAAGACGCCATACATATTTTCCTGTCTGAACCTTTTTATCGCTGTAGTCATTTGCAGCAGCAAGAACGGTTTTTATACCGCCGCCGTCAAAAAGCTTATACACAGCATTTTCATATGCCTTTTGATCGGTGAAACGCACCGCAGCTTCCTTTTTTCCCTCCGAAACCGCCCGAATGGCGGCTAACAGCAGCATACCTACTCCCTCGTCGGCATCGGATGTGCTTAATCCCTCACGTTCGTAATAATTCTCGGCAGAGCTGCACTCAGGGCAAGAAAAATAGGTGCTGTCTATAATATGTGTACGTCCGATAATATCCGAATCGCACACAAGAAAGTAAAAATGCCTTAGGAAATCGGGATCCGCCGTTGACAGGATAGGATCGTCCCATGTACAGTCCACATGATACCACTCTCCGTCAAGCAGAACCACGTTCCATGCATGGAGATCTCCCTCAGAATTGGTTCCTGTCGCAACAAAGCAATCAATCCCCGCAAGCATACAAAGATAGTCATAGGAAAAAGCATACCCCTCACACTGGGCATATCCGTCCACAAGGGCACCGTATATAGTGTTGCCGTAATCCGTTTCCTTGCTGAATGTACAATTGGTCACTAAATAATCGTGAAAGGTCTTTAGCTTTTCGTAATCGTCGGTATTTTCGTCAAAAGAGGAAAAAATACTGTCGATAACCCTGTCGATTTCCTGCTGCATCCGCTCCGCTTCATCAGCCGTAAAACGATAGTCAAGGTAAAGGACGTCGCTTTCCTCGCCTGCACGATAAAACAGGCTGTTAAGCCAGAACTGACTTTCCTCCTGCTGATACACCGCAATAAAAAGCTTCCGCATTACCTCGGAATCAATTTTCTGCGGAAATACCGCTGTTGGGGAAAAGCTATCCACGGCATCCTTGATACAATCATACCACGACTTCTCCTCATCGCTGAGCTGACTGTATATGTATCTGCTGTTATCAAAATCCGTAAAGAAATGATTCTTCCGAATTTTACCGCCGCTCGCTCAAATAAACGGTTAAGGATTCCACCTGCGAAAAATGCACCGTCAAAATAAATGTGAAACCCTTTAACCGACAATTCCTTATTGATGCAATTCCTGAAAGCTGTCGTCCTTATTGGCTTATCTTCGGTTGTGACGCACCTTTCATACATCAGTCATTACCTCACGTTTAGTAAACAAGTCCGAGCTCTATTATCAGCAGGTTAGCATCACAGTTGGAGGTAACCTTTGTAACGGATGAGTTTTCAGACTTAATCCAGTTGGCATATTCGGAAAGATTTGCGGTTATTTCATCATATATTTCCTGTGATGTAACACGAATTTCCGCAACCCTTACCTTATTTTCGGCAGACTCCTTCATAGCCGCCTTGATAGCCGCATCGGCATCATCAACGTTGTCGTAGAGCTTGCCCTCAACATTAAAGTAATTATATTCCTCGGAGGTACATGTGGGCGGTGTGAAATAGGTAAGCTCCGTGCCGCCGATCTTTTGGTTCACATTAAAATGAGAAATACTGTGAATCCATGAATCGGGTACAAGGAAATAATTGTATCGCAGGTTGGTCTTATCCTCAACAGAGAGTATGGGGTCGTCCCATGTGGTATCTACGTTATACCAATTGCCGTCAAGCTTGACGCAGTTCCATGCATGGGTTTCATTGGATTCATTGGTTCCTGTGACAACTACGCACTCTATTCCCGCCATGTCGCAAAGATACATCATAGCCTTTGCATATCCCTCACACTGAATAGAGCCTGTTACAAGCGCGCCGTAAATTGTCTGCTTCTCTGCGCCCTCGTCTATAACATCAACGAGTGAAAAGGTATTATTAAGTACTATATAATCATGGAAGTATTTGAGCGTTTCGTACTCTGTCATACCGTTAACCGCAGAAAGTATACTGCTGACAGTTTCATCTATCTGAGCCTGTCTTTCCGCAATAATGCTCTCATCGGTTTCCCAATAATACACATGTCCGACCTTTACCCTTGCGGAGGAAATCCAGAAAAGCTCCGGCTCCTGCATACAAACGCAGCCGTATGCTCTTGTCCACATTTCCGTTGTAACGGTATCGTCAACCTCAACCTTAAGCTTCAAGCTGTTTGCAGCATTGAGAATTTTAACATATAGCTCCTTTTCCGCATCGGAAAGCTGATTGTAGGCATATCTGTCTGTGTAGTCAATGTTATATTCGGTCATAATCTGAACGGTACTTGTAGTGTCAGCGCCGTTCTGAGCATCCTGTATCATCTGTACGATTTCGTCATGATTATCGGGAAGAGTGGCCTCCGTAGCGGCCTCTGTTACAGCATTGCCCTCGGCATCGGTCACCTGCGATACGTCAATTCCAAGCTGTGCGGCAGGGTCTTCAAAGGATGTAGCGGCAGTACTGTCGCCCTCTCCCTGAGGCTCTGTTCCGTCGGTGATAACGCTGATTTCCGCATCATCCCCTGCATCGTCATCCTTACCTCCACAGGCTGTAAGGGTCATGCCAAGCATAATAACGGCAGAAAGCAGCGCTATACTTTTTTTAATATTCATTATACATTAAATTCCTTTCTTTGCAGCTTGCACGGCTGCCCACACTTGCATCCATTCGCTGAATACCGCATAAGTGGGCGCACCGCACATTAAATCTTAATTATACTTGATGTCATAGTGTACTACAAGCACACCGCTCTGATTACTGGTCTGTCTTGAAAGACCGGATACGGAATCGGACTTTGACTTGCAGTATTTCTGGAATGTAACCGCATATGTATCGCTGAGCAGCTCATCCCATATTGCGGAGGATGTTACTCTTATTTCAGCGATATTGGAACCTGACGCAATAGCAGAATCAAACTCGGCATAGAGCGCTGCGGCAGCTTCCTCGGTAGTGCTGTAGGTCTTGTTGTTGACAGTAAAGTAGTTTGCGCTTTCCTTTGTACAGCTGGGAGGATCAAAAAGCTTTACGGCTGTTCCACTGCTGCGGAAAGCGGTATTTACATTATAGTGAGTTATATTGTGAATCCATGAGTCGGGGACAAGGAAAAATTCATACTGGATATAGTTGGAATTATAGCTGTTGGAGGGATCTCCCCATGTAGCGTCCAAATTGTACCAGCCGTTCTCACAGTAAACAACGTTCCATGCATGAGAGCCGCTGCTTGAATTAGTACCGATTATAACCATACAATCTATTCCCGCAAGTCCGCAAAGGTACTCAACGGTTTTTGCATAGCCGGCACACTGAAGTCCCCCACCGCAAACGCCATTATAAATGGATGTGTTATAGCCCTGCTCGGACATATTAAATTCTGCGCCCTTTATTATGGAATCATATATAACCTTAAGCTTTGAATATGTACCGGAATATGCATTGGCTTTGGAAATAATCGCAGAAGCCGCAGTGTCTATCTCCGCCTGCATCGAAGCAATCTCATCCCTGTCCGTGGTCTTATAGCTGAGAGTAAGGAAATTACTGCTTGCGGAAACGGTTCCGCCCATCCAGAAAAGCTCCGGCTCGGCATTATACACGATGGTATAGACCTTATATACATCATCTGAGGTCATGCCGCTCGGTACCGTTACGGTCTGGTCAAGGGTTCTTACCGCGTATACTATATCATCATACAGCTGCTGCTCTGTTGCATTAAGCTGCTGATAAGCATACTTTGATGAGGACTGTACCGTATAGCTGGGTGTCAGGATAGGATCTCCGCTTTTGTTTGAAGAAGAACCGCCTGAACTTGCAGATGCAGTTGTTGTGGCAGCTGCAGCGGTATCGGCGGTGGTTGCTGTGGTAGTCGCCTCTGTCGTTGCCGCTGTGGTAACGGGCGGTGTATCGGAAAGATAGTCGGAATGAATGAATGCACCGGTATCCAGTTTATAATACTCCGTATCGGTAACGGCAACAACCGTTACACTGTCACCGACAAAATACTGTGATACGGGAGTAGAGCCTACAATTGCATTTACTCTCGAATAGCAGTTTTCGGTTACATACATGGTAGCGGACATGGACGTTTCCGACCATGTAGCAGCGGTCGTGGTTTCAGCTGCGGAAGATACAGTTGCCGATGTCGCCGCTGTTTCCGTAGTTTCCTCGGTTTCGGCAGTGGTTTGAGTGGTCGTAACGGTGGTTTCCGCCTCGGTTGTTGTAGCCTCCGTTGTGGTCACGCTGTCCAGTGTGGGCATTGTGTTGGCAGTATCACTGTCTGCGCTGGAGCAGGCAGTTGCGGTTATCGAAACAGCCATTATCACAGCCAATAGCAGACTAACCCTCTTCTTCATCTTCTTCATCTTTATTATTCTCCCTTTCGTTATTATCATCGCTGCTGTCCTTTTCAAGAACAGCCTTGATTTTTACAATTCGCATATCCTCAACCAAAAGCAGTGTAAACACCACATTTTTGTATTTTATCGAACGTTCTCCGTCCTCCTCGGGAAGCTGACCCATAAGATCGGTGATAAATCCGCCCATAGTGTCGTAATCGCTGTCATCCGGAAGTGAAAAGCCCAGCTGCTCCGCCGCCTCGGCGGGATCGGCATTTCCGCTTATGATATAAGTGTCATCGGATATTTTCGTTATTTCATCTTCCTCGTTGTCATATTCATCCTGAATATTACCGACTATCGCCTCAACAAGATCCTCCATTGTAACCACTCCGGCAGTCCCGCCGTATTCGTCAACAACAATCGCCATCTGAATTTTTTCCGAAGTAAACTGTTTAAAAATATCATCGCACATACTTGTTGACGGTACAAATTCGGCATCTCTCATGAAGCCCTTCACAGACACACCTTCACCGGTTTCCATACCGATAAGACAAAGCAGATCCTTTACGAAAACAATACCGACGATGTGATCCGCATTTCCCTCATATACGGGTATTCTGGAAAAGCCGCTGTTTATCGCGGAATAAACCACCTCCGAAACGTCTGCATCCGCACTCACGCAGACCATATCGGTTCTGTGAGTCATAACCTCTCCCACAGCAAGCGCGTGAAACTCAAACACATTATTGATCATTTCACGCTCTGATTCCTCAATGGCACCCGTTTCATTGCCGGCATCCACCATCAGCATAATTTCTTTCTCGGTCACGGTATCCTTGGCATCCGTTTGGGATATACCGGTAACAGCCGCCGAAAACGAGGTTAATACGGACGAAAGAGCCGTTACGGGGAAAGTTAGCAGCATCATCAGCCTGACCGCATATACGCAGCCTACAGCAAACGCATCACAGTCACGGCTAAGAGCAATTCTGTGCGGAATCGAGTCGCCCAACGCGCTGAGAACAACTATGGTTAAGTACATCACTACTACGGCGGCAGCAAGCCTTGACAGTCCTGCGGAAAGTCCCAAACGGCAAAAAAGCTCCGTTACCCGTGCGCCGTAGGCATAAACCGTAAGAAATGCGGAAACCACGGACGATACGGTTCTCTCTGCGGAAAACGCAGCTCGCAGGGCTGACGACTTTTGAAGCAGCCGAAACAGCAGACCCTTACGTCCCTTTTTGTTTTCATAGCCACGAACCTTGCTGTCGGAAATTTCCGTAACCGATGTTGCACACACGGTAAAAAACGCACGCAGCAAAACCATAAGCAATAAAATCAGGCTTAGAGATAAAATATGACTACTCCCGTCAGAATCCATAACTGACTTCCTTCCAAAGGCAAATTTTAACAGCAACATTGTATCGACATTAGATACACCACAAATTATACACCAATTTTTTTCGCTTGTCAACAATCTTATCAAATAATCTTGTTAGATATTCTTAGCCTTTATTCGTATAAGTTGACCTATATAATGTGAAAATTAACCTCTGTTTCTACTTTTGCTTGACATTTCAGGGTGTTCATGGTATAATTGCACTAAGGAATCGCTGATTAAATCGTTTCTCAGCCCTCTCAGTAAAGGCTTTTCGAGGGTTGGAAACGATTGCTGACGCATTAATCAGCACTTCCTTAATCAATGAAAGGGGTTTTTCTCATGACCTTTGAAGAAAATTTTGAAGCTCTTAAAAGCATATTCACAAAAGCTGATCCTAAGGCTCTTGACGGTGATTTGGCTATCCAAATCAATCTGACCGGCGAGGGTGAGGGAAGAATGTATGCAGCTGTGAAGAACGGCGTTCTCTCTGTTGAGCCTTACGAGTATTACGACAGAGATGTCGCACTTACCTGTGATTCCAAGAATTTCATCAGCATTGCCGAGGGAAAGCTTGATCCCGTTCAGGCATATATGACAGGAAAGCTTAAGGTTGACGGCGATATCGGAAAAGCCCTCAAGCTTAAGGTGTTCACAAAGAAATGATTTTCACCGACAATAGAATTTCGGCTGTGGTCAGGAGTGCCGCCGTTTATGCGGCTGCACTCTTTTTCGTTGTGTTTTTATGTTCATGCTCCGATGCCGAGCAAGCCTCCGTTGCCGAGGATTACACCAAAACGATTGTTATTGAGTCGGAAGCGGCAACATCCGCATCAACCGCGGCAGCCGCTTCGGAAACGACTGCCGCCGAAGTTGAAATTGAACCCGAAAATGGATGTTATAC
>Ga0192270_1078_pt1 | contig 14662 bp, 10 predicted proteins | sample Koala_Koa24_C3_FD_131269 | JGI IMG/M metagenome (GOLD analysis project Ga0192270, IMG submission 131269) | Enriched cells from koala feces incubated with labeled cellulose particles, San Francisco Zoo, California, United States - Koala_Koa2-4_C3 ...
GGCACGGCTTCGGATTAAGGATATTATTGAAAATTTATAAGAAAATGAACCGATACGAGATTACACAACAACTACCTGTCCGGAACTTTACCGCGCTCCGGACGGAAACACCTAAGGGGCGGGCATACAGCATCCGAAAAAACCCCGACGGCGAGGAGGTAGGTTTTACCCTGTCAGGACTGCTCACCCGTTTTGACAGCGTTAACGAAAACGACCAACAGTGGCAATCTACCGCTTACGATGAGGGACTTCAGAATTACTTTGAAAAAAACAACCTCTTCGTCCCGCTTGACCTGCAACACGAGCGCGACATCCGTTCCCTGGCGGGGCGTCTGGAGTCGCTCGAAAAGACGGAAGAGGGCATTTTGATTGAAGCGTATGTACCCCGGGGCGTTTATTATTATAACCTAATAAAAACGCTGCTGGACAACCATATTTTGCAGGGCTTTTCAAATTATGGCTACGTAACCCGTGGACATATCACAGATGACGTCCTGCACGTAGAAGGTTTTCAATTAATTTCGGCATCACTGGTAGACGTACCCGCCGACACCGCCGCCCGGTTTATCCAAAATGGCACGACATTGAAAGGCTTTTCTGTCTCTCCTGCGGCGTGGGAGAGCACTTACACAGAGTTACCGGTTTTTTGGTATTAAACTAAAAAAACAACGTATGAAAAAGAATGAGAAAAAATTAAAAAATCTGGCTGCCTCCCTTTCCGCCAAGGAAAACGTCCTCAGCCGCCTTCGTATGCGCAGCAATGCGCTATCGGATGAAGCGCGCGCCGAGGCAGAAGCTGTGATTGAAGAAAAAGAGGCAGAGATTGAATCCCTGCGCACACAGATAGAAGAGCTCGACGCAGCAGAGGAAAACATGGACGAGCAACTGCGTGCCCTGGTGGCCGAGCTACAGGGCAAGGTGGAGGAAGTGGAGGAATCCCTGCGCGCGCCCCGCAACTTTGTTCAGGCGCAAAACTTCTTGAAGAGTGAAAAAGCGCAGCGCCTGTTTCTGGATACCGTCCGCCACACGTCCGACGTGAAAGAGTTTGCCCACAACTGGCGCGCAGCGCTCACCAAAAATGGGCTGTTTGATTTTGCTGTCGACGAGGATGGCAAACCCTCCCCGGAGGCTTTCACCGGAACCCTGCCCGAGGCCGTCTTAGAGGAAATTAACGACGCATGGGAAAATGCTGCCGATGGCTTCCTGCAGCTATTGGACGTGACGGGATTGTTGGCACTGAAAACCCTGACCGATGTGAATGACGCCGACAGTAGTCGGGCCCATGCTCATCAGAAAGGGTCAAAGAAAGACGAACAGGCACTTATTTTCAAACCCAAGGAAATCCGTGCGGAAATCATTTACAAGTTTATTCGCATTGATCGCGAAACGGTAGAGTATGAAAACGCCGGCGGTGCCTTGCTGCGCTACATCACCCGCGAGCTTGCCACCCGCATTGTACATGAAATTATGCGCTGCGTTCTGACGGGCGATGGCCGGTATCTCTCGGACAACCCCGGAAACGCCAAACATCCGCTTTTGCCGAAAGAGGGACATGTGACCAAACTGGAACCCATTACGGAAGCAGCCCCGCTTTATGTGACGGAAACCTTATCAAAGGTCCCCGTTATCATCGACCACGAAACCGGGGGAAACCCGACACATGACGGAACCGGGGGCGATTGGAAAGAGGGTTGCTTTACATACCCGGAAGACTGCATCCGTGCAGCGCTTACCCATATGCCGACCATTGATGAAGTGGCTGCCATGGTGTCCACCATTGAAGCCGAGGGCGATATACACCTGTTCTGCAGCAAAGCGCTTGCCAACCACCTGCGTCGCTTCGTATACGGCGGAGGGGGAACCCCCGTCTATAACGCGCTGGAGGACTTAGCTCAGATGCTGGGCGTGGCGGGCATCCATACCACCCGTATCCTGCCACAGGTAGCCACCGCCGAAGGCGTCTGCTTTAATGCTTTCTTTGACTGCTTTTCCTCCAACGGAACGGCGAAAAACTACCTGGAGGAAAAGTACGGCATCGACTGTAAAAAACCGGATGATAAGGTTAACCACTACAATAACCTAGACGGCATTATTAACGTCCACGAATACAAGATAGTGCAGGCCATTGCCTTTGTGCCGAGTGCCTACAAGGTGGTGGGGGATGTGACTGTCCGCGGCTTTGAAAACTTCAACCTGGCATACAATAAAAATGAATACCTCAACGAAGTCTACATCGGTGGTGCCCTGACGGTGCCTTTCTCCGGTGCCTACCTTACACAGCTGCTGCAGTCTGAACTGGGGTTAAAGTTTATCGAACACAAATTAACATAAACCAAAAAAGAAGAGTAAATAACCAATGAAAACCGTTCTGACTGTCGAAGATATGGTCCTCCCCTCCCAGCCGTGGAGTTTGCCACCCACGGCGGGAGTTAAAGACTTCACGGCGCTAGAGGGCATCATCGCAGAGGCGGAACAATCGTTTTTGGACACGTTTGGAAGTGGTGCGCTGGATCGGAGGAGGAGAAACACCTTTCAGACGATGGATCCGACAAAAAAAGACGAAAAAGCCCTCCTTCCGCCTGAGAGAGAACCCGCGCCCCGTGACCAGATAAGTAAGCGTACATTGCAGGCGCTCCGGTACTGGACGGCGGCGGCCTATCTTCGATACGGAGCGATTCGGACAACACCGGCGGGCATCTCGACGCGGGCTACCTTTACGCAGTCGGAGCCGGTCTTTGACGTGGCACGCTGGGCACGGTTTTACAACGAAGCCTGCATGCTGATGTACCGTCCGGAAAAGAAAATTTACAATTTGTTTAACTACTAAAAAATAAAAAATTATGGCTTACACACCTTGCGATTCCTCACAAATAGGAATGAACGCACAAAAAAACTGTTTATTTCCCGCTTATGCGGGTTTGCAAACCCTTGCCGTTATGTGCCGTTGGGAAGACGTGAATCGGATTATTTATTATCATGAACACGAGAGCGAAGGCAGCGAAGGCAGCGAAGGCGGCTACTCAGGTGGCGGCGAACAGGAAACGGTAACGATGCAGAATAAAAACCGCATCAAACGCATCCTGCTTAAAGGCTGGGTAAATGAAAATGAAAAAGACGACGCCAACGACAAAACCCAAGGCGACCAGCTCCCTTCTGAGCCGACACACGACGAAGAAGAAGTAGAAGAAGAAGAAAGCGACGGAACTTATGCTAAATGGATTGCTATTGAAGCCGGAGGCGTAACCCCCTATGCTGACACGTCAGAAGAATACGACGCCGATAGCGGTACCTTTACAAAAACGCTCACCTTTACCGCCCCGCGTGCCGGAGCTGAATTCAGTAGCGAATTTATTGAACCGCTCCTGCGCAACAAAAACGGCTGGGTAGTTATCCTGCAGCGCAAAGACAAAAAAGGCGGCGATAGTGCCTTCCCAATTCTGGGACTTGACAACGGGCTAGTTGCTTCCGAAGCTTCCCTAAACTACACCGACGGGGAAAACGGCGGCTGCTACAGCTTTACGCTGACTGAAACCTATGCACCAAGTGCAGAAATGGACCTGTGGTGGGGTAATTACCACGACACACAAAACGAGTTCAACTCTTACCTGAAGTACACCATCGATGACCATGGTGAAGGGGATGAAGACTAATAATTTTTTACCGGTACCTCTTTCCTGTCTGAAGAAGGAGTAGGGGTACCGGTTTTAAAAAAAAGTATGATGGAAGAAAATAAAGAAATAGTAGAAGAAACTGCTATACCAAAAGAGGTGACGGACGGCGAGGTGATAACACCTGACGCAGCCTTAGTCACAGGGGCACCGGAAAAGAAACCCGCCCGGCAGCGACGGGCAGCACCCAAAAAAACAGCTGCATCGAAAGAGATTCCGGAAAAGACGTCCGTCCTCAGGCTAAAACCCTCGCTCCGGCATGGTTTTCAGATAAGGGGGCGCTACTACAGCCGCAGTGAACTAGGGCGCAAAAGTGTGCTTGAAAAACTGTACAAACAGTATCCTGGTTTGTTCGAGAAATAAAGCATGAAACTAAACCTGTCCACACTCACGCTTCACGACTACGAGGTACTGCTCCGTGAAGGGTTGCTGCTCGATGCGGACCGCCAGCGGGTGGAAGAGCGTGTAGGGTGTGACTGGGACTACAACCTATGGACGCTCCCGCTCAGCTCACTCACTGACCTGGAAGAGGGTAGGCTCCCGGCAGTACTTGAATCGGAAATCCGCGCCGATGGTCCCCTGACAGTTATGTTGCCCCGGATACTGTATGTCCGGAACTTTTTTCAAATGCTGCTTGAGATGCTGGAAAAAATCAACCTCGCCCCCCTTCCGGAGGATGTGCCGCTACTAAGGCGCCTACCTGAGATGAAAGGCATCGAGCGCCCACTTATCGAAGTTCGCGCCTATTTTGGTCTTTCTTCCTTTGATGCCGCGGCGGCGGTTCCGCTGGGTGATTGGTTTTTAGCTCGCAAAGACCTTTATAGCGCGGCGTATCTCGAACGGATGCGTTACGAGCGACAAAAAAGACAATTGAGACGAAAACAGAAAAAATGACCACTATGGCAAAGAAATATTTTAAACCCTCCACGCTCCCGCCACCCGGCATCGACCACCCCCATATGCCATTCCCATACGGCACGGAGGGCCTTGTACAGAAGTTAGAAAATAGTGTAAAGGCGATCGGACTGCCCTTCCGGTACGGCACGGGGGAAGAGCTGGACGTGCTTATTGGTAACACCCCCATGCCTGCATGCATGTGTTATCGAATTGACGAGACGGAAACAACGTACCGCAATACAATGCGGTGTGAGATTTTTACACCTACCCTCTATTTTATCGACCGGTCTAGCCACCGAGCCAACAGCGTGGAACAGGAACACATTGTGCAGCACACGAAAGCGTATGCCGATGCCTGGCTGAATTACATCCGGCATAGTCCCGATCCCGACCACGCGTTTGAACTACTTTCCGACCCCACTCTAAACCGGGTGTATTTGGAATTTGAAGACGTTTTTACAGGGATTGGCGTCCGCGTCCAGCTCATTGAGTCGCTTGGCGTTTGTGTGGATGACCCGGCTTTTTACTTTCGCCGACCAATTCACGTAGTGGCTCCAGGTTGGAGCGGGGAGCATCCTTTTCACAGCGTACCCCATCCACACCGGAAATGGAAACACAGCAAACCGCAGGGAGGTGAAAAGAAATGAGCGCGCTCAGTGATTACATAAAAAAAGAACTTGAAAGAGGGAGGGATGAAATCAAGGCCGCGCTTTCGGGGCAGAAGATTAATGCGAGCGGTCGGAGTGCTGACGGTTTTCGAGTAAGGGTATCCGATACCCGTGCACAGCTATATTATAGCCGCGATGGTGGAGGGGCTCCGCTTACGACACTCGAACACGGACGCCCGGCGGGGGCGGTTCCGCGGAACTTTACGGAGATTATTGAGCAGTGGAGCCGCGACAAGGGACTTCGGTTCAGTAGCGAGAAAGAACGCCGGCAATTTGCCGGGGCGGTGGCTTATGGAAAAATCAAACGGTTTGGCTACGGGCGCCCGTCTCCTGCCCAGTATGGAAGCCGCACATATAACTGGACGCTCCCTGTTCAGGAGACCGGAGAGAAATTAAAAAAAGCCCTGCCGTGGTACACGAAGAATTATATAACTGATTTAATATACAAATAAGATGCCATCCAATAACGAAACTATACTGATCGATGTCTCCTTTGAAACGAACGACCTGGAGGCGCGCGCCGCCAAAGTTCGCGCAGAACTGTCGGCGCTTCGCACAGCCAACAAAGAGCTGAAAAAGGATGTGGACGCCATGACGGAAACCTCGGCGGAGAGCGCCCGGCAGCTTGCCCTGAACGAAGAAGCCATTAAAATGGATCAGGCGGCACTTAAAACGCTGGACGCACAGATTGTAGACGCGGTGAACACTAACGCGGACTATGGGGACAGCCTCAACGAAATGCGTGCTAAACTTGCCTCCCTACAACGTTCTTACGCCGCCCTCTCTAAAGAAGAGAGAGAGAGCGCCCGGGGCACGGAGTTACTCGAGCATATACAGGAATTGCGCACCGAGGTGGGAAACCTCGAGAGCTCGATGGGAAACAGTCAACGCAACGTGGGCAATTACACCAGCAGCATCGAACAAGCCTTGAAGAACATGGGAACGACCGGCGGCGTTAATCTGAAATCCCTCACCGGTTCCGTGCAATCCTTCGGCAAGGTCTTCGAGACGGGTGACCTCGAGGCGCGCGCCGCCCGGATCCGGGCCGAGATCGGGTTGCTGCAAAGCGCCAACAAGGCGCTAAAGAAGGATGTGGACGCCGCCACGGAATCGAGCGCGGAGAGCGCCAAACAACTGGCATTAAACACGGAGGCGATCAAGCTAAACAAGGCCGAATTAAAGCTGCTCGACCAACAAATCGTAAGCGCCGAGAAATCCAACGAGCAGTATAGTCGGAGCGTGGACGATGTCCGCTCGGAAATTGAAAGCGCGCGCAAAAATCTCGCCAACCTTACTGCGGAACAAAAGACCCTAACGCTTACGCTGATGGCAGGAGGCGAGGGATACGAAGAAACGAAGAAACAGCTTGACGAGGTAAACCTCGCGATCGAGAAGCAAGGCAAGGAACTGGTATCCCTCGAGGGTGAGATCGTTAACGCCGAGAAATCCAACGAGCAGTATAGTCGGAGCGTGGACGATGTCCGCTCGGAAATTGAAAGCGCGCGCAATAATCTCGCCAACCTTACTGCGGAACAAAAGACCCTAACGCTTGCGCTGATGGCAGGAGGCGAGGGATACGAAGAAACGAAGAAACAGCTTGACGCGGTAAACCTGGCGATCGAGGAACAAGGCAAGGAATTGGTAGCCCTCGAGGGTGAGGTTGCCCAAGCGGTTGTTACGACGGAGACGTACGGCGATATCTTGATGGGAATGCGCGCCGAGCTTTCATCCCTGCAAAACGAATACGCCGCCCTTTCCGTCGCCGAACGCGAATCCGCCAAGGGCACGGAGTTACTCGGGCATATACAGGAACTACGCGTCGAGGTGGGAAATCTCGAGAGCTCGATGGGAAACAGTCAACGCAACGTGGGTAATTACACCAGCAGCATCGAACAAGCCTTGAAGAACATGGAAACGACCGGCGGCGTTAATCTGAAATCCCTCACCGGTTCCGTGCAATCCTTCGGCAAGGTCTTCGAGACGGGTGACCTCGAGGCGCGCGCCGCCCGGATCCGTGCCGAGATCGGGTTGCTGCAAAGCGCCAACAAGGCGCTAAAAAAAGACGTGGACGCCGCCACGGAATCGAGCGCGGAGAGCGCCAAACAACTGGCATTAAACACGGAGGCGATCAAGGCGGACAAAGCCGAATTAAAGATGCTCGACCAACAAATCGTTAACGCTGAGAAATCCAACGAGCAGTATAGTCGGAGCGTGGACGATATACGCTCGGAGATCGATAGCGCGCGTAAAAATCTCGCTAACCTTACTACGGAACAAAAAACCCTAACGCTCGCGCTGATGGCAGGAGGCGAGGGATACGAAGAAACGAAGAAACAGCTTGACGAGGTAAACCTCGCGATCGAGGAACAAGGCAAGGAATTGGTAGCCCTCGAGGGTGAGGTTGCCCAAGCGGTTGTTACGACGGAGACGTACGGCGATAGCCTGATAGGAATGCGCGCCGAGCTTTCATCCCTGCAAAACGAATACGCCGCCCTTTCCGCCGCCGAACGCGAATCCGCCAAGGGCACGGAGTTACTCGGGCATATACAGGAACTACGCGTCGAGGTGGGAAATCTCGAGAGCTCGATGGGGGACAACCGGCGCAACGTGGGAAATTATACAAGCAGTATTGAACAGGCCTTAAAGAGTATGGGGACGACTGGCGGCGTTAATTTGAAATCCCTCACCACCTCTGTCAAATCCTTTGGCAATGTCTTTATTACGTATCCGTTAAACGTTATCACCGCCTTGCTTGCGGCTATTATGGCGGTAATAAAAGGTGTAACGGATGCCTTTAAAAAGAACGGCGAAGCGATGACGGCGCTGCAGGCTGCTTTTTCGGCCTTCGAACCCGTCTTAAAGCTCGTTAGCGACGCCTTTCAGGCGCTCGCGGGCGTTATCGCAAAAGTCGTAACGGCGGTCACCAATGTGGTAACTTCCATCCTCGGAAAGCTTATCCCATCCTATAAACAAGCTGCCGACGCAGCGCGCGAGCTGGTCTTGGCACAGGATGCGCTGGAAGAATCGGAAAGACAATATACAGTAAACAGCGCCCGGCGGGCTGCTGAGATTTCTCGACTTCGGAATGAAGCGCAAAGCAAGGATAAGAGTTTAGACGAGCGAAAAAAAGCGCTAGAACAAGCGATCGCTCTGGAAAGGGAGGACCTCGAGGAGCAACGCCGAATCGCCACCGAGCGGCTCCGGATCGCCCAAGAGCAAGCCAAGCGGGAAAACGATACATCGGACGCGACAAAGAACAATATCGCGAATTTGCAAGCGGCTGTTTTCACGGCTGAGAAAAATTACGAAGATGGTATTCGTCGCCTTTCGTCCTCGTTGCAATCTTTTAATAAGGCGGAAAAAAATGCCACGAATGCGGCGGTCCAAGCAGCTGCCGAACGAAAACGCGCGGCGGATGAAGCTGCCCAAGCCGAGGCGGACGCTTACACCAAGGAAGTGGAAGACTTGAACAACCGGCAGCAGGCAGCTGCTATCGAAGCCGTGCAGCTCCGGTTAAACGAGACCCAGCGAGGGAGCGAGGAAGAGTATCAACTTCGATTACAATTTATCGATATGCAGCGGGCGCGCGAGCTGCAAAACACAGAGCTCCTTGAATCTGAAAGAGCTAGCATCGAAGAAAAGTACCGCCAGCAGGAAGAGCAGGCTTCACGCACACGGGATGCAGGTAGGCGCGCCGAACTACTCGAGGACATGCGCGCGGCGCTGGAGGAGCAAAATGCCCTGATTGAAGAAGAAGGCGAGAGCGCGGAAACCCGCGCCGCGAACCGCCAGCTACAAGAGGCACAGAATTATTTAAATTTTTTACTCCAGTTGGATGAAGAGACCCGCGCTATTTTGTTCCCCGAAGAAGGGTCCTACGCCGCGATGCTAACAGCACAGCTCGAACAAGTAGAAGCCGCAGAGCAAAAACTGACGGCTTCCACCCAGAAAGACATAGACGAAAGAGTAAAAAAATGGCAAAGCTTTACCTCCGCAGTTTCAAAAAGTACATCGCAGATAATAGGAAGCCTGGGCGACATGGCGGGCGAGAGTGAAAAAGCCGCCGCCCTGCAGGCGAGCGTCCAAATGGCGGAAATCCTGACCAATGAAGCGCTGGCACTAGCACGCGGTACGGCAGCCAGTCAAACACTGCCATTCCCCGCCAATATAGCCGCTTTGGTTACCACCATTGCGCAGATTACCTCCCAATTTGCTACGGTTTTTAAGACATTTTCCCAAAGCGGTTTCGCCGCCGGTGGCATCGTGGCAGGAAACGCCTACACGGGCGACCGTCTGACGGCGCGCGTGAACAGCGGGGAGATGATATTAAACGGCTCACAGCAAGCCCGGCTTTTTGAGCTGGCAAACAGCCCCATGGGTGGCGGCGGTGGTGGTTTTGATTATGAAACCCTCACGGCATCGCTCTCCGAGGCTGTGGCAGCACAGCCCGCGCCGGTAATGGATTATAAGGAATTTACTACGTTCCAACAACGGACGGCGTTATATAAAGAATATGCAAACATTCGCAAATAAAAAGAAACATGGCAACATATACATTAACAGTAGACCCTGATGTTTGGGTGGACGACGTTTGCACGGCGGTCATTACACTAAACGGTGCGGAAGAGGACACGGAAGAGGAAGAGGAAGAAGAACAAGTCACGGTCCTGCTTTCGATGAGTGACACGGGAAACGAGGAGGGTGATGACCCATATAGCCAGTTTGACACTGAACTGACACTTGACGGGTGGATCGATGACCGGATTACGTTCTCTTTCCGCGACTTTGCCCGCTCAGCCTACAATTACGGCATGGATTATATGACTATGCAGATCGTGGAAGAGGAAGCGGAAGCGGAAGAGGAAGCGGATATAAAAACCATTTACCTGCACGGCGGCATCCGCCCTGCTGAGACCATTTATCCCCTTGCCGAATACCGCGTTAGGGATGCGGAGGACGAGCAGCCTGTTTATTTTGTCGGAAAAGGGCTCACCCTGTACGGGACAAGCGAGAACACGTGCACCCCGCCGGGAAACATACAGGAGGAGGGAACGTCCGGGGCTCTTTCCTCCCGGGGAAGGAGACAGGCAAAAGAAGGAGATGACCCGCTCCTATGGTATGCCTGCACATCCCTTAAAGTCGGTTCCTACCGTTTTACTGCGCCCGGAGGTATAAACAGACTGATCCGGGTGCGCGCACTACAAGAACCCTGCGAAAAAATCAAAGCCCGCTGGATGGGCATGTTTGGTTTTGAAAAGGCATGGGTGTTTGAAGCCTCAACAGAGCAACTTACGGCAGAGGATACTATTGACTTTTACGACATGGAAACAATTGGCTATCCGCACCGCAGTGGCTATCGGATGACTGTGACAGGCATAAGCCGGGGACTTACGATGGAGCAGCGCCGATATTTGGCAGATATCGGGGTGGCGAATGACCTTAGGGTAGACTGGATACAAGACGACCTCCCCGCGCGTGTGGGAAGCGCTCCCAGCGTATCCCTAACGGGTACTGTCTCGGATATTTCCGTTACGTTCTACCTGCTGCATGTTGCTTTTTAATGTTTCACGTGGAACAAAAAAATAAGTTATGTTTAAACTTTTTATCAATACAGCCAGTAGCCGAGTGCGAGCCGATGATGGGACGGAGTCCGATGAGTTTAATTATATCGAATTAGATGACAAAGAGACCGGATTTCAGTATACCTCACTCCTTTTTCGTTATGAAAACTTGGAAATGACACGCTCGTTTAATATTTCCATCCCTGCCACACCACACAACAATGCGGTATTGGGATTCAGCGAATACCCTGCCGCCACGGGCGATGCCGTTACGGACGAGATGGGGTGCACGCTCCTGTATGACACCGGGCAAATCAATGGGAACATATCTGTTGTCGATTACGCCGACGGCGCCTATAACGCCTGTCTGACGCTCTCCGGCAGCGTGTCGGCTCTCCGGACGCTGGCGGAGGCGACAGACCTAAAAACGGCGCTCGGGAGCAGCGTAGAAGAGGAAGGAGCGGACGACGAAGGAGAAGGAACCGGGACCGTTTATACGGTAGCGGACCCCTATTCATTATCCATCCCGATGGACTGGGGCGGCTCGTCCAGCTGCCGGAGCGGTACCGCGTGCGCCGAGAAGGCGCCCGACCTCTGCATTCAAAGCTATTATACGGAAGGGGAAGGGGGCGGAACGTTTTTTGATGTCTGCTGGGGAAAAAGCGGCTTTGTGGCTGTGGGTTCTTCCTCGATTGTTTCCAGTTCGGACGGGAAAAATTGGACGGAAATTTATACGACCGGACGGGAGGAAACGGTGGAGGCTTCGACAAGCGGTTTTTATGCCTGTGCAGCATATGATAACAATAATAAACAAACGACGTATTATGTTCGGCGCTCGAATGCGATTTTTTCCTTTACCGGAATAGGGGTTATTGAAAGTCTGACGCTTTTTGTGAACGCGCTGCAGATGCCTTTTACAGATATCGCTCGCAAGGGATATAAATCAAACCATGCCTATGCCCCTCTATGTGTGTGCGGAGATTATTTGTATTATACTTCCGAAAAGGAAGTATATCGCAAATCGTGTAACAGCACTATTCTTTCCGGCACAAAGCTTTCAGGCAATGCCAGCAGCGGAAATCACACTTATTCCATGGCGGGAGGCAATGACTACGTACATGGCGTCGGACAGTTTGGGACTAGATGGTATTATAATGTTAATAGCAGCAACACTTCTAAATGGAGTGCACTACAGAATGAGAAAAACGGCTGGTTTGTTTCCCGCGAGGGAGGGCGATGGTTCGCCGGGATGGCTGGTAAGAGTGGGAACGGAACACGGTTGTATTACACCACCGATAATAATTCAAGCTCTACTTTTGTGTCAGCTGTTGCTGTTAGTAAAAAAAACGATAAAACGATGGAGTATGCCATGCTTTGCGGCGGCTACTGGAACGGATACTATATAGCGGCCGGGGAGGGTGGACATAGCTACTACGTAAAGGAAGGGGATGTTTCCGACGTTAAAAAGTGGACGGAAGTAAGCATCGGCAGCAACACCTGGTGGGCGATGGCTATAAAAGCTGATGGGGATGATGAACAAGTGGCCGTAATAGTGGGTGCGAACGGAATTAAATACCTGAGTTTGGAAAATTCTAACACGCCCGACACCTGGAATAGCGCTTCGCTTACACTTTCATCCCTTCCCGGCGATATACCCTTTATGCCCTGCGTGTCGTACATGTACCTACTGGAGAGTATCTCCGCCCAGCTGGACCTGGGGTGGACCGCTAAGGCGGATGAGTATTACGACACGATCGGCAAGTGGCTCGTCATCGTCCTACCTACGGCGGTAGACAGTGAAGGCAACAAACTGCAACAAGGGGATACATTTAATTTGATGGACAACCTCCCTGACATAGAACCGCTCGATCTATTCTTAACGTACGGCGCCATTACCGGGCGGACACTCGGATTGAAGAACAACGAGCGCGGCGTGCCGTGCCTTCACTTCTTTAATTACAACTGGGCGGACGGGAACAATTACAACGACGGGGAAGCGACGGTAAATCCCGTTTATTACGGGCGGGAGGAACTGGGAAGCGCGCGCCTTACGCGCGGCGTCGGGGGACTGGCTTATAACAACTTTATTCGGTTTACGGAAGATGAACTGACCGAAGAACGCGCCGACGGCTACGAAACCAACTACAGCGTTCCCAACTCCACGCTAACAGCCGAAAACGACTGGTATACTTCGCCGCTAGCCAGCGGCTCCACGCTAGGGGATTCGCTTTACCTGAAAAACATCGAATACACACGCGAAGTAGATGAGGAAGAGAACGTAATCAGTTATACAAATATCAGTTGGGAGGGCGAAGCCACCCTCGCCGTATGGAAAGGCTGTAGCTCGCCGCTCGGTACGCTCCGCGGCTTCGATATGGGACAGAACGAGGACCTGAACCGGGTACTACAGGAAAAAACAACGTACGAGGTTACGATCCCGATGCCGTTCTATCAATTCATGCAATTAAATAACCTGTCTTTGGTTAGTACCTCCGCCCGTGTGTGGTGCGTTTATGAAGCCGCCTGGCAGGATGGACTGGCGGACCTCACGCTGGTGCGCCTCAATGCTCAGAATTACGACGGCACAGGCGTAGGAGGTGCTACGCTAACGGTTACACCTTCCTACATCTACTGGCGGCTATCCGACTTCGACTGTCACACTTTTTGGCAGACATGTGGACAGGAGAAGGAAGACCCTGAACAGATATACGAAACCTGTGTAACGGTTGAGAGTAGCCGGAGTGTTACCCATTCGACGTCAAGCAGTTACCTGCAAGTTAAGCGCTGCGGGGAAGGCGAGGACGAGGACGGGGATTGTTGTTCGGACGAAGAGGGCGAAGGAAAAGGAATCCGCTACAAAATCAGTTATACGGGACCGGGAAGCGATGCGGCGGACTCTTCCGACTTTACGACCGCCCTGGGAACCCATTACGTTTATTTTCGGAGCGGAAACAAAACAACACGGGTAGCTGTAATTATTAGTGCAGAGCCGGAAGACGAAACCGAAATACCCTGCGCTTACGCCTGGATGGGGTGCACGGAACCGGAACCGGATGACATGCCATCCTGGGCGACATGTGGTAATGAATAATATTCATAACAATAACAGAAGAAATGAAAACCAGAGAAACAAAAAAACAAAAGAACCCGGTTGTTATCCTTTCGGAAGTAACTGACGGTGTGAACAAAGTTCGGCTACTAAGAGCAGCCCGGGCGGAAGAAGAGGAAGCCTGTCCGTGGGAGGAAATAGACGCTTACAGTGGACGCTTTGTTGTGGCGGGCTGGCGGTATGACACCGGCGACACGAGCAACAATTACCACCCTTGGCTAGCTTACTCTACCGATGGAGGGAAGACGTGGACAAAGAGTGATACTACCGCGAATGAGGAACAGCCGCACGGGGAGCTTTACGCCCTTGCTTACGGCGGCGGACGCTTTGTTGTGGCGGGTCATCAGACTAACACCAGCACTGGCGACACGAGCACCAATTTACATCCTTGGCTAGCTTACTCTACCGATGGAGGGAAGACGTGGACACCGAGTGACACTACCGCGGATGAGAGTCAACCACACGGGCACCTTTGCGCCCTTGCTTACGGCGGCGGACGCTTTGTTGTGGCGGGTTATCGGTATACCGTCTCCAACAGCGACGACCCCGACCCGAGCGACAATTTACATCCTTGGCTAGCTTACTCTACCGATGGAGGGAAGACGTGGACACCGAGAGACACTACCGCGGATGAGGAACAGGCGCACGGGTATCTTTCCGCCCTTGCTTACGGCGGCGGACGCTTTGTTGTGGCGGGCTGGCGGTATGACAACAGCGACGACACCAGCGACACGAGCGACAATTACCACCCTTGGCTAG
>Ga0192270_1080_pt1 | contig 14008 bp, 18 predicted proteins | sample Koala_Koa24_C3_FD_131269 | JGI IMG/M metagenome (GOLD analysis project Ga0192270, IMG submission 131269) | Enriched cells from koala feces incubated with labeled cellulose particles, San Francisco Zoo, California, United States - Koala_Koa2-4_C3 ...
AACGTGCAGCAAAGGACGGCATCCCGCAGCTCTTATTATCGCAGCATTACGGGGAAGGAATGGGGAAATGTACATAATTATGATTTTGTTATTGACAGCTCCGTTGGTGTGGAAAAATCCGTTGATATGATTATGGATATGATTGCGGGCAAAGTAAGCGAAAGCGGTAAATTATAATATAATGGGGTTAATTCGGTTATTGCCCCTAATTAACAAGTAGAAATATTAAGCGCAGGTTTCCTAATGCTGCGGCTTTAGTGTAATATCTCCCAAGGTAAACACATTAAGGCTGCTGCGTTATTTTTTTATTTCATCCCCAAGCTCCTCAAAAGAATAGATTTTTACAATTTTCTATTCTTTTTGTTATAGCATATCTCCTGTGAAAAATGCTATAATTTACAGTGTATAACGGTAATAAATACTGCGGCGTAAGGACGGCGAAATTTACTTAAGGCAGCAGGTTTGCCGACTTAAGGAACACCGCTGATTAAATCGTTTCTCAACCCTCTCAGTAAGGGCTTTTCGAGGGTTGGAAACGATTGCTGACGCATTAATCAGCAGTTCCTTTACCGTAGCGGGACAAAGGACTGAATAATATGAAAAAAATCAAGTGGGGAATCCTATCAACCGGAAAAATCGCACATACCTTTGCTAAGGCTTTGCAGGCTGTTCCCCAAGCGGAGCTTTATGCGGTTTCCTCAAGAAGCGCCTGCAAAGCAGCGGATTTTGCGGCGGAGTACGGCTTTGAAAAATCCTTTGGCAGCAGTGAGGATATGCTTAAGAACCCGGAGTTGGATGTGGTATATATTGCAAGCCCTATGGCTTGTCATTATAATGACGCTAAAATGTGCCTGAATGCGGGAAAAAACGTGCTTTGTGAAAAATCGGTCACGCTTAACTCGGCGGAGCTTACGGAGCTGCTTAACCTTGCAAGGGAAAAGAAGCTTTTCTTTATGGAGGCAATGTGGACAAAGACCCTCCCGCACTTTTTACAGGTGAAAAAGTGGTTTGATGAGGGCAGAATATTCAAAATCAAAATGATTAAGGCGGATTTTGTGAATATTGTACCCTTTGCCCCCAACGACAGGCTTTTTAAACCCGAATTAGGGGGAGGGGCATTGCTTGATCTCGGCGTTTACACGTTAAATCTCGTTATGGCTTTTCTCGGAAACAACCCTATGCAAATTCACGCTTATGCGAATATGAGGAATGGTGTGGATTTTGACGATTCGGTTATACTGGATTATTCGGATGCCTTTGCGGTGATGGATTTCGGCTTTGACTGCAGATCGGAGAACGGTGCGACAATTGTGGGTGAAAAGGGACTTATTGTGTTTGACAGGTGGTTTTTCTGCACCGAAAGCGTAAAGCTCTATGACAATAACAATAATCTCATCGAGGAGAAATATTTTCCCCATCCGCGCACAAGTTATGAGTATGAGATACGCGAGGTGAATAGGTGTATTGCGGAGGGGCTGAAGGAAAGTCCACTCGTACCCCACAGCGACACCGCCGCGGTGATGAGGATTATTGACAGGATTAAGGGCGATATTGGACTTGTTTATCCACAGGAAATTGAGAAAGGATGAGGGCAATGGATAATTTTAATTTTTACAGTCCCACCGAATTTGTGTTCGGAAAGGGCAGAGAAGCGGAAACAGGAAAGTATGTAAAGAAATACGGCGGACGGAGAGTGCTTATTCACTATGGCGGCGGTTCGGCTGTAAAATCGGGTTTGCTTGACAGGGTGAAGCAGTCGCTGGACAGTGAGGGGATTTTTCATATTGAGCTGGGCGGCGTTAAGCCGAATCCCCGCGATACTCTTGTTTACGAGGGAATTAAGCTGTGCCGTGAAAACAATATAGACTTTATTCTGTCGGTTGGCGGCGGTTCTTGTATAGATTCCTCAAAGGCTATTTCAATAGGTGTTCCCTATGACGGCAATTTCTGGGATTTTTATGAGAGAAAGGTGGGAATAAAAATCGCTCTTTCGGTAGGGACAGTTCTTACAATTGCCGCGGCGGGCAGCGAGGGATCGGGTTCAAGCGTCATTACTCGGGAAAGCACGCACTTGAAGCGCAGTGTGGGGAGCGATATTATTCGTCCCGTATTTTCCGTATTGAATCCCGAGCTTACCGAAACGCTCCCCGCATATCAGACGGCGTGCGGCGCAACCGATATAATGGCGCACGTTTTCGAGAGATATTTTACCAATACCGAGGAAGTAGAGATAACCGACAGGCTGTGTGAAGCGATACTGCTTACCATGATAAAGGAAACACCGCGTGCAATTGCCGAGCCTGATAACTACGATATTCGTGCCAATATTATGTGGGCGGGAACCGTTGCACACAACGACATTGTGGGTGTCGGCAGAAGTCAGGACTGGAACAGCCACGCAATTGAGCATGAGCTGTCGGGTCTGTATGACTGCGCACACGGCGCAGGTCTTGCGGTAATTATGCCGTCATGGATGAAATTTGTAATGAACCATAATGTTATGAGATTTGCCCAGATGGCAGTGCGTGTTTTCGGATGTCAGATGAACTTTGAGAACCCCGCGCTTACCGCAAGAGAGGGTATCAAAGCGTTCAGAAGCTTCCTGCACCGAATCGGTATGCCGATTAATTTTGCGGAGCTGGGGGCAAGAGTTGAGGATATTCCCACATTGGTAAAAAATCAGAATATCGGTAAGGGCGGGGGATTTGTTCCGCTGTCCGCAGAGGATGTTACGGAGATTTATCACATTGCCGCAAAAGCCTCGATATGAGTATTGTATTTAAAGTGATAGCTTGCAAAGGAGAATAGATATGGTAAACGTAAAGGGAAAATGGGCGTTGATTACCGGCGCTTCAAGAGGTATCGGATATCTGACTGCAAGGATGATGGCTGAAAAGGGCGCAAACCTTATTCTGCACGGCAGGACTGCGGAGCATTGTGAAAGGGTGCTTGAGGAGGTTAGGGCACTGGGTGCCGAGGCTTACGCGGTTGGTGCGGAGCTTTCCGATCTCGGACAGGTTCAGTCAATGCTTGACGAAATAGATGCTAAAGGTACACAGGTCGATATTGTACTAAACAATGCGGGTATGCAGATAGCTTACAGGACTGAATACTTCAAAACCCCTGTGGAGGATTACACGGAAAGCTTCAAGATAAATACAATTGCACCGGCAATGATTTGCTACCACTTTATGCCTAAGATGATAGAGCGGGGCTTCGGCAGAATTGTCAATACGACCAGCGGTATAGCACTTGAACCGGAGCAGGCGGGTTATTCCGCAAGCAAGGCCGCGCTTGACAAGATAACAATAGATTTGGGAAGTAAGGTTGAGGGTACGGATGTTATGATTAATCTTACAGATCCCGGCTGGTGCAGAACCGACTTAGGTGGCCCTCATGCGCCGAATGCGCCCGAAAGCGCAATTCCCGGAATTGCTGTAGGCGCGTTTGTTGACGATAAAAAATCGGGAAGATATCTGAATGCGCCGTATTTCACAGGCATGACCCTTGAGGATGCAGTGGCAAAGGCGGAAATGGAATTTGACAGCCCGTATAATAAATAAAATAAATACAATATGTATTGCGGGACGGAAATCACGAGTTATTACTCATGTTATGTATTAGCAATTAAAAGGGGCTGTCTTGCTTTTATCGTTATGATATGGTATACTGATTGCTGTATGCGAGTACAAATCGGGAGTTGTGAGGAGTAAAAATGGCTGAAATTTATGTAATGACAGATACATCACAGCAATGGGAGCAGACAATCCGTTTTGCGGAGAGTTGTCCGTGGAGTGCGGGAAAATTAAAGCTGAACCATAAATTCATTATAACTGAAAAGAGAAATTGCATTAAGGGAGCCTTGATTCTTCAAGGCTCTTTTATGTAAGGTAAAACTGACGGCAAATATTTGATAGAGGGCGAGATAATGACAGGAATACGTTATGCAAAAAAAATATGGATTCACTTATATTATGCCTAAAAGGTATGGCAAAAAAGAGCAAAAAATCGCCCTCAAAAGGCGATGTACATGGTCGTTTCTTCGTTGTTCGATTTTTGTTATTCACTTTAAATATTCTCCGGATGCAGGACGGTATAAAACGATTACATCTAACATTTACAAAACGTCCGCAGAAGATTCTAAAATAATTTTCAAATTCTCCTCCCAAAAGGTTGACTTTGTCCACTAACTGTGCTATACTTTAAGTGGACAAGGTCAACCAATATTAGGGGGTGTAACCATATGGATATGTACGATGAGGTGTGCAAAAAAATCAGAGCGTTCAACCGCTTTTACACGGTACAGATGGAACTGTTGAGCTCCAACTATCTCGGCAGTGATTATTCTGTGACAGAAACAAGAGTCCTTTTTGAGATAAAGAACCACAGCGGCTGTCTGCAAAGTGATATTGTAAAAACGATGCATATTGACAAGAGCTATCTGAGCAGGATCATCCGTCGCTTTTTGGCGTGTGGACTTGTGGAGAAAAATAAGTGTGACGGGGATAAAAGAGCAGGCAAACTCAGCCTTACTGAACTCGGAAATGCGGAAACTGATAGTTTAATTGCACTGACGAACAGTCGGATTACATCTCAAATATCGGGGTTAGACCGGGGCGAATGTGACGCTTTGTCCGCCGCGCTCGACACGGTGATTTCAATTCTTGGAAAAGAGGAATGCTGACATGAAAATTATTCCGTTTGAAGAACGCTATAGGCAGGATTTTATTGATTTCAACACGGACTGGATTATTTCCAATTTCGGCTTTCTGGAGGAACACGACAAAGAAACCTTTGATAAAATAGATGAGGAATTACTAAGCGGTGCAATGATTTTCTTTGCCGTAGAAAACGATACGGCTCTCGCCGCCTGCATGGCGATGCCGATGGAAGGAACGACATGGGAAATCTGTAAGCTTGGTTCAAACAAGCATCTCCCGCATAAGGGCGCAGGCAGTGCAGTATTCAAGGCTTGTATGGACTGGGCACTGGAACATGGCGCACAGCGGCTATTTATTCTTTCAAACAGCAAGCTGAAACCTGCCCTGCACATTTATGAAAAGTTTGGCTTTAAAGAAATCAAGCTGGATAACTATGAGTACGTTAGGGGCGACATCGCTTTTGAATACAAGGTATAGGAAAGGAGGTTATGCAATGAAACCGGTTGTAAAAAAAGAAAACGCGGTAAAAAAAGTGTTTAAGGGAGTTTCTCTCGATTCTCTTGCAGTCGGTGAAAAATCCCAAGTGGCAAAAATGAACTATGTTTCGGGCAATTATGCATCCCCTCACCAACACCCGCATGAACAATGCGGTTATGTGATTTCCGGAAAATATGAGCTTTCTATTGGGGACGAACGGTATGAACTGAAACAGGGTGATTCTTATGCGATTCCGGGTAATCAGGTTCACTCCTTTAGGGTTATCGAGCCCGGCGAGGTTGTTGATGTGTTTACGCCTCCGAGGGAGGATTATTTATAACTCACGACCAGCACTTCCGAGAGCGGCTACACAGTCGCTCTTTTTATATAAATTGCATAAAATCCATGCGCAATCGGGGAACGCACTTGTTAATGTATATGAATATAATAAAATGCTGTGTAGGGTATTGACAAAGGTGTATGAATATGTTAATATATGAACAGATGAACATATGTACCGAAAATAAGATAAATGAAATAATACTTTTGGAAAGGAGCGTGTAGTAATGGAGGATTACCTTTGTGTTCATAATGAAGTGGTGGAAAAGGTAACATCGGAGCTGCCGCCTGATGAGATACTTTACGATTTGGCGGAGCTTTTCAAGATATTCGGCGATACCACACGGATAAAGATTTTGTACGCTTTATGTGAGGCGGAGCTTTGTGTAAACGATATATCATTGCTGCTTGGTGTAACGCAGACAGCTGTTTCCCATCAGCTTAGGGTTTTGAAGAACAACAAGCTTGTTCGTTTCCGCAAGGAGGGTAAAATAGTGTTTTACAGCCTTGCCGACGACCATGTGCGGAGCATACTTGAAATAGGTATGGAGCACGTTGAGGAATAATGCAATGCTTTTAGGGGATATAGAATGGGCGGGGAACTGCTGTTAATTCTATTTTATCCGAAATTTTTAATTAACGAGGGAGTAATTATTATGAGAAAAACATTTAAGCCTATTGATCTGGATTGTGCCAACTGTGCAAGGAAGATGGAAGAAGCAATCGGAAAGATTGACGGAGTTGATGAAGTAACAGTCAGCTTTATGACGCAAAAGCTGACCATTGCGGCGGCAGACGACAAATTCGACAGTGTTTTAAAGCAAGCGGTAAAGGCGATTAAAAGGGTAGAACCGGATTGTACGGTAGTGATTAGTTGACAGGCGGGCAGTCGGTCAACAAAGCAGGGCAATTCAAGGAAATATAAGGGCGGCGGGTGCAGGGTTCTCAACCCTGCCGAGGATTCTTAAGGGCGAGTAGCCCTTAAGTGGGTGTGGGCAACGCCCACTTGTGCCGTTAGGCACAAAAAGCATAAGTGACGTAAACTAAGGTTTTTGTGAAAGTGCCGCACTTGTAAATGAAATCAAGCAATTAAAGCGACGGTGAAACAGCAACGCAAGCTGAACGATTAACTTAGTGCGGCACTTGTGAAAACGAGTGGACGCCATGCGTCCACAATGTTTTCACGCAAAATCGGAGATTTTGCCGAAAACGTACTCGTCATAGTATAAAAAGGTGTATGTTATGTAATCTAAGGCGGTTGACTTGCTAACGCTTTTCATGGAATAATATGTTTGCTTTCGGGAAAATCTCCGTTACTTATCGGATAAAGCTTAAAACACGAATACCTGTGAGTTTTCGGCAAACCTACGGTTTGCGTGAAAACATTGTGGACGCATAGCGTCCACTCGTTTTCACAAGTGCCGCACTATAAGATGTTCGCAACTGTTTTGCGTTCGCAAACACGTTTGTAACTTGTTTTTTCGTTGTGTGGCACTTTCACAAAAGCGTTAGCTTGTTTTACCATGCTATTTGTGCCTACGGCACAAGTGGGCTTTGCCCACACCCACCAAATGGCTACTCGCCCTTTGGAAACCTCGGCAGGCTGAGCCTGCACCCACCGCCTTCCGCCGCCCTACGGTATGGGTGAATTGCCTTGCTTCATTAACCGACTATCTTCTATCCACTACCCACTCTATCCTCAATTCTCCATTCTCGAAAGGGGTTTTTTCTATGAACAGAAAGCAAAAAAAGCAGCTCTGTGCAATTGTTATCAGCCTGCTGCTTATGATAGGGGCTATGCTCTTTGCACCGGACGGAATTGTGGGGGGTGTCTTGTTTTGCACAGCATATCTGATTGTCGGATATAAAGCCCTTATTAAGGCGGCGAAAAATATTGTCAGCGGACACTTCCTTGACGAAAATTTCCTTATGACTATTGCCACTATAGGCGCGTTTGCAACCGGCGAATATGCGGAGGGCTGCGCTGTAATGATTTTCTATCAGGTGGGGGAGCTGTTCGAGTCATATGCGGTGAATAAATCAAGAAAATCCATTACCGCGCTTATGGATATTCGCCCCGATTATGCCAATGTGGAGAATGAAAAGGGCGAGCTTGTGCAGGTTTCTCCCGATACCGTGAAAATCGGCGACGTTATCGCCGTTAAAGCGGGGGAGAAAATTCCCCTTGACGGCATTGTGATCGAGGGTACAACCACTGTCGATACATCTGCTCTTACAGGTGAATCCCTCCCACGAGATGTTGCCGCAGGCAGTGGGGTAATAAGCGGCTGTATCAATATGACGGGACTTATTCGTGTCCGTGTCACAAAGGAATTCGGTGAATCAACTGTTTCAAGAATATTGGAGCTGGTGGAAAATTCATCAACCAAAAAATCCAAAAGCGAGAACTTTATTTCAAAATTTGCTAAATATTATACGCCAATCGTTGTATTTTCGGCACTGGCTCTTGCGGTAATTCCGCCGCTGGTTACGGGTGGAGATTTCGTTACATGGATTCAGCGTGCGCTGACCTTTTTGGTAATTTCCTGTCCGTGCGCATTGGTTATATCCATTCCCCTAAGCTTTTTCGGGGGAATAGGCGGCGCGTCCCGCTGCGGAATCCTCATCAAGGGCAGCAACTACTTAGAGGCTCTTTCCAAGGTAGATACGGTGGTTTTCGATAAAACGGGAACGCTTACCAAGGGAACATTCGAGGTAACGGCTGTTCACCCATGTAATGAAAACGGTGAATGTGAAAACTGCTCCCACAAGCATTTTCACGGTAAATGCGCTGACAAAAATGAGCTGCTGGAGCTTGCCGCCTATGCGGAATGTTATTCGGATCACCCCATTTCCCACTCACTCAGAAAAGCGTATGCAAAGGAAATCGATTCCTCACGTATAGGCGAGGTAAATGAAATTTCAGGTCACGGTGTCAATGCGGTTATAGACGGAAACAGCATTTCCGCAGGTAATATGAAGCTTATGGAAATGGTGGATGCTAAAGGCGCTCACGAGTGCCACAAGACAGGAACAGCCGTTCATATTGCCCATGACGGCGAATATCTTGGACATATAGTTATTTCCGATGTTCCCAAGGAGGATTCGCAAAGAGCGATAGGGGAGTTAAAGTCTGTCGGAGTAAGAAAAACGGTTATGCTTACGGGAGATGATCGGAGAGTAGGGGAAAAAATGGCGGCGGAGCTGGGGATAGACGAATACTATGCAGAGCTGCTTCCCGCCGACAAGGTTGAGCGTATGGAAGAAATACTGTCCGCGGAGGGTGAGGGTAAGGTTGCCTTTGTGGGAGACGGAATAAACGATGCCCCTGTGCTTTCCAGAGCCGATGTAGGAATAGCCATGGGTGCAATGGGCAGCGATGCGGCTATCGAGGCTGCGGATATAGTGCTGATGGACGATAATCCCCTGAAGATAGTAACCGCAATAAAAATTTCCCGCAAGGCCTTGAAAATAGTAAAGGAAAACATTGTTTTCACCATAGGAATAAAGGTAATTACCCTTATTTTGGGCGCATTCGGCATAGCTAATATGTGGGCGGCAGTGTTTGCAGATGTGGGCGTATCGATTATAGCCATACTTAATGCCATGCGACAGGTAGTGCCGCCGGTAAACAAGGATTGAGGGCAGTATAGAATTATCAATTATGCTTGGCTTTCTAAAAAAGTGAGTGTATAATTTTTTAGGAAAATGAAAGGCGGTGTTACTGTGCCGATTATTAAATCCGATACCGATTTACGAAACAATTACAATGCCTTGTCTTCACTGTGCTACACCTATGATCGAGTTGAATTGTACAGTCTGCTTAGAGATGGTCTTGATGATGTCGCAAATGGTCGGACAAAGCCTTTTTCCGATGCTATGAACGAACTTATTTCAAGGCGGCATAGCAAAGATGAAGTATAACCCATGACTAATGTCCCCCGTTCCAAAAAAATCGGGGGATATTGGTCGTGAGTTGTATTTGCTCCTGAACCCGACAAGGGGTGTCGGGTGAAAAAAACGCATTTCTCACTTTATGTCGTGGTGTTTTTTCCGTGGGTCTGATATAATGACGGTTGAAAGGATGTAATTGCTTGAATCAAAAGAAAATCGGTTCTTTCCTAAAGGAGCTGCGAAAAGAGAAAGGACTGACGCAGGAACAGCTGGCTGAACATTTCAATATATCAGATCGCACGGTTTCCAGATGGGAAAACGGAAACAATATGCCGGATTTGAGTATATTGGTTGAGCTTGCGGATTTTTACGATGTTGATATCCGTGAAATCATTGACGGAGAAAGGAAGAGTGAGAATATGGATAAGGAAGAAAAAGAAAAAATGCTGCTGATTGCGGAATATGCGGAGGAAGAAAAAAATGCTTTGCTAAAAAAGCAGTTCAAAACGTTCAAAACAATGAGTATAATCGGGCTGTGTTCTATGGTGGTCTATATTATGATTATGCTGTTTATCGGCTACAATTCATTTCCTGCGGCGGATTATATCATGGGAGCGGCTTTTGGTGTGGCATTTGTGGCACTGTTTACGGCAGTTCTTTATTCAACGGGTACGCTGGCTAAGATTATAGCTAAGATTATAAAGGTTTATAAAGGTGAAAAATAAAATGCCGTTAAGGATCATAGCGGCAGTCTGCGTGATAATATGTGCAGTATTGTTTGTGATATGTCTTGCAAAGTCATATGTCATATAAAAGTAGAATTTAAAATTTTGTTATTACGGAGGAGCTTATATGCAAACGGAAAACAGATTTAAAGTAGTTTTCACTGAAGGTAATCAGCTGAAAGAAGAGGGAATACGTCAAATTCTCGTTGATACAGAAACAGGCGTGAATTATCTGGTTTGGAGAAGCGGATATGCGGGAGGTATAACGCCGCTGATTGGTGCAGATGGTAAACAGATTATCACAAGATAAATGGAATTGGCGGAGAAATGTATATTTAGTATTCGATTTGTCGGATTGAACCTAACTATACTTTTTGAGTATCCGTGAAGCAATGAAAAAAGTATAATTTCAATCGGGTATTCGCAACTAAAAAGCACTTTACAATCATCAAATTCGGTAGTATAATAATAACAGCACCGTACAGTGATATGCGGTGCTGTTTGAAGTATAGAAACGGGTGATATTATGACCGAGGGAATAAAAAGCACATTGGAGCTTGAGTTTGCTATTTTTTGCATTGAGGGAATAGCCGAAAGGCACAAGGTCAGCGGGAAAAAAGCGTACAAGGTGCTTAAGGAAAGCGGCATTTTGGACGATTATATAGTGCCGGTATGCGATGTTCTGCATACCCAGTCAAAATCGTATATATTGGACGATATTTGCGGTGTGATGAGAGAAAGGGGAGTAGAGCTTTGATACTTTATCACGGTTCGTTTAAAGAAATTAAAACCCCTGACTTAATATATCTATAAATTTCCGAATATCGAAAGGATGCAATAATATATGAATGCCAATCCTATTTTGTTACAGAAAAAATACGCACGAATTATAGTGATTTTATCGGAGGATATGGGTATATCTCTAAGCGAGGCTCTGAGTATGTTTTACGAGTCGGTGACATATGAGATAGTAAGCGAGGGCATAGCCGATATGCACTGTATGAGCGACACCTATATAGCACACGAGGTTGAGGAGGAATACCTATGAACGCAAGGGAAATCCGTCGTCGGGAGATTTTAATCGGTGAGAGAGCGCTTTTTGGGGCGCATGATATGCAGATTTACGACACTATTTTCCAAGACGGCGAGTCGCCGCTTAAGGAATGTAAAGATATTGAGCTTGAGGGCTGTATGTTTAAATGGAAATATCCCCTTTGGTATTCGGAAAACATTACCGCCAAGAGCTGTACCCTTTTTGATGCGGCAAGGGCGGGTGTATGGTATACCAATAATATCACTATGGAGGACTGCCCTATAATGGCGCAAAAGACATTTCGCCGCTGCAAAGGTATTACCCTGAAAAATATATCCCTCCCCAACGGAGATGAAACCCTTTGGGATTGCGATAACGTTACCTTGGAGCGGATAAATGTAACCGGCGATTATTTCGGTATGAACTGCAGTAATATGGATATAAACGGTATTACGCTGTACGGCAAATACCCCTTTGACGGAGTGAAGAACGTCACTGTGAGAAATGCCCACCTTGTTTCAAGAGATGCCTTTTGGAACAGCGAAAATGTGACTGTTTACGACTCATTTATTTCAGGAGCATATCTAGGCTGGAACTCGAAAAATCTTACACTTGTAAACTGCACCGTGGAAAGCCTGCAGGGGCTTTGCTATGCGGATAATCTTGTTATGAAAAACTGCAAGATGATAAATACCACCTTAGCATTTGAGTATTCCACCGTTGACGCACAGATTGTCGGGGGAATTGACAGCGTGATAAATCCTCGTTCCGGCAGGATAAGTGCGGATTCAATCGGGGAGCTTATTATAGAGGAGGATAAGGTGGATCCGTCAAAGACGGTAATTAAGACAGATAAGTAATCACCGACCACGGAAATTTGAGGTGTTTAAAATGAAGATTGAAGAAATAAAGGCTAATAATACGGCGTGCGGCGCTAATGAATGTCACACCGCAAAAAGCACTATACATATAAAGGAGTATAATACCTCCTATTTAAAGGAAACTATGGATATATGGAATGATGTAGTGGAGGAGGGAATAGCGTTTCCCCAGAGGAATAAGCTCAGCGAGGCGGAGGCAGATGACTTTTTCAAGGGTCAGACCTATATGGGTATCGCGGTAGATGAGGAAACGGACACCGTACTGAGAATGTATATACTTCACCCCAACAATGTGGGACGGTGCGGACATATTGCCAATGCCAGCTTTGCTGTACGTTCCGACATGAGGGGACTTCATCTGGGCGAAGGGTTAGTGAGCGACTGCTTGGAAAAGGCAGGGCAAAAGGGTTTTAGGATAATGCAGTTTAATGCGGTTGTTGACAGCAGCATTCATGCAAGACATCTGTATGAAAGACTGGGCTTTCAAGAGGTAGGCAGGATTCCCGAGGGATTTCTTATGAAGGACGGTCATTATGAGGATATCCATGTTATGTATAAACCGCTGTAATTCGATTTATTGTGGTGTATGGGAATGCATATGAAAAGCAATAAGGATTGTTGCAGAAAAAAAATCAGAAGCTTTGTACCTTGACAATCCGACATAATCCGACTATAATAATACATATACCCTATTATGTATCGGGGGAATTATAATGAAACAATGTATGGATGCGGATAATCTGCATCGCAGATTAAAAAAGATAATCGGTCAGATACAGGCTATAGACCATATGGTAGATGAGGATGTTCCCTGTGAGGATATTTTGGCACAAATCAACGCGGCGAAATCCGCGCTGCATGGCTGCGGCAAGGTTGTTTTAGAGGGGCATATTAAGCATTGTGTGAGAGATGGAATCGAACACGGCGATGCGGACAAAGCCATAACCGACTTCACATTGGCAGTTGAACGCTTTGCCAATATAAAGTAACAGCAAAATAAACAGAAACATTCAATATATCGTCTTATATTTTAGAGAATCAGCTGATTTTTCGGATTTGATTCTCTTTTTTTCTTCATCCCTCTTGACAACCTATACCCCTATATGTATAATATAAGTACGGATACCTCTATGGGTATAGAAGCGGAGGGCAAAATGAAAGACTTTATGAAAAAAATGGAATCTTTTTTTGGAAAAGGGCGGCACCAAAAAAGACATTACACTCCTTGTTATTTCGGGTATATCGCTGATACTCAATTTAACAGGTTGGAATCCGCTCCCGTTCAATTTGGCATGGATTTCGATTATCCTATGCGGTGTTCCCATAATCCTCGAAGCCATTATAGGACTGGTCACCGCCTTTGACATCAAAGCGGATGTTCTGGTATCTATTGCTCTGATTGCTTCGATATGCATCGGTGAGGATTTTGCAGCCGGTGAAGTTGCGTTTATTATGCAGCTTGGCGGACTGCTGGAAGATTTGACGGTTGCAAGGGCAAGAGCCGGTATCGAAAAGCTGGTGCATCTGACCCCGCAAACGGCACGGCTTATTACAAACGGAACAGAAAGGATTATTCCCGCAGAGGAAGTTCCTGTGGATGCACAGCTGCGTGTTCTCCCGGGGGAAACAATTCCCGTGGACGGCGTGATTACTTCGGGACAGACATCTGTCAATCAAGCGGTTATGACCGGCGAATCTTTGCCGGTGGACAAAACAGTGGGTGATGAGGTGTCCAGCGGCACGGTCAACCAATTCGGTGCATTTGAGATGCGGGCGACAAAGGTCGGCGAGGACAGCTCTATTCAGAGAATGATACGGTTGGTTCAGTCGGCAGATGCGGGAAAGGCAAAAATCGTGGGCGTGGCTGACCGCTGGGCTACATGGATTGTTGTAATTGCCCTCTCTGCCGCTGCTTTAACATGGCTCATCAGCGGCGAGATTATCCGTGCAGTGACAATACTGGTTGTGTTCTGCCCATGTGCGCTGGTGCTTGCCACG
>Ga0192270_1081_pt1 | contig 13921 bp, 10 predicted proteins | sample Koala_Koa24_C3_FD_131269 | JGI IMG/M metagenome (GOLD analysis project Ga0192270, IMG submission 131269) | Enriched cells from koala feces incubated with labeled cellulose particles, San Francisco Zoo, California, United States - Koala_Koa2-4_C3 ...
TGTCTGCGAACTCTTTCCTCATCGGCAATATCAATCTGATTCATAACTGCAGTTCTGAAAACGTCAGCATCCTTTATATAACGAAACTCATAGCCGCCTGAAGATGTGGTTACGTTAATGGTTGCATAACCAAATATTTTCCCAAACAGATTTTGGTCAACAGCTACCGAGTTTAATTTGTTAAGGGGTGCATCCATTGTCTTTGTATTTATAATTCCATAATGACCGACCATCTTTTTGTTGGTAAGCACAAGAGAAATCGCATTAATTGTCATCAATTTCAGTCCTATCATTATTGCTGCTACAATCAAGCCAATCAATATCATCGCCCCGCCGCCCATTGAAAACAGGATAAACACAATAACTGCTCCGATAATTCTCGGCAGTGCTGCAATATTACTTGTTACTGCCCTTGAAATTATGCTTTCATCTTTCGCCAGATTCTTTTCAACATCTACCATTACAATTCCTCCACAATAAATTATTTTCTATGTTCTTATATGCATAGTGTGCCTAATTTGACACATTATGCATATATTATACCCTAATTAGATTATAAAGTCAATATTGTTTAATCACTTTTGGTATAATAAACAAAAGTGAGGTGTCTGATGTGGCTAAATATAACAGAATTAAGGATTTGCGTGAGGACAGTGACAAAACACAGCAGGATCTGGCAGATTATCTGGGAACCTCTACTCAGCATTACGGCAAATATGAGCTTGGCTATGCGGAAATACCCTTTGAACGTGCTATACTTCTTGCAAAATACTATAATGTGAGCCTTGATTACATCGCCGGACTTACAAACACTAAAAGACCTCTCCCAAACGACACATTAAGCGATTCGGAACAGGATCTTATAAAGACTGTCCGCTCCCTGACCGAATCGGAAAAAATGAAACTACTTAAAATAGCCGAGGTAATATTTAAGTCATAAGGGAAATACTTTTGGTTGCCGTAAAAATTTAGTTTTTTAGAGAAAATTTTGTTTATTTGCAAAAAATTTGGTTTCTTCTCTTGATTATTTTGTTTCACTGTTCAATAGCAGTTTTTACAGTTATCCTTTACAGTTAAACGGCAAGCAAAATGACCTGCTAAAATTCTGTGAAGCACCGAGAAGCCGCGGAGAAATTGCAGATCAACGCTTCTGCCGCGTAAAATAAACAATGCCCCCACATTCGTAAAATACGTGTGTGGGGGTATCCTGTTTATAGCAGCATCAGCTATTGTAATAACGAGGTTTTAAGGCAAGTATAATAAGGTCAAGTATCCAGCCAATGCCGCCTAATCCGCCGGTAAACATCCAGAGCAGACCCGAAGCAATTTTTCCCTCATACAGCCTGTGTATGCCAAAATACCCTAAAAAAATACAAAGCAAAATTGCTACTGTCTTATCCTTTCTGCCTCTTTTGCCAAAACCTGCAGTATGCGTGTCATTATACACATTCTGATTAATATGGGTTTGCTGCGAGGTGTAGTTGCCGGAATTGGTGTAATTATAGGTGGTATAGTTGTTCTGTATGGTATATCCCGCCTGTCCTGCCTGACCGCCGATTTGAGTATTCACTTGATTAGGCATTTGACCGGGTGACTGTGTATACGTCGGTGTCTGAGTATACGTTTGCGCAGATGCCTGGGGGTATGACTGTGTTTGTGCGGCAGCAATGTTCCTTGCACCGCAATTCATGCAGAAAGCAGAGCCGGAGGGCAGTGCAGCACCGCACTTGGTACAGTAGCCGCCGCCATCGTCCACGGCCATTTTTATATCGGATACTATCGGCTCGTCATAGGCAGTTTGTGAAAAAGCATCGTCCTCCGCAGGCTTTTTACTTGGATTATAAAATTCGTTCACTTCAATTCCTCCGAAATAAAATTATGTATCTTATGCGATTGTCGTAAATTCCTCTTTATTATACCATAGATTTCTCAAAAATCAATATCTGCCATCATTATATTTTCATTAAAAATTACCGTGCATATTCTGTCTGCATTTTCGCAAACATAACCAACGGGATTCCCGTCCGCTGTAACTGCATTTATTTCCTTGGGAGAATTGCAGCAAACTGTTTCTCTCAATACCAAACGGTTAATACCGTCACTGCTCCTTGCGGTAAATTGCGCATGATTTACCCGAGAGCCGCTCCACTCAAAGCTTATCTCCAAGCCGCCTCGTGCAGCCATTCTCCTTACACTGCCCTCGGTCCATGCGGGAGGAAGAGCGGGAAGAAACGCTATTTCCCCTGCAATACTTTGCAGCAGGGCTTCTCCTATTCCCGCGCCGCCGCCGAAATTGCCGTCAATTTGGAAGGGCGGGTGCATATCGAACATATTTATGCTTGTTGAATCGGACATAAGCGTCTTTAAATTCTCCGCAACCTTTTCGCCGTCCCCAAGTCTTGCCCACATATTGATTATCCATGCTCTTGACCAGCCTGTATTGCCGCCGCCGTAGGAAAGCCGTCTTTCTATGGTTGCCCTTGCCGCCTTGGCAAGCTCGGGGGTTTTGGACAGGGAAATTATATCCGAGGGGTGGATGGCGAAAAGCTGTGAAATATGCCTATGTCCCGGCTCAAACTCATCGTAATCCTCCGCCCACTCCATTATCTGACCGTATTTTCCGATTTGGGGAGAGGGAAGCTTACTGTCGATTTCCCTAAGCTTATCCGCAAAGGCCTTATCCCTTTGGAGAATATCGGCGGCACTGATCACTCCCTTGAAAAGGGTGTGGAGTATCTGACTGTCCATAGATGCGCCCTGACAAAGCCTGCCCTGTACTCCCTCCGAAATATTGTACGTATTTTCGGGAGAAACGGAGGGACTTACCACAAGTCTGCCCTTTCCGTCATCTATCAGATATTCCGTAAAGAACTCCGCAGCCTCCCTCATTGTGTCGTACTTTTCAGCGAGAAATTCCTTATCGAGGGTAAATTGGTAATGCTCCCAAATATGTGTGCAGAGCCATGCAAGACCCATTGGCCAAATCGTTCCCGGCAGCCACTTATCCTGCGGAGCGGTGTCGCCCCAAATATCGGTGTTATGGTGACAAACAGCGCCGTGACAGCCGTACATTTTTTCGGCGGTTATCCGTCCATGCTCTCTCATTCTCTCGATATGGTCGAAAAGGGGCATATGACACCGGGACAGATTTTGCATTTCAACGCCCCAGTAATTCATCTCGGTGTTTATGTTGATTGTGAATTTGCAGCCCCATGCAGGCCACATATCCTTATTCCATATTCCCTGCAGGTTCAGGGGCAGCGTGCCCTCCCTGGAACCGCTTATCATAAGATAGCGTGAGAAATTGAAATAAAGCTCATACAGCTCATTATCGGGCTTGCCCTCCTTTACGGCAGCAAGTCTTTCATCGGTGGGAAGGTCGCTGCCGCCGCCGCTGTTGTCACAAAGGGTAATTCCGCAGCGATTATAAAGACTTTGGTAATCCTTAATATGTCTGCTTTCCAGCTCCGAGGTGCGTCTGAGGGCGGTTTTTGCCTGCCGCACCGCCATATTTTCATAGTCCCCTGTCCTCCATGATGTCTGCGCCCCTATGGTTATGACAACGCAGGAAGCATTTTCGCAGACAATGCGGTTAGCGCGGGTTTCGCAAGTACCGTCCTTTGCAGCGGCGGATATTGCACAAGCATAGGGTATACCGTCGGAAACGGTGAAAATAAGCGTAGACTTATCATAAGCTTGATTTTTGTCATAATTATCGTCCCGCCCGTCTATAAATGCGGAAAATGAAACGGCAGGATAAGGCTTTCCGTCCTTTTCGGCTGTAAGAGAAATGACAATTACCTCATCGGGGTGTGATGCAAAGACACGGCGAACGTACCTTATCCCATCGGAAACGAATACCGTATCGCACAAAGCCGTAGAAATATCCAGCGAACGGCTGTATTCCGTTGCTTCACCCACTGTCTGAATAAGGTGAAAATCCCCCAACGGTTGGTAATGCCGCTGATTTTCATTAGTGCCGTAGAAAGCCTCATCACAGAGCTTTTCCGCCTCCCATGACCTGCCCTCAACAATTAAGCGGCGCATTTTATCGAGATTTTCAAGTGCCAAGGGATTATTCCTGTCCCTATAGCCTCCCGACCAAATTGAATCCTCATTAAGCTGAATAAGCTCCTCGCGGGGAATACCGAAAACCATTCCACCAAGTCTGCCATTTCCAACGGGAAGCGCCTCGTCCCAATTTGCGGCAAGGCGGCTATATTTCAGTAGTGTACTGCTCATAAAACTTGCTCCTCTCTAAAAAACGGCGAAACAGCCTTTGCCATTCCGCCGTAAATAGCATATTACATACCGGTAAGACCCGAACGTGCAATACCTTCTGTAAAGTATCTTTGCAGGAAGATGTACATTATAAGCATAGGTGTTATCGATATAAGGCATCCGCCCTCCATCCAAACAATAAGCTCTCGTGAGTTAACCTGAACATTACCGTTATCGAAAATAATTCGTGTTAGGGATGCTTCCAGGTTTTTCAGCTGAAGCGCTATGGTGGAGTTGTCTGTAAAGAACGAGGTACTTACATAGTAGTCATTCCAGTACCAAACAACCGAAAGAAGGAATACCGTAAGGAATGTGGAACCCGCGTTGGGAACCATGATTTGTACGAATGTTCTCAGTGGCGAGCAGCCGTCAAGGTAAGCAGCGTCCTCAAGCTCCTTGGGAAGTCCGCGGAACGTCTGCCTGTAAAGGAAGATGAACAGACCCGCTCTGATTCCGTTTGCTGTGAACGCAGGCATATACATGGTCAGCGCATTGTTAATCAGGTTAATATAGTTGCCTGTCAGCGCATGGTAAATGCCGAGGGGATTGAAGTAACGGAAGAACATATACTGAGGAATAAGGATAATCTGTGACGGCATAAGAATCATCAATATTACAAAGAAGAAGAGTATGCTCTTTCCCTTGAAGTTGAATCGTCCGAAGCCGTAGCCGGTAATCGCACAGGTAAGAACCTGAAGAATGGAACAACCGACGTTAATGAATACCGTATTCCCCAAGGTGGGCCAGAAATCCATTGCCTTTGCAGCTTCCTTTATATTGGAAAGGGTAAAGGTTTTGGGGATCCAAACGATTGTCGGGTCGTTCATTTCCGAACGAGGTCTGAATGCCGTGGAAAGCATATAAAGGAGAGGGTAAAGAATTACGAAGCAAAGTCCGATTATGAGCAGCGCACGGCAGAAAGGCCATACCTTTTCAAACATCCTCTTTCTTCTCAGATATTTCTGCTCCGCGGGCGTAAGAGTTGAAAGACGCTTTTTAAAACGCTCTCTCTCCTCCTTACGGGAACGCTTTACCTCTTTTGGTTTTTTCTCCGGCTTAATTTTCTTCAGGAAACCGGAAACCGGGTTTGTTTTTACATTTTCAGCCATTTTTCCGCCTCCTGAATTAATCATCGTAGTAAACAACCTTATTCATAAGGGCAAATACAATTCCGATTACCACAAGGACAATCAGGAAGTAGCTCCATGCCATTGCGGCGGCGTAGCCGTACAGCCAGTCGTCCTGCTGCTGGATAATTCTTTCCATGACAAGGTTGGTGGGATCTGCGAAGGTATCAATTATGGTGTAGATCAGATTTACAAGGATCATGGGGGAGATGTACGCAATGGTTATCTTCCAGAAGAATTCCCATGATGTAGCGCCCTCAATGGCGGCAGCCTCTTTAGCGGATGCGGGTATTCCCTGCAAAGCAGAAAGGAATATGATAATCTGAATACCGCACTTCCAAATGAGGTTAAGTATATCTGATGTCAGGGTTGAAATGGTTTCTGTCAGCGTGTCACTGATTCCGTAAATACCTACAAACTCAAGCAACTCGTCTACCATGTCCGAGGAGAACATTGATGAAAACTGGTCAGCCTCGGCAGCGCCGGTTGTTGAAAGGTCACCGGTTATAATGGAGTAAACAGGTCCCGTTGCTATGATAACCGGCAGGAAGAATACGGCTCTTGCAAAGGTTTTTCCTCTGAACTCCTGATTGATAACAATTGCCGCGAAGAGCGAGAATATAATTATAATCGGTGTGTTGATAAGCATATCTCTCAGAACGCTGACAAGGTAGGTGCTGAAGTATGCATCTCGCAGAAATGCGTTTCTGTAGTTCAAGAAGTAGTTTACCGCACCCGATGAGTCGGTCAGCTTGGTAATCGCCAGATATCCGGTTTCAGGTGTTACGCTGAAGAATGAATAGTAGAGGGATTCGAAAACAGGGATTATGAAGAAGAACAATGCGCCTATAAACCAAAGTGCAATGAATCCATATCCGTAAAGTCCCTTTTTACGTTCATACGAAAGTCTCATTATTCTCCAAGCACCTCCTCTCCAACGTAGTCCGCAAGGTTATAGGTTTTTGAGCCTGCCGTTACGGTATTATCGTTAAAGTTTACAACAGTTGTGTAGCCGTTGGAATAAACAGTTTCAATTTCGCTGCCGTCATCGGAAATGTTATATTCAACAATCTGTGCGTCAGCAGCCTCAGTGAGGACATCGCAGGAAAGCTGATATACCCCTGCGGCTTCATCCATCCAGTTGCCGTAATAAGCGTAATAGTAGCTATCCAGCTTGGTATCCTTAAGCTCATCGGCTGTAATTCCGACAAAGTCAAAGCTCAGGTTACTGCCGGCAGCCAGTGAAGTGAGAATAAGCTCACTGATATCGGCATCACCGTTTACCGCAGTTGACGCATAGGAAGTAATGCCGTGGAGAACCATTTGATAGAAAGGAATGTCGTAGTCGAATATATCGTACTTACTGGAGCAAACGGGGATATTGGTTATGTAGTCCACGTAAGGCAGGGTGTACGCAAAGGCATTTTCAGCAAGGACATTGCCTATCTGCGATGCTGCATCGCTGTAGATTTCCTCAACATAGCCCTTTGCTATCTCTCTTGAAACCGCTTTCTTACCGTAATCACCGTAAATGGAGTTTGCAAGAGAACCAAAGGCGATATTGCTGATTTCATTCTTAGCGTAGCTTGAAATAAGCTTTGTGAATGCCTTTGTATAGGAAGCGGGGCTGAACAGCGAACGGGCATCATAGTACTGGTTTTCCGTTCCGTGTGCCAAATCGTACACAATAATTCTCGCGTATGCATTTGAAACACGTATCGCCGTATTGGTCATTGACCAGTAACCATTACCGGTTCTGAACTGCTGATTGTCGGTTGAGGGGAAGAGCTGAATACCGTTTTCGTTACAGTAATCGTAAAGGTCGCTGAAATCACTCTTGCCGCCCAAAACAGATGCGGGATTAAAGGAATCCGTTATCTTTTCGGAAATATCCTCCGTGGAGAAATTATTGTAGGTAGCAACCATACTGTCAACGCCCAAGCCGTTAAGCTCGGTGAGTATCTCCTGCGCCTTGTCAAAGGTAGTGACCTTTTCCTTAACGGTTACAGGCAGACCGAGAACGGATTTCTGCTGAAGAGTTCCACCGTAGAAGTCCACAAAGAGGGAAACCTCATCGGTCAAATCCTTATCCTCAACAGCCTTTTCGGTCATGAGGTAATCTCTGTAGGTGTCGGCAACGTCAACATAATCAACCTCGCCGTCATCCGTAGCAATAGGATAATATCTCAGTTCAATTTCCGGAACGAGGATACCTCTCTTTTCAAATACGGTAAGGGGGTTTGAATCACCGCTCATGTAGTACTGGTCGGTAGTTCTAAGCTCGAAGTCAAAGTATGTTGAGTTGTAATCGTTGTTGTTCTGATTGGAAACATAGGAATTGATTGTAGCGCAGGTATCGCCCTTATCGGCAACAACCATAAGTCCGGCGTTTTCCTTTACAATACCGTACATAGGAAGATTCACCGTAAGATTGGTTGTGGTCTTTGTCAGGCTGACCGCGGTAAGATCATTTCCGTAAACCTTTCTGCTGTAAACTCTCAGATTGGTTTTGCCGTTGTTGAAGTTGATAACCGCACCGCTTCCGTCGGGGATAACGAAGTAGCCGTCCTCATCCATAGATGCGGCACCAAAGGTTTTCATAAACGCAACCTTTGTGGTGAGCATACCGGATGAAGATGAGGGATATTCCTCAACTATTTCCGACGTATCACAATACAGCTTCAAGTAGCCGTCCTCAAGGGTAATGCTTACGGGAACGGTTATTCCCGGATCGGGGAATGTATAAACAATATCAACACCGTTTTCGGTTTTAGTCATTTCAAAGTCGCCCTTGTTCTGACTGTTGACGGTAGTAGTGGATCTGTTGGCAGGCTGAGCGTAAACAAGGCTCATGCTGGCTTTAAGATCCTTCTTCTGTGCCGACTTTGCGGATGATGTATCAACATCAACGGGGTTTGACCACCATATTTCTCCGTTACGAGTATCCTCAAGGACAATCGTACCCTCATCGGCATTCATATAGAGCTTCAGGTAGCCGTTCTCACAAACCAGCTCCGCCGCGGCAAGCGCCTCTTCCTCGGTACGGGGGATTTCCTCCTCCTCTTCCTCCTCATCGGAATCATCGGACTCTTCAGCACCATCGGAAACGGAGGTATCATCTGTATCATCCTCGTCACCGTAAACGCTGAATGTGCTTGTCGAAAGGACAAATGCAAAGCAGAGTGCAAGAGCCAGCAGCTTTTTAAGCTTTGAGTGCATTTATTTCACCACTTTTCCTTTTACTCGTTTACACTCTGAGCCTATACGAAAGCTCGGTGTAAATTGTGAAGATGAATATCAATATCTGCTGGAACAATGTAAGCAGAAGTATCAGCAGAAACAGCATTGCAAGCATCGCGACCAATGTCAGCAATATCAGCAGCAGCGTCTTTCCGAATGAAAACTGATGTACCGCCATCATACCGGATATGAACAGCACCACTGTCCACGCCAAACCTATTATCTCAAACGCCTGAATGAAGATGTACTCATCCTGAATAAGGAAGTGTGAAAGCACCGTTCCTATCAGGTAACCGCATATATACGGGATAAGGGAATATGCTGTGTTGATGAAAATATTTTTCATCGTACCCTCGCCGTCGAACAATGTACACATTGCCCAGTTGGCGACAACATACATTATGAAAAGTCCCCAGCTCTTAAAAATATACGGTATAATGTTAAACAGCTTATCGTAGTCGGAATAGTACTGGAAACCGTACATACGACTGTATGCCAGCTGCTGAAAGAACAGCAGGAACACTATAGCGACTGCAATCTTCATCGAACCTGCTTTTTTCCACCGCAGGTCTTCAAATCCCTCAAAGGGGTGCATAACAACGTGCTTGACAAATTGACCCTGTGTTAAATCCAACATATATTACGCACCTCCCTTTCTCTTGCGGGGCTTAATCGTGCCATTCTTGACAAGCAGCTTATAAATCCACCACGCAAGAAGCAATACTATGATTATAATTATCGCCGGAGTAAAATACTGTTCAAGCAGCTCATCTCGATAGCCCTCAAATGCACGGTTGTAACGGGCACGGCTTATGGAAATTTCGAAATAATCCATTGCCTCCTTATACTGCTTGTTGCTGAGGAGAGCATTTCCGACACCTATGTACGCACGTCTGTAGTTGCCGTCATACTTGATAACGGTAAGCCACGGCTCATAGGACTCGGCATAGTAACCGTCATTGTAAAGGTTGGTCGCATTTGTAACTATCTCACCGAAGGTTGTTCTCTCGAAAACAGTGATGCTGTTCTTTCTTCCATCGGCAACGTAAATCTTATCGCCTCTGCTCTCGATAGCAGTAACGGTACGGAACAGGCCAAGCTGCTCGCCCGACCCGCCGACGATGAACATAAGGTTGCCCAGCTTATCATACTGGAATACTCTGCCGTGGGCAAAATCGAGAATGTTCATCTCGCCGTTATCGCCGATATCAATATCGATAAGTGAGGACGACTGGGAATAAATCGAATAGTATGTCGGAGGCTCATCACCCCATGTTACATCGTCAACACCCAAGCTGCTGAGAATATTTTTACCCTCAGGACTAAGCTTTTTAACAAGGTCGGTGGTAGTGGTTGTGGACTCTGTAACAGTATAGATAAAGCCCTCATCGTCAATATCGAAGTTTGAAAATCCTACAGGCGTGGAGTTGGTAACTCTTGATCTCTGCTCCTCTGTACGGAACGTGTTTACAAAAGCATTCAGGATAACCTCGGCGGTTGCCTCAACGCGGTTTGCACCGTAAAAGCCCAAGAACTCGCCCTCGTCATCATACATTACCGCACCCTTTGTAACGGATCTTACAACAACGTAGATATTGCCCGCCTTATCGACGCAGACCTTACTGGGATTAAAGGTAAGATCGCTTGAATAAAGGGAGTTGGTCGGTCTTGTTACGACACGGCTTACATTGCCGTCAATATCGGTTTTCAGGACACGGCTGTTTTCCGTATCGGCAATATAAATATCGCCCGAATACTGGTCAACGAATATACCTGTCGGCGACTTAAGCGTTTCGGAAAAATAGCCTGAATCGCTTTCGGGATCGAAATCCTCAAGCCCCTCGGCATTATCCAAATTAAACGTATCGATAGTCGCTATCAAATTAAAATCAAGATCTGTCACAACAATTCTGTTGTTACCCGTATCAACTATGTACATCAGGTCGTCAGCGGAAATATACATATCACTGGGATTGGAAAGGCTTCCAATGCTTGATCCGCTGTCTTTATCGATGTCATCGCCTGTTACGAAATACTCGGCGGTGTATCCTACCTGTGACGGGACAGCCTCGCCCCATCGGTCATAGCTGTAAGGGGTATAGCTTTCTATGGCGGACGCACTGACCGCCAAGGTGCTTGAAAGCACCAATCCTGCACAAGCAGCTATCAACAGCCTTCTTATACGGGACATATCATCACCCTTTTCTATAGATTATACGGCTTTTGGGGTAAGGCTTAATCCTTCATTCCCGCGTGAGCCATTGTTTCCATAACGTTTCTCTGCGCTGCAATAAATACTGCAAGAGGCGGAATCATCAGCACGACTGCCGAAGCGGCGATTGCACCCTGACGGGCAATACCTGCCGCCGCAATCTGCTGAACGACAACCGGTATAGTCTTGAGCGCCTCATCATAAACGAGAGAGCCGCCGGTAGCATTCCATGCAGACTGAAACTCAAAGATGATAATTGTCATAAGAGCCGGCTTGCTGTTCGGCATTATAATGCCCCAACAAATTCTCATAAGACCGGCACCATCGATTTCGGCTGCCTCAATCATTGCATCGGGCAGTGTGGTCATGCTCTGACGCATGAGGAAGAGTCCCATTGTTGACGGGATAATCGGCAGAATAAGCGCCGCATAGGTGTTAATCATGCCCAGGTTTGCCATAACGATGTACTGCATTATGTATGTAACGGTGCTGTTGAACAGCAGGGAAACAACGATAATCCTATTAAGAGCGGCAGCGCCGGGGAACTTGCACTTAGCAAGGATGAATGCCGCCGTACAAGCAAAGGCAACGTGGAACACGGTAGCAACAACCGTTACAAAAATACTGTTGAATACGTTTCTTGAGAAAGGAACCCATGAATCGCTGGCAACCTTAAACAGATCTCTGAAGTTATCGAGGGTCGGCTCCATAGCGTAGAGCTTAGGCGGCATAAGGTATACCTCTTGTACAGGCTTCAGCGAGTTTACAGCAGCGAGATAGATGGGGAAAATCATGAACAGTCCCAAAAGGGTCAGCAGGATAAAGATACCGACATCGTTTCTCCATGACTTACCGACACGCTTATTGGTGCCGTCCTTTTTCATCATTTTCTTATGCTCTTTTTCGCGGCGCTTCTGGAGTGCCGCAAGAGCCGCGGCATTCTCCTTTGCCTGCTGCTCCGCAAGCTGAGAGGGGGTTAAATTCTTCTTTTTCATTGTCTAATGCTCACCCCTTTCTCAGTCCATATACCTGCTGAGCAGCTTACTTACCAGGTTATTACAGATATACATTGCTATAAACAGTACAAAGCATATCGCGGATGCATAACCCATTTCGTATCTTACCCAGCCGTAGTCGTAGGCGTGAGTCATAATGGTATGAACCTTGTAGTCGGTTGACGGGAATCCTGCAAGTGTACGACCGACAATATCAACGGTAAATGCGGAAACTATCTGCATAACAGCAGCAAACATAAGCTGCGGGCCCATAGAAGGTATTGTTATATGGATAAGCTCCTGCCAACGGTTCTTAATGCCCTCAATTGCGCCGGCTTCATACATGGACTTATCAATGCCCTGGAAGCCTGCGCGGAGAGCGAGGAAGCCCGCGCCCATGGAAACCCAAAGCTGAACAACGATAACGCAGGGAAGCACGTAGTTTGCATCGGTCAGCCACTGGATAGCGGATGTAGTTATACCAAACTCCGAAAGGAAAGCGTTAAGGTATCCGTAAGAGTCACCGGAGAAAATGAGCTGCCATACAAAGTAGATATTACCTGCCATAGACGGCGCATAGAATACCAATGTAAATATGGTTTTCAGCGTAGGATGCAGCTCATTAATCAGCCATGCGAGCATAAAGCTCATAGCGTAACTCAAAGGACCTGTGAAAATTGCGAAAATAAGTGTTGTTCTGATAGCCTTGATAAAAACGTCGTCGTTCAGGAACAAGGTGTAGAAGTTTTCAAGTCCGACCCACTTAGGAAAGCTTGCCATATCGAAGCTGGTAAAGCCGATAGGGAGGGACATTACAACGGGGATAGCGGTAAAGATGATGAACAATATCATAAACGGAGCGAGCATAATATAGCACATCTTATTGCGCTTCATTTCGTGAAGAGTGTATTCACGTTTTTCTTTTCGGGACATTTTGCGTTCACTGCGAAGCAAAATCTCCTTCTGTGCAGCCTGTTGAGCCAAATCAAACCCTCCTTTTAATCATCATCAACATCAAGACCGAGGTTTTCACGCTTACGTGTGATTTCCTTGTTAATATCCTCGTTATATTCACGGAGTGTTTCTCTTGCGTTTTCGTAATCATTAACAACGGAGCGGAACGCATTCATAATTTCACGGGTTACAACATAGGACGACGGTATAATCGGAATTTCCTCAAGCTCATCTCTCTGGGCATTTATCTTAGCAAGATCGGATTTAGACCAGTTAAGATTCTGAAGAGCCTCTGTATTGGCAGCCTCAAAGCGGCCGATAGGTCCGAGGACGCCCTCGATATTCTGACCGTATTCAGTCATAACATCGGCGGAGCTGAACCACTTAATAAATTCCCAAGCAGCCTCAACATTATCACAGCTGGAGAGAATCATCGCACCGCTTCCGGAGGAGTTTGCAGCATGGGAAACGGTTCCGTCCTCACGCTCTGTACCGGGCACGGATGTGAAATCCCACAAGCCCTTGATTTCCGGAGCAGCAACATTAAGCTGGTTATAGAATGTACTGTAGTTCTGAATAACTATAGGCATCTCACCTGTTCTGAAACGTGAGAACGCATCATAGGTCTGATCGAAGCCATAGGTTGTATAGAACTTTGTCCAAGTATCGAAAGCATCGGATGCCTCGATAGTATCGAAGTTGGTTGCGGTCTGATCGTCATTATAATAGTTCATACCCGACTGGAGCATAAGCAGCGCAAAAGTATGACCGACCTCGGTGGACGGAGCAACGGCAGTACCGTTTACATTTGCCGGCAGAATAAGACCGGGCTGCATATAGCTTCTCTGGAGTGCGGGGAGAATATCAATAAGATCGTCCCAAGTTTCGGGAACCTCGGTTATGCCGACCTCCGCAAGCATATCCGTACGATAGAACATCATGGGGAATGTCTGTGAAAGGGGAATACCATAGACATGACTGTCATAGGTGTAATGGGTCATGGCATTTTCTTGGAACCACGTCTGAACCTCGTCAAAGCCGCCCATTTCATCAAGGGGAACGAGCAAGCCTCTTATCGCAAGGTTTACGGGGTACTCGCCGCCGATAAAGAT
>Ga0192270_1084_pt1 | contig 13406 bp, 15 predicted proteins | sample Koala_Koa24_C3_FD_131269 | JGI IMG/M metagenome (GOLD analysis project Ga0192270, IMG submission 131269) | Enriched cells from koala feces incubated with labeled cellulose particles, San Francisco Zoo, California, United States - Koala_Koa2-4_C3 ...
TGATATATTCGCCGAGGTGCGGGATTATATTTCATCAAGGCTTGAGGAGGTTCAGGAAACTGCTTCCGCAATTGCTGCACTGGACGTTCTCTGCTCCTTTGCGGATGTTTCCATGAAGAACCGCTATGTTAAGCCTGATATTTCCGCAGACGGAGTTATTGATATAAGAAACGGCCGTCACCCGGTGGTGGAGCTTGTTTTAAAGGATTCCATGTATGTCCCCAACGATGCCTATTTGGATCTTGGAAACAGGCGTATGTCTGTTATAACGGGTCCCAATATGTCGGGTAAATCCACATATATGCGCCAGACCGCGCTTATTGTGCTTATGGCGCAAATTGGCTGCTTTGTTCCCGCCGACAGCGCGCATATTTCCATTTGCGATAAAATCTTCACCCGTGTGGGCGCATTGGACGATCTCGCCGCAGGTCAGTCAACCTTTATGGTGGAAATGAGCGAGGTTGCGGATATACTAAGGTCAGCCACTTCACAGAGCCTTGTAATATTGGACGAGGTGGGCAGAGGAACATCAACCTTTGACGGTATAAGCATTGCAACCGCCGTTGCCGAATATATAGCGTCAAGGAAAATCGGCTGTAAAACCATGTTTGCGACCCATTATCACGAGCTTATTGCCCTTGAGGGCAGGGTAGAGGGAGTAAAGAATTACTCCGTTGCCGTAAGCAAGCATGGGGATTCCATACATTTTCTGAGAAAGATAGTCGAGGGCGGAGTTGACGACAGCTACGGAATTGAGGTTGCAAAGCTGGCGGGACTGCCCAAAAAGGTTATAACCCGAGCAAGAGAGCTGCTTGAGGAGATGGAGCTGGAAAAGCGGAACGCTTCCGCCCAAAGGTCCGACAGCAGTCAGATTTCCTTTGGAGCAATGAAAGAGGAAACCGTACTGAACAGGCTCAAAAAAACCAATCCCGATGAATTTTCCGATGCCGATGCAAAGGCTTTTCTGAAAGAAATATGTGATATTTTGAATGGACAGTGATATATATGCTTGAACAGCTGAAAAAAGAGGTATACGAGGCTAATATGCAGCTGCCCCAAAGGGGGCTTGTCACCCTTACATGGGGTAATGCCTCCGGTATAGACAGACGGTCTGGGCTTGTGGTCATTAAGCCCTCCGGAGTGGATTACAATAAGCTTACCGCCGATGATATGGTTGTGGTGGATTTAGAGGGAAATGTGGTTGAGGGCAATCTTCGCCCATCCTCCGACACACCTACACACTGCGAGCTGTACAGAAGCTTTCCGAGTATTGGGGGAGCGGTGCATACCCATTCAAGGTGGGCGGTAATCTTTGCACAGTCGGGCAGGGGAATACCTCCCCTTGGTACAACTCATGCTGATACCTTTTACGGTGAAGTGCCCTGCACAAGGCTTATGACCGCCGAGGAAATAAAGGGAGAATATGAGCTGGAAACGGGAAAGGTTATAACCGAGTGCTTTTCCCAAAGGGGGATAAATCCCGATGATATTCCAGCTGTACTGGTACACAGCCACGGACCCTTTACTTGGGGAAAGAATGCCGCCGATGCGGTGGAACATTCCGTTATACTGGAGGAATGTGCAATGATGGCATGGCATACCCTTATGTTTGCCCCGAATGCACCGCAAATTCAGCAGGAGCTGCTTGACAAGCACTACCTGCGTAAGCACGGAAAGAACGCTTACTACGGACAATCATAAATGAAAGGAAGTTTAATATATGAGTATCGATTTCACAAAGCTCCATTTCGGAGTGGACGGAGATAGTATAACCGCAGGCGAGCAGTGGTCGTACTATGTTTATGAAACACTGGGAATGAAATCACACCATAATGTGGCAGTGGGAAGCGCCGTTTGGCATAAGAGAATCCTTACCAATTCCAAGGGTGAGAGCGTTTCCACACAGAATTATAACGATGCGGATTTTGCTGGGATAAGCGACGGCTGGGAGGAAACGGACGATCTTGTCGAGCTGCAAAAGAGAGCGAACAACTGTGCGGTTGTACATACACAGCGGTTTTTGTCCGAGGTAAAGGACGGAATGTACCCCGTCCCCGATATTTTCGCATACGCAATGGGGACAAACGACCGGGAGGAAAGCTTAGGCGATCCCGAAAAGGCATTAAAGGGCAAATCCCTTGAAGATAATGAGGATATAGACCTTTTCACGGAGGCAGGGGCAATGCGTTGGTGTCTGCAAACCGTTATGGAGGCATACCCTCTTTGCAGAGTTTTTGTGCTTACCCCCATACAGACATCAAATCCCGACCATAACGCCAAGCTTGAAAAGCAGATACCCATTATGTGCAGGATTGCGGGAACAATGGGCGCGCAGGTTGTGGATTGCTACCACAATTGCGGTATTTGTGAAAAGTTCGAGGCTTTAGGCGGCGCAGGAAAATATCTGCGTGACGGACTTCACCCCGATAAGCCCGGACAGGAGCTTGAGGGAAGATATGCCTGCAAGGAAATAAGAAACAATATGTTCTGATGATTAAAGCCGGTAGGTGATGATATGGTAGAGGAAAGCCGTAAAAGCGGAGGATTTATCGACATTGTAAAGGCTCTGCTTGCGGATAAGGGCTTTATTGCGGCAATTGCGGCAGTGGTGTTATCCGCTGTTTCACTTTGCCTGGGCGGAAGCGTGAACAGCCTGTATTTCAGTATTATAAGCGCTTTGTTACTGGCAATTTCCAATTTGGTCATTCACGTTCCCCTTGTAAAGTGGGGGATTGTCGGTTCTCTTTACAAGGAAGCGGAAAAAAGGGTAAGCCCCGGTATAATCGGTTCAATTAGGGATATAAACGGCGTAGGCAGTACGATAGCCATTGCAGCCGCTGTCGCACTGGTCTTTGGAAAAACCTACATAGTTGACGGGGGCATAGTGGGCAGCGACAGCTTTGCGGGGACATTTACCGCCGTAATAGCCGAGGCTGTCTGCGCCGCAGCAGCACTTGGAGCAATGACCTCCGCAGGGAATATCCGCAACTATCTGATTGTTACCGTGTCCCGTGATATTGACAGAAGTCTTACGCCCTCGGAATACAAGCGAAAGCTGTTTTATAACTGTGAAAAGCTGTGTCACAACAGCGGCGAAATGGACGAGATAAGAGGTATGTGCGTTGTCAGACTTTGCGCCATGCTCTCCACGGCTGCCATAATGATAATAGGTGTCCTTTCGGGCAGCGATTCGCCCTTTGTTGGCTGCATACCCGCACTTATCAGCCTTGTTGTTACCCTGCTGCCAAGGTTCTGTGTAAGGAGAAGCGCTGAAACGGTTATTACCGAGGAAAAGCAGCACCTGTGGAATGAAAAGTCAAAAAGGATTCTGGCGGTAAATACGATAGTTTACCTTTTGGCGGGAATATTCTTTCTGTACAGCTTTCCTATCAGAAGTGTTTACACCGAATATGAAATACAGACGGAATTTTATTACAGTGATAGCTATGACGGTGAAATACACATTTTCTCCGTTCCCGACAGCGACTGCTATCCGCTTTTTATCGCTTTTTCCCTGGTGACTGTTCTCAGCCTTTGCTCCATGATTTTTGCATTGAACGCAGACGGAGCGGATTTTCTGCTGAACACCTCGTCAAAGCACAGTACCTTGGGAGCTGCCTGCGGCGTAATAATAGCTGTTTCGGCAGCGGCAATTATCACGGGAATGTTAGTGCCGCAGCTTGCCATTGACCCCATAGGCTGGCTTACCGTATTTACATTCGGTGCATTTTTCCTGCTGGTAAATATAATAACCCACTTTACTATTTTGAGGAATAAATGATGAATCCCTCGGTGTCAGGACTGCACCGGGGGACTTTTTTGTCTGCTTTTCGAGGGAGGGTAGAATCTATTTCTACTGTTAGATTTTGATTTATATTTCTGAAAAAATATATTTTTACGCTCAAATCACCTGACAAATGATTTTTATTGTGCTATAATAATAGTCGTAAAGAAGTAAAAACCCATTCCTTTGACAGGCTATGTAGCGCAGAGGAGATAATACTTGTTCTTAATGGCAATAAATACTGCGTACAAGGATTTCATGAAAATAATCTTGCTCATTTGTATTTGCAGCAGTGGAAACCTGAAATTGATGATGCAATCTTATGGTCATATTCAGGAAATGATATAGTTGAATGTGGAGATAATTTCTTAGATGCCAAAGTTTTCAATGGAAAATCTTTTTGGGGAGTTGAAAAAGAAATAGAGTGGGTAGACGAATAATTAGCAGAATAATTAGAGCAATGAATTAAGAAAGGCAGTGAATTTTATGGCATTACTGAAATGCAGCAATTGCGGATATGGTATTCGTTATCATGATGAACCATGCGGAATTGAGTATATGTTTATTCCTATTGAAGTATGGGACAATCACCTTAATAAAGATAAAACAATATGTAAAATCATATTGGATGTACCAAACAGTTATCTTACAGTCTGAAATGTCCTGAATGTGGGTGCTTGCACTTGTTTGACGGTGCATCAATCCGGCTTAAAAGTATATATGTCCCCACTCAGAATAATGATATTGAATTATCGGGAGAAAAATACTGTGTTTTTGATGATTTTACCTTTGAAAACGTTGCCGAAAATGATATTACACCGAACGAGTATGAAAACTCAGGCGATTTTAAAAATCATCATTACGCTATAATCGGTGATACGGGTATTACAATTTACAAGGATAAAGAATTAAGCTATGTTGTTCAAAGCTATAAAAAAGAAACTGCCGTCTGAATAAGCGGTAACTCCCCTACACTATTTTTCATGACAAAGAAAAATGCATCGACAGGTTGTTACCGGCAACCAATCAGTGCATTCAGGGGTATGTATGTTATTCCTAATGTCCGCTGGGGAGATGAGAGAACATATACAACTGAGGTTTTGCCCGAAAAGATAGCATTTTTGGGCGTTCCTAAGCACAGCATAGTGTCTGTCGGTACATATGGCTGCGTAAAATCCAAGGAGGCAAAGTATTATTTCCGTGAAGGCTTGATAGCAATGCTTGAAACTCTTGAACCGGAGGTTGTACTTGTCTACGGCGCAATGCCTAAACAAATTTTTGAAGGGCTTGAGAGCCGCACGCAATTTGTCAATTATCCTGACTGGATTTCGTTTAAGAGGTCGGGAGGTGACTGCTGATGGGAAGTGGAAGAAGTGGACTATATCCCTCCTTATGCAGAAATAATAAAAAGCCCATTTTTAATAGTGAAGGTCATGTTACTTTAGAGAGCGTATCTGCAAGACGAGAATTTTTCCTTGGAAAGTCGGTTGCAAAGCTTGAAAGTATTTTGCACTCTTATGGATATGAAACAAAGCGACGTCCATCTAAGCATTCAGGTTCAAAAGCTAAAATTATTATAACCACAAACCAATCTAAAGAGAAGAACATTCAACAGGTTCAAGTCTCACCCGGAAGCAAAAGACATGGTAATGTTCCATATGTAAAAATAAGCACTTCTGATTATGGAAAGATAAAAATAGTCGGTGCTTCTGAGAAAGAATATAAAACTGATGGAAAAGAAACATCAATTATTTTATTCAGGAGGAAAAAATGAATAAGAGTATTTTAATAAAGCCCTTTGAAGGAGTTGGCGATTTTACGCTGAAATCCTCATATAAAAACACACTGGCTGCATTGAAGTCGGAAAAGATAAATTATACCGTTGAAGTTTGGCCTAACAAGGGATGCACTCCGGAGGTTGCGTGGAAAATAGTTCATATTGAGAACTCTCTAAATTTATTTTTTGCTAAAGACAAGCTATTCAAAATCTACATTGATGGTACATTTAACGGTACCTTGCCCAATGGTATTAAAATAGGAATGACAATGTCTGAGGCTCAATGCATTGATTCATCATTACTTTATGACGATTGGAACGAAGACTGGTCATCTGAAAATGGCTATTGGTTAGAGGACGATATTGATTCAAATACAGTAATGTCGATCACAATTTTCATAAGGGAATTGCTTGATGATGATGTGTTCGACAGATATGAATGGTAAATCCTGAAATTTTCTGCTGTATACTAAGTTAATAAAAGCATATTTTGGTGATAGGCGATAATGTCAATAGCAAAATAAAAAATCCCTCAGTGCTAAGACTGCACCGAGGGATTGGCTTTATATACGCTTTTTGGTAATAAGCAATGCGGTAAATGCCGCGCCGCATACGGTTATAAGGGAGAGTACCGAATTTCCTCCCGTTTTTGGAGAGCTGGTTTCAAGGGGAATTTCCTCGCCTGCTTCATCTGTCGGTTCAGTGCTGCCGCTGGGATCGGGCACCGTTTCTTCGGTGTTTGTCGGGGGAGCGTAGAAGGCAATCATTTCCTCGTCATCACCGTCATAGGATATATATGTACCCAGCCGTGTCATGTAACTGTTGTCTATCTCATACCAGCCATTTTTTATGAAATCCCAGACAAGGGTAATACCGTCATTATTAATATCCGTCTTTGAAACTGTCACCTCGCCGTCCACTGTCCATGCCCCGATGGAGGTATCGTAATATATATAGGATTCATCGGTATCCGCCACAATTGTATATGTACCTGTAACCGAAATAGTTTCAGATGTGTTATTATCTATTTTTACAACATATTCGCCCGGATCGGCAATGAACCCTAAGGAATAGCCAAGGTATTCCTTTTCGCTAACCGAATTTGCGTTGAATCCAAGGAAGTATAGGTATTCGTTTGTTCTGTTGTAAAGGCTTATTGTAATATCCTCATCGTAGGAAAAGGCATTATCTGCCTCAAGCTGCAGCTCCAGCATGACACGATCCCCATTGTATGCCTTGCCCATGACGCAGCTGACACTCCCGTAATCATCAAGCCCGGTTATCATTCCCACCGCAGAGCTTAAAGAGGGGACTTCCCAGTCAATGGAATACTTATAATTGATACATAGCTCCGAATCATAGGTGCTTTCCAAAAACTCCATATCCATCTCCGCCACATTGCTGCAGTATTCGGCGGCAACAGGTGTAATATCAAAACCGTATCCCGCATTTAAGTAATCTTCATCGAATTCGTCAGCACACGCTGTTATCCCAAATGACGAGCATACCAGTGAAATTCCCATTGCCAATGCACAAGCATTCTTTACAAGCTTCATAATAATTCCGCTCCTTTATTATGTACAGTATTCTGTGGTTTAATCTTTATCTTAATTATACACAAAATCCTTTTTTTGTCAAGTATATTTACTAATTTGTAACCGAATATTGATAACCCTTTACACTTCAAGTATCTGTGAAATAATCCTTTCGGGGTTCGGCGAGGTCATAAGGGAGGACATAAGGCATACCCCCGCCGCACCTGCCTTTATACATTCCTCGGCATTTTGGGGAGTGATACCGCCTATGGCGTAGACATCAAGGGGCACAGCCGCACAAACCGAGTGAAGAAAGTCTGTTCCCCTCGGGGGCAGGCTTTTTTTGCAGTCTGTGGGGAATATATGCCCTGCAATAAGATATACCCTTCCGCCCATGTATCTGGCACGGTCGCTTACCGCTCTTGCCTCCTCGGCGGAGTGAACCGAAACTCCCACGGTTTCAAAGCTATCACCCTTCCCCTCCGAAAAATCCTTAAATGTCAGGTGAATATCGCTGCAGCCGAGCCTTTTTGCGGTGCTGTAAAAGCTGTGCAGTGACAGGGGAACACTGTGCCCTTTGCAGCACTCTAAGGCTGTTATTGCAAGGCTTTCATATTCCTCCTCGTTCAGCTGCTTTTCACGGAGAATTACACGGCTTATACCGCCCTTGCATATTCTTTCAAGCTGTCGGGGAAAATTTTCGGCAAGTGACGACTGTGTCACGCATATAACTTTACACACGGCTAAACCCTCACTGATAAATATAGTCGTGCATTACAGGCTGAAGTCCCATATCGGTAATTGCGGAAAAAATCTGATCCACACTTCTGGGATCGAAAATCTCGAATTGCTCATCGCCCTTGTCGGCGGAGTCACTGTGACCGCCTATTCCCACATTTACGCCTGCGCTGATTTTCGTTGCGGCAATGTCGATAATTCCGTCACGGAAACGGCTGCATTCCCTTGTGGAGATGGTTATGCTTGCAAAGGGCAGGAAAATCCTATATGCGCATATTATCTGCATAAGCTGTCGCTCGTGAACGTCCTTTGGGTTTATCTTATCGTTGTTTATGATAGGGCGCAGACGGGGGCAGGACATGGCAATCTCTGCATGGGGGTATTTTTTCTGTATAAGGCTTGCGTGAAGTCCCGCCGCAAAGGCATCGGTGCGGAAGTTGTCAAGCCCCAGCAGTGCGGCGAAGCCCACACCCCTCATTCCTCCCATAATCGCTCTTTCCTGGGCGTTTATGCGGTAGGGGAATATGCGCTTGTGACCTGCAAGGTGCAGCTTTTCGTATTTATCGGAATTGTAGGTTTCTTGGAAAACCGTTACGAAGTCAGCGCCGCATTTATGCAGATATGCATACTCATCGGAGTTCATGGGATAAACCTCCAATCCCACCACTCTGAAATAGCGGCTTGCTATTTTACAAGCCTCACCTATGTATTCAACATCGGAATATTTACGGCTTTCTCCTGTCAGCAGCAGTATCTCCTGCAAACCGCTTTTGGATATTTCCTGCATTTCCTTTTCGATTTCCTCGGTATTAAGGCAGGCGCGTTTAATATTGTTCTTGCAGTTAAATCCGCAGTAAACGCATTGATTTTCACAGTAATTGGCAATATAAAGGGGAGTGAACATATAAACGGAGCTGCCGAAAAAGCGGCGGCGTTCATATCTTGCCCTTTGTGCGATTTCCTCTAAAAGCGGTTCGGCGGCAGGGGAGAGCAGTGCGGCGAAATCCTCCGCCGTGCATTGCCCATGTGAGAGTGCCGTCCTTACGTCCTGTTCGGTATAGCTTTCGGGGTGATAGCCGTTCATTGCTGCTATTACCTTGTCCTGAATCTCCGAGCCGATATTCTCCATGCCCTCTAAGTATTCCATGTGATTTATTCGTTCAGCCATTTCATCAGTCCTCCAGAAATCCCGTCAGCGGTGATGATGCCGATGCGCCGTGCTCAAGGACGCGTCCCGTCTTTGCAAGGTAAGCGGTTCTTCCCGCTTCCACCGCCTTGCGGAACGCCTCCGCCATAAGGGGAATATTACCCGCAGTGGCAACGGCAGTGTTTGCCATAATCGCCGCCGCACCCATTTCCATAGCCTCGCAGGCTTGGGAGGGTTTGCCTATTCCCGCATCAACGATTACAGGCAGTTCAATTTCATCAATCAGGATTTGTATAAATTCCTTTGCGGCAAGTCCTCTGTTGGAGCCTATCGGCGCAGCCAGTGGCATAACGCAGGCAGCACCCGCATTTACCAGGTCGCGGGCGGTGTAAAGGTCGGGGAACATATAGGGCATAACCACAAAGCCCTCCTTTGCCAGAATTTCCGTAGCCTTAACGGTTTCTGCATTGTCGGGGAGCAGGTATTTTGTATCCTTCATAATTTCTATTTTGACGAAACCTCCGCAGCCCAGCTCCCTTGAAAGCCTTGCAATACGTACAGCCTCCTCGGCGTTTCTTGCGCCCGAGGTATTTGGCAGCAGTGTGACATTATCGGGGATATAGTCGAGAATATTGGCCTTTCCGCCGTTGTTTTCGCGGCGCAGTGCAAGGGTAATAATCTGCGCCCCCGCATTTTCCACAGCCGCCTTGATAAGCTCCAGTGAGTATTTTCCCGAGCCTAAAATAAAACGTGAGGTAAACTCATGACCGCCCAGTATAAGAGTATCTTCCATATTATTAAGAACCACCTTTGTAATATTATGTATTTTTAAGAATAATGTGGGGACGATTAAGGAAGTGCTGATTAATGCGTCAGCAATCGTTTTCAACCCTCGAAAAGCACTTACTGAGAGGGTTGAGAAACGATTTAATCAGCGGTTCATTAACCGCCGCCCACAAAGGATAGAATTTCAATTTTGTCCGAGGGGGAAATAATCGTTGTTTCCGTAAGCCCCTTGGGGAGCATTTCACCGTTCAGTTCGATTACAACCCTGTCCTTGCGGTATTCATTTTGTGAAAGGTACTGCGCAATGGTAAGACCATCGGCAGCACAGTCGTCCTTTCCGTTAATATAAGCCATTCTAACACCTCCGATAAAAAAGGCACACGAAAGCAGACACCCTTGGTGGTGTCCCCCTTCGTATGCCAACGAGAACGTATTTGATATTAATATTATAGCATATTTATTTTGCCCTGTCAAGGGAATTTGAGTGGTATTTATTGGCTTTGTATCGCCCATAATCCCATCCGCCGAATAGTACAAGGAAGATGTTTAATAATAGCATTTTCAACCCTTAACGGCAGGGAAGCATTTTCGTAATTTCAGCCGCAACATCGGGGTGATTCATGGTGTAGATATGAATGTGGCTGAAGCCGTTTGCCATAAGGTCGATAATCTGCTCTGCGGCATAGACTATTCCCGCCTGCTTCATGGATTCGGGATTATCACCGAAATGGTCCATTATCCTGTAGAATTTTTTCGGTACCGTGGCGTTGGAAAGCTCCAATGTCCGTTTCATTTGATTTGCATTGGTAATAGGCATTATCCCCGCAATTATGGGGATATTTATCCCTTTTATCTGACAGCGTTCACAGAAGTCGAAGAATATGCTGTTGTCAAAAAACATCTGTGTAGTCAGGAAGGATAATCCGCAGTCTGCTTTTTCTTTAAGGTGCTCCATATCCTCCACACGGTTACCGCTTTCGGGGTGCATTTCGGGATAGCAGGCGCCGCCGATACAAAAATCACCCACATCGTTAATTTCCTCAATCAGCTGATAAGCGTACTTGAAATGCAATTCATCGGGAAAATCAAAATCCTTGGGTATGTCTCCCCGCAGTGCAAGAATGTTTTCAATGTGGTTTTCCTTTAACCCCTCAAGCACGCTGTGTATCTTGTCCTTGGTTGAGGTAAGGCAGGTAAGGTGGGACAGGGGAACAATACCGCTGTCCTTGATTTCCTTGGCAATTTCCATTGTAAAGCCCGCACCGCTGCCCGATGCACTGTATGTAACGCTCATAAAGTCGGGGGAGGACTTAGCCATTTCCCTGACAACCGCTTTTGTCCCGTCAATTTTATCCCACTGCTTTGGAGGGAATACCTCAAAGGAAACGGTGGTTTCTCTTTCCTTAAGCAGGTCGCTTATTTTCATTGTCCGATACCTCTTTCACTTTCGGCTCTTATCTCCCTTGCAGCCTGTACAAGATTGTTAAGGCTCTTTACGGTTTCCGTTTCTCCTCGTGTTTTAAGTCCGCAGTCGGGATTTATCCAAAGCTTTTCCCTGCCCACTTTTTTCAGCATTTCCCTTACCGCAGCTTTTATTTCCTCAACAGAGGGTACTCTTGGAGAATGTATATCGTACACTCCCGGACCTACCTCGGTTTTGAAGTTATTTTCCTTGAGCGAATCCAGAATCAGCAGATCGGAGCGTGATGCCTCAAATGTGATAACGTCCGCATCCATGTCGTCTATTGCGGGGATAATATCGGTAAATTCACTGTAGCACATATGTGTGTGAATTTGTGTTTCGGGCTTTACACCGCTGTGAACCAAACGGAATGCGGGAATTGCCCAGTCGAGATATTCACTGTACCAATCGGATTTACGCAGTGGCAGCTTTTCGCGCAGTGCCGCCTCGTCTACTTGGATTATCCTGATACCGTTCGATTCCAAATCCAATACCTCGTCCCGAATTGCAAGGGCAATCTGATAGGTGCTTTCCCTGATGGATATATCCTCACGGGGGAAAGACCAGTTGAGAATGGTAACAGGTCCTGTAAGCATACCCTTCATAGGCTTTTCCGTAAGGCTTTGGGCATAAACCGACCATTCCACGGTCATTGCCCTTTCCCTTGAAACATCGCCCCATATAATCGGCGGCTTTACGCAGCGTGTGCCGTAGGACTGAACCCATGCCTTTTTGGTAAAGAGAAAGCCTTTCAGCTGTTCGCCGAAATATTCAACCATATCGTTTCGTTCATATTCGCCGTGAACGAGAACGTCCAGTCCGATTTTCTCCTGAAGTGCGACACATTCCCTGATTTTTTCCCGATTGAACTGCTTGTACTCCTCTTCGGAAGTATCACCATTTTTCCATGCCCTGCGGTTCGCCTTGACATCGGCTGTTTGAGGGAATGAGCCTATTGTGGTTGTGGGGAAAAGGGGGAGATTCAGCGAGGATTTCTGCACAGCCTCTCTTTCCTCAAATGCAGGCAGGCGTATAAAATCCTCCTCCTTGATCTGTGAAACCCTTTTCTGTACGGCGCTGTCGGAGGAGTCTGCTCTTTCCTCAGCAAAAAGGGACTTATTTTCCTTAAATGTTTCCTCATCTTCATATGAGGTAATATCCGCCAGCAGCTTTAAATCCGCCAGCTCTCCAAGCTTTTCCTCCGCAAAGGCGAAATGGCGGGTGTACTTTTCCGACAGCAGGCTTTCGTTTTTCAGTGTATAGGGAACGTGGAGGAGGGAGCAGGATGTGCTTATAACCACGTTGTACTCGGAAAGCTCACGGAGCAAGGAAAGGGTTTTACCGTAGTTATTCCTCCAGATATTCTTACCGTTGACAACTCCCGCAAACAGCAGCTTTTCAGAGGGAAATCCCTGTTCCTTTACAAGGGAGAGAGTTTTTCTGCCCTCAATAAAGTCAAGTCCCACACCGTCAAAGTCCATTCCGATAAGCCTTGAATAAATATCCCTCACATCTCCGAAATAGGTTTGCAGGAGGATTTTTACATCGCCCTTTGAGGACAGTATACGGCTGTAAAGGTATTCAAACAGTGCAATATCCTTTTCGTCCAAATCATGCACCAGGTACGGTTCATCAAGCTGAACCCACCGGGCACCGATTTTACCAAGCTGCTCGATAAGGGAGGAATATGCCGCTATAAGGCTGTCGGCAAAGTCATCGGCTTTCCTTTCACCGGTAAAGCGGGACAGCTTCAGCAGCGTGAAAATTCCGATAATCACGGGCTTTGTTTTCACTCCAAGTGCCTTTGCCTCGGAAAATTCCTCAAGGGGCTTGCTGCCTGCAAGTCGTATTTCGGTTGAATCTTCAATTTCAGGCACCATGTAATGATAGTTGGTATTGAACCATTTTTTCATGGCAAATGCCTTTACATCGCCTTTTTCCCCCTGATAGCCTCTTGCCATAGCAAAGTAGGTTTCAAGCGGAGTAAGTCCCATATTCACGTATCTTTCGGGAATAATATTGAATAGTACCGCCGTGTCCAAAAGGTTGTCATAAAAGGAAAAATCGTTGGAGGGGATAAAGTCAAGACCGCTGTCCTTCAGGGTAAGCCATTGCTTTTTGCGTATTTCCCTTGCGGTAATTTCAAGCTGTTCCTCGGTTATTTCCTTTCTGAAATA
>Ga0192270_1089_pt1 | contig 12972 bp, 9 predicted proteins | sample Koala_Koa24_C3_FD_131269 | JGI IMG/M metagenome (GOLD analysis project Ga0192270, IMG submission 131269) | Enriched cells from koala feces incubated with labeled cellulose particles, San Francisco Zoo, California, United States - Koala_Koa2-4_C3 ...
CGCAAACAAACGGGGTGCGGCACTGGATAATAATAGGGCGGAACTCAGTTTTAAGAAAGTTCGGCGTTCAATTTCATAGTGCTTTTCAGTATTCATCTTTTTTCTCCCAATCTTAGAATGAAGCATGTAGGCTTAACCAGAAAGTGCGACCTGGGGCGTTCACCACATTTGGCGTGAGTGCCAACACATGATCGCCGCTGATAAATTCGGCATATTGACGGTTAAACAGATTATTCACGCCCAAACGCACGGCGTATTTATCCTGAAAATTGATGCCTGCATACAAATCCACCACGGTAAATTGTTTCGCCGCTTCACGGTTGTCAATGCCTAAGCCAGAAGTGCGGTCAAAATCGCCTTTGTTTTGTTTCGCCACATAACGCACCGCCGCCCCAAGGTTGTAACTGCCGTATTGGAAATAGTTGCGGTAATCTAAATTGGCGTTCAACTCAAAAGGACGAATTTGATACAACGGACGATTATCGGTGTCGTTTTTGCCGTAGTTATAAAAGGCTTTTGCCCCCACCGCCCAATTTTGCAAGAAATTGTAGTTGGCGTATAAATTTGCCACGATTAATTTGGCATCCACATTGCGAGTGATAATGCCACCGCTACGGTCTACCGTGCCTGATTGTCCCCGAGTGCGGTCAAAAATAATCAAGTTTTTCACATCGTCATACACCAAAGAACCGCCAACATTCCAGCCGTTATCCAAAATAGAATTTAAATAGCCTTTGTAAAATTCATTTTTCAGATCAAAATCAAATTTAATCCGATTATGTTCTTCAGGTTTCAGCCAAGGATTATCCACAATGGCACTGGCAGGCTGTTGATTCATGGTTGTGCCGTTCGGGCGTACCACAATAGACGCCAAGGAATTAAAGCGTTCCATATTGTCGCCCACCCGTTCTAAATGCCCTAGGCTTAATTCATAACGTTGTAATTCCGTTGGAGTAAATTCATATTTTAACTCTGCCGACAAGGCATTTTGCTTGATTTTGCCGTCCGTTGAATTTCGCCCGAAATAGGTTTTCCACAGAGTTTGAATATTGGCAAATTGCGTGCCAGGCATCATTGGATTTGGCAAATTGCTATTGAATTTCCGCACATCCGCACGGTTATATTCATAGGTGACGCCTAAGCCTAGTTTATGCTGATCATTAAAGGTATAATGCAGATTATCAAACACCCGATAGCGATCAATATGCACATTACCAAAACGATAACCGTTTAAAATATCCCGTGTAGCGGTGTGCAAATAACGGTCGCCATCTTGATCATCATGTTGGAAACTTACGCCAATTTGATTGTGGAAATTGCGCCAATCCACATCATATTTCACGGCTGCATCAAAGATTTCACGGTGCAACAACACATACACATTATTTCCCGCCACAGAGCGTAAAGTATAGTTATCCGCATGGCGTTTCACATGCCGATAGGTCAATTCGGTACTGAGCGTATTGCTCAAATCTTCCTGCCCAAAACGCCCATTTAACCGCACCACATAACGCTCGGTACTGACAGGATCCATTTGATGTTCAGGCTGTTTATCCTCGTCCAAATCATCATGAATAAAGGTTAAACGAAACTCCGTGCGGTCATTAGGTAACCAGCCCAACACCGCCGCTTGATTAAAACGTTCATAACCAAAATTCACCTTGTTACCCTGCCCGTCTTTATAGCGATTGGCTTTGGTGTGATTCACATTAAACAAGGCATAATAATTGGCTTCACGGAAACCTGAAAACAGGGAGTTATAAAAACTTGAGCCATAAACACCTGAGCTTAATTTTAACGGTGCAACGCCCTCATTGACTTTATTCGCCACAGAAAAATACGACAAACGGTCAGTGCGATCAAATTGATTTTCAATCATATAACCTTGCGCAATATTGGGGGCGATAGGTTTCGGTGGGGCAAAAGATTTTAACGGTTGAATTTGATCAGGATCGGCAAGATCGGTGGCAAAAGCCGTTGGTGTCACTGCTAATACCACTATGCTTAAAAAGGTTTCTTTTTTCATAATAATCTCTATTAGTATTAATAATCATTCTTATTATAATTAATACTTGATTAAAAGAGTAAGGTATTAATATGAAAAATTACTTAAATGTGAGAAAGATCACAAAATAAAAACACTTCGTTACAAATATTTTATAAGTACATTACACAATAATTACACCATACTTATCCTGATGGAGAATGTGCCCTTTAATTGCCTCAAAAGTGCGGTATAATTTCGCTAAGTTTTTCATTATATTTGCCGAATAACAGTTGCTTTTTGTATATTTATGCAGAATAATAGCATAAATAATCATCATACTGTATTCTAAAGGGGGGAAGTTATGACACAAAAAGTCATTATTATCGGTGCCAGTGGCTACACTGGTGCAGAATTAGCTCAGATTTTAACACGTCATCCGCATTTTGAGCTGGCTGGACTTTATGTTTCACAACAAAGTTTAGATGCGAATAAATTAATTTCGGATCTTTATCCACAACTACGAACGTTCTGCGATTTACCGTTGCAACCGTTGCCTGATGATTTATCCCTATTAGCAATTGATGCGGATGTAGTATTTCTAGCCACAGATCACCAAGTCAGTCACGATCTTGCCCCTGTTTTCCTACAGCAAGATTGCCATGTTTTCGATCTGTCTGGGGCTTTTCGTGTCAATAATGCTGACTTTTATACCAAATATTATGGATTTGAACATAAATATCCAGAATTATTAGATTTTGCCGTATATGGTTTGGCAGAATGGAATAGTAAACAGATTCAGCAAACAGATTTAGTCGCTGTTGCCGGCTGTTACCCAACCGTTTCACAGTTAAGTCTCAAACCATTAATTGAAAATAATTTATTAGATCTCAATCAATTACCTGTTATTAATGCAGTTAGTGGGGTAAGTGGAGCCGGACGCAAACCCAGTATTACCAGCAGTTTTTGTGAAGTAAGTCTAAACGCTTATGGTGTCTTTACGCACCGTCACCAACCTGAAATCGCCACCCATTTAGGTACCGAAGTGATTTTTACCCCCCACTTAGGTAACTTTAAGCGGGGTATTTTGGCGACAATTACGGCTAAATTGCAAGAAAATGTGACGGATGAGCAAATTACATCTGCCTATCAGCAATATTATGCGAATTGTCCATTAGTGCGAATTTACGCACAGGGCTTACCAAGTATTAAGGCGGTAGAATTTACTCCTTATTGTGATATTGGTTTTGCCACCCATAACGGACATATAGTGATTGTAGGAGCAGAAGATAACCTGCTCAAGGGGGCAGCATCACAAGCGGTACAATGTGCCAATATTCGCTTTGGTTATAATGAAACGCTCGGTTTATTTTAAGGATTTATCGCAATGATTAGACCTTTAGTGATTAAATTAGGCGGTGTGTTATTAGATACCCCAGCCGCAATGGAAAATTTATTTCTTGCTTTAGCTCATTATCTACAACACTCTACTCGCCCTTTAGTTATCGTGCATGGTGGCGGTTGCGTAGTGGATGATTTAATGAAAAAATTAGGCTTACCCGTACAAAAGAAAAATGGCTTGCGAGTGACCCCAAGCGATCAAATTGACATTATTGTAGGAGCGTTGGCTGGCATTGCCAATAAAAAACTGCTGGCACAAGCCATAAAATTTCAGTTAAATCCTGTCGGATTAAGTCTTGCTGATGGCAATTTAACCAGTGCAGTGCAATCTGATCCTGAATTAGGTCATGTCGCCAATGTACAAGCAAAAAACGCTACTCTGTTAGAGCAATTATTAACCAGCAATTTTTTACCGATTATTAGCTCTATTGCTGTTGATGATCAAGGGTGTTTAATGAATGTCAACGCCGATCAAGCTGCCACCGCTATTGCAGCATTAATTAACGCAGATTTAGTCATGTTGTCGGATGTGGACGGCGTATTAGACGGCAATAAGCAACGCATTTCACAATTAACTGCAGCACAAATTGAACAATTAATTGCTGATAAAGTGATTACTGACGGCATGATTGTCAAAGTAAAAGCAGCGTTAGACGCAGCACAATTATTACAACGTGGCGTAGATATTGCGAATTGGAAATATCCTGAAAAACTCACCGCACTTTTTGCGGGTGAAATTATCGGCACAAGAATTACTCCCTAAATAAAAATAAAAGGACAACAACATGGCATTATGGGGCGGTCGCTTTACCCAAGCGGCAGATAAACGTTTTAAAGATTTTAATGATTCACTGCGTTTTGACTATCGTTTAGCAGAACAAGATATTGAGGGTTCAGTGGGTTGGTCAAAGGCATTAGTGAGTGTCGGCGTTCTCACCACAGATGAGCAGGCTCAACTGGAACAAGCGTTAAATCAGTTGTTAATTGAAGTGCGGTCAAATCCGCTGGCGATTTTGCAAGATGATGCGGAAGATATTCATAGTTGGGTAGAAAGTAAGCTCATTGATAAAGTCGGCAATCTAGGTAAAAAACTACACACAGGACGTAGCCGTAACGATCAGGTTGCCCTTGACATAAAAATGTGGTGCAAACAGCAAGTCACAGAATTGCAATACAGTGTACGTGAACTACAAGCCAAATTAGTGGCAACCGCAGAAAATAATCAACACGCCGTGATGCCTGGTTATACCCATTTACAACGCGCTCAACCAATCAGCTTTGCTCACTGGTGTATGGCGTATGTAGAAATGTTAGAACGAGATTACAGCCGTTTAGCGGATGCTTATCGCCGCATGAATACTTGTCCGCTCGGCAGTGGGGCATTAGCGGGGACAGCCTACCCTATCGATCGTGAGCAATTAGCACAAGATCTTGGTTTTGCTATGGCAACTCGCAACAGCTTAGACAGTGTTTCCGACCGTGATCATATTATTGAATTGCTTTCCACTGCATCATTAAGTATGGCACACCTCTCCCGTTTCGCTGAAGATATGATTATTTTCAACAGTGGCGAAGCAGATTTTGTGGAATTATCCGATCGAGTCACATCAGGATCGTCACTCATGCCACAAAAGAAAAACCCCGATGCATGCGAGTTAATTCGTGGTAAAACAGGGCGTGTGATCGGTTCTTTAATGGGAATGTTGACAACCATCAAAGGCTTGCCATTAGCCTATAATAAAGATATGCAGGAAGACAAAGAGGGCATTTTCGATGCTTTAGACACATGGCACGATTGTTTAACCATGGCATCATTTGTGTTAGAAGATATTAAAGTTAATGTGGATCGTACCAGAGAAGCCGCTCTCAAAGGCTACTCCAATGCCACTGAGTTAGCGGATTACTTAGTCGCTAAAGGTGTACCATTCCGCGATTCTCATCATATTGTGGGTGAAACTGTGGTTTATGCCATCAAGCTACAAAAAGGCTTAGAAGATCTAACTGTACAAGAATTCCATCAATTTAGCGATGTCATTAGCGAGGATGTTTATCCTATTTTGTCATTGCAATCTTGCTTGGATAAACGTAGTGCCAAGGGTGGTGTGTCTCCGTTGAGAGTGGCAGAAGCGATTGAAGAAGCGAAAGAACGAATCGGTGTATAACCTGACTAGCAGTGGTATCCTATAAAAATACCTGTTTTTGAATATTATCTCAGAAACAGGTATTTACACAAATTTTGTTATAGACTCGACTAATCTTTTACTCATACTCCATCTCCAACCTTTCGCATTTCTTATGCAGATACATTCCTTATGTTATGGTTATATCAAGTATGTTGTTATACATTTTTCATGGGCTAAAAAACTCTTAGTAGTTTAACTTCTATTATTACTATACTTTATAATATATCAATTTTATCTACAATTTCTTTCAAAATTGGATTTATTGCCTCAAATATAGACTTAATTCCACTTGGAGAAATGATTTGTTGTTGCGCTTTTATTGGAATTTTTTCCCGATAATCAAAGTATTGTCTATGGGCCATGCAATTACGATATTTGTGTAATGTATCTAGATTGGATATTAACGCTTCAAGTTTTGGCGTTTTTGACTCAATATCCAAAACAACCGTATAACCCAAAGTATCAATCATCAAACGGCGAAAATGTTCAGAGTAACTTAAGCCATGAACTTTTCTAACATATGATTTCTCAAAATTTTCTATTTCTTTTTCTGATAATCCTTTTCTATGTAAAAAAGATATTATTACATTATCATAAACCTCTTCTAACCACCCGCAAAGTTCAAGTGCTGCCATCTTGCAATATAGACTTAATTGGAGATCAAAATTCGGTTCAGTAATATCCCGATCGTACCATTCCCCTATACTATCAAGAGTTGCTTGGATTTTTTGAGTATCCATCATTTTTGAAAGCTATCTCCAAACACATTATTAGCCTGATTTAATCTTGCTTCAACTTTTTGTTTCTGCATCAACCCTCCTTGTAAATTCTCAGTTTTAAATTCTTCCAAACTGATGAGCGTTTCATATCTAGTACTCAAATCAACATTAGCGCCATTTTTTAAATACTCTAAATTCTTTGCTACTCCATAAAGAATAGCTTCGAGAATAACCTTTGAAAATTTTTTATGATCAATATTATTTGCAAATACTAAATCTATGACTTCCGAAAAAAGGGTTTTCTTTTTCTCAAACTCTTCATCATCTATCATTTTATAACGTGCCATATAATCATTTAAAAATTTGGTCAAATTACCTCGATAAATACTAAATTCATCCTGAAAAGCGAAAAATCGCAAAATAAATTCTTCAAATGCAAATCGAGAATTCTCACTTCCTAATAATGCCTTAATTTCATTATATTTATCTATTGCACAATTAACTAGGAGATTATTCAACTTACCATTAAAAATACAGTTTCTAATTTCTTGGTTATTTAACTTTACCCCCCCAGTGTTAAGTCTATGAAATATAGTAAAAATATAATCCATATGATCTTGTTTACTTAGATCACATCTCAATACTGTAACTGGAATAGAAACATTTTCTATGAAGCTAATCACTTCAGGAAAGCATTCTTTTATTTGCTTAATTTTCATTCCCGAAAGTCTATCATCTATATCATCTAAAGAAGATAGCTGAAACTCATCATCATTTTCTACAGCATCAAGAAACTTTACTATTGTTGATATTCTTTGTAATCCATCAATTACAACTCTTTTCTGACTACTAATATCCAAACTAATACACATACTCGGAATAGGAAGATTCTTCAATAAAGAATCTAAAAATCGAGTCTGATCTCGTAATTTCCAAACCTGCTCACGTTGGAAATCTGGAGATATATCAATCTGTTTTTTATCATACATTCTTTTGAGATCCGCACATGAACGTGATTCATTGAATGCAAAAATATCTTGTGGAGGAACTACGTTCTCAATCACTTCTTCATATTCATCTAATATTTCTTGTTGTTTATACATATTTAACTCCAGAATAAATAACATAATACTAACTATTATTTAACAATTGTATTCTATAAAAAGAGGGGTTATCTTTTATGAGTGTGTTACAAAAGATCAGGTTCCAATTTCCATGACTAATAATAATATTTTGTTATGGTCCTCTTAATCTTAACCTAATTTGCTGTATATTGTAATAGCGGAATATGATCAATTGCTATTTTAATTTCATTCTCTCCAAAAAAACTTTCTATTCTTACACTATCTAAGCATTAAGCAACATCCATAACCATTTCCAAATCACATTAATCCCTTACATAATCCCCACAGCTCAACGAAAATCTCCCCATTTATACTTTAATTATGATAATATTTCCCTTTTATATTTTGTAGGAGAAACATTTTTATGCTCAATTTTGTTCAGCGATTTTTTAAAATGGAATCTGCTAGTGGGATTTTATTATTGATCTTTGCTTTCATCGCAATGTTATGCGCAAATAGTAGTTTACAATCTGCTTATTTCGACTTTCTAGATATTCCGGTAGCAATACAATTCGGTACATTTAGCATTAATAAAAACTTTATTCATTGGATCAATGATGGCTTTATGGCGGTATTTTTCGTGTTGGTTGGCATGGAAGTCAAACGTGAAATATTAGAAGGTTCCTTATCTAGCTATCAACAAGCAATCTTTCCCGCATTTGCTGCCATCGGTGGAATGATTATTCCTGCTATAATTTACTGGTTTATTACTCAACAACATGCTGAGTTATCAAATGGTTGGGCTATCCCGATGGCAACCGATATTGCCTTTGCATTAGGCATTGTAGCCTTGTTAGGTAAGCGGGTACCTTTTCCTTTAAAGGTCTTTTTACTCGCGTTAGCCATTATTGATGATTTGGGGGCTATTGTGGTAATTGCATTGTTTTTTTCATCAGATTTAAGTACCCTAGCCTTAACCGTTTCTGCTATTGCAATTATTGGTTTAATTATTTTAAATCGTCTAAAAGTCGGGTATATTTGTGCTTATTTATTAGTCGGTTTAGTGTTATGGGCATCGGTGTTAAAATCAGGTGTGCATGCCACGCTTGCTGGGGTGATTCTTGGTTTTTGTATTCCATTAAAAGATAAAAACGGCAACACCCCATTGCATACTGTTGAACATTTTCTAGTGCCTTGGTGTTATTTTTTCATATTACCATTATTTGCTTTTGCTAATGCCGGGGTTTCTCTTGGTAATGTGAATAGTAATATGATTTTATCTGCCTTACCAGTGGGAATTAGCCTTGGTTTATTCATCGGTAAACCACTTGGCGTGTTTAGTTTTAGTTATTTATCCATTAAACTTGGTGTAGCGAAATTGCCAGAAGGTGTGAATTTAAAACAAGTCTTTGCCATTGCGGTACTTTGTGGGATCGGTTTTACCATGTCAATGTTCCTTGCCAGCCTTGCCTTTGAAGGAGGAGTAGCTAGTACTATCAATACATTATCAAGATTAGGGGTATTATTAGGTTCTTGTAGTTCAGCTATTTTAGGTTATGGATTACTTTATTTATCCACCAAAAGTTCATAAAAAAACACCGCACTTGGCAAAAGTGCGGTGAAAATTGCTACTCATTTTCTAGAAATGCTTTTATCTGACTTTCCACCTGATCAAACATTTCATAACGTTTACGGTGCATAGATCGTTTCTTACTCGCAATATTTTCCAATGATTTTCGCTTAATTTCATTCGACAGCCGCCAGTATTTATTAACGAATGTCGCTCCATTTTGTTGCCAAAATACATCATAATTAAACAATAAATATTTATTATCATTCCAACGATATTTAGCTTGGTATTTATGTGGAATACCATATAATTCACAACCTAATAGGTGAGCCAATATTTTAAATACGTTGACTAACATAAAAATAGGACGAGTGCCATGTAACAATTTAGTTGCATCACGTACGATATTTTGAGCTTGATCATGATTTGGTCCTTGAATTGATGCAATTAATAATTTATTGGGGAATAAAAAAGTAAATGATGCATCATAAATACGGCTTTTTTGTTGATTCACAATATTTAATGAGAAAAATCCTTCAAAAGGATCTATCCTATTAATATTTAAATATAAATCTAATTCATCGGTTAATTTAGCTAATAAAATATGTTCTTGCTCAATTAATAGCGTGAGTTTATCCTGTGGAAAATAACGTTCTACCAAATAAAAATTGGCCATTATCGCGTTCAAACGAGCATTAATATTAAAACGTTTATCACAGTATTTATTTAATAATGCATTCGCACGGTAAATATTTTTCTGAAAAACAGGTTGCCATATAGAATGTGCGATTAAATAGTCTGACAACTGTTGAATAGATTGCTTATATAAAAATAATCGCACCCTATATCGGCAGTACTCTCTTAATAATTTTAACTTACGTTTTTCGATCGGAAATAAATTATGAAAGGATAATGATGATAACAAAATAAACATAAAAAATTATCAGCTCTTTCAAAAAGATTAACTAGCGTTATAACATAAAAAAAACCTGCCTAAACTTCACCATCTATAGCGAAGCAAGGCAGATCTTTTATTTAGCTTACCATTGATAACGGTAAGTAGCTTGAGCAGACCAAGGTTGTTTTATATGTTGACCGTAGGCATTGTTCGCTTGAACGCTAAAACTATGGCTACCACCAGATAAACTTAAACCGACTGCCGTTTCCACTCTGCCACCAAGACGGGCAATATCAAAACCTTGTTGACCTAATGTCACTTTGCTATGGTTAAATTTATCATACACACCGTTTACTTCAGCAAATGGTTTCAAACTCAAACGACCGGTTTGAATACCTTTCGCCACACGTACACCTACTTTGCTGTGCAATACATTTAAGCGATCTTCATATTTGTTACCAGAAATAGTTGACCAACCTAATTGTACTTGCGGTGTCACTGACCATTGTTCAGCAAAACTAAATTCGCGACCGACTTCAGTAGAAACAATGTAAGCATTGTAATGATAGGTTACATCTTTTTTACCCTGTCCCCCCGCATTAAATTCAGAACGTAAACGAGAGTATTTGGCAATACCGTCCACATAGAAGCCATTTTCATTCAAATAGCTCGCATAAAGTGCAACTGCTTTTGAATACAATTTAGCATTACTATATGAACCGTCGAAGTCCATTTTGGCAGCGGTTGTACTGATAAATCCCCCAATACGTACATTATCCGTTACATCCGTATCCGCACCGACTTGTAAATTGTAAGTATCTAGTGTGCCACCAGATGTTTTACTTTGTGATGATACCGATTGTTTATCAAATTTTTGGCTTTGATTAACGCTACGTGTCCAAACACTCGTTGATGTACCCTTTCTTACATCACCTAAACGTTGATGAATACCGGCTAATTCTGCATCTAATATTGCGACTTGTGCCGCGCGCAAAGACGTTAAGTTATTTGCAGTATCATTCAACTCCAACTGCGGTTTTGCGGTTGAACCACTGTTTGGTTTGGTTTGTGGTTTAGTTTCCGGCTTAGTTTCCGGGTTAATTTCCGGTTTAGTTTCCGGTTTAGTTTCTGGCTTAGTTTCCGGTTTCATTTCCGGCTTAGTTTCCGGCTTAGTTTCCGGCTTAGTTTCCGGTTTCATTTCAGGTTTAATTTCAGGTTTAATTTCTGGCTTAGTTTCCGGTTTAATTTCCGGCTTAGTTTCCGGTTTGGTTTCCGGTTTGGTTTCCGGTTTGGTTTCCGGGTTAATTTCCGGTTTGGTTTCCGGCTTAGTTTCCGGGTTAATTTCCGGGTTAATTTCCGGGTTAATTTCCGGGTTAATTTCCGGCTTAGTTTCCGGTTTAGTTTCCGGTTTAATTTCCGGTTTATTATCATCATTAGGAGGAAGATTTAAATCTTCATGCGGCGATATTTTTTCATCATCCGGATATGGAACTAATTCATCAGATTTCGGTTCCTCGGCCTTTGGTTCTTCCATTTTTGGTTTATTAAAATCTGGATCTATTTCTGGTTCATTATTGTTATCAAGTTTGCTAGCCAATCCCCATTCTTTTTTCCCATTAATGGTTAGTTCATATAAATGATAACGATAACCTCCAGCGTTGATATATTGATTGTCTCCACCTAATTTAACTGTTAGATTATCAGATAAATCAGTCGATTCTAATAACGTGATAATATGTTTTTTCGGGTCATCAAATTTATGGTCTCCACTCTGATCGCTGACTAAAAAAATTGCACTATTCTCTTGATTACTTAACTTACCCGATAGTACCACTTTATCACTTTGATCTTGTGATATATTTGAGTTGACATAGAAGTTATGTGCTCCCTGATATTCGCCTGTTATCGTTAATGTTTTAAATCCTTCAGAATTATTCACAAAACTAATATTTGATGCTCCCCCGAGCGTAGATAATTTGTGTACGGTAGAATCCGAGGTAACATTCCAATTTGAATCAGTTAAACTAATATCGACCCAACTATTTGTTTTTTTTAATCCCCCAGTTAAAGTAGCTCTCTCCAAACTAATAGATGTTGTAATATCATTCTGAACATCATTTGGTTGATTAATCCGCACCAACTGATCGTCAACCGTTAAAGTGCTATTTACCAAATGTAACGTCATTCTACCCTCAGCATCCATCCATTGAATACCTTGCTTCGCATGAATATGACTATCTTCAAATTGTAGATCCTGCAAATATGGAACCTTAACAGTGTCCCCCTTTAATCCCCCAGTATCAACATGAATAAATAATCCATCTTGATGTTGGGTATTTTCTGCGGTGACACGCTTCGCCACCAGTTTAGTATCATCTTGCAAAGAAAATAACGTCGATTTGTCACCAGTTGCCTTCAAGGTAACTTCATCAAAAATTGCGTAGTTTTTTGCTAAAACAACCACCGCACTTTGATCAGCACGGTTAGTAAAAGAAGAATTACTCACGTATGTGGTGGAATCTCCGCCACTAAGTCTGGATTCAAATGCTAAGGCACCACGCATCCCTCTAGGAGTATTGTCTGAGGATTTTGTGGCAACATTCACCACAGCATGATTGATCGTCACGGTCGAATTCTCAAATCGTAACCCCCAAAGACTCGCCGGATTTGTTGAATTAACCGTTAGACCATCAATACTTACATTGGTATTATTCATATCTATAACACCACTTTGATTTGATGAATGAGCAATAGAAATATTACTCAAGATAGCTTTCTTTACATTTGTGATACTAATAGAGCTTAAATCTGGTTTATCAGCAATGTGTTGATCTTTTAACTCACAAAACTCCCTATTACATGTCTTCGCAATCTCTGCTGAATAAGAAAGTGCTGATTGGGTGACTGCAAAATTCGCTATTAAAGCGAGCGTTAATGCTGAATATTTGAAATGAACAATTTTCATTTTATTCTCCTTAATAAAAAATGTATCCATACACATAAAAACTGCAGACGGCATGATATACCTATGAAAACACTATTTCAAGAAAAAATAATAATATTTTATATTAATAATGATAATAAAATGAGAATTTAATATTTTTTTGACTTTTATCAAAGAAATGATCTGATAGATTTGACTGTAAAAATTTT
>Ga0192270_1091_pt1 | contig 12866 bp, 8 predicted proteins | sample Koala_Koa24_C3_FD_131269 | JGI IMG/M metagenome (GOLD analysis project Ga0192270, IMG submission 131269) | Enriched cells from koala feces incubated with labeled cellulose particles, San Francisco Zoo, California, United States - Koala_Koa2-4_C3 ...
GCAATGGGCTGTCACCTTTGCAGAAGCTGCCATGCGGGTAAGTGTAACTGGGGTATCGCAACACAGCGTCCCGACCTTGTAAAGCGTCTTAACCCCGATGTGGGCGCACAAAGACTTGTAAATCTGGTTCATGCGTGGGATCACGAAATAAAGGAAATCATGGGAGGCATGGGCATTAACTCCGTTGAATCATTGCGAGGCAACAGGCTCATGCTGAGAGGTATCGGTCTTTCACAGAAAGAGCTTGATATTCTCGGTATTCTCCATGCAGGCGAATAAGACTTATACTTATATATTATTGTATGAAAGGAATATCGTCCATGAAACGTGTATATGTTAATGAGGACTGGTGTCTGGGGTGTCATCTGTGCGAGTTTTACTGCGGCTTTGCCAACAGCGGCGAAACCGATATGGCTAAGGCTTATAAGCTCGGCAGAGCGGCTGCTCCGAGAATCAGGGTTGAAGAGGGCGACGGCATAAATTTCGCCGTACAGTGCAGACATTGCACAGATCCTCTTTGTGTAAAGGGTTGTATCGCAGGTGCGCTGAGCAAGACCAAGGACGGGGTTATAGAGATTAACACCGATAAGTGCGTCGGCTGCTATACCTGTGTGCTTTCATGTCCCTACGGCTGTATAGTAATTGACCCGAAAAACAACGGAAGAACTATCACAAAGTGCGAGCTTTGTACAAGAAATTCCGCGGGAGAGCCTGCCTGCGCAGCTAACTGTCCCAACAGGGCAATAGTTTTCGAGGAAAGGGGTGAGGCGTGATGAAATACGTTATTATCGGCAACTCCGCTGCGGGAATAGGTGCTGTTCAGGGAATAAGAGAGGTTGACACCGAGGGAGAAATCCTGCTTATATCCGATGAAAAGTACCACACCTACTCACGCCCTCTTATTTCCTACTATCTCAAGGGTGCGGTCACCGAGGATAATATGATTTACCGCCCCCTTGATTTCTACGAGAAGAACAATGTAAAGACTATGCTCGGCGTAAAGGTCACTGCCATAGACGCTGCTGCAAAGACGGTTACTCTTGACAGCGGTGAAATCGTGGGCTATGACAAGCTGATGTACGGCGCAGGCTCTGTTCCCTTTGTTCCCCCTATGGACGGAATGGAGAACGTGGAGAATAAATTCTCCTTTATGAAGCTTGATGATGTAAAGGCTATAGAAAAGGTTGTAAAGCAAGGCTCCAAGGTGCTTATTGTGGGTGCCGGTCTTATCGGACTGAAAGCGTCTATGGCGATAATATCAGCACCTGAACGGGCAATACCGGAGGCTATGGCGGCTACATTATGGACAGCCGCAATCTTTACGATAACAGGCTTTTTATACTCGCTTGCCTCCTTGAGGGAGAATATAAGCTGACGCAAATCCTCAATGGAGTAAATATCGTGGTGAGGTGCAGGGGAAATGGCATCCGTTCCCATAGGAATCATACGGGTCTTGGAAACGTCCTCTCTGATTTTCGCACCGGGAAGATGTCCGCCGATACCGGGCTTTGCACCCTGACCCATTTTTATTTCGATAGCCGCACCCGCATCGAGATAATCCTTAAATACGCCGAAACGTCCGGACGCTACCTGTACAATGGTGTTTGGTCCGTACTTGTAGAAGTCCTTGTGCAGACCGCCCTCACCCGTGTTGTAGTATGTACCAAGCTCCGTTGCGGCTCTTGCAAGAGATTCGTGTGCATTCTTTGAGATAGAGCCGTAGGACATAGCCGAGAACATAATCGGTGTGTTAAGTTCCAAATAAGGTGTCATTTCGGTATTTATGCTTCCGTCGGGATTTTTCTTTATTCCCGAGGGCTTTTTGCCCAAGAAAACCTTGGTTTCCATAGGCTCTCTGAGAGGGTCAATGGAGGGGTTTGTTACTTGGGAAGCGTTGATAAGGATTTTATCCCAGTAAATAGGGTAATCCTTGGGCGTACCCATAGATGAAAGAAGAACCGCACCCGTACCTGCCTGACGATAGTTCTCTATCATAAGCTGCTGGGTATAGTTGGCACTCTTTCTGAAAGCGTTCTCATTGGGTCTTATCTTGAGAGCGCCTGTGGGACATAGACATACGCACCTTTGACAGTCAACGCAGCTGCTGTCCTTAGAAAGCATTTTATCATAGTCGGCATCATAGTAATGAACCTCATTGGAGCATTGACGTTCGCAAGCACGACATTTAATACATTTATCCGCATTTCTGACTACTTCAAACTCTGCGGGAAAGAAATTTACAGGCATTTTCTCTTGCCCTCCTCGCTAAGGTTTATAATAACCGGTTCTCCGCCTCTCGGTGACCACACGTTTCCGCAGTCGGGGCAGATAGCTCTGATCGCACATTCCTCCGACGCTATATAGACAACGTCCTTTTTCTCCGCAACAACCATTGAACGCAGCTTTAAGCGGTCGTTAAGCGCCATGATTCCGCCGGTATATCCCAAAATAATGGAGAAAGGTCCGGTAATAAGCAGACTGGAGAAGGAATTGCGAAAATATTTAAGCTTTGCAGCCTTTTCCGGCTCGGATTTCTCATACCCTTCAATTTCGCTCCAGAAAGGTGCGGCGATGATTGACGCTATATCCTCCAGTGAAAGCTCCTGCTTTCTGTTAAGCCAGTCAAAAATGTATGTAATAACCTCCGTATCGGTCAGAAGCGTACATTTGTACCCGTACATCTCTATAAAGCGGCGGTTTGCATCATAGGAGGATATTTCACCGTTATGTACAATGGTGTAATCAAGGAGCGCAAAGGGGTGCGCGCCTCCCCACCAACCGGGGGTATTTGTAGGATAACGTCCGTGGGAAGTCCATGCATAGCCATCGTACTCATCAAGGCGATAAAACTCTCCGACGTCCTCGGGAAAGCCCACAGCCTTGAAAACGCCCATATTCTTTCCGCTGGAAAAAATATATGCGCCGTCGATATCATTGTTGATACGGATAACGCATTTCGCAACAAATTCCTTTTCATCAAGCTGCGACGATGCAATCTTGGTTGGCAGAGGATTTACAAAATACCTCCAAATAAGCGGCTCGTTCTTTATTGCCGGGATCTTCTTTGTGGGAATGCGGCTTAGGTTTATGACATCGAAATGTCTGTCGAGAAACCTCTCTGTTCTCTCTCTCGCCTCATTGGTGTTGTAGAAAACATGAAAAGCGTAGTAGTCCTTGTATTCGGGATATATTCCGTACCCCGCAAAGCCTCCGCCCAAACCGTTGGAACGGTCGTGCATATAGCTTATGGATTTGACGATTTCTCCGCCGTTGATCCTGTTGCCGTCCCTGCTTATTAACCCTGAGATGGCGCATCCCGACGGGATTCTGATTTCGCCTTCTTTTAACAGCATACACTCACTCTCCTAACCTTACTCAGTTCACAGAAATTATGCTACCATTATAGCACCTTCTTTTCATCTTGTCAAGAGGATTTTTGCAAGTTTTTTCGTTTTTCCTTGCATTTTAATTATTTTTTTACATTTGTGCCGATCCCTTGGAACTCAAGTAAAAATATGTGAAAATCACCACTTTAAATTTGTTGATTTTCACAGAGCCGCCGCCCTGTTTTTTCATGTTCTCGGAGCATATGACCGAAAGTCATAAATATTTTGCATGAAATTTCTGCGAGGCTTTCATTTTTTACTGCATTTTATTGGAAATAAATCTGTAATCTCTCTATGAAAATTGCGGGAGCAATACTAAATATAAAACAAATTGTTAAATTTCATAAGCCTATTGCAAAACCTGCATAAATTTGATATAATGGAGAGAGAATTGTGTATGCAATATACACAAAACGGCGTAAAACCGCAATCTTAAACGATTAAGTTATAAGGAGTGCAAAATCATGAACTACGGACATTTCAACCTTGAAAACAAGGAGTATGTTATCACACGTCCCGATACCCCCGCGCCTTGGGCGAACTATCTGGGCGACCCCGAATACGGCGCAATTATCTCCAACAATGCAGGCGGCTACAGCTTTGTAAAATCAGGTGCTAACGGAAGAATTATCCGCTACCGCTTTAACACAAACATAGCTCTTCCCGGCAGATACGTTTACATCAGAGATAACGATGCAAGCGACTACTGGTCGGCATCATGGGCGCCCGTATGCAAGCCGCTGGATAAGTTCAAGAGTGAGTGCCGCCACGGTACTGCCTATACTGTTATCACAGGCGAATATTCCGATATCAAGTCCGAGGTTACATACTACGTTCCCCTTGGAAAAACCTATGAGGTTTGGAACGCAAAGATTACCAATAATTCCGATAAGCCCAGAAATCTTTCCGTTTACGGCTTCTGCGAATTTACCTCGGAAAACAACTACGAGCAGGATCAGATTAATCTCCAGTACACACAGTTTATCACACAGACAACCTTTGAGGGGAATAAGATTCTCCAGCACATTAATATAAACAGCGGCAAGGACGCTACAGGCTCTAACTACAGAGAGCGTTTCCTCGGTCTTGCAGGCGCTGATATTTCCGCTTATAACGGTGCGCTTGACAGCTTTATAGGCTCCTACCGCAGCTATGCCAACCCCATCGGCGTTGAAAGCGGGAAATGCGACAATGTGCTTAACTACAACGGCAACGCTTGTGCGGCTTTGCAGTCCGATATCGTACTTCAGCCGGGTGAAACAAGAACCCTCACCTATATTCTCGGTCAGCGCTGCAATGCACAGGCAAATGAAATCATCGCACAGTATGCAGACCCCGCAAAGGCTGATGAAGAGGTTAAGGAGCTTATTGCCCACTGGCACGAGATACTCAATCGTTTCAGCGTAAAAACTCCCTCCGATACATTCAACAATATGGTAAATGTATGGAACGCATATCAGTGCTTTATCACATTTATCTGGTCAAGAGCTGCGTCCTTCGTTTACTGCGGTCTGAGAAACGGCTACGGCTATCGTGACACCGTTCAGGATATTCAGGGTATTATCCACCTTGACCCCGAAACCGCTGCCGACAAGATTCGCTTTATGCTCTCCGCACAGGTTGATAACGGTGCGGGACTGCCTCTTGTTAAGTTCAATCACAACGCGGGTCACGAAACCTGTCCCGATGAAAACGATGAAAATTCCGTTTACGCAAAGGAAACAGGTCACCCCTCTTACCGTGCGGACGATGCTCTTTGGCTCTTCCCCACTATTGTTAAGTATATCGGTGAAAGCGGAAACAGGGGCTTCCTCGATGAGGTTATCCTCTACTCCAACGGCGGCGAGGGCACTGTTTACGATCACCTTAAGAGAGCTATCAACTTCTCCATGACCCACCTTGGCGACCACCATATGCCCGCAGGACTTCACGCAGACTGGAACGACTGCCTGAGAATGGGCAAGAAGGGCGAATCCACCTTCGTTGCATTCCAGCTTTATTATGCTATGACTATTTTAAAGGGCTATGCGCAGGAAAGAAACGATACCGAATATGTAGAGTACCTGAACAAGGTTCAGGGCGAGCTGGGCGATTCCTTGGCTAAGTGCTGGGACGACGACAGATTTATCAGAGGTCTCCGTGAGGACGGCGTTGTTGTGGGCGCGAAGAAAGACCCCGAAGCTAATATGTGGCTCAATCCTCAAAGCTGGTCCGTTATTTCGGGCTTTGCTACCAAGGAGCAGGGCGATACCGCTATGCAGAGTGTTCACGATATACTCAACACTCCTTACGGCGTAAAGCTGCTTGAACCTCCTTATGTTGACCACTTCTTTGACGGTGCGTTTATGCACATATTCAATCCCGATACAAAGGAAAACGGCGGTATATTCTCCCAAACACAGGGTTGGGCAATCCTTGCGGAATCCCTGCTCGGTCACGGAAACAGAGCATTCGAGTATTTCACCGAATCCTCCCCCGCATCTCTTAACGATAAGGCTGAAATACGTGTACTGGAGCCTTATGTTCACGGTCAGTTCACCGAGTCCACACGCTCGCCTTTTGCAGGACGCTCACACGTTCACTGGCTGACAGGTACAGGCTCAACCGTTATGGTAGGCTGTGTAGAGGGTATACTGGGTATGCGCCCCGATGCTGACGGACTTAAGGTTGATCCCGCTATCCCCTCCGACTGGGACAGCTACACCGTTGACAAGGTATTCAGAGGAAAGAAGCTGAATATGAAGTTTGTCAACCCCGACCACGTTGAAAGCGGCGTAAAGGAAATTGTTATGAACGGCGAAAAGCTCGATGGCAATTATATTCCCGCAGCAAAGCTTAAGGACGTAAACGATATTACCGTCACATTGGGTTAAAAGTCAGAATCCGAAAATCACAGACATTCATGGCTGTCGCATAGTGCGGCAGCCCATTTTTCTATGTCCAAAGCGCCTCATCTCTTACGGCGGATATGTACTCTTTCAGCAGTCTGTTTCCCTTAATACTTTTATAGAATACCCCGAATGACAGGGACTCGCAGTCGCTTATCCGAACCGCCCGCAGGTTGTCAAATTCCATTGCAAGCACCCGCGGCAGCACGGAAATGCCAAATCCCGCGCCCACCAAAGCGCAGGTTTCCTCGATATTATCGGAAATATACAGCTTTTTCAGGGGAATGGTTGCCACGGCATGGGAATAAAAATCGTCTACATTTTCAGACATTGCAAGGGGTGCGGTAAGTATCAGCCGTTCCCCTATCATATCCTTACTGAAACAGGTTGTATTCTCGGCAATCCTATGACCGTTGGGACAGATACAGACGAAATCCGTCTGCATAATCTCCCTATATTGCAAATCCCTGTTTTTTGACATCTGGCTGAATGAAACGATACAATCCAGCTTTTCGTCCTCCAGCATTTTGAACAGCGCCTTATGAGGTATAGAGGTAAATCTCGGGTGGAGATTGGGGTGGCTTTCCAAAAGCTTTCCCGCAGCCTTTGCAAGACGGGGAAGAAGCACCAGTCCTTGACCGCCTATACGCAGCTCCTCGATTATTTCCTCAACCTCCGGGTTTGACAGCTTTTTCACAGCGCCCTTGGCGGTTTCCATTATTTTTCTGGCATCGTTCATAAACGCCATTCCCTCGCGGGTAAGCTCCACATTTCTTGTGGTACGCTTGAAAAGCTTCACATTAAGCTCCGCTTCAAGGGCGTTAATGCGGTGGGTAACGGCAGGCTGTGTGATATTCAGCATTTCAGCCGCCGCCGCAAAGCTAAGAGTATCGCTGACAGTAAGAAAGCACTCGATTTGTTCCGTATTCATACAGATGACCTCATTCCGAAAATAATTTTAATTAATAAAATTTCCTTATTGATTATAAAATATTTCTATTTGACATTCAAGTGTTTTTGATGTACTATTATTATAAGTAATTCGCAAAGTTACAAGCAAAAATTCGTCTTATATTAAGGAGAATCTATATGTTAAAAACACTTTTGGGTCAGGTAAAGGAGTATAAGCGTGACACAATACTTACTCCGATCTTTACTGCTCTTGAGGTTGTAATGGAGGTCATAATCCCATTTATAACCGCATCAATAATCGATAAGGGTCTGAACACGGGAAATATGCAAAACGTGTTTATTTACGGCGGTATAATGCTTATTGCCGCATTTATGAGCCTTGCGTTCGGCGTCCTTGCGGGAAAATACGGCGCATCCGCATCCTCAGGCTTTGCAGCCAATCTGCGTGCCGCAATGTACAGAAATATTCAGACCTTTTCCTTTTCAAACATTGATAAATTCAGCGTCGCAGGTCTTATTACCCATATGACTACGGACGTTACCAACGTGCAGAACGCTTTCCAGATGATATTGAGGATTGCCGTCAGAGCGCCCCTTACACTTATATTCAGCATGGTAGCCTGTCTTATTATAAGCCCTAAGCTAAGCTCCGTTTTTCTGGTTGCGGTTGTCGTCCTTGCTATTGTCCTTTTTACCATTATCGGCAAGGTTATGGGCTTGTTCAAAATTATGTTCGAGAAATACGATGATCTTAACGAGGACGTTAAGGAAAACGTTTCCGCAATAAGAGTTGTTAAGGCCTTTGTCCGTGAGGATTATGAGGACGAAAAGTTTAAGAAAACCGCAGGCTCCGTATACAAAACCGCTGTAAAAGCCGAATCCATACTTGCGTTTAACAACCCTGTTATGATGCTTGTCATATACGGCTGTATAATCGCTATTTCATGGCTTGGTGCAAAGACAATTGTTGGGGGCGAGCTCACAACAGGTCAGCTTACCTCTATGTTCAGCTATGTAATGAGCATACTCATGTCCCTTATGATGCTGTCTATGATTTTCGTTATGCTGACAATGAGTATTGCCAGTGCAAGCCGTATTGCGGCGGTTTTGGAGGAAACTCCCGATATAAACGACCCCGAAAACCCCGTAACGGAAATCCCCGACGGCAGCATTGATTTCAACGATGTAAGCTTTTCCTATAAGCAGGGCAGCGGCGACAGTACGCTCAAAGGCATTGACCTGCATATTAAATCCGGCGAAACCATTGGCATTATCGGCGGAACCGGCTGCGGAAAATCCACACTTGTAAGCCTTATCAGCCGCCTTTACGATGTGGACAGCGGAAGCGTCTGTGTCGGCGGAAGAGATGTGCGGGAATACAATATGGAGGAGCTGCGGAACAAGGTTGCTGTGGTTCTTCAGAAAAACGTACTCTTTTCGGGAACTATTTACGAAAATCTCCGCTGGGGCAATGAAAACGCCACCGATGAGGAATGTATCGAGGCTTGTAAAAATGCCTGCGCCGATGAATTTATACAGGGCTTCCCTAAGGGCTACGATACCTATATCGAGCAGGGCGGCAGCAACGTTTCGGGCGGTCAGAAGCAGCGTCTTTGTATTGCAAGAGCCTTGCTGAAAAAGCCTAAGGTGCTGATTTTGGACGATTCCACCAGTGCGGTTGATACCGCTACCGATGCGAGCATAAGGAAAATGTTTGCGGAGAAGATCCCCGATACCACAAAGCTGATTATTACACAGCGTGTAACGGGAATAATGGACGCCGACAGAATACTTGTTCTCGATAACGGTACAATAAACGGTATCGGTACTCACGAGGAGCTGCTGAAAACAAATGCTGTTTACCGTGAAATTTACGAAGCCCAAACCAAGGGCGGCGGCGATTTCGATGAAGCCTGAAAGGAGAGATAATATATGCCCGGACCTATGAACAGGAGAAATATGGGAAAGCCCCCTATGAAAAAGGGCGAGGCTTTCAAAGTCCTCGGACGTGTGTTTAAATATATGATGAAGGACTATACACTTCAATTTATTATCGTGGTTATCTGCATAATCGGTTCCGCTGTGGCAACACTGCGTGGAACGCTGTTTATGCAAACTCTTATAGATGATTACATCGTTCCCCTCGCACAGCAGGCGGCAAACAATGAAACCCCCGATTTTTCGGGACTGGCAAGCGCTTTGGGCAGCATTGCGGCTGTGTATGCAATAGGTATTGTCTGCGCCTATGTTTACAACAGGCTTATGGTAAATATCAGTCAGGGTACTATGCTGCGTCTGCGTACAGAGCTTTTCACTCATATGGAATCACTTCCCATAAAGTATTTTGACACCCATGCCCACGGTGATATTATGTCGGTTTACACCAACGATATAGATACCCTAAGACAGGTTATAAGCCAAAGCATCCCACAGGTAATAAATTCCTCCATAACCATAGTAATAACCTTTGTCAGCATGATTATCCTTAACATTCCCCTGACAATAGTTTCACTGATTATGGTTGGAGTAACCCTTTTCGTGACCTCCAAGGTTGCAAGCAAATCCTCCACATACTTCGTAAAGCAGCAGCAGGATTTGGGCAAGCTTAACGGATTTATCGAGGAAATGATTGACGGTCAAAAGGTGGTAAAGGTGTTCTGTCACGAGGAAAACGCCATTAACGATTTTGACAATGTAAACGACAAGCTCCGCGACAGCGCAAACCAAGCTAATAAATACGCCAATATTATGATGCCTATAAACGGAAATATTGCCAATATCAGCTATGTACTCTGTACCGCTATAGGTTCGGGGCTTGCACTTAGCGGAATTTCGGGGCTTACACTGGGCAAGCTGGTTTCATTCCTTACCCTTAACAAAAACTTCAGCAACCCCATTACACAGATAAGCCAGCAGCTTAACAGCATAATAATGGCATCCGCAGGCGCACAGAGAGTATTCAATCTCCTTGATGAGGAGCCTGAAACGGACGACGGCTATGTAGAGCTTGTGTATGCCCGCAAAAATGCAGACGGTACATTGGAGGAATCCAAGGAAAGGACAGGTCTGTGGGCATGGAAGCACCCTCATTCGGCAGACGGCAGCGTAACCTATACCAAGCTTGAGGGCAGAGTGGTATTTGACGGGGTTGACTTCGGCTACAATGACGATAAAATGATACTCCATGATGTAAAGCTCTTTGCCGAGCCGGGTCAGAAGCTTGCATTTGTGGGAAGCACAGGCGCGGGCAAAACCACTATAACCAACCTGATAAACCGCTTCTACGATATTCAGGACGGAAAAATCCGCTTTGACGGCATAAATGTCAATAAAATCAAGAAAGCCGATCTCCGCCGCTCCTTGGGAATAGTTTTGCAGGATACCCACCTGTTTACAGGCACGGTAATGGACAATATCCGCTACGGCAGACTTGAAGCCACCGACGAGGAATGTATTGCGGCAGCAAGGCTTGCCAATGCGGACGGATTTATAAAGCGTTTGCCCGAGGGATATAACACTATGCTCACAGGTGACGGTGCAAACTTAAGCCAGGGTCAGCGACAGCTTATCGCCATAGCAAGAGCCGCCGTTGCAGATCCTCCCGCTCTTATACTGGATGAGGCTACCTCCTCAATCGATACCAGAACCGAACAGCTTGTTCAGCGTGGAATGGATCAGCTTATGACAGGCAGAACAACCTTTGTTATAGCGCACAGACTGTCCACCGTCCGCAACTCCGATTGTATCATGGTTCTTGAGCAGGGCAGAATAATCGAAAGAGGCTCACACGACAGCTTAATTGAAAAGAAGGGCAAGTATTATCAGCTCTATACGGGAAAGGTAAGCTAAGCTGCTCAAACTCCAATAGAATAATAAAGGTGCGGGAGTGAATCGAAAGGTCCACTCCCGCACTGCTTTATTAAATCAAGGATAATTATGAAACTGCTTCACCGTTTACATAGAGGGTATAGCCGCCTGTTACCACGGAAGAAATATCGCCCTCAAAGGAGGTAATATAGCTGTCTGCGGTAAGCTCCCAAACAGCACCGTCCTCAATGGTCACATTAACCGTACCGCCGTTATTATCGGGGTTCACAGCGCCTGTGTAGGTTGTGCTGCCCGTAAGGGTCATATCAAGGGTGGATATTTCGTCAACGATTATATCCTCGGAGAATATCTGATTCTCGGCGGTAAGCTCCGCATCGCCGCCGTTGCTGCCCGCTGTGCCCCAGCCCCTTGAAGCATCGTTGCCCTCTACACGGGGGGAAAACGCTGTCGTCCGCAAGGGTAAAGTCTACGCCTTTAAGGGAGATAATGCAATGGGTATTGGTGACATAAATCATATCACCCGCAAGTGCGGTAATGCTGCCGCCCTCGGCGGTAAAATACGCCGTGCCCACATCGGCATCGCCCGACATACTCTGATATATCATAATAGCGTGGATATTTTCGGAGGAATCGTTGTATGTTCCCACCATTTTTGCGGAAACGGTACAGTCATTGAGTGTAACGGAGTTTTTACCCTCTACCACAATACCCTCGCTGCTGTTTGCCGTAAGAACCGCATCGGAAACGGTTATATCGGCTGTGCAGTAAACAGCGGGACTTCCCGTGCCGTTGGTGACATATGTTCCGCCACTTACGTTGACGGTTCCGCCGCCCCTGTCGGTTCTGATAGCCGCAGAGGATGCGCCCTCGGTCTGAATATCCAGATTTTCAGCATTGGTTGTACCGCCGCCTGTGGTCTGTATTCCACCGGAATTTCTTTCGATTGTGCGGATAACGCTGTCGGAAATATTAACAACAGTTTCCTCACCGTAGCTGAACACACCGTTTCCGTTTACGGCGGAGGATGATATTTCCGCACCCGTTATAGTGACCTGTGCACCGTTAAGGGCAAGGAGTGCCGCATTCTGTCCGTAAAAATCTCCGTCCTCGGTGTTGGAGGAATCGCCGCCGCTTTTGCTTACGGTGACACCGTCAAGGGTAACCGCCGCGCCGTCAATTCGCAATGCATTTTCATCATCGCCGGTGGAAGAATATGTGCTGTCGGATATGGTTTCATCATCGGTCAAGGTAGTAACAGACGTTCCGTTAGTCACCTCGCCGCTGCCGCCAAATCCGTTTCCGCCGGGCATATCGCCGCCGCCCATTCCTCCGCAGCCCATGCCGCCGTCCATCACAGCAGCTGAAACGGATACAGCTTCGTTATTGTCGTTAAGGACAACGCTGAGCATTTCATTTTCCGCAACAATGGAGGAATCAGTGGTATTACCGTCGGAATCGGTGTAAACCGTGCTGTCGGTGAGGGTAAAGGTTATGGTTTCACCTGCAAAGTCCATTCCGCCCTGTGGCATATCGCCGCCCATATCGCCACCCTCGGGCATATCGGGAGGAGTATCGCCATTTTCACCGCCGCCATGCGATATATCGCTCGGCATTTCCGAGGGTTCTCCGTTCATTTCGCCTGTTTCATCGTCACCATTTGGCTTTTCGGGAGCGTCTTCACCCATTTCTCCCATTTCTCCACCCTCGGGCATATCGGGAGGAGTATCGCCGTTGCCACCCATGCCGCCGCCCATTCCTCCGCCAAAGGAAATTTGCTGGGCAGTAACGGTATTGCCGTCCACTGAAGTAATCCTTACGGTAATACCGTCACCCTGCTGTTCACTGTCGGAAT
>Ga0192270_1092_pt1 | contig 12782 bp, 13 predicted proteins | sample Koala_Koa24_C3_FD_131269 | JGI IMG/M metagenome (GOLD analysis project Ga0192270, IMG submission 131269) | Enriched cells from koala feces incubated with labeled cellulose particles, San Francisco Zoo, California, United States - Koala_Koa2-4_C3 ...
TTATCGGAATTTTGAGCGCCATGCTTGTTCCATCACTCGCATCGTATTTTCTGTCTTCAAAAATTGCAAAGGCAAACGCCAATGCAAGACAGGTATACGAGGGTGCGCAGCTTGCTGTTGTTGATTACAACTCAAGGTCATCAATCGCTTTGAGCGACAGTATATTTGTGGGAAGCGGCGAAAGTGATGCTAATTCGGGCAATGCGGAAATTGATCTTTCGGCATATCTGGGCAATGATTTTGACGGCTACTACGGCTTTTATGTTTCCGGGGGAATTGGTGTTTCGTATGCCGTCTGGTCGGAGAGTACGCCGATTACGGAGGAAATGGTAAAGCAATATACCCTTGAGGAGCTTGAGAACGGCTTCGGAACTTACCGCATGGGTGCATATCCCTTGATTTAGCTGAAATCAACAATAAAAATATGAAACGACCGATTTACATTCTCAAGTCGGTCGTTTTTGTTTTACCGGGCAATGCCGTAAATAATATAAGCTGTCTATGAGGCAGTATTGCTTATTAATTTTTTGTTAAGAGGAAAAAAGCCCTTGTAAATTTTTTCGCCATGCACTTGTTTTTTTCGCAAAGCCATTGACATTTTCGCGGTTTAGGGGTATGATATATACTGTGTAATTTTGTGTCGAATCGGTATTTCGGCGGGAAAGGGTCGTGATGTTAGGGTTGGAAAATAGGCTAAAGCTTTACGGGTTTAATAACCTGACTAAAACACTAAGCTTCAATATTTACGATATTTGCTATGCGAAAAGTCCAAGAGAACAGCAGGACTATATAAAATACATTGATGAGCAGTACAACACGGAGCGCCTTACAAAGATACTGTGCGATGTCACAGATGCCATAGGCGCCCATGTTCTTAATATATCAAAGCAGGATTACGAGCCGCAGGGAGCTTCCGTTACGCTGCTTGTTTCCGAGGAGCATTTGGATAAGGCGGACATTGACGAGTCCTGCAATATGAGATATGCATCGGCAAAGACGGATATTGCGGGTCATCTTGACAAAAGTCACCTGACCGTCCATACCTATCCCGAATTTCACCCCGATAACGCCATAACCACATTTAGGGTGGATATTGACGTTTCCACCTGCGGAGAAATAACTCCCCTTAAATCCCTCGATTATCTGATTGGAAGCTTCGATTCGGATATTATTACCATTGATTACAGGGTAAGGGGCTTTACAAGGGATGAAAAGGGCAAAAAGCTCTTTATTGACCATGATATAACTTCTATCCAGGACTATATAGCCAAGGAAACCTTGGATCGCTATGACACTATAGATGTTAATGTGTACCAGTCAAATATATTCCATACGAAAATGATGATAAAGGAAATTTTCCTGCAAAACTATCTTTTCAACACGGACACCTACGAGCTGGCGCCCAAAAGACGGTTGGAAATCAACGACCTTCTCCGCCGTGAAATGATTGAAATTTTCAGCGGACAGAATATATTCAACTAAGTGGGGAAAAGGCTCCGTATGCCTTTAAAGGGGTGGTTACTGTCATGGATCAATCTCGCACGCCTATCTATGAGGCACTTATGAAATACAAGGATGCAAGGGTTGTGCCCTTTGACGTTCCGGGACACAAGCACGGAAAGGGAAATCCGCTGCTTACCGATTTTTTGGGTGAAACCTGTATGGAGGTTGATGTCAACTCCATGAAGCCCCTTGATAACCTCTGTCATCCCGTTTCCGTTATCCGTGAGGCGGAGGAGCTGGCGGCGGAGGCTTTCGGCGCAGGGAAATGCTTTTTCATGGTAAACGGTACTACCTCTTCCGTACAGTCGATGGTGCTTTCCGTCTGTAAGGAGGGGGATAAAATCATTATCCCACGAAACGTCCACAGAAGCGCCATAAATGCCCTTATTATCAGCGGTGTAATACCCGTGTACGTTAATCCGGGGGTAAACCACAAGCTGGGTATACCCCTCGGCATGAGTACCGAGGACGTGGAAAGAGCTATTGAGGAAAATCCCGATGCAAAGGCGGTTTTTGTAAATAATCCCACCTACTACGGCATATGCTCCAACCTTAGAAGGATAACCCGTATCGCCCATGAACACGGAATGAAGGTTCTTGTGGACGAGGCTCACGGCACCCATTTCTATTTCGGTGAAAATATGCCCGTTTCCGCTATGGCTGCGGGAGCGGATATGGCGGCTGTATCTATGCACAAAACAGGCGGCTCTTTAACACAGAGCAGCTTTCTTCTTGTGGGGAAAAATGCGGGAATATCCGAGGGCCATGTGCGCTCGGTTATAAACCTTACACAAACCACCAGTGGTTCATATTTGCTGCTGTCCTCCCTTGATATTTCAAGGAAATATTATGCCACAAACGGTAAAAAGCTTTGTAAAGCCGTTGTGGATTCCGCCGAATACGCACGTGAGGAGGTAAACAGGATAGGCGGGTACTATGCCTACTCCGAGGAGCTTGTGAACGGAAAGGATATTTTCGCCTTTGACAAGACAAAATTATCCATATATACACGGGACATAGGACTTCCCGGAATTGAGGTTTACGACATTCTCCGTGACAGCTACGATATACAAATGGAGCTGGGCGATATAGGAAACGTACTTGCCATTATGTCCCCAGGCGACCGTTGGAAGGATATAGAGCGGCTTGTTTCCGCGCTTAGCGAGATAAAGCGCCGCTTTGGAAGAGAAAAGGCGGGGTCTGTGGATCACCACGAATATATCAACCCGAAAATCGTGCTTTCACCTAAGGCTGCCTTTTACGGCGAACAGGAAACCTTGCCGATTATGGAAAGTGCAGGGCGGATAAGCTGCGAGTTTGTAATGTGCTATCCTCCGGGAATACCGATTATTGCACCGGGAGAGCTTCTTACGCCCGAAATACTGGAATATATAGATTACAGCAAGAAAAGCGGCTGCTTCATGACAGGCACGGAGGATATGGCGATTGAGAAAATTAAGGTTATAGCTCACGACTGATGCCCTTAACCGTTAATTGAAACGCTTACTTATGAAAAGAGGATTTTTTATGGAGCTATGGTTCACGGAATATCACTCAAAGGACGCAAAGATGTCCATTCGCACGAATAAGCAGCTTCACAGCGAGCAAAGTGAGTTTCAGCGGATAGATGTTTTTGAAAGTCCCGAATTTGGCAGATTTCTTACCCTTGACGGGCTTATGATGCTTACCGAAAAGGACGAGTTTATCTACCACGAAATGATAACCCATGTGGCTATGGCATCTGCACCGGAAATCAAGAACATATTGGTTATCGGCGCAGGGGACGGCGGCACTGTACGTGAGCTTACCCGCTACGATACCATTGAGCATATAGATATGGTGGAAATAGATGAAAGAGTTGTTGAGGTTTGTCGGGAGTATCTTCCTCAGACAGCCTGCAAGCTGGACGATCCGAGGGTCAGCCTGCACTTTGAGGACGGATTGAAGTATGTCCGCAAAAAGGAAAATTGCTACGACCTGATTATTGTTGACAGCACGGACCCCTTTGGTCCCGGAGAGGGACTGTTTACCAGCGAATTTTACGGCAATTGCTACAACGCCCTCAAGGAAAACGGTATTTTGGTAAATCAGCATGAAAGTCCTTACTATGCGGAGGATGCAAAGGCTATGCAGCGCGCCCATAAGCGTATTAAGGAGTTTTTCCCCATTTGTCGGGTGTATCAGATGCATATACCCACATACCCCTCGGGACATTGGCTTTTCGGCTTTGCCTCGAAAACCGTAGACCCGCTGGATTTCGATGCCGACCGTTGGAACAGTCTGGGCATAAAAACACGCTACTACAATACCGAGCTGCATAAAGGCTGCTTCGCCATACCAAACTATGTAAAGGAGCTGCTTGACAATGCAACCTGAAATTAACTGCTTTATCGCCTGCGACACTCCCTTTGAATCGGCGGATATAGTTATATTCGGCGCACCCTACGACAGCACTACCTCATTCCGTCCCGGAACGCGCTTCGGACCATCCGCAATACGCAGTGAGAGCTATGGTATAGAAACCTATTCTCCCTATCAGGACAGGGATCTTACGGATATGCAAATATTCGATTCGGGAAGTCCCGAACTTTGCTATGGTTCTCCCGAACCCGCTTTGGAGCAGATTGAGCGTCACACGGCGGAAATTTTAGCCGCCGATAAAATCCCCGTTATGATAGGCGGGGAGCATTTGGTTACGCTGGGAGCTTTTAGGGCTGTCACCGAAAAATACGGAAATGACGTGTATATTATACAGTTTGACGCTCATGCGGATCTCCGTGAGGATTATTTGGGAAATAAGCTGTCCCATGCCTGCGTTATGCGCCGCTGTCACGAGATTGTGGGGGACGGTCATATATTCCAGCTTGGCATAAGGAGCGGCGAAAGAACGGAATTTGAATTTGCCGCAAAGCATACACATATGTACAAGACAGGTATATCAGGTGTATCCTTTGACTGTATTGACGAAATACGGCAATACCTTGAGGGAAAGAAAATTTATCTTACCATTGACTTGGACGTTCTTGACCCCTCCGTATTCCCCGGAACGGGTACTCCCGAAGCGGGAGGCGCAAACTTTAATCAGTTGCTTGAGGCGCTTATCAAGCTGAAAGGTCTGAATATAGTAGGTGCGGATATAGACGAGTTATCTCCCCACTATGACCAAAGCGGTTCGTCCACTGCCATTGCCTGCAAGATTTTGCGAGAAATGCTGATGATTCTCCATGAATAGCAATTTCAAGGAAATCCTCAACAAATATAAATCGGAAATATCCCACATATGCGGCAGCTTTCTTAAATGGCTTGCTATTGCCCTTTGTGCGGGAATATTCATCGGCATAGCAGGCGCGCTTTTCCACATTTGTCTTGATAAAGCGGCTCAGCTGCGCACGGAGCATGACTTCCTTATTTTCCTGCTGCCTGTGGCAGGAATTGTAATTGTTGCCCTGTACCACCTGTGCAAAATGGACGATGACAAGGGTACAAATCAGATTATACTGGGCGCACAGGGGATAGAGGGAGTTTCCCTCAAAACAGCGCCCTTGATATTCGTGGCAACATTCCTGACACACCTTTTCGGCGGTTCTGCGGGACGTGAGGGTGCGGCGCTTCAGCTGGGAGGAAGTCTTATTTCCCCGCTTCAAAGGCTTTTGCATCTCAGTGAAAGGGATTACGGTATACTTATCATGTGCGGAATGGCTGCGGGATTTTCCTCACTTTTCGGCACACCCGTTGCCGCAGCTGTGTTTGCAATGGAGGTTGCTATTGTTGAGAGAACGCAGTATTCGGCAATAGTTCCCTGCCTTATTTCCTCCGTTACGGCTTCTGTGACTGCGCGGCTTATAGGCTGTTCTCCCACTGCCTTTACCGTAAACGGTATACCGACCTTTTCCTTTGATAATATTTATTCCATATTCACCGTACTTCTTTTGGGAATAGGCGGCGCTGTGGCAGCTGTGCTTTTCTGCCGTGTGCTTAAAGCGGTAAAGAAGCTTTATGTAAGGTATATACCTAACATTTACCTAAGAGCTGCTGTGGGCGGTGTAATTGTTATAATCCTTACGCTTATTGTGGGAAATCGTGACTACAACGGCGCAGGCACTGAGGTTATAGTGCGAGCCTTTGAGGGAAATGCCTTTTGGGGAGCATTTCTGCTGAAAATACTGTTTACCGCCCTTACACTGGGTGCAGGGTTCAGGGGCGGAGAAATTGTCCCCACTATCTTCATCGGTTCAACCTTTGGCTGCTTTTTGGGAGGATTATTGCAGATAGATCCCTCATTCGGGGCAGCTGTGGGAACAGCCGCTGTATTCTGCGGAGTTACCAATTGCCCCCTTGCCACAATCGTTATATGTGTGGAGATGTTCGGCGGCGAGGGTATAGTGTATTATGCCTTGGCGGCGGGAGTTTCATATATGCTTTCGGGAAATGATAGTCTGTATTCCTCCCAACGTCAGCCAAAAGCTATCGACGGCGAGGGGTAGCTGCATTTACCAAAAAGCATTTAACTAAAATATATATAGGAGGTCGCTGCAATGCTGTTGCTTGACGAGCTTAAATTGGAGCTTGAGGGTTATCGTAAGGATATGAAGGAGCTTTACGTTATCCTCAATATAGATAAACTTAAGGAAGAGGTTGAAGAACTTCAGCAAAAGTCTGCCGAGGACGGCTTCTGGAATGACTTGGAAAATTCGCAAAAGGTTATGCAGAAGATAAAGCAGAATGAAAATGTAATAGCCAATTACAAAAAGCTTGACAGCCGTCTGGAGGATGCCATTACCTTGATTGAAATGACAATCGAGGAGGGCAATCAAGAGGACGAAGCTGCCGTGGCGGAGTTAAGGGAGGAAGCCGAGGGCTTTAAGGCGGAGCTTGAAACCACAAAGCTTACCACCCTGCTCACAGGAGAATATGACGGTAATAACGCCATACTTACTTTCCATGCGGGCGCAGGCGGCACGGAGGCTCAAGACTGGGCGGAAATGCTTTTCAGAATGTACAACCGCTGGGCGGAGCGCCATAATTTCAAGGTTACTACCCTTGATTATCTTGACGGAGATGAAGCGGGACTTAAGTCTGCGTCTATCCTCGTTGAGGGAACCAATGCCTACGGTTTTCTTAAATCGGAAACAGGAGTACACCGTCTTGTGCGTATATCCCCCTTTGATTCATCGGGAAGACGGCAGACATCATTCGCATCACTGGAGGTTATGCCCGAAATAGGCGAGACTGACCTTAATATAGAAATTCGTCCGGAGGATTTGGAGATAGATTTCTATCGTGCCAGCGGTGCGGGAGGACAAAAGGTCAATAAGACTTCCTCCGCCGTCCGTCTTACACATATTCCCACGGGAATTGTGGTATCCTGTCAGACACAGCGCAGCCAGTATCAGAACAAGGATTACGCTATGAAAATGCTGGTGGCAAAGCTTGCGGATATCAAGGAAAAGGAGCATTTGGACAAGATCGAGGACATCAAGGGTGTAAAGAAAGAAATCGCATGGGGCGCACAGATACGTTCCTATGTTTTCATGCCCTATACCTTGGCGAAGGATCACCGCATCAACTTTGAAAACAGCAATATAAACGCCGTAATGGACGGTGACCTTGATGGATTTATCAACGCGTATTTAACCGCGCTTTCCCACGGAACACTGGAAAAGTAAGCAGACTTGGTATGCAAGAAAAAAGGGACTGTCACATCTGCGGCAGTCCCTTTTGGCTGTACAGTGAGATTTATTGAGGCTTTTTCGGAATATAGGCTGTCTTGCTTGAATTAATAAAAATATTATCTGCTCTGTTTATTCACCATATATCCATAATAATTCCCCAATACAGTTCATATTTATTTGGTACAATAATTCTATGGATTTTATCGCTATAAAGTGCGAAAAGCAATTGTAGGAAAGGATAGGAAGTAAAATTGAAAATTGTTACCGTGGGTTTGGGTCTTATCGGAGGATCTCTCTGTAAGGCTATAAAAAAGCATACCAATCATTCCGTGGGCGGAATAGATATAGACAGGAAAACCATGAGTATGGCTCTTTCTCAAGGGGCTGTGGATTATGAGGCGGAGGACGTTTCCAAGGCGGATCTTACTATTATTTCCCTTTTCCCCACAACAGCGATTGACTATATTCTTGAAAATGCTGATAAATTTAAAAAGGGAAGTATTGTCATAGATACCTGCGGTGTAAAAAAGGAGATAGTTAATGCCGTTGAAAAGCCCCTTGCAGACAGGGGAGTTGCCTTTATCGGTGCGCACCCTATGGCAGGGCGTGAATTTTCAGGCTTTGAATATTCCCTCGACAACCTATTTGACGATGCCAGCTTTATTATCACCAAAACGGAAAATACCCCCGAAAAGGAGCTTAATCTTCTAAAGGATTTTGCCGCTTCCATTCACTTTAAAAAGGTAGTAGTCACCACTCCTGAGGATCACGACAGCATTATTGCCTTTACGAGCCAGCTGGCGCACGTTGTTTCCAATGCTTATATAAAAAGCCCTACACACAGCAAGCAGCTGGGATTCAGCGCAGGCTCTTTCCAAGACTTGACAAGAGTTGCCAAGCTGAACGAGGATATGTGGACGCCCCTTTTTATAATGAATAAGGACGCTCTTTGCTTTGAGATAGACTTCATTATGGACAGGTTGGCGGAATACCGCAGGGCAATAGGGGAAAGCGACTATTCAACCCTGCATGACCTGCTCCGTGACGGAAGAATTTTGAAGGAAACTACACCAACCTTGTAAAAAACTAAATTAAAATCAGATTAGAATAATGAGATATTCATGAAAATACGGTGATTTTTATTGACATTTTTACAGAAAGAGGTTATAATTACTGTATAAGAACAGTAAGTCCGCCGTTGTGCGATATTTTTAAATGGAGGTTATGAAAATGTTTGAGAAATTTGCTGAAACACTTACCAGTGCGGGAAAGGTCGCTTCCGAAAAAGCAAAAATAGGTACGGATTATGCTAAGCTGAATGTTAAAATTGCAAGTGAGGAAAAAGCAGTCGCTGATTTGTACCAGAAAGCGGGAAAGCTTTACTACAAGCTTTATAAGGACAATACTTCCGACAGCGACAGCTGCCTTGTGTTTGCCGAAATAACCGAAAAGCTGGATAAAGTCAAGTCCCTTAAGGATCAGCTTGCGGCTCTCAAGGGTACGGTTGAGTGTCCCGTATGCGGCAAGGAATGTACAGTGGATGATGATTTTTGCGGAAAGTGCGGCGCAAAGCTTGCAAAGCAAGAGCCTGAGGAGGCTAAGACCGATGCGGTTGAAGAAGCCGAGGAGGCTGAAATCAAGGTAGAGGTTGTCGATGACGAGGAAGATGCCGACAGCGATGATAATGTCTGAGACGAAAAAATTTTCCCGATTATTAAAAGTTCAAGCGAAAAGCTGTGTGAGGTCTTCCGCTTGATTTTGATTCAATAATTATCGTTATCTAAAAATGCATTTGCTGAATGATAGAAGAGCACCGACACCGCCAGCACCAGCTTCATAAAATCAATTTCGTAATTACGGGTGTTTTTCGGGGCTAATGTCTGTTCCATGGTAACATCCTTTCTGTAAATCGGTTATTATCCGACATACAAATTATATATACTGTGTGTGAACGAATGGGCGTAGAAAGGCACAATTATTGTAAATATTAGGGATAGAAATAATGGCAGACGATTTTCCCTGATTATTTGTTTTATTTATTCGTTGATTGCTTTTGATGATTGTGAAAATGAATTTTTAATTTTTCTATAAGAAAAACCAGCAAATAGTAAAGAATACAAGACATAGCGGTAAGTATTATCATCCAAAGAACTTTATTGCGCCCTGTCATGCTTGAAAAGTAATCTATATCGGTGACTATACGTAATGGTACCCATTGCATTAAGTAAATTATTAAAGATAGGGAGCCACGTTTAGAAAATAGCTTATGGTTAAAAATATTTGATAAATAACTTTTTTGGGAAGCCATTATTGCAAGTAAAAACGGAAATACGAGAATAATCGGAAAGGTGATTTTTATGTCAGCATCAGTCAACCATATATATCCAAAGAGGAAAATCAAAAAAAAGTTCAAATATTGTATATATCATTTTGAAAATTTTAGAATTCCTTATAAATTCGACGATTATCCATGCACACACACCAAAAGAAATTCCACTAAGAGCACGAATAATAGCACCGCTTATGATAGTCCCGGAATCCACTCTTCCTATGTAACCGCCGGAATTGTAACAGTAGGATAGCGTGAGTAATGCACACAGCGGTGAGAAGATATATATATAAAACGAGGTGTTATAGTACGGGAGTACATATAAACATTGCCGACAGATACCACAGAGGCGGATTTAGATCATGGGGATCGATACCCGCCATGTTTACAAATAAAATTTCCGGAATAGCTTCTATAAAATAGGTAAGGAGTATGTTAAACTTCTTATACACAATAATACAGCGCAGAATATACCACACATAATTAGCGGCAAGACTTATGTATATGGGAAATGCCAAGGATTTGATTTTATCCATTAAATACATAAATGCGTTTTTTCCGTAATTGTCAGATTGAAGTGATTCTTTTCTCTTCATATAGGAGCAAACCATAAAATAACCGGATATTGCGAAGAAAAGATGAACGCTGATCCAACCCCACTTGTTTGTTATTGAATACCAAGGATTATCAGTGCTGATAAGAGATCGCATGTGATTGCCAAGCACCGATACCGCCAGTATCAGCTTCATAAAATCAATTTCATAATTACGGGTGTTTTTTGGGGCTAATGTCTGTTCCATGGTAACATCCTTTCCGTAAATCGGTTATAATCGACATACGAATTAATGCTACCATAATTTTTTACGAAATTCTATATATATATATATATATTGTGAACAAATGATTGCTCGGTGCATTATCCCCCCTTAACCATAACCTGCTTCTCAACCCCTATTTCTCCCTCAACGGTATAGGTAACCGTCAGAGTAACGCCCTTTTCAGTCAGGGCTTTGGCTATATCCTTCCCCACAATCACAGCGCCGTTGTCGGTCAAAAGGTTGTTCTCATAGCGGGATATCCTTTCATCAATCATGCTGAGAGCCTGCTCCTCCGTCAGCGTTATTTCCTTTTCTTCAAATAAATCATAGTTCATCTCTATTATCTCAAAGGGCAGGCGGATTTTTCCAAGGGTTATTACAGACGATGATTCACGGTATTCATAATCGCTCTCGGGAACGTATTTCCCGCCTAAGCGGAAACGCTTTCCGAACAGGGAAAAAGCCTTTTTTGTGACAGTTGAGGTGTATTCCGATTCGGTGGATGAAAATGACTGTGAAAAGGTCATTTTTTCGGTGTATATACCCGTTATTTCGGCTATGGAATGAACATAGTATGACTTCCCATACTTGGTATCCACAACTCCGCTTACTATTACATCACCTTTTTTTACCCCGTCCCCTATCATCACGGAGAGCATACCGTTATATACCTTAACGCTTTTTATCTGTGCGTCACGGCTTGCCACTATATTGCAGGGAGTATTTTTCCTTTCCATTTCGGGCTGATTGATGATTTCCCGCACAGATACTATTACTCTGCTTCCGTTGTTTCGTATGCTCGCCCAAGAAAGGGTGTCGTCCATGGCAAGAAGCTGCTGCTGGGCACGATATAGATTTACCTCGCTTATGCTGCTGCCGTAGTAAATTCCGCAATCCTCCAGCAGGGAAATAATTCTTTCCTCACCCGCGGTATCACAGCCGTCTATTTCAATTATCATAACCCTGTCGGACAGAAATCCCACCAGCATCGCCGCCAGTATTATCCCTAAGGGAATACCCCAGCGCTTTTTATAGCGGTTTAATGCGAATACATATCCCTTGCGGGAGCGAATTTTCGGCTTAAACCCCAGTTTATCGCATATAAGGGAAAAATCGGTGAAATCCCCATAGCGCAATATCCCCGCAGAATATCACCCTTGGAGGAAAGCCCGAAAAACCTGATTTTTTCCTCATGAAGTGTGTTTATCAGCTTGTTTGTGTCCCACCCCTCGGTGTTTATTTCAAATTCCACCCTGTTCCGCAGCTTATAGCTTTTCAATTCCGTTATCCCCCTATCCGTGAAGCTCAATGGTCATGATTTTCCCTCTCACCGCAATCCCGCAGTCGCCGTAATCGGAAATAGTAAGCCCGCTTCCCCAGATTTCCACGAAGAAGGTGGGAGAGATTTTCAGCTTTAGGTAAATATCGTTATATCCCATAATCCTTTTGCAGCGTTCTATTTCAATGTAGCTGTCGTCGCAAATTACAATTTGTGAGTTCAGCTGGAGATTCTTTTTAATAGTATCCATTCCCGAGTCCATAGTAAAATCCTTTCATACAAATTATCGCTTTTGTATATATTATATTAAGGTTAAGGCTTATAAAGAACAGGGCTGTTAAGGAAGTGCTTCCTTAATTGCCGACCTGTGTAAAAACTATTCTTAAAAGGATCGTGAATATGATTAATTCAGCTAAAGGGAAAATTACGGCTGTTCTCCTTTCGGTATCGGTGCTGTGTCTTACATTTGGCTTGATAGCTTACGGGAAAGCCGTTTCGGCAGCGGTTATCAAAGGGGTAGGCATATGTCTGAATACCCTCATACCCTCACTGTTTGCCTTTACGGTTATGTCATCGCTGCTTGTTTCATCGGGACTGTACAGGGTAATAGGTTTGCCCTTTTCCCCGTTGGCTCGGTATGTGTTCCGCATGACACCGGAGGAATTTTCGGTGTTTCTTATAAGTCAAGCGGCAGGCTATCCTGTTGGCGCGTCCCTTATAAGTGAAATGCGCCGCAGCGGCCGGATAAGCGATAAGCGCTGTGGAGAGCTTATGCGGTTCTGTATTGCCCCCGGCCCGTCATTCGTTTTGGGAATTACCTCTGTGCTGTCACCGAATAATCCGCAAATTTATGCGGCGCTGTTCATAGCGGTGATAGCGTCCAATACGGCAGCGGCGCTTATTACCGCTATAGGCAAGACTGTCCCCGAAAAAACAACGGCACGTCCGAAAATAAGACTTTCGGCGGATGTTTTTACCGAATCGGTCAGCAGGGGAGCGGCAGCTATGACGGTCATATGCAGCATGGTTATTTTTTTCTGCGCGGTAATTGCGGTTATCGATTCGGCGGGAATTACCGCCCTTGTGACAAGAGTGGCGTCCAAAGTTACAAAAACCGATCCTAATGTGATTTACCCCATTATAAGAGGCATGCTTGAAATCAGCAATACGGTTTACCTTAC
>Ga0192270_1095_pt1 | contig 12641 bp, 13 predicted proteins | sample Koala_Koa24_C3_FD_131269 | JGI IMG/M metagenome (GOLD analysis project Ga0192270, IMG submission 131269) | Enriched cells from koala feces incubated with labeled cellulose particles, San Francisco Zoo, California, United States - Koala_Koa2-4_C3 ...
GCCGCCAAAGCTATGGTTGACATTACGTTTAAAGCGGCGTCCGATAAATCAAATACAGTCCCCACAACCGCCATAAGCAATGAAGCCGCAAAAACCGCCCCGAAGCCGGTCAGCACCGCAGCAATGAAGGTAATAACATTTTCACGCCTTTGCGCCTTTTCCCTGCTTACTCTCATAAAAAATCCCCCTGCCGCATCGGTTATCGATAAAATATATGCGTCAGGGGGAAATAATATTCATTTGTAATAAGATTTTACTTCTCGGATGTATCGGAGGCTTCCTCAATCTTGTCCTTTTTCTTCGACTTCTTTTTCTTAGAAATCTCATCCTGTTCGTCATGCTTGGTAAGATTTTCGGAAATAGCCCACGACTTTATACGGATACGGCTTCTGTCGCTTCCCGTTTCGATAAGAATGGTTTCGGTTTCGCTGTTAAGGTGCACTATAATACCGATAATTCCTCCAATGGTAACAACCTCATCACCGATACGCAGGGAATTGCGCATAGCCTTTTGTTCCTTGTCCTTTTTGTTCTGAGGGCGTATAATGAGGAAATAGAAAATGGCGATCATCAGCACCAGTGAAACAATAAAGGATACCGACGATGCGGAAGATGCGGCGCTTGTATCGGCAGTTTCTGCCGTTAAAAATGTCAAAGCAATTGAATTAATCATGAAAAATTATTTCTCCCAACAGATATTGCGAAATTCACATACAATTGTAATTATAACACACTCAGCAAAAAAATCAATACATTTCACAAAAATTTCAGAATTACACGGCTGTTATTTCCGCACAGAGCAAAGTCTTACAATTCGCCCTGACCTTATCTATGTAACCTTATCGGTTTCACGGGCACGCACAAGCTCCTCAAAATTATGGGAGGAAAGCTCAAGGCGCACCTGCTCCGAAACCTTGGTGAAAACCTGCCTAAAAGCGCAGCAGCCCTTTTGGGTGTTGGTACAGACAAAATTTTCGTCATGACATTTATTCAGATAGTAATCTCCCTCAATTGCCGAAACGACATCATACAGGGTAATCTCAGAGGGATGTCTTGCAAGCTCGTAGCCTCCCTGTATTCCCTTAAAAGAACGCACAATTTCCGTCGCCACAAGCTTCTGCAGTATTTTCAGCGCAAATCTAAGCGTAACTCCCGTCTGCTCGGCGATATATTTCGCATCCGCACGCCGACCCTCGGTTGTGAGGCAGCCGACTATACGCACGGCATAATCAGTTTCCAATGTTAAGCACATACTATACCCCGTTTCTCAAAATATTAATCAAGAAAATCCTTAACCTTTTTACTTCTGCTGGGATGACGCAGCTTTCTAAGTGCCTTTGCTTCAATCTGTCTTATACGCTCCCTGGTTACGTCAAATTCCTTTCCAACCTCCTCAAGCGTCCTTGAACGTCCGTCCTCCAGTCCGAAACGCAGTCTAAGCACCTTTTCCTCACGCTCCGTAAGGGTGGAAAGCACCTCTCCAAGCTGCTCCTTAAGCAGGATAAGCGATGCCGCATCGGCAGGAGCGGGCGCCTCATCATCGGGAATAAAGTCGCCTAAGTGACTGTCCTCCTCCTCGCCGATAGGTGTTTCGAGGGATACGGGGTCTTGGGCTATCCGCATTATTTCACGGACACGCTCAACCGGTATATTAAGCTCCTCGGAGATTTCCTCCGGAGTGGGATCTCTTCCGTTTTTGTGGAGAAGCTGGCTTGACGCCTTTTTCACCTTAGTAATGGTTTCCACCATATGAACGGGTATACGGATAGTTCTCGCCTGATCCGCAATTGCTCTTGTAATCGCCTGTCTTATCCACCATGTGGCATAGGTGGAAAACTTAAAGCCCTTGCAGTGATCGAATTTCTGCACCGCCTTTATCAGTCCCAGATTGCCCTCTTGGATAAGATCCAAAAACTGCATACCTCTGCCCACATACCTCTTGGCAATGGAAACAACAAGTCTCAAATTGGACTCTACAAGGCGCTTTTGTGCCTTTTTTGATGCTGCCATCTGCTGCGGAGTAGGGATATATTCCTTTTCTACAAGCTCCAAATCCTCCTCGGGATTTACGGCAGTTCCGTCCTCGTTCCTTTCAACGTCCGTTCTTTTTCTGTATTTAGCCTTTCTGGGTGTACCGTTGTAGATACATTCAGCCAGTTCGATTTCTTCCTCCGCCGTAAGCAGAGGAACGCGCCCTATTTCCTTGAGGTAGATTTTAACAGGGTCATCAATGGAAATACCGTCCGAGATAAGGCTCAGCTCAATATCCTCCTGCCTGGTATAGTCGTTTATGGCAAGCTCTTCTTCGGCATTGTAATCCTCGATAATATCGATATTGAGATTCTGACAGTTTTCATAGAAGCTGTCCATCCGCTCAACGTCCATATCAAGCTTTTCCATAACGTTGTTTATCTCGGTGGTAGTTAGCTTTCCGTTAAGCTTCCCCTGTTCCATCAAGGTTTCCATAGCCTTATCGTTAGCTGCACTCATTTTTACCATCCTCTCTTCTTTTCCTATCCTTTTTTATTTTTCATAGCGTCGGCAAGCTGTCTGAACTGCTCATCGGACATTTCCGATGGGGACAGCGTTTCTCGGCTCTTGTTGTAATAGCTCTTCAAAACCTCTATAAAATCATCTGCAGCGCAGCGATTTAACTCGATATCCTTTGTTGATGACAATATTGAGGTTATTTTACCCATTTCATCGGCAGAAAATTCACCCTGCAGGGACATTATACCGAAATTTGGGGATTTTTCCATGCCCTCTGTAAGCTTCACAAAGACCCTGCGGTCAAATTCGCTTACGAACATATCGGGCAGAAGCTCCCCCTTGATGTATTCAAGATCATCTGGATGAAGTGCCAAATACGCGATTATCCCTCTCTCCGCCCTGTACTCCTTGGGATGGCGTACAGCTTCGGGATCTTCCTTGACGGCTGAGGAAAACGTGCGGATATCATTCCATTCCTTGGAATAGCTGTTCCTTGAAGTCCTTTTAATCTGCCTGTTGACCTGCTCGGAAATAGCGTCCTTGGAAATATCCTGTTCCTTGGCAAGGCGGGAAATATATATATCGCGCTCTATAGAGGAGCTTATCCCCGCAATAACGTTGGCACAGCGCTTTAAATATTCCACTCTGCCCGTATCTGCGGTAATATCCAGTCCCTCGGCGCACTTGGCAAGCTCGAAATTTATAGCGCCGTCAGAGTTATCAAGCAGCTGCTTAAACCTCAGCGCGCCGAATTTCTTTATGTATTCATCGGGATCCTTTGCGCCCTCCATCTTGATTATCCTCGTTCTCACTCCCGCTTGGGAAAGGAGATCTATCGCCCTGTGAGTGGCGTTCTGACCCGCATTGTCCGAGTCATAGGAAATAATCACCTCGTCCGCATACTGTGCCATAAGCCTTGCCTGCTCCGAGGTAAGCGCAGTTCCCAGAGTCGCCACCACATTCTCAAAGCCTGCCTGATTTACGGCGATAACGTCCATATATCCCTCCGCAAGAATCAGCCGCCGCTCATCGGATCGTTTTGCAAAATTCATGGAAAAAAGGTTTCTGCTTTTCTTAAAAACGGGAGTATCGGAGCTGTTTAGGTACTTAGGTTCCTCACCGTCGATAATTCGGCCTCCGAAAGCGACCACATTACCCCTTAAATCAATTATGGGGAAAATAACTCTGTCGCGGAAGCTGTCGTAAATACCGCCGTTTCTTCCGGTACGGGCTAAGTTTGCAGCCACAATTTCGTTTTCGGTATAGCCCTCGCCTTTCAGATACGAGGTAAGAGGTGTCCAATCATCGGGAGCATATCCTAAACCGTACTTCACTATGGCTTTTACGGAAAGCTCTCTGGAGCGGAAATATAAACGCCCCTTTTCCCCCGCCTTTTCTTTCATAAGCAGGTTATTGTAAAACCTTGCCGCCAGTCGGTTCATTTCCAATATCCGCCGCTTCAGCTTCGAGGAATCGGTATTCTGCGAATCCTCCGGCATAGACATTCCCGCCCGCTGTGCCAAAAAGCGCACAGCCTCCATATACTCCAAATTCTCCTGCTTCATCACAAAGGTGATAACATCGCCGCCCGCATGACAGCCGAAGCAGTAAAAATACTGGTCTGCAATGTTCACATGGCATGAGGGAGTTTTTTCCGAGTGGAAAGGACAAAGGCAGACATAATCCCGCCCCGAACGCTTCATCTGAACATAGCTGCCCATAACGGATTCAATGGGATTATTCTGTTTCAGCTGCAATAAAAAATCATCAGGCAGCGCCATATCATTCTCCTCTCAAAACCTCCAGCCCATAGGGACAAAAAGGTCGTTAAAAAGGTTTATTGCAAATCCGTCCGACATGCCAGAAATATAGTCGCACACCGCCCGTTCCTTTGAAAAGCGGTACATGATATCCTTATATTCCGCAGGCAGCTTGTCGGGATTTTTTATAAAATAACAGTAAAGCTTTTCAATAAGCTGCTTTGCCTTATATTCCTCGGATTTTGCAACGGAGTTGCGATAAACGTTTTCAAACATAAAATTCATCAGTGTATCATGGGCTGCCTTAACCTCCGGCGACATATGTATATTTTCCGTGCCGCCCGCTATTACCGATGAAATCATGGTGCTTATTCTCTCGCTTTTGCTGTTTCCCACAACCTCCGTAGCTTCCCTTGGCAGATCGCTTTCCTTTATAACTCCCGCTCTTACAGAGTCGTCAATATCGTGATTAATATATGCAATGGTGTCCGCCAGCCGAACAATATATCCCTCTCTTGTGGCGGCAATCTTATTGGTATGGCAGGCTATACCGTTTTTCACTTCATAGGTAAGGTTAAGTCCTTTGCCGTTCTTTTCTATGTAATCCACAACCCTTACACCCTGTATATAGTGTGTAAAGCCCTGCGGCGATATTTCATTCAGAACAGCCTCTCCCGCATGGCCAAAGGGTGTATGACCCAGATCGTGACCCAGTGCAATAGCCTCGGTTAAATCCTCATTAAGCCTTAAAGCACGCGCCATAGTACGCGCGATTTGTGATACCTCTAAGGAATGTGTAAGACGCGTTCGATAATGATCCCCCACGGGCGCTAAAAACACCTGTGTTTTGTGTTTAAGCCGTCTGAAAGCATTGCAGTGCAGAATCCTGTCCCTGTCCCGCTGAAAGCAGGTTCTTATGGAACAAGGTTCTTCGGGTATCTTACGCTTGCCGCCCACAGATGAAAGGCAGGCATACTCGCAAAGTATGCTTCTCTCAACGGCCTCATAGTTTTCACGAATAGTCACAGCACCCACTCCCTTCAGGTACAGTACAAAACGCCGATAAAGCGCCGATTTCGATCAACGTACATAATACATATACCGCAAAACGCCCCGTTTTTCCTCTTTTCTCGAAAAAGATTGTAGGATTGCACAAAAATCAGGCAAAGTTTTCGTATATTTCCTCGCTAACCGCAATAACTGCGCTGCCCCCCGTGATATCGATAAGCTCCGCCTTGAATGCATCTGTATTTTCACTTTTGCACAGCAGAGCAAGGGTAACGTTGTCCGCAAAAATCGTGTCGGCGGTTTTTACACCGAATTTGGACGCTGTCCGCTCTATAACCGAATAATAGCTGTAATTTGCCGTAACCTCAAGTCGGCGGCAAGGGCACATATTCATTCTCTCCGCAGCATCAACCGCAAGCTTTGCGGCATGGGAGTAAGAGCGGACAAGTCCCCCGCCCCCAAGAAGTATTCCCCCGAAATACCGTGTCACCACACAGCAAACGTCGGTAAGCCCTTCTTTCCGCAATACCTCCAGCACGGGAACTCCCGCTGTTCCTTGAGGTTCGCCGTCGTCGGAATATCGAGTAATATTTCCCTGCCTTAAAGCATAGGCATATACATTGTGCTTTGCCTTTCTGTGGCGTGCTTTTATGGAATTAATAAAAGCCACCGCTTCCTCATCCGTGGACACAGGCGCTATGTAACCGATAAATTCCGATTTCTTTTCAATAAAGCTGTCCTCCGCCGCAGCGGCTACAGTACAGTAGCTTCCACCTGCCATATTTGTTGCTCCTTTATATGCAAAAAGGTCTGCGCTCTTCTGCGCAGACCCTCGGATTACTTATCCATACCGAAACGCTTCTTAAATCTGTCAACACGTCCGCCTGTATCAACAAGCTTCTGCTTGCCTGTGTAGAACGGATGACACTTTGAGCAAATTTCAACACGAATATTTTCCTTGGTGGAACGGGTGTGTATTACATTACCGCACGCACAAGTAATGGTAGTTTCGGTGTACTTAGGGTGGATTCCCTCTTTCATGATCGGCACCTCTCTTTCCTAAGAATAATGTGATATACATATGACGTACATAGCAGCCCATCACATTACCTCGGACAGTAGTGCTACGGAATAATCATTCACAGTGATATATTATATCATATTTATTATTATTTTGCAATAGTTTTTCAGAAAAATATATGAACTTTTCGTAAATTATATCATTGGAGAAGCTGTCAGCTGTTCTTCTTTGCGTCCATATTAGTCCTTGCTGTGGCAAGCATAAGCTTTATACGGTTTTCCTGATTTACCCTTGTAGCACCGGGATCATAGTCGATTGCCACAATATTTGAGTTGGGAAATGACTGCCGCAGCTTTCTTATCATGCCCTTTCCTATTATGTGATTTGGCAGACAGCCAAAGGGCTGGGCGCATACTATGTTCTCGACACCGCTGTTTATAAGCTCAACCATTTCGGCAGTAAGCAGCCAGCCCTCGCCCATCTTATTTGCGGGGGAAATAAAGGGCTGAACATTCTTTTTAGACTCCTCAAAATGTCCGGGAGGCTGGAAACGCGATTCACTGACAACCTTGATAATCTTGTTCTGCATACCAATCAAAAATACTTTCAGCGCCGATGAACCGATATACTTTTTGTATCTAACATGATAAAGCTGTGTATCCACTATATGGTGGTCGCACATAAAAATAATAAAATCCAATAGTCCCGGCACATATACCTCAGCACCCTCGCTTTGCAGGAAAGCCTCAAGGTTATTATTTCCCAAGGGTGCATATTTGATGTATATTTCGCCAACTATCCCCACCTTTATCTTGTCACTATCGGGCTTATAGGGTATAGCCTCGTAATCCGCCACAATTTCCTTGGAAACCTTTGAAAATGATGCCAAGCTGAATTTCATATCAACAAGCTTATTTGTCCACTTTTCCGTTACCGCCTCGGTATCACCCTTGTTGATTTCATAGGGACGCACCTGATTGGCAAGGAGCATCATTAAATCCGCATAGCAAATTGCCGAAACAAGCTCTACAACCAGCGGAACGCTTAGGCTAAATCCGGGATTTTTCTCCATATTGGAAAGATTAAGGGAAATAACGGGGATCTGCTCCATGTGGTTTTTCTTTAATGCCTTTCGGAGAAGATTGATATAGTTTGAAGCCCTGCATCCGCCGCCCGTCTGGGTGATCATAAGCGCCGTTTTATTAAGGTCGTACTTCCCTGATTTAAGCGCATCCATAAATTGACCTATTACAAGCAGCGCAGGGTAACAGGTATCGTTATGAACACAGCTTAAGCCCTCATCGACAATCCTTCTTCCGGTAGTTGTCAATAGCTCCATTTTGTAACCGTGATTATTGAATATTCTCTCCAAAAAAGTAAAATGCAGGGGCAGCATTTGAGGAATGAGAATTGTGTATTCCTTTCGCATTTCCTCCGTGAACAGAAGTCTGCCCTGCTCATTGTATACAAGCTCTGCCATAAAAATAAATCATCCTCAATTCAATATTTTTTCAGGGGAATAAACATTATTCTCCGCAAAATTATTAAGAAAATCGACCCATGTTTCGCCGCCCACAAAAACGTTATCGCCTATTATATAAACTCGTCCGCTTTCACCGTAGGCTATATAATCGTCGTTAATAAGTCCCAGCGGCACAATTTTGTCCTCCACAGCATTGCCAAGCTTTTCAAAAAGCGGGTACGCATCATATATATTTTCGGGACAAACGGTAAATGTATTTTCCAAAAAGGCATTTTTTGTGGGTGTAAAAACCCCATCGGAAAGCACGCCTCGTTTACCTACATTTATCATATAGAAATCTGTAATAATTTCACGCAGTGAGTTATCAACACGATAACCCTCCTCCTCATAAAACGCAAACGGCTCACTCATAAATTCATCGGTAATAAACAAATGCTCCTTGCCATAGCCGCACTCGGTTATAACCGACAGCGCTTTATCTGTAATGCCTTGTAGCTCCAAAGCCATCACCCTTTCAAAAAAGCAATGCCTAAACAGGCAGTAAATAATATGCTATACAACTACTATTATACCTCATAAAAAGCATTATGTCAACCGTTAACGCGAATTTTCGTGGTACAACTTATTAACAGTAATTTCCTTATTTCCTACATAAAACAGCAAGCCCGCCAAGGCACTGCATCTGCAGTATCAGGGCGGGCTTTATGGGGCGGAGACGGTGGGATTCGAACCCACGGTACCATAAGGTACAACTGATTTCGAGTCAGTCCCGTTATGACCACTTCGATACGTCTCCAAATAATGACGGAACATTCATTCCGCTCATACCGACACTTATTGTCTAACCATGATATTATATCATAATAATTACATAAAATCAAGGCTTTTGAACAAATTTAATATGTTATTATTAAAATTATAACATTTCTTTGCTATTAGTATCGGTAAATGCAATCAAAATTCAATAAGTGGCGCTAAAAGCAGCTTATATCTTTTAACCTATATCCCCCGCCTATTGGGACGGGGACATAGATCGCGGGTTATACTTTATATTTTTCAGTCCACTGCATTAAGCAGTCCTCTCTCACTCTCATGCTTTTTCGGTCTGCCCATCAAGTCGGAAATAACGCCCTCTACAGACTTTCCGTTGTACAAAACATCATAACACTTTTCGGTAATCGGCAAAGTAATACCGTACTTTCTTGACAGCTCATAGGCTGCCTTGGTGCAGAAATAGCCTTCAACCGTTCCAACCTGTTTAACAGCCTCGGCTGGATCCGTACCCTTACCGATAAGAATACCCGCCCTGCGATTTCTGCTGTGCATACTGGTGCAGGTGACGATTAAATCGCCAATTCCCGTAAGTCCCGCAAAGGTATCAAGCTGTCCGCCGAGAGCCACTCCAAGGCGCGCAATTTCAGCTATTCCTCTTGTCATAAGAGCCGCCTTTGTATTATCACCGCAGCCCATACCGTCACATACGCCGGCGCAAAGGGCAATAATGTTTTTCAGCGCGCCTCCTATTTCACATCCCACCACATCATTATTTGTATACACCCTAAATGTGAAGCTTGACATGATGTTCTGCACATATTCCGAATACGCCGTGTTCTTGCAGGCAGCGACTACGGTGGTGGGCATGCCTATGGCAACCTCCTCCGCATGACTGGGACCGCTGAGTACAACGCACTCTTTTCCCGTTTCCTCGCAAATTACCTGACTCATACGCTTGTATGATCCTGCCTCAAGTCCTTTTCCCGCATTCACCACTATAGTGCTGTCGCTGATATATGGAGCAGCTTCGGCGGCAACAGAACGAATGAAATTAACGGGTATTCCGAAAATAACAAGATCCTTACCCTTAACACAGGAAATATCGTCTGTCAAAGCAATATTGGGACTGATTTTCACTCCGGGCAGCTTTGCCTTATTCTCACCGTCACGGCGAATATCCTCAAGCTCGCTCTTGAACTTTGACCAGACCGTAACATTATTTCCCTCACCCTCAAGCATTACAGCAAGAGCAAGTCCAAATCCGCCCGAACCGAGTATCGTTACATCAGCCATTGTAAAATCTCCTTTATTATTTATCGTTGGAATTTTCCGTTACTGCGTCCTTTTTCTTTGCACCGAATTTGTTTTCGGTTCCGTTTTTAAGCCGCTTAATGTTCTCGTGGTGCATATAGATAAGCAGGATAGATGTCAGAACCGTAAGTCCCGTGTGCAGCAGCGAAAGTCCAAGGGACAGATCATAGTGAAAGTAATGAACCAAAAAGGTAAGAATAGGATAAAAACACGCCGCCGCTATTGACCCTACGGATACATACTTTGTTACAGCAACCACAACCGCAAAAAAAGGTATTACGATACAAAAGGAAACGGGATCTATAACAAGGAGTATGGACGAAGCCACAAGCACGCCCTTTCCGCCCTTGAATCCGTAATACAAGGGGAAAATATGACCGAGTATTGCAAAGAAGCCGGAAATATATCCCACAGCATAGCTGTCTATAAAACGGCTGTCGGAATAGCTTTCCCCAAGAAGCATGGGAAATACAAGATAGACCGCTATAATCGAGGCTATAACCCCTTTTGCGAGATCTCCGATAAGGGTAATCAAAGCGGCGGTTTTACCATAGCAGCGCAATGTATTGGTAAGTCCCGCATTTTTGCTGCCATGCTCCCTAATATCCTCATGCTTCAGAAGCTTTACAACAATTATTGACGAATTACAGCTGCCCAGCAGATAGGACTCAACGGCAGTTATCAGCAAAGCGATAATTAACATTATTCACACACATCTCCAAAAATTATTTTACGTCCTTTTTATCCCTCTCTCGTATCTTAAAGCGTATGGGAGTTCCGTTAAGTCCGAATGTCTGCCTTATTTGATTTTCCAAATAGCGCTGATAGGAAAAGTGGAATAAATCCGCCCTATTCACGAAAAACACAAATGTTGGCGGCTTCGCGGAGGGCTGGGTCGCATAGTATATTTTAAGACGTCTGCCCTTATCCGACGGCGGCTGAACCCTCTCGGTGGCATATGCCAGCACGTCGTTCAGCATACCTGTGGAAATGCGCATACAGTTTTGGTTGTAGACATCGTTTATCATTCCGAAAAGCTTGTCCACACGCTGTCCGGTCTTTGCGGAAATAAACACAAAGGGCACATAGGACATGAAGCTGAAATCCTTACTCAGCTTTTCCTTGTACTCATTCATGGTATTATCATTTTTCTCAACGGCATCCCACTTATTGACGGCAACAATGCACGCCTTGCCCTGTTCATGGGCATAGCCCGCAACCTTGGAATCCTGCTCGGTAAATCCCACCAGCGCGTCAATCATTATTATGCACACATCGGCTCTGTCAACAGCCATATATGCACGGAGAACGCTGTAATGCTCAATTCTCTCCGTTACCTTGGATTTTTTCCGAATACCCGCTGTATCAACAAAAACATATCGTCCGTTTTCATTTTCCACAACGGTATCTGTGGCATCTCTCGTTGTTCCCGCAATGTCGGAAACTATTACCCTTTCCTCTCCCGCAATTCTGTTAATCAGCGAGGATTTTCCCACATTGGGCTTGCCAATGACGGCGACGCGAATACTGTCGTTGTCCTCTTCCTCTTCACTTAACTCCGGCAGATGATTATACACCTCGTCAAGCATATCGCCCGTTCCGTGACCGTGTTCAGCCGAAACGGCAATGGGGTCGCCGAGTCCCAAATTATAGAACTCGTAAAGCTCCGGCGGAACAAATCCCACCTTATCGCATTTATTCACGCAAAGGACTATGGGCTTGCCGCTCTTTTGCAGCATTGTAGCAACCTCATAGTCATCGGCAGTTACACCGCAGCGAATATCGGTGATGAATATAATCACATCAGCCTTGTCAATTGCTATCTGCGCCTGACTGCGCATCTGTGCAAGGATTATATCATCGGTTCTCGGCTCAATGCCGCCCGTATCCACAAGCATAAATTCTCTCGCCCGCCACTCGCACTTGGAGTAAATGCGGTCTCTGGTAACTCCGGGAGTATCCTCGACTATCGAAAGTCTTTTACCTATAAGCCTGTTAAAAAGTGTGGACTTTCCAACGTTGGGACGTCCCACAACCGCCACTATCGGGCAGTGACATATTACCAACTCCATTTATTTATCTCAGCCTTGAAAAAAAAGCAGAGCAAGATATACTCCTACTCTGCTTCAAGACAAGCTTACGCTTCTTTCTTGATTACTTCAACGCCCTTGTAATATCCGCAATTCTTGCATACCTTGTGAGGAGCGCAAAGCTCTCCGCAATGTGAGCATCTTGAAAATGCGGGGGTGTCAAGCTTCCATACAGCAGAGCGTCTTTTGTCACGTCTCGCCTTGGAAACCTTTCTCTTTGGTACTGCCATAGTTTAGCACCTCCTTGCTGATTATCCGATCAAAGGCGCACAGCCACAGTCGGTTACATTTAAATCTGCACCGCACACAGGACACAAACCCTTGCAGTCCTCTTTACAGAGCAGCCTTGTCGGCATCTGCAGCAGCAGATCATCTACAGCAAGCTCGTCCAAATCAAGGCTATCGCCCTCGGTAACTATATACTCGTCACCATCATCCGAGCTGCTGAGCTCTCTGACAAGGACATACTCCGACTCAAAGCAAAGCTCCTTCTCAAATTCAGCCAAGCATCTGTCACACTGAGCATTCAGTGTAAAGGAAACAGAGTAGCTGAGCAAAAGAACACCTGCACGATTTCTGAGAACGCCCTTCACAGTAACAGGACCCTTAAAGCTATACCCCTTGACCTGAGCTAATCTTTCGGGAGAAACCTCACAGTCAAACGTCTTAACCTCTCCAACTATTTCATATAGCTGTCTTAAGTT
>Ga0192270_1100_pt1 | contig 12435 bp, 12 predicted proteins | sample Koala_Koa24_C3_FD_131269 | JGI IMG/M metagenome (GOLD analysis project Ga0192270, IMG submission 131269) | Enriched cells from koala feces incubated with labeled cellulose particles, San Francisco Zoo, California, United States - Koala_Koa2-4_C3 ...
TCGGCATTTTCGGCAGTCTGTTTTACCAGCTCCTCATAGGTCACTCCCTTTATCTCCGCCAGTGCCGCCGCGGTGTATACCAAATTTCCGCTGTAATTCCTCGTTCCTCTGTATGGTTCGGGCGCCATATACGGGCAATCGGTTTCTATCACCAGTCTGTCCATAGGCACAGCCGCCGCGCTCTTTTTCGCCTTTTTTGCGTTTTTGAAAGTAATTACACCGGTAAATCCCACATACATACCTAGCTTAACCACCTCCGCAGCGGTTTCCGCCGAGCCTGAAAAGCAATGCGTTACTCCCTTGGGGCGATGCTTTTCCAGTAATTTCATGGTGTCCTCACAGGCATCACGGGAGTGAATTACCACGGGAAGATCAAGCTCCGCCGCCAAATCAAGCTGCCTTTCAAACAGCAGCATCTGCTTTTCCCGTGAATATCCCTCATAGTGGTAGTCAAGACCTATCTCCCCGATAGCCACGCACCGTTCTCCCATAGTGCTTTTTATTCGGGAAATATAGTCACCCTGCGCCGAATCCTCGTTTTCAGGGTGTATTCCCGCCGCATACCAGACGTAGTCATATTTCTCCGCAAGACTGCGTGAAAAAAGGCTGCTCTCTATGTCACAGCCTATGTTTACCACTGCACGGATTCCCTCCTCCCTCATACTCTCAAGCAGCGAATACCTGTCGTCAAAGCAGTCGCTGTCATAATGGGCATGGGTGTCGGTAATATTCCACAAGGGCTTATTTTCCCTCATACATTCCTCTCCTTTGTCAAACGCTGATTGGAGCTAACGCTTAAACGCTTATGCTTTATCACTTTCATAGAGAACACAGGGCGTATTTTCCCATATTACATATTAATAGTGCATAATCCGGGAAATAGTATCAACTATATCGTTGTAGCAGCCTCCGCAGCCGGTTGAACAGGCTGTTTCGTCCTGAACCTTTTTGAATGCGGCAAGCACATCCTCCAGTCTTTCGCCCTCGTGAAGAGCCTTGTCAACATCGTTGTATGTAACGTGTTTGCAATGACAGATTTCGATATTTTCCATAAACCAACACCTCCCAAGCAAATAAGAATAATATTTTTATAAAAAGTAAACTCCCTTGTTTCTTGGACAAAACGTAAAATTTAAGCGTTAGCTACAATCAGCGTTTAGATTACTTTCGGCGCTCCGAATCTCGGCTGTGCTTCTTCCTCACGGAAAAGCCGAAATCCCCCAGCTTTCTCCCTAAAGAGAAATATTCTCCGTGAGAATAGGCGAGCAGTCCCGCCTGCTGTAAATTCAGCTTGCCCTTGCTGTCCATATAGCGGCTGTCCGCACTTGCCGCAACTATATCCGCTAAGAACATATCATGACTTCCCAGCGGGATAATCTCCCTTACACGACACTCCAATGTGAGGGGACTTTCATCTATTGTGGGGCAGCCTATCTTTTGGGATTTTACTCTGTGAAATCCGCAAAGGGTGAATTTATCGGTATCTCTCCCCGACTTAACTCCGCACAGATCAACCTCCCTTGCCATTTTCGATGTGACAAGATTTACCGTAAATTCCCCCGCTTCCTTGATTATCCCGTAGGAATATCTTTCGGGGCGGACGGATATAGACAGCACAGGCGGTTTCGTACAGGCAATTCCCGTCCACGCAACGGTCAGAACATTGCTTTTTTCCATATCACCGCAGGCGACAAGCACCGCGGGCAGCGGAGAAAGAAGCGTTCCCCCGCCAAGGGTGGTTCGTGACATTTTATGATATCCTTTCGTTTTCGGAAATTTGAGAACAGATGACAGGGGATAGAACTAATCCTTCCCCTCATCATCATATTGCGGCAGAATTTCATAGGGGCACCGATTAAATATGCTGTTCATGACAGCCTTTCCCGCATAGCTTTTGGAATAGTATTTATTCGCTATTTCCCTGCTGTTCACAAGGCAGCGGCTGTTAAGCATATAGCCGCTGTTATCGCCGTTGTCTATCTTTATGATATAATACACCTTTACCAATCCTCGCTACTTCTCTATGCCAAGGGCTGCTTTCAGATATTTTCCCGTGTAGCTTTTTTCGCAGGCGGCTACCTCCTCGGGAGTACCGCATACCACCACTTCACCGCCGTTGTCGCCGCCCTCGGGACCTAAATCCACAATATAATCCGCCGTCTTTATCACATCGAGATTATGCTCGATTACCATAACGGTATTGCCCCCGTCGACAAAACGCTGCAAAACCTCCAGCAGCTTGTGAACGTCCGCCGTGTGAAGTCCCGTTGTAGGCTCGTCAAGTATATAGATGGTTTTCCCCGTGGGTCTTTTGGAAAGCTCCGTGGCAAGCTTAACACGCTGTGCCTCTCCTCCGGAAAGGGTGGTTGCAGGCTGTCCTATTTTAATATATCCCAGTCCCACATCGCTTAGTGTAGAAAGCTTTCTCTTGATTTTAGGGTGATTATCAAAAAACTCAACCCCCTCGTCAACGGTCATTTCCAGTACGTCATGGATAGATTTACCCTTGTACTTGACCTCAAGGGTTTCACGGTTATAGCGTTTTCCCTTGCAGACCTCGCAGGGAACGTATACATCGGGGAGAAAATGCATTTCAATCTTGATAATACCGTCGCCCTCGCAGGATTCGCACCGTCCGCCCTTTATATTAAAGGAGAATCTTCCCGCACCGTAGCCTCTCATCTTTGCATCGTTGGTTTGGGCGAATATTTCCCTTATATCGCTGAAAACTCCCGTATAGGTAGCGGGATTGGAACGGGGTGTACGCCCTATGGGGGACTGGTCAATGGCTATAACCTTATCCAGCATTTCAAGCCCCTCAAAGCTGTCAAATTTACCCGCCCTTGTTTTTGCCCTGTTCAGCTTTCCCGCAAGATATTTGTAGATAATCTGATTGACAAGGGAGGATTTACCCGAACCCGAAACACCTGTCACACAGATAAACGTACCCAGCGGGAACGACACATCTATGTGTTTAAGGTTATTTTCCGCAGCACCTCTTACGGTTATTATATTGCCGTTTCCGCTGCGCCTTTTTTCCGGAACAGGCACTTTAAGCCTACCGCTGAGATATGCCCCTGTAATGGATTTCTTACATTTCATAATATCCTTTACAGTGCCTGCACAGACAATCTCACCGCCGTGAACGCCTGCCTTAGGTCCTATGTCAACTATATAGTCCGCCGCCCTCATGGTGTCCTCGTCATGCTCCACCACAATAAGGGTATTGCCCAGATCTCGAAGCCTTTTCAGCGTGGCAATCAGCTTGTCGTTATCCCTTTGGTGAAGTCCGATAGAGGGTTCATCGAGAATATAAAGCACTCCCATAAGTGATGAGCCAATTTGAGTAGCCAGTCTTATTCTTTGGGATTCGCCGCCGGAAAGGGTAGATGCGGAGCGGGAAAGGGTAAGATATTCCAGTCCCACATTCTTCAAAAAGCCCAGCCTGTCCTTTATTTCCTTAATAAGTCTTTCGGCAATGACAGCCTCCCTCTCGGTAAGCTCCAGATTGTCAAAGAATTTAAGGCAATCCACAACGGACATGGAGGTAAGCTCATATATATTCATTCCCCCCACAGTCACTGCAAGGACTTCCTTTTTAAGACGAGTTCCGCCGCATTCGGGGCAGACCTCCTCGCTCATGCTCTGTTCAATATCGCCCTTGCTCCAGTCGGAGGATGATTCCTTATATCTCCTCTCCAGATTATTGATAATTCCCTCAAAGGGGTGATAGTAAACTCCGCCGCCCCACTCCTCGGGCTTGTGCAGCTCCAGCTTCTCATCTCCCGTGCCGTAGAGGATCGCATCTATAACCCTTTGGGGCTGCTCCTTAAGAGGGAGATCCATGGAAGTGCCATAATGCTTGCATATTGCCCTGAAATACATCATCGCCACGGAGCTGTCGCTTGTGGTGGTCCAGCCTGATGCCTTAACAGCACCCTGACTTAAAGAAAGGTCATAATTGGGGAGGATCATATCGGGATCTATCCTGCTGAACATACCCAGTCCCGTACATTTTTCACAAGCACCGTAAGGGCTATTAAAGGAAAACATTCTCGGAGACAGCTCCTCCACGGAAACACCATGGTCGGGGCAGGCATAGTTCTGTGAAAAGGTAATTTCCTCGCCGCCTATAACATCGCAGATAACCAGTCCTCCCGCAATGGACGAACAAAGCTCCACGCTGTCAGCAAGGCGGGAGCTTATGGTTGGCTTTACAACCATACGATCCACTACAATTTCGATATTATGCTTTTTGTTTTTTTCAAGGGAAATATCCTCGCTTAGGTCGTAAATATTTCCGTCAACCCGTACTCTCACATAGCCCGATTTACGCGCCTTTGCCAGCTCCTTGGCGTGTTCGCCCTTACGTCCTCTTACAACAGGGGCAAGAAGCTGTATTCTTGTATCCTCCGGGAGGGCGGTTATTCTGTCAACAATCTGATCCACCGACTGCTGCTTTATCTCCCTGCCGCACACGGGGCAATGGGGAATACCTATCCTTGCATAAAGAAGCCTTAGATAGTCATAAATTTCGGTAACTGTACCCACAGTGGAACGAGGGTTTTTTGAGGTGGTTTTCTGATCTATGGATATAGCGGGAGAAAGTCCCTCGATGGAATCCACATCGGGCTTATCCATCTGACCGAGAAACATCCTTGCATAGGAAGAAAGGCTTTCCATATACCTGCGCTGACCGTCGGCAAAAATGGTGTCAAAAGCAAGGGAGGATTTACCCGAGCCCGACAGTCCCGTCATAACAATAAGGCTGTCCCTCGGCAGCTCCAAATTCACATTTTTGAGATTATGCTCTCTTGCGCCCTTTATAATTATCTTTTCCTTTGACATAGAAATAATGCTCCTTTTTGGAGGTTAAAATGTGATATATCGTTTGTTCTTTCCGACCCTACTGCTCACCGCTCATCAAGCTAAAGCCGCTTGGCAGCAGCTCTTCCAGCGTGAACGTTTTCATTTCTCCGCCGCTGCCTACTATTACCCTTAAATCCGTACCAAACTCCGACAACGCTTGTCTGCATATGCCGCAGGGGTATGGGTATTCATCTCCGTCGCAGGCTATGGCTATCACCGTGAATTTTCTCTCGCCCTCGGATACCGCCTTGTACAGTGCCGTTCTCTCCGCACAGCAGCTTACTCCGTATGATGAGTTTTCCACATTGCAGTCGGTATATACCTCGCCGCTTTCACACAGAAGTGCTGCGCCTACTCGGAAATGTGAGTAAGGCGCATAGGCATTCAGATACGCTTTTTCTGCCCCTTCAAGCAGCTCATGATCGCTCATTACACCTGATCTCCGTGGGACTTGCCCTTGCAGAAAAATTCAATATATCTGTCTATACAGTGGCCTACTATCTCGATAGCAGCCTCCCCGTCCTTTATCTCATCAATAACAGTTTCCTTACCCTCAAGCTCCTTATATACCTTGAAGAAATGGGACATTTCCTCGAAAATATGCCTTGGCAGCTCGCTTATATCCTTATAGGTATTATATGTGGGGTCGTTAAAGGGTATAGCTATTACCTTGTCGTCCACCGCACCGTTGTCAAGCATGGATATTACACCTATGGGATAGCACTTTACAAGAGCTAAGGAATAAATGGTTTCCGAGCAAAGCACAAGCACGTCCAGCGGGTCGCCGTCCTCCGCATAGGTTCTGGGAATAAATCCATAGTTTGCGGGATAATGTGTGGAAGTATACAGCACTCTGTCAAGCATAAGAAGTCCTGTTTTCTTGTCAAGCTCATACTTCATTTTGCTGCCCTTTTCAATCTCGATTACAGCAAAAAAATCATCCTTGGTTATTCTGTTCGGTTCAATATCGTGCCAAATGTTCATTTTACTTTTCCCCCTGTGTTTTGGTTTCTTCTGTTTCCTTTACTATATACTTAGGGCGATGCTTACATTCCATATACATTTTGGAAATATATTGCCCCGATATACCTGTACAAAGCAGCTGCAGTCCTCCGATAAGGCACAGTATACAAATTATGGTGGGATAACCGCTTACCGACTCGCCCACGGTAAGTGTCTTTACCACAGTAGCTATTATCATTATAAGGGCGATAATGCAGAAAAGCACACCCAAAAAGGACGCAATAGCCAGCGGTGCTGTGGAAAAGGCGAATATCCCCTCCAGCGAATACAAAAACAGCTTTTGGAAGCTCCATGTGGTCTTTCCCGCTACTCTTTCCGTATTTTCCACTTCAATATATTTTGTTTCATAGCCGACCCAACTGAAAATACCCTTTGAAAATCGGTTATATTCGGGCAAATCCAGTATGGAATCCACCATTTGACGGGTCATAAAGCGAAAATCCTGAGCGCCGTCCACTATTTGCGTCTGGGAAATCTTATTTATCAGCTTGTAGAAGTTTCTTGCAAAAAAGCTTAGAACCCTCGACTCGCCTTTTCTTGAAATACGCCTTGTGGCAGCGCAGTCATATTCACCGCTTTTTACATATTCATACATCTGCGGAATAAGCGCAGGCGGGTGCTGCAAATCCGCATCGAGGATAACCACATAATCGCCCTTGGACGCCTTAAGCCCCGCAAGCATGGCGGATTCCTTTCCGAAATTTCTCGAAAAGGAAATGTACCGCACCCTTGCATCATTCTTATGCAATTCCCGCAGCAGCTTTACCGTATTATCCTTGGAGCCGTCGTTAATGAATATAAACTCAAAGGACAGCTCGTTTTTCCCGCTCATCTCATGGGAAACACGGGTAATTTCCTTATAAAACAGCGGCAAGGACTCCTGCTCGTTGTAGCAAGGGACTACCACAGAAATAAGCTCCAATTATTATCGTCCTCTCCGCTTACTCTACCGTAACCGATTTCGCAAGATTTCTCGGCATATCCACATCACAGCCCTTAAGCACAGCGGTATAGTACGCTATCATCTGCAGGGCAACTACCGTTATCAGCGGCATAAACAAATCCTCGGTTTCGGGCAGATTGATTCTGTAATCCACACAGGTGGGGTCTATAACCGTGGATTTTCTCGCAACGGCTATAACCATAGCGCCTCTGGATTTAACCTCCTTAACATTGGAAACGGTCTTTTCAAGCAGCGCGCTTTGAGTTGCAACGGCTATAACGGGCATATCCGTTTCCACAAGGGAAATTGTTCCGTGCTTCAGCTCTCCCGCCGCATATGATTCACTGTGAATATAGCTTATTTCTTTCAGCTTCAGCGAACCCTCCATACTAAGCGCATAATCAAGTCCTCTCCCTATATAAAGCAGGCTGTCGGCATTTTGCAACCTTGACGCCGCATATTGACATTCCTCGCGGCAGTTCTCAATGCACTGTCCTAATTTTTCGGGAATATCGGACAGTGCCTTGGTGAGCGCCATGCCCCTTTGGTTGTCGATGGTCTTGTTGGCAAGGGCTATCTTAATCGCCAGCAGATACATAAATGCAGTCTGAACAACATATGCCTTTGTGGAGCATACGGATATTTCGGGACCTGCATTGGTATACATAACCATTTTAGCCTCTCGTGCGATAGATGAGCCGACAACATTAACTATTGCGAGAGTATCTGCGCCGATTTGGTTTGCAAGGGCAAGAGCCGCCTTTGTATCGGCGGTTTCTCCCGATTGAGATATTATAACGGCGAGATCCTTGTCGGTAATCAGCGGAGTACGATAGCGGAATTCGGAAGCGATATCCACGATAACAGGCTTCCGCGCCAGCTCCTCAATAACATATTTTCCCACCATTCCCGCGTGCATTGCCGAGCCGCAGCCTATTATAAATATCCTGTCATATGCGGCAAGCTTATCGTCCGTAAGCCCGCACTCGTCAAAGCAGGGCAAGCCGTCCTTAATGCGGGGCGAAACGGTATTTCTTACAGCCTGGGGCTGTTCGTGTATTTCCTTAAGCATAAAATGCTCATAGCCGCCCTTTTGTGCGGCGCTTATATCCCAGTCGGCGGTTTTCAGTTCTTTTTCAACGGGAAATCCGTGATCGTCCACAAACTCGATACCGCTTTCGCTTACAATGGCGATTTCATTCTGCTCTAACAGGTAATATTCTCTGGTATGCTCCAAAATTGCGGTTATATCGGATGCGATATAGCCCTCGCCGTCACCCTTGCCTACAATGAGGGGCGATTCTTTTCTTATGGCATAGACACAGTTCTTTCTGTCACGGAAAATTATTTCCATAGCATAAGAACCCTCTAAGTCTTTCATGGTTCGGGAAATTGCCTCAATAGGATCACCATTATAATAGTAGTCCAGCAGCTTTGCAGCCGCCTCAGTGTCGGTTTCGCTTTCAAAGCCGTATCCGTGGGCGGTAAGGAAGTCTTTAAGCTCCCGATAATTCTCGATAATTCCGTTATGGACAATGGAAACTCTGCCGTTTCCTATAGGATGCGAATTAACATCGGAGGGTTCGCCGTGAGTTGCCCATCTGGTGTGACCTATACCACTCGTGGCATGGGGCTTCCCCACATTTTCAAGAAGATGCTCCAATCCCTCGGAAATCTTGCCCTTTGCCTTGACTGTTTTCAGTCTGTCCTTTTCAAATACGGCAATTCCTGCGGAATCATATCCTCTGTACTCAAGCCGCTTTAAAGCATTGACAAGTATGTCAACGCATTCTTCCTTTCCCACATATCCGACAATACCGCACATATAAAACGCTCCTCCCTTGGGTTTTCAGCAAAGCTCTTTCCTTACTTTGTACCGAACATTCTGTCGCCTGCATCGCCCAGTCCGGGAACAATATAAAGGTTCTCGTTCATTCCCTCATCAACGGCGGCACAGTATATTTCAACATCGGGATGAGCGGCATTCACCGCCGCAATACCGTCCTCGGTAGCTATCATGCACATAAACTTGATATTCTTTGTTCCGTGAGCCTTTACAAGACGAATTGCCTCGGAAGCGGCGCCGCCCGTCGCCAGCATCATATCCGCAATGATAACATCTCTCGTGTCAATATCATGGGGCAACTTGCAGTAATATTCAACGGTTGAGGTGGTTTCGGGATCTCTGAACGTACCTATATGACCTATTTTAGCGGCGGGAACAAGGCTTAACACTCCGTCAACCATACCCAGTCCCGAGCGGAGAATGGGTACGACAGCTATCTTTCTTCCCGAAATTATCTTTGTATTGGCAATTCCCAAGGGTGTCTGCACATCAACGCTCTTCACGGGGAGGTTTCTGAAAGCCTCGTAAGCCATCAGCATGGAAACCTCGGAAACCAGCTCTCTGAACTCCTTCGAACCTGTATTTACATCACGCATAAGCGAAAGCTTGTGCTGTACCAGCGGGTGATCTATAAGGGTGTAATTAACATTAGCCATAACAATTCTTCCTTTCACCTTATTATTTACGGTCGGCAATTGCCATAATCTGATCTACTCGGCGCTGATGTCTGCCGCCCTCAAAGCTGTTCTGTAAAAAGGTATCCACAATCTCGCAGGCAAGCCCTGCGCCTATTACTCTGCCGCCCAAGCAAAGGGCGTTTGCATCGTTGTGCAGACGGGCATACTTTGCCATATAGCAGTCGGTACAAAGCGCCGCTCTTATCCCCGCAACCTTATTTGCGGCGATCGATATACCAAGCCCCGTACCGCAAACAAGCACGGCGCAATCCGCCTTACCCGCTGTCACAAGGGCACAGGTTTCCTCTGCAACCAAGGGATAATCACAGCTTGAACCGTCCATGCACCCACATTCGCAGACGGTAACGCCCATCTCCTCCAAATGCTTTATAACCTCTTTTTTCAGCGCAAAGCCCGCATGGTCACTGCCTACGGCAACTCGCATATTTTCCTGAACCATAGCTATCATACTCCATAAATATAATATATTATTCCTGTCGCATTAAAATGACTCTTTTCGCAATACTGTAATTAATTCTATCACAAGTCGCCGTAAAAGTCAACCTACCGCGGAAATTTTACAGTCTTTACAGTGCGGCACTTTTGACGAAATTCCCCTCATCGTCGGTTGAACCGAAGGAAACTCCTTTAAGGGTCTTGCGAACCAGTCCCGTGAGAACCTTTCCGGGACCGCACTCGATATATGTATCGTAGCCGTCCCTCTCAAGGGCGTAAAGCTCATCGGTAAAGCGCACGGGGGAAACTATATGGGAAGCCAATCTTTCGGGCATATTGTCAATATCCGTAAGCTCCTTTCCCGTGATATTCGACATCATTCTTATCTTTGGCTCATTGAATTTTACGCCGTCGGCAATAAGCCTTTCAAGCTCACTGCGAAACTCATCCGCCGCAGGCTGCATAAGCTTTGAATGGAATGCCGCCGCAACGCCCAATTTAACAGCTTTTGCACCGCTCTCGGCAAGCTTTGCCGCAGCAGCCGTGCAAGCATTATCCTCACCTGCTATAACCGTCTGCACAGCGGAATTATAGTTTACCGCAAGGACATATCCCTCTGTTTCGGCGCATACCTTTTCTATCTCCTCGGTGGATTTCCCGATTATCGCATACATAACTCCCGCATTGCCGCCCGATTTTTCCACACAGCTCTGCATAGCCTCGCTTCTCGCCTTGATTACCCTAAATCCGTCCTCAAGGGAAAGCATTCCGCACTCAACCATAGCGGCATATTCGCCCAAGGAATGACCTGCCGCCGCGGAAAACTCCGCGCCCTCCAGCTTCAGCGCTTCGCAGGCAAGGATAGATACAGCCATTATGGCGGGCTGAGCCACTGCGGTGACGGCAAGCTCCTCCGCACCGGCGGATTTGCACTTTTCGTACAAGTCAAAGCCCAGTACGCTTTCTGCGATATCCCAAACATACTTTAGCTGAGGATATTTTTCCGTTATCCACACGCCCATACCGGGACATTGGCAGCCCTGACCCGAAAAAAGGAATACTGTCTTGGAACAATTTGACATAAAACAACCTCCAAAAAAATTATTGTTATTAAATTTAGGGTTAATTTAATATTATTTACGAAAATTCGGTTGACAAGTGCGGTAAAAATATAGTAAAATATAATGTGGTGTATGGTGTCACCCCTAAAATTTGTTTTATTTGCTTTGACATTTAAAACCACCCTCTGCACTACAATAATATAATATCACAATTTTCAGGGAATTACAAGTGATAATGCTTAAAAATAATTTGGGAGGCTGTTTATGTTTGGTATTAACATCGTAGGCACGGGTATTTATCGCCCCGGGCTTACAGTAACTAACGAGGATATGGCCAAAATCGTTGACACCAACGATGAATGTATAAGCACTCGTACAGGAATAAGAGAAAGGCGTATGTCCAACGGAGAGCCCACATGGTACATGGGAACCCATGCGGCGCAGCAGGCTATAGATGAAGCAGGCATTGACCCTAAGGATATAGCTTATGTAATATGTGCTACTATCACTTCGGATTTCCACACCCCGTCCACCGCCTGCATAATTCAAAGGGAAATAGGTGCTGTCAATGCCGCATGCTTTGATCTGAATGCGGCTTGCTCCGGATTTATATATGCCCTTGACACCGCAAAGCGCTTTCTCCAGACAGAGGATACAGCCAAATATATCCTTGTGGTTTCCTCGGAAAATCTCAGCAAGATAATCAACTTTGAGGATCGCTCCTCCTGCATACTTTTCGCCGACGGCGCGGCAGCTTTCCTTGTAGAGCGTTCGGAAAAGCTTTACGGCAGCTGGCTCGGTGCCGACGGACAGGGCGCAAAGTATATCTACGCAAGAGCAGATGCTCCATCGAACCCCTTTATGACCGAACCTCGCTTTCATGTTGCCGATGAAACGGATGAAAGCATTACACATAAGCAGCTGGTTCAGGACGGCAAGGAGGTATACAAGTTTGCAACAAAGGCTCTCCCCACCGCCGCAGTCAATGCTGCGGAGCGCGCGGGAATTGCCGTCACCGATATTGACGTCTTTGTCCCTCATCAAGCTAACCTGAGAATAATCGAAACCGCCGCAAAGAACCTGGGCGTTTCCATGGACAAACTTGTCCTGAACATTGACAAGAGGGGAAATACCTCCAGCGCTTCCATACCCTCCGCGTTCCATGACGGCGTTTGCAGCGGACAGATTAAGCGGGGCGATAAGGTTTGCCTTGTAGGCTTCGGCGCAGGTCTTACACTCGGCTCGGCTATTATTGAATACTGATATATAAAGGATGGTTGAATTGAAAAACAGAGTAACAGAGCTTCTTGGAATTAAGTATCCCCTTATTCAAGGCGGCATGGCATGGATTGCCGAAAGCACTCTTGCTTCGGCTGTTTCCAACGCAGGCGGCGCGGGAATTATCGCGGGCGGCTCTGCGCCTATCGACTACCTGAGAAATGAAATACGCAAGTGCAAGGAGCTTACCGACAAGCCCTTTGGCGTAAACATCATGCTTATGTCCCCCAATGCGGTGGATTTGGCGCAGCTGGTAATCGATGAGGGCGTAGCCTTTGTCAC
>Ga0192270_1101_pt1 | contig 12381 bp, 13 predicted proteins | sample Koala_Koa24_C3_FD_131269 | JGI IMG/M metagenome (GOLD analysis project Ga0192270, IMG submission 131269) | Enriched cells from koala feces incubated with labeled cellulose particles, San Francisco Zoo, California, United States - Koala_Koa2-4_C3 ...
TAACAGTCGGGCAGACTGAGCCTGCACCCGCCGCCTTTTTTTGCTACGCAATGCGGTGGTTTGTTGCCCGCCTTTAGCCGTCGGTATGCTTGCTAACGCAATTCAAGGGCGGCATACGGCGGCGGGAGACGGTGGCTGCGGTCACAGACTGCCGGTGGTTGAGGTCACAGACTGCTTGGCGGTTAGCTGACGCTAATTATGTGGAATAAAATTGTTAAAACAGAGTTGCTTAAACCGAAGACTGAAAGGGGACAAAAATAGCTATGGAAGAACGAAAATTACAATTGGGAGATGTGCAGGAAACTGCTTTTATTCCGCTGTCGAACAGAGCGACAGAAACGCTGAGAAAGAAGCCGAGAGTGCGGGATTATAAGGCTGTTGAGATTATCAACGAGCTTAATATAGAAACCTCGAAATTTGATAAAGCTATTACCCATGAAAGTGTTATTGCCAGAACAATCATGTTTGACGATGCCGTGAGATCCTTTATAAAAAGATACCCCGATGCGCTCTGCCTTAATTTCGGATGCGGGCTGGACGATCGCTTCAGCAGAGTGGATAACGGACGTATCCTTTGGTATGACATCGATTTGGAGGATTCTATCGCCGTAAGAAGTAAGATATTTGAGAATACGGATCGAAGAAAAATGCTTGCAGGCAGCGTTTTGGAAACAAAGTGGCATAAGAGTATATTTGAAGAAGCGGATAAGGCGCGCAGGGTGATTGTAATTGCAGAGGGACTTTTTATGTATTTCTCAAAGGAAGATAATCAGAAAATATTAAATAATATCGTGTCGCTTGCGCCGCATGGAACCCTTGCGGTGGAGATGATGCGGCAATCTATGATGGACGAGAGGAAGCATGACACAGTCAAAGAAACAAACGCGAGGTTTGGCTGGGGAACGACATCGGGTCATGAATTTGAACAGCTTGAGCCAAGGATGAAGCTGGTCAGCGAGCGCAGCTTTTCCGAGCAGATGATGAAGTCAACGCTTTTAAGCAGGATTATAGGTCTTGTAAGCATGAAAATAAATAATCGTATCGCGGTTTTTGAGTGGTAGGGGATTGAGTAACGCGATTGCAAATAATTTGTAGGCTGTCTGTATTCGGAACGGTTGAGAGCTTAGAAAGCTGTTAAGGAGAAATTATAATGAAAACCTATGAATTCGGAGATAAAAGCAAGCCTGTGATATTACTCCTGCCGGGAACCTGCTGTTACTGGAACAACAACTTCGGCAAGGTGATACCCCTGCTTGAAAAAAGCTTCTATGTGGTCTGCGTTTCCTATGACGGTTTTGATGAAACGGAGGACACCGTTTTCCCGTCCATGACGGAGGAAACGGAAAGGATAGAGGCATACATACAAAAGCACTTTGGCGGGAAAATCACCTGCGCCTACGGCTGCTCCTTAGGCGGCTCTTTTGTGGGGCTTTTGATTCAAAGGGGAAAGATACATATTGACCACGGAATTATAGGCAGCTCCGATATGGATCAGAGCGGCAGGCTTGCGGCAGGGATTCAGGCAAGTATTATTGCACCTATTCTCCGCGGAATGTTGAGCAAGGGAAAGCTGCCGAATTGGGTGAATAAGCAAATGGAAAGTTGTTCCTCGGAGGAGCGGGTTTATATGGATAAAATGCTGTCTATGTTTGGGATAGGCACAACAAAGATGTCGTTCGTCAAAAGAAAAAGCATTTACAATCAATTTTACTTCGACCTTGTAACGTCCCTTGATAACGGCATAGGTTCGGAAAACACTGTAATTCACTGCTTCTATGCGGAGAAGATGGGAGAAAAGTATCTTTCGCGGTATAAACAGCATTTTGCAGATCCCGATATAAGGCGACACCCGATGCAGCATGAGGAGCTGCTTGTTTGCTATCCGCAGAAATGGGTAAACGAGATTGAGGACTGCTGCGGTATGGGGAATATTGCCGATTAATAGGATATCCGAGCTTTAAGCGGCTTATATAATTCACAGGTGCTGTGTAATCCAATGAATAAATTATTCACCGTTTCCTTAATGTTATTGTTAAATTTCTCTTGCATTATCACCTTTAGTGTGGTATAATAATATCGGTTTTGCAGAGCCTGCTTGCTGCAATTGCATATTATCGTGGAGGAGAGAGAACCTTGAATAATAATTCCGGTAATCACAACGAAAATAAAAAGCCTAAGGGTCATACTAAGGACAATCGCCCACAATTCCCCAAAAGAGCCGTTATTACGGGCGGTATGCCTTATGGAAATAAAACACTGCACTTCGGTCATGTGGGAGGCGTTTTCGTCTTTGCGGACGTTTACGCCCGCTTTCTGCGTGACAGAATAGGCAAGGAAAATGTTATTTTTGTTTCGGGTACGGACTGCTACGGTTCACCTATCGCCGAGGGCTATCGTAAAGCTAAGGAAAAGGGCTTTGAAGGCTCTATCGAGGACTATGTCCGCAGAAATCATGAGGCACAGAAAAAGACATTGCAGGATTACGGCATAAGTCTTGATATATTCGGCGCATCGGGTCTGGGCGAGTCCGCAGAGTGGCATAACAAGGTGTCCGATGGCTTTATCCGCCGACTTTATGAGCTGGGTCATTTGAAGAAAATTTCCACCGCACAGTTCTATGACGAAAAGGTGGGAACTTATCTTAACGGCAGACAGGTTGTGGGAAAATGTCCCGTTCAAGGCTGTCAGTCGGAAAAAGGCTATGCGGATGAATGTGATTTGGGTCACCAGTATATGCCCGAAAATCTTATTGACCCCAAAAGTACCCTTACGGGGGAAACTCCCGTTATGAAGGATGTTTCCAACTGGTATTTCCGCCTGCCCGAATACAATGACCTTATGAAGCAGGTTGTGGCGGATATGGAAAAGCAGGATAATGTCCGTCCCGTTGTAACTAAAACCATTAAGGAATTTTTAGAGCCGCCTGTTATTTATGTAATGAATAATTACATGGATATTTACAAGGAGCTTGCCCCGAAAATGGCGCCCCATAAGCTGATTGAAGAGCCTAAGAAAACCTCATTTACCATAGAATTTGAGGAGCTTTCCCAGAGAGATGAGGCTTGCCGTATGCTCACCGAAAGAGGTGTGCGTTTCAGAGAGGGAAAAACCCTTGTGCCTTTCCGTCTTACGGGAAATATCGAGTGGGGCGTTCCCGCGCCGCAGCTTGAGGGCGAAGAGCCGCTTACCGTTTGGGTATGGCCCGAATCCCTTTGGGCACCTATTTCATTCACTATAACCTACCTTGCTTCTCAGGGAAAGGACACGGAGCTTTGGCGGGATTATTGGTGTTCCGATGATGCTAAGGTTTATCAGTTCATAGGTCAGGATAATATTTATTTCTATGCCATTGCACAGATTGCCATGTGGATAGCACAGCAGTCGGCTGATTTCAATTCCCTTAGTGCAAGACCCGCAGACGGACAGCTTTCCATGCCCGTACCCGTTGCCAATAATCATATATTATTCCTTGATAAAAAGGCTTCCTCAAGCTCTGATATCAAGCCGCCTATGGCAGACGAGCTTCTGAATTACTACACTGCAGAACAGCTTAGAATGCACTGGCTGGGATTAGGCTTGGGTGTGCGCAGTGTAAGCTTCCAGCCAAAGCCTCTTAATCCCGCAGCAAAGCCGGAGGACAGTGACCCCGTTACGAAAGAGGGCTTCCTGCTTTCCAACGTTTTCAATCGTATAATAAGAACCTGTTTTTACGATACACAGAAGTATTATGACGGTTATATGCCCTTGGGTCAGGTATCGGAGGATATTATTGCCGAGTCGGAAAAGGCTGTTCTCGATTACGAATGGTTTATGTACAAGACGGAGTTCCACCAAGTAACATATGTGCTGGATTCCTTTATACGCAAGGCAAGTAAATATATGGCAAAGGCAAAAAAAGCCGCTGATGATGCGGAAAAAGCAGGTGACGGTAATGCGGACGCTCTCCGCCGCGAGTACCTTATTAACACATTCCATATGATAAGGGTTGCCGCTGTGCTTCTCCACCCCCTCGCCCCCGACGGCACGCAGATGGTACTGGAGTATTTGGGCTTTGACGAGAGCTTCTGGAGTTGGGATAATATCTTCCTCACCATGAAGGATTTGTGCGGAAATGAGGAAAGTCACAAGCTGAAATTCTTAGAGCCGAGAGTTGACTTCTTTAAAAAGCACCCCAGTCAGTACAAAAGCGAAGAAAATTGACATTTCTAAGGCGAATTTTTTGTGAAAATGCAAAAATAACTGAAAATGTGTAGACAAACACCTTAGAAAGTGCTATAATATTAAGTGCTATGTTTTTATGAACAGCTAACTGATATTTGGAGGTTAATAGAATGTCAAGCAATATAAAAAGAACCGTTGCGGGAGTAACGGCGCTTATGATGGCATTGTCACTTTCCGCTTGCGGCAAGGATTCCACATGGGCTGCTACAAGCAACGGCGAACAGGTGCCTGCCGGTATGTATATATTCTATTTGCAAAGTGCTTATTATGATGCGGTAAATCAGCTTGAGGCGGACGAGGATGGTAATACTCCCGATGTCTTCACGCAGGAATTTGACGGCGTTGATGCAAAAACGTGGATACAGAACGAGGCTACAAACGACCTGAAGCGTTACTGTGCTATTGAGCAGAAGTGCGATGAATACGGAATTACCCTTGAAAGCACCGATACCGAGGCGGCGGAGCTTTATGTTGAACAGCTTTGGGAATATTACGGCTCTTACTATGAGGAAGAGGGCATAAGCATGGATTCCTACTTAAAGCTGTACCTTAACAGCCTTAAAAGCAGTATGCTTTTTGAAGCCCTTTATTCCGAGGGCGGTGATTACGCTGTTTCCGATGATGAACTGAAAACATATCTTGATGAAAATTACGCAATGATCAACTATATCGAGGTTGAGTTAAGAGATGGCGAGGGAAATCTTCTTAAATCCGATGGCAAGGACGAACGCCGCGAGCTGGAGCAGGAATATATAGATCGCTACAACAACGGTGAGGACTTTGACCTGCTTAATGCGGATTATACCGCATGGTATGATAACCTTATTGCAGAGGCTGAAGCAGCGGCTGCCGAGGCTGAAGCTGCCGAGGAGGAAACCGATGCTGCGCTCGAAACTGCCGAGGTTGAGGAATCCGATGCACAGACAAGCCCCGATGAGGACGAGGATCAGGTAACCGAGGACACCGCGGAAAGGTCGGAAACCGAGGATATCGATGAAGAACCCGCCGAAACCGAGGAAACAGCAGAGGAAGAAGCTGCAGAGGAGAGCGAGGAAGCGTCGGAAGCCGAAGCTGCCGATACAGAGGAATTAACCGAAGATACCTCCGAGGAGGAAACCGAGGTTGAATCCAATCTGCAGGTTATTGCAAAGAGCGGTACAACACCCACAGCGGCTGTTGTTACAGCGGTCTTTGACGAGATGGAAAAGGGAGAAATAAGAATCGTTGAGGGCGATGAGGTTGACTACATTGTAGTAAAGCTCGATGTGCTTGAAACAGATGAATACTACCTTACCGCCAAGGAGTCCCTGCTTAGTGAAATGAAGTGGGACGAATATGATGCTCTCGTGGATCAGTGGGCAGGCGAAATAGATTTCCAGAGAAATCAGAAGGCTTATGACAGATACGATCCCGAAAAGCTTTTTGGATAATAAAACAGAATAGATAAAGTGAAAGGGTAATGAGCGGTTTACGTTCATTACCCTTTCGGTATATGGTTTGATAAATTATACTTCTATTTCGTTTATCCTGTCAAGAAGCCACTTCTTATCGTCCAGACCTCTTATTCCCTTATTAAAGAGAACGTCCATTCTGTAGCGAATGTATTCATCATAAAGCTTTGTGCCAAAAAGGTTTTCGGTAATAAGTGCCTTGTACTTCGCTTCACTGCAGCTGCCCGACATAATGTAAAGCGCCTGCTCCAGCATAAGCATTTTTCTGTCTCTCGATGAGAGAGAGCCGTCCGCCGCAAGCCGCTGAATTTCATCTGCATTACCCTGCTTATCCTTGCGTATGCACATACCCGCGCCGCTCAATCCGCCTGCCATACGTATGCAGTTGGTTTTGATAGCCTCAGCCGCAAAGGGGAATACATCTGCGGGGATAGCATCGGGTGCAGGCAGGTATATTTCCTCATCGAGCATTGGGTAAATAAGCTCCTCGCATATTGCGGCAAAATAATAGCAATGGTCGTCCTTTGTAATAAGAGGGTATTTATAGCAGCGCATATCGCCCTCAATCGAGGTGTCAAGCAGCGCATCTCTTGCACTTGAATAGAAGCTGTCGCTGTCCCTTTCACACTTTGCGGAAACCAACTCATCCAGCTTTTGACTGCTGTACTCGCCGGTGTCGTCCTTATCTGCATCGAGGAATGTTCTTGTACCGTTATAGCACTTGCTGTAAAGCTGCGAACAGAATTCGGGAACCTCCGTATAGCTTGCAAACAGCCGAGAAAGCACGGTTGCGGAAACATCATCGGAAATAAGGGGAACATTGTCCCCCTTTTCGTGCTTGTAATTTTCATCGATGAAAGCGATAATCTTCTCTTTCATGCGATCAGCTTCATTTTCGGGCATTGAAGCAAAATCTATCCTTTCCATAACAATGGGAAGCATAAGATCTCTGGGAACATATCCGCTTAAATACTTGAAGCGGTCATTGGAAAGTAGCATAGCCATTTTAGGGAGAATTTTCTGCTGCTCGGAAATTCCTGTCTGAACCTTACCCGACATAACGCCCAGATAAGCGAACATTTCCGCATATTTCTTCATAATGGTTGTTTCGGTGAGGTAGTTGAAGAAATATCCGTATACATAGCCCTTGAAAAAATCCTTTACACTGTCAAACAGTGTGCTGTCCGCTAAAATTCCCACCTTAAACCTTTCAATCAGGTTGCCCGCAGCGGATGCTTCAACAAATTCTCTTCCGCCGTTCAAGGAAATAAGGGTGTCCTTTTGGCTCTTGAAAAACAGCTTCACATATGTACTGCATGAGCATTCGGCATCTGCGCCGTTCTTAGCCTCCTCAGCATGGGACCATACAAGAAAGGCTCTGTGCATATTTTTCAGTGTGTCCTCGGAATTTTCGGTAAGCTCCGTTTCATTTACCGTCCATGAAGATGAAAGAGTACCGTTCTCGTTGAAGTCGCGGAGTATTGCTTCGATTTCCTCCTTGAATGCGGCATATGCGGGAGAACCCTCCATACATATAACCGCGTCCATCAGCTCCGGGGCGATTGCGGTAAGTTCAAGGGCTGCACTCATATAAATCAATCCTTTCTACTAATTTATGCCATACTCGGCTCTGTATTCCCTCATTTTGCCGAGGTATTCCTTTCCGTCTATGACACCGCTTTCAATGGCGTCAATTATGTCGTTTATGGTAACAATCGGATAAACCCTTACGCCGTAGTCTTGGTAAATCTGCTGTAACGCACCGGTCTGCGAGTCAAGGGCTTTTTCCATTCTGTCCACAGTAATAACCATACCGGTAATATCCACATTGGCAGCTGCTTTCAGCTTGGGATAGACCTCAGAAAAGGCTTTTCCCGAAGTGATAACGTCCTCAATGATAATCACCTTTTCGCCGTCAACAGGCTGTTTTCCCACGAAAACGCCGCCCTCGCCGTGATCCTTGACCTCCTTGCGGTCGAAGCAGAAGCCTGCGTCACGGTTATATTTTTCCGAAAGTGCAATAGCAGCGGAGCAGGCAAGGGGTATTCCTTTATAAGCGGGGCCGAAGAGGTTATCACCCTCAATGCCGTTTTCGGCAATGCAGTCCGCATAAAACTCGCCCAACCGTCTAAGCTGTGCGCCGGTACGGTATTTACCCGCATTGATAAAATAGGGCGCCTTTCTGCCGCTTTTCAAGGTGAAATCGCCGAAAGTAAGCACCTCACATTCAGCCATAAAGGATATAAATTCGTTTTTGTAGCTCATGGATATTCTCCTTGCAAAATCAATAATTACTTTATAATTATAGCACATATATTTATGCAAATCAACAGTTTTTATGAAAAAAGTTTAAAATAAGCAGGCAGGGCGGGGCGTCCCCGCCGGTGGCTGCGGTCACAGACCGCCCCTGCCTATCAGAAGCTTGATTTTCTTGCCCTCTTCGGAAAACATTTTCTCGTGCTCCGTCATTACATTTCCCTCGTATCCGCTGTTGTGCAGATCCTTAGTGGAATATATTATCTCATACCCCGCTTCCGGAAAATAAATCAGGCTGTCCTCAAAAAGTCCGTCATCATCTGTCTTGAAGTGGATTTCTCCGCTCCCAAGCAGTCCCTTGTACTGCAAAAGCTGCCTTGTGTGGGTCAGTCTGCGCTTGTTGTGCTTCAAGCGTGGCCACGGATTGCAGAAATTAATGTAAATCCTGTCTACCTTGTCACCCTCACCGTAGAAATTAGCAATATTTTCAATATTCATCTGCATTAATCTAATGTTGTCGGGACGGCGGTTTTCCGCGGAAAATGCCGCTTCAATCGTTCGCCGTGCCACTCCCAGCATATCGCTTTTAATATCGCAGGCTATGTAATTGATATTGGGATTGTTCAGCGCCGATTTCGCCGCAAATCCTCCCTTTCCGCACCCAAGCTCCAGATATATGGGGTTGGAATTGGGAAAAATATCTCCCCAGTGGGATATAAGCCCCTCGTCACTCTTTATATAATAGGGACAAACCGCAAGCTCCGGCTCCGCCCATTTCTTTTTTCTGATTCTCACAAATACATACCTCCATTCAAGATTATTATACTACATTCTGATACAAAAATCAATGCCAAATGAAATGAATTGCCCCATTTTCTATACCGGCAACTTACTGCCGGTCACTAACCAATGGTGGGTGCAGGCTCAGCCTGCTTTCGTTGACAAGGTTACTCCATGCCGGTTGAAATGGATTGCACCGTAAGGCAATGGCTGCGATCAATGACCAATGGTGGGTGCAGGCTCAGCCTGCTCGTTGACAAAGTAAAAACTCTATGGTACAATAATATAAAGATTATTTTATTGGAGGTATTATCATGAGAAAGAATATCAAAACCACCGAGGCTATTTTCCCAATGCCTGTGCTGATGATAGCAACGTACAACGAGGACGGTAGTATTGATGTGATGAATGCCGCATGGGGTACTATGCTTGAAAGGGATTACGTTATCCTTAATCTGACCGAAACCCACAAAACCGTACAGAATATCAAGGCGAGAAAGGCTTTTACCGTGAGCATTGCCGATTCGGCTCATACGGTTCAGGCGGATTATTTCGGAATAGCTTCGGGAAACGACACTCCCGATAAATTCGCCAAAAGCGGTCTTACCGCCAAAAGGTCGGAAAACGTGGATGCACCTATTATAAACGAATTTCCCCTTTGCATGGAGTGCGAATTTGTGGAGTACCAGGATGATGAATATGGATGCGGCGTTATAGGGCGTGTGGTAAACACCACTGCCGATGAATCCGTTATGGACGGGGATAGAGTGAATATAGAAAAGGTTTCAGCTATCGCCTTTGACCCTTACACCCACGGCTACTACAAGGTAACGGAGCGTGTAGGAAACGCTTTTAAGGACGGACTTCAGCTGAAATGATTACTATGACGGAGCGACAGGAAATTCTTGATTTCGGCATGACATTTCCCGATGTATACATAGACACGCCCTTTCGTGACGATAACTGGGTTTTGCTGAGATACCGAAAAAACAAAAGAGCCTTTGCGTGGACATATGAACGCAAAGGGCATATATGGGTAAATGTAAAGGTTGATCCCATGTGGCGGGCGGTCTGTGACCGCAGCCACCGCCTTCCGCCGCCCTTTGTTGCCGGTGAAGAGCGTTAGTGAGTTGACCGAAAGTTAAGGGCAATAAAGCAGGGTAATGGTGAACGAGAGCATTGCGCAGCTATGCAGATTGGTTGCGGCGGTGGGTGCAGGGGTTGCGAACCTGCCTATTATATGTATAAAAAACGCTTTCAAGGAGGGACTTCAATATGACAGAGCGACAGGAAATTCTTGATTTCGGCATGACATTTCCCGATGTATACATAGACACGCCCTTTCGTGACGATAACTGGGTTTTGCTGAGATACCGAAAAAACAAAAGAGCCTTTGCGTGGACATATGAACGCAAAGGGCATATATGGGTAAATGTAAAGGCTGATCCCATGTGGCGGGATTTCTGGCGGAATGAATATCCTGCCGTTATTCCCGCCTATCACCAAAACAAGGAGCACTGGAACTCCATTATCCTTGACGGCTCAATACCTGAAAAGGATATTAAGCAGATGATCAAGGAAAGCTATATACTGATATGCGGGGCAGGCTGTGCTGTTAGAAGATAGAGAATAGAAGTAGGAGGATAGAGTCATGACTTGTTACTTTACTTTTGAAGTGCTTTCAATATCGTGAACGAGCAAGTTTCTATTCTCTTTCCTCTATCTTCTATCATCTAGCAATGCAGTATTATCTTGCGAAAAAATAATATATCAATCCGTAGATTACCGAGGCGGCTGTGCCGTATAGAATTACGGGACCCGATATTATAAAGATTTTCGCGCCAAGTCCAAGCACATAGCCCTCCGACTTGAACTCTACTGCGGGGGATGCTACCGAGTTGGCAAAGCCTGTTACCGGTACAAGCGCTCCCGCTCCGCCGTGCTTGGCTATCTTGTCATAAACACCCAGCCCCGTAAGAAGTGCGGATAGGAATATCAGCGATACTGTCGCCCATGTGGACGCGTCCTTTTCCTCAATCCCCATGTAGGTGTAAAGCTGAATAAATCCTTGCCCTATGCAACAGATTATACCGCCTATTACAAACGCTTTCAATGTGTCAACCACACTTTTTGAGTTGGGCGATGCCTTTTTTACCAGCTCGCTGTATTCGCTTTTTGAAACTGTCATAAAAATATAACCTCCAAAATTGATATTTGCACTATTATCTGCGAACAAAGGGAAAATATACGTCTGTTAAGGAGAATGACAATGCTTAAAAATATTCTTTCACCAAAAACCTGTGCAAGCTGCAAAATATGCTGCATTTTTGATAAATATGATATTTGGGAAACGCCTATTATAAGCAGTGAGTTGAAAAGCAGGATAACCGCTGTGCGCGATGATATTCGGTTTGTAACCAAGGGGGATTCGCGGGACAGTTATCTTTTTGTATGTGACAGTAAAATCGTTGACGGAGAAGAATTGTTTTTCTGCCCTGCGCTTGACCCTGAAAAGGGCTGCACACTGGGGGAGAATAAGCCCTTTGAGTGCAGTATCTGGCCTTACAGAATAATGCAGCTGGGTAAGTATCGGGTAATAGCCGTAGCGTCCATTTGCCCGGAGATGTATTCAAAGCCGTTAAAGTCGTTGGTAGACGAGTTGGAAAGAGGACTTGACGACAGTCTTGCCGAAAAGATTTACGCCTATGCGGACAAAAACCCGGACATAGTAAAGCCTTATCAAAAGGGGTACCCGATATTATATGTAAGGAATTAAGTGGCAAGAGGACAGGAGAATTAAGATACATTACTTTATATATGAATTGCTTTCGCTGCAATGAGCATATTATAGCAGCCTTAGGAAGTGCTGATTAAATCGTTTCTCAACCCTCTCAGTAAGGGCTTTTCGAGCGCTGGAAACGATTGCTGACGCATTAATCAGCACTTTCTTACAGCTTTATGGCAATTATAATGCACTATGCAAATTTCTCCCAAAAGCACAGCCTGCGTTTTGTTTAATATTCACAAACTTTTGCAAAATGCAAATTATTTTTCAAAAACCCCTTGACAAATCGGAACATATGTTCTATAATGTAGCTACAAACTTGCGTAGTGCAATTTGAAAATAGAAAATTGAGGATAGAGAATGGAAATATTATCTGCTCATTGCTTGAAAACACTTCTTCAAAGATAAAGTAACGGTTCATTGTTTCTTCTATCCTCTATTAGGGCGGTGTCGCCGTAGGCGACGGAGGGGCTTTATGAAAGTTTTTCACAGAAAAAGTAACGTATCTTAATTCTTCTATCCTCCGGCCTCTATTCTCTATCTTCTAAAAAAGGTTGTGATTTTATCGATAATTCGGCAATAAAGAAACAAATTATAAGGGAACTGAAATATATAGCGTTTGCGGATTTTAACGATTTTGTTAAGGTGGTGTCCGACGAAAAAGGACAGAAGCTGGTCATTACCGATTCCGCTGCGCTGAATAAAGGCTCCCGCCATGCTGTGGCATCTGTAAAGGAGGGTACAAAAGGAATAGAGGTAAAGCTTTACGACAAGATGAAAGCCCTTGAAATGCTGGGACGCATTGTTGGGCTGTACACCGGTACTGAGGATGATTCAGATCTGCTTGATTCTATCAAGGAGATGCTTTTATCGGAGGATGGATGATTG
>Ga0192270_1103_pt1 | contig 12333 bp, 12 predicted proteins | sample Koala_Koa24_C3_FD_131269 | JGI IMG/M metagenome (GOLD analysis project Ga0192270, IMG submission 131269) | Enriched cells from koala feces incubated with labeled cellulose particles, San Francisco Zoo, California, United States - Koala_Koa2-4_C3 ...
GGTCATAGTGGTGAACATGCTAATATGGCGCATTTGCAAATACATCTTGATGAAATTATTCGAATTTTCTTTGAAAGCTAATAATTTGTACCAATAGGTGAGTGTATGGATGTGTAGCAAAATTAAAATATTGACATAAAAGATATATTCTAAGCCTATTGGTACAGATTCTAACTATTTGGAGGTAACTATATGGGCTTTAGCAAGAAACAAAGGAATTTATTGTTAAGCGGCAAAGTTTTAATATGTCCAATGTATTGTGAGGGAAATATATTTTATAAATTTATCAGAGTATCGGCATATGTGTATAGAGAATTTGGGTGCAGAGCAGTATTCGCTGTAAATCCTAGTAAATTAATAAGCGAAGAAGATGCATTGTTTTCTGTACGTATTTTTGAAGTGAAAGCCGAATACGTTATTTCAAATACAGAAGTATCGGATGAATTAATAAATTACATCGTTAAGAAGAAAGATATAAATTTGATAAGCGATTTAGAAAAAATATTGGATAAAAATGTTCCATATTTGAACTATGATGAATTTAAAGAGGAGTGGGAGCTGGAATGTTATTGTCCAATATAGTACAAGAGTGCCTTTACAAAACAATAATTTGAATAGTGGATCGTGCATTAAGCAATCGTAGTTAGATCTTTTAAAACTATAGTGTTTATATTCACGTCCTGTTTCCAACAGTGACCCAAGTGGGTATGTTACCCTTGCGGATCAAGAGGCAACAATAGGCGTACAGAGTAATCTTAACGGAATACTTTCAGCCAACGGCGGAGCACTTATGAAGCTCTTCAAAGGAATTTCCTTTGCTATAGATTTAGGGACTTCTGTAGCCGATGCACTGAACCAAAATTTACAGGGAATAGATTTAGTGATTGCCATAGCCAGTGGAATAATGACAAGTATAGTAACTAATTTTTCTTGTCAGATACTCGCATTGGGAACCTGGGGAGTGGCAATATTCGCTGTTGCAGCACTTACGGTAGGCGTTGGAATAGGCAAAGCCATCTACGACAGAGATGCAGGTACGGCAGTATCGAGAGTATTGCAGCTTGTAACGATACTATTTGCGGCATATACGCCATCGTGTTTTACCGGTGATACAGAAGTTGCTGTTGAAGACGGCTTTGTTCGGATAGATGAAATAAAAGTCGGCGATAAGGTTCGCGCATATAACTATGAAACAGGCGAAACGGAGCTTAAAGAGGTTCTGAACGTCTGGGTCAAGGAAACTGACGAAATTCTGCACGTTTCAACTGCTGACGGTGAAACGATTGACACCACCACTAACCACCCGTTCTATGTTGACGGTAGGGGCTGGGTAGCTGCGGGCGATCTTGAAATTGGTGATATTCTCTACACCGCTGACGGTGACGAGGTTGAGGTTGCTGATATTGAGATTGAAAAACTGGCAGAACCTATTACTGTTTACAACCTTGATGTAGCTGACTTCGATACTTACTTTGTGGGTCAGTATGGGGTTTTGGTGCATAATGCTGGATGTGGTTCTAAAAATGTAAACACATCTTCATCTGCAGCGTATGGAAGAGAGATGCATAAAACATATGATTATGGTGGTACATTTGTTAGGGAATTCTTTTTGGGAGATGCTGGGCGTGCAGATGCAGTTGATTTTATAAATCATATTGTTTATGAATTTAAACCAAATAATGCAAGAGCAATAAAAAAAGGTTGGAAGCAGCTTGATAGGTATGTAGCTAAATTAGAAGAATTAACAGTAGATAATTGGATTAAAATTTTAGTTACATATACAAAACCGTAAATATGAATTAATTGATAGTTATTTGGTTGATTTTTGATTAATCTGCAGGGGGGTATGTTCAAACATGAAAAGAAAGCGTTCTCCCCCTGCATTTTTTGTTAATAGATAAGTTTAACCGTAAAAAATATTGTAAATAGCATTTAACTTAGTTGGAGTGAGGTTTAGTATGGATATAAAAAAAGAAGAACTGGTAATTGAATTAACGAAATTACTAAAAGATAAAGGCTATAAAAAGAAAAAATTAACATGGATAAAGTATAATAATGACATAGGGGTTGTTTTTAATATTCAAAGTTCACAATATGGCAATAGTTATTACGTGAATTTAGGTGTTTATATAAAAGCAATAGGGAATAAAGAATATCCTAATATAAGTGATTGTCAGTTGCAGCAAAGAGTAAATGTTGAAATCAAAAATATTGATTTTTTGATTAATGTAATTGATAAATGGGAGGAATGGTATGGTACAGAAGATAAAATACGAATGAAGATAAACGAGAAAAAAATGCCGATGCTAACCGATAGAAAAGTATATGCTTATTTTCTCTGTTTATAGAATGCACACTGATATTTTAGGCGGTCATAATACAATATACCCAACTGCACAAATGACATTAGAAGAATTTTTTAAGCTTGTACAAAATTTGCCGTGGGAAAAGCTTTAATAGTGTTGATTTAATGTAAATTGATTGCTTATGGCACTCGATAGTATTATGTTTAGAGTGCCGTAAAGCGTTTCAGCTAATTATTTCTTAGTTTATATTGGAGGTGCATCATGGATTTTATCCCACTTGATTCCGGACGAGCCGTCGAATCATTTAGATCAGCAAACAACAGAACTGTTAATGGATTATCTGCATACCTGCAAGAAAACAGTTTTCCTGATCTCTCATGATATACGTGCTCAAAAGGGTATACGCATTATCCCAATCGGTTCTGATGCCGCAATCTCTTAATCACAGTGATAACCCCTTAGTACCATAAAACGTGTGCTTGTCGGTTAAAACCCGCACCGATGGTGCTAGCTTTGGAAAGGATAGTTTATGATTCGGGAAGCTAAAGAATGTGAATTAAATGAAATATTGCAATTATATTTGTTTCTCCATGAAACAAGTATTCCTGCTGATACGGAACATCTTAGAACCACATGGTCAGAGATAATTAAGGACGAGAACCATCACTTGATTGTATGCGAGGTGGATGGAAAGATTGTATCGTCCTGCGTGTGCGTGATTATTCCCAATTTAACCCGAAATGTTCGCTCATACGCATTTATAGAGAATGTGGTTACGCATAAGGATTACCGTCATTGCGGATACGCTGCTGAATGCCTGAACTATGCGAAAGAAATCGCAATAAGTGAAAACTGTTATAAGATGATGCTGCTGACTGGTGCAAAAGATGCGGAAACTTTGAACTTTTACAGGAAAGCCGGTTATAACAGTACAGACAAGACGGCGTTTATCCGGTGGATTGATGGGAATTAAGCAGAAGAAAAGTCATAACTTTTGAGGAGATTTAATTATGATAACATATGGGTCTATATATCTTATTTCGAATGACTTTGATAAGTCAGTACATTTTTATAAACTATTGTTTGAACGGGATGTGACAGCACAAAATATGAATAGATTTGCTATATTCAGCATGGATGGACTGTGCTTATCAATTTTGAACGGATACTTTGATTCTGAAAATTCTGACAAAGTGGTAACCAGGGGAAAAGTGTATGAGGAATATGATGATTGCGTAAGAATTGCCAAAATGCAGAATACAGGTAAGATTGTTATCAATCTGTCTTCTGATGACTTAAAAAAAGAATATGACAGGATATGTGCGTTGGGTATAGGCAGCAGTATTACGGAGATCAGATACATTAATGCACGGAATCCATATTATTATTTTTCGATGAAAGATCCAGATGACAACACGATAGAAATTACAGGTTCATATGTTGAAACAGGCGGTGAATGGGAATGAGTGCAATTGTTGAACAGACGGTTTATGAAATAAAAGTATTAGTAGACAATATTTCCGGTGGAAAACATATAGTAACCGGCGATATAGGAAAATTGTCAGCAATAAGGCTATTGCACTCTCCCAGGCTGTATTTCCCAGCAAGGTTTTTCTTTGATTTATTTAGGCGCGTTGTGCGGCGTTGCCTTAGGACAGTGAAATAGATATTAGAGGGAGGAAAGGCTTTGCATGGAAATACGAAAAATGGTCATTGAAGATTATTCTTCGGTTTATGAATTGTGGATGTCCTGCAAGGGTATGGGGTTAAATAATATTGATGACTCAAAGAAAGGCATAGATATATTCTTAAAAAGAAATCCGAATACCTGTTTTGTTGCTATAGAGCAGGAGCAAATCGTAGGAGTTATAATGTCGGGGCATGATGGCAGACGCGGCTATATTTATCATACAGCTGTTTCTCCTGCTCAAAGACATAGAGGGATTGCTAAAGCCTTGGTGGATGCTGCTACAAAGGCACTATATGATTTAGGAATTGTAAAAGTTGCATTGGTTGTTTTTGATAGGAACGAAATAGGAAACGCCTTTTGAAAAAAGCAGGGATTTACAGTCCGTGATGATTTAGTTTATAGGAATAAGTCGTTGACGAAAATAGAAAGAATCGACACATAAATAAGAAGATTGATGTTGAAAATAGTGAGGTGATTTTCTGTGAGTGTTCCGCATCGCTTGATTGCCTGTAAAAATCGCCCCTCCCAAATGCGGCGTGATTTTGCCGTATCAGCCGCCTGAAATCAAGGCGCAATCTATCCGCATTGACGGAGATATTTATAAAACTATCGAGGATTTGATGATATGATTATTCAGACGGGTATGAGAACGGATATTCCCGCATTCTATTCGGAATGGTTCATTAACCGAATTAGCGAGGGGTTTGTTTACACAAGAAATCCGTATTACCCTAATCAGGTTACAAAATATTCACTCTCCCCCGATGTGGTGGATATAATAGGCTTCTGTACGAAAAATCCGTCACCTATGCTTGACCGCATGGAAGCGTTATCCCCATACGGTCAGTATTGGTTTGTGACAATTACGCCATACGGTAAGGAAATTGAGCCGAATGTTCCGCCAAAGGAAAAGGTAATTGACGATTTTATCAGGCTGTCAAAAATAGTTGGAGCAGACAGTGTTGGGTGGCGGTATGACCCGATATTTCTCACGGAAACCTATACAATTGAACAGCATATCCGGGATTTTGAGAAAATGGCGAAAAGACTTCAAGGCTATACACACAGCTGTGTTATCAGCTTTATAGACCTTTATGAAAAGACAAAACGTAATTTTCCTCAGATAAGAGCGACCTCTCAATCTGATAGAATTACACTCGGAAAGGCGCTGATTGAAATTGCCGGAAAATATGATATGACGATTCGCCCCTGCTGTGAGGGTGACGAGCTTGCGGCTTATGGCGCGGACTGCGGCGGATGTCTTACACAAAGCATATTGGAACAGGCTATTCATGGCAGACTTGATATTCCAAAATCAAAAATCAAGTCACAGCGTTCACAGTGTAACTGTATTTTGGGCAGAGATATAGGCCGGTATAACACCTGCGGTCACTTGTGCAAATACTGCTATGCAAATGCCGACAATGGACTTGTATTGGAAAATATGAAACAGCATGACCCGAAATCTCCGTTTTTGATTGGTCACAGTATGCCCGATGATGTGGTTCATGCCGCACAGCAGGAGTCATGGGCAGATAATCAGCTTACCCTATTTTGTTAAGGGTAAACGGTGCGATTTCAGAGGATAGAGAATAGAGGCAAGAGGGTAGAAAGGTTTAACCCCTAACCTGTTGGAGGGTAGAGATTAGAAGCAAGATTTTTTATTTTTTGGAAAATAGAGGATAGAGTAACCCCCCTCCTATTCGAGAATAGAAATGGAGAATAGAAGATGGAAATATTACCTTTTCGTTTCATTGAAAGCACTTTAAAGATAAAGTATAGTATCTTAATTCTTCTATTCTCTTTCTTCTATTATCTATCCTCTAATAGAATATTTTAACGTATTTTTAATATATGCTATACTTATAGTTCACTAATCTGTGTTAAAATAAATCTGTGTAGTATGATTGGAGTTTTATATACGATAAGGTATTGATTATCGAAAAGGGAATGGGAAAACATGACGATCTATAATGTTATTGAACTGCTCGGCGGTTTGGCAATGTTTCTGTACGGTATGAGTTTTATGGGCGAAAAACTCGAAAAATTAGTCGGCGGAAGACTTGAAAAAATATTTGAAAAGCTTACCTCCAACAGGTTCAAGGGCTTGGCTTTGGGCATTATTGTAACCGCAATTGTCCAGTCCTCCTCCTCCACAACGGTTATGCTTGTGGGCTTTGTAAACTCCGGAATAATGCGCCTTTCTCAGGCGGTTTCTATAATAATGGGTGCAAACATCGGCACGACCGTGACGGCGTGGATTCTCAACCTAAGCGGTATTGAGGGTGACAGCTTTCTGCTTAATCTGTGCAAGCCGACTACATTTGCGCCCATTTTTGCTATAGTCGGCGTCGTTATGCGCATGGTGGCGAAAAACGGCAAGAAAAAGGACGTTGGCGGAATACTCGTGGGTTTTGCCCTGCTTATGATAGGCATGAATACCATGAGTACCGCTGTAGAGCCTCTTTCCGAGTCGGAAAGGTTCCAAGAAATAATGACGATGTTCAACAATCCTATTATCGGAGTTTTGGTGGGCGCTCTTGTCACCGCCGTGGTACAGTCCTCCGCCGCTTCCATAGGAATGCTGCAGGCTCTGTCCAACAAGGGAATGATAACCTTCGGAATGGCATTCCCCATTATACTGGGTCAGAATATCGGTACCTGCGTGACCGCGCTGCTTTCCTCTATCGGCGCAAATAAAAACGCAAAGCGGGTTGCGGTGGTGCACCTTTACTTTAATGTGGTAGGTACGGCAATTGCCTTTATCGTTTATTACGCAGCGGACGCTGTCTTTGATTTTGCCTTTGCAGACGGCGAGGTAACCAGTTTTAAGATCGCAGTTATTCATACCCTGTTCAACCTCGGTGCAACTCTGGTGCTTCTGCCCTTTAATAATCTCCTTGAAAAGCTGGCAATTCTCACTGTGAGGGACGAGCCTCGGCAGGAGGATGAAGCACCTGTACTCCTTGACGAACGTCTTTTGGGTACTCCCGGCGTGGCTCTGGAGCAATGTCGGAATGTCACTTCGAAAATGGCTATATTAGCCAAGGACACCATATGCCGTTCTATTGACCTTATAAAGATTTATGATGAGGACATGGCGGCGACGGTATTTACCAATGAAGATATAGTTGACAAGTATGAGGATATGACGGGGACTTACCTTGTGCGTCTGTCGGGACGCAGCCTTACTATGGAGGACAGCCGATGTGTTACCCGTCTGCTCTATGCTATAGGGGACTTTGAATGCATATCCGACCATGCGGTGAATATAACCGAAACCGCAAAGGAAATACGTGACAAGGAGGTCGTGTTCTCGTCCGCCGCAAAAAAAGAGCTTGAGGTGCTGTTCAGCGCTGTGGAGGACATTCTGGATGTCACTATAAAGGCTTTTGAAAGCAACAGCACAGAGCTTGCCAAGCAGGTTGAACCTCTTGAGGAGGTTGTAGATCACCTGCGCACGGAGATGAAAGCAAGGCACATTGAAAGGCTTAGGGACAAGATTTGTGCAATTGAACTGGGCTTTATATTTACGGATTTGCTTACCGACTTGGAAAGAGTGTCCGATCATTGTTCCAATATAGCGGTGAACATCATTCGGATAAACGAGAATTGCCTTGACAATCACCAATACTTAGATTCGCTCAAAAGCTCCAACAACGAGGAATTTACAAGGCTTTACAACGAGTATTCAAAAAAGTACGCCCTACTGGAAGCAAGAAAATAGAAGCAAGGCGGTCTGTGACCGCAGCCACCGTCTCCCGCCGCCCTACGGTGTGGGTGAATTGCCATGCCGCTTATACCGACAGTTAGCTGTCGGCAAACAAACTAGCGCAATTTTAAGAATATTGAAAGGCGGCGTAAGGAAGCTGGGTGCAGGGCTTGCAGTCCTGCCCTACTTGAGAATCGAAAATAGAGAACAGAAGATAGAAATTTCACCTGTTAGTTACAAGAAAAGCGCTTCAAAGATAAAGTCACGGTTCATTATTTCTTCTATCTTCTTGTTTCTGTTTTCTATCCTCTAATAGGGCAACGCCCACTTGTGCCCTACTAGAAGCAAGAAATTAAGAAGCAAGAGGCAAGATATATAGACCGTTACTCTATTTTTGAAGTGCTTTCAGTGTATCAAACGGTTGGAATTTCTTGCCTCTAATCCTCTTGCCTCTAGTAGCACTCAAAATCTTTGATTTTGCTGAAAACGCACTCGTCACCGTATAAAAAGGTATTCGGTACGCTTTTAGAGTGTAGAGATTAGAAGCAAGAGGACAGAGTAACAAGATACTATGCTTTGTTTTTGAATTGCTTTCAATGTCGTGAACGAGTAAGTTTCCATTCTCTATTCTCCGTTTTCTATTTTCGAGTAGAGCAGGTTCAATTTCTATCCTTTTTCCTCTATCCTCAAATAGAGTATTTCTATCTTCCATTATCCAAAAGGTGAAATCTGTTTCACCGCATTGTCACATTATTTTCAAATTATCATAAAAAGTAATCTAAATTGTAACTTAGATGTAATAATTTTTTTGCCAAAGCCTATTGTCAAGTGGGAAAAAGTATGTTATAATTAAAACAGTAGGCGTAAAGCTGCCTGCTAAACGTACAAATGTCGGTAAAATATAAAATAATAGATAAAAAAGGAGGTTTAATATGAAAAAGCGTTCTCTCGTGAAGACCGTTGCAAGCGTTGCCGCTGCAGTGGTTCTTGCATCACAGACAATGGCGATCGGCGTTTCGGCCTCTGCTTATTATTACTATTCACCTGTGACAGGATATTATTATTCTGATTATGCCTCTGCGGTTGCTGTAACAGGCAGCACGGCTTCGGTTACGGCTGTATCATCCGCAAGCGTCTCTACTACACCAACAACCTATTATTCACCAACCACAGGTACATATTATTCCAGTGCTACCGCGGCAACCTCTGCGGGTGACACTGCGTATGCTGTTTATTCAAGCACGTCTACGTCCACATCAAGCTATTCCACGACCTATTCCAGCAGCTATCCCTATTATAGTTCTGTAACAGGCAGATACTACAGCTCATATTCCGCTGCCGTATCTGCATCGGGAAGCTCTGCGTATGTAACCTATGTGGGTTCATCGTCCTCTTCCGCATATTCAACAACTTATTCAAGCAGCTATCCCTATTATAGTTCTGTAACAGGCAGATACTACAGCTCATATTCCGCTGCCGTATCTGCATCGGGAAGCTCTGCGTATGTAACCTATGTGGGTTCATCGTCCTCTTCCGCATATTCAACAACTTATTCAAGCAGCTATCCCTATTATAGTTCTGTAACAGGCAGATACTACAGCTCATATTCCGCTGCCGTATCTGCATCGGGAAGCTCTGCGTATGTAACCTATGTGGGTTCATCGTCCTCTTCCGCATATTCAACAACTTATTCCAGCAGCTATCCCTATTATAGTTCTGTAACAGGCAGATACTACAGCTCATATTCCGCTGCCGTATCGGCTTCGGGCAGCTCCGCATATGTAACCTATGTGGGTTCGTCCGCATCTACAGCATCTTCATCTACCGGATCAAGCAGCTATCCTTACTACAGTTCCTATACCGGAAGATATTATGCATCCTATTCTGCGGCGCTTACAGCATCTAACGGTATATCCTCTTATATCGTGGATTACAGCAGCAAGTACACCTCAACGTCAAGCACCTCCGTATATAAGTATTACTACAACGGTACATATTACGGTTCGCTGGCTGAGGCTCAGGCGGCAGGCGGTACTTCTTTGGGCGTGGATATTTACTACACCTATTACGGCGACACCACCAATGTTACTAAGTATTACTACTACAACGGCACTTATTACGGCTCTCTGTCGGCTGCCAAGGCAGCGGGCGGAACGGCTCTCGGTGATGATATATTCTATGTTCCTTACGGATATTATTCGGATGAAATGGCTTCTTCCACCACTTCAAGCAGCTCTTCAAGCTCATCAACCGGAACATATGCCGAAAGCGGAAGCAATATACCGTTTATCTACGGTAAGCGCGCAAAGGGCGGTTGGAACGCTATAGTAAGCGCTATTGACAGCGCATTGTCGGGAGATACCGTAAAGGTAAATATGAACGGTGCTACTTCTGTTGATTCAAGTGCCCTTGAGGCTCTTGAGGGCAGAGATGTAACGCTCCAGTGCGTTCTTACATCGGGAGTTACTTGGACGATTAACGGCAAGGATATTACCGATACAAGCAGTGACATGAGCCTTTACACCGAGTACAATATCAGCTATGTAAAGAATAAAAGCAGCAATCTTCTCAGCAAGGCTACAAGCGGCGCTACAACCTATACTGAAATCGGTTTGGGCAGTGATTTCTCCGATATGGCTGCTGAGGCTACCATTAAGGTTAAGTTCAACTCCAAGCGTGCAGGCTTGACAGCGGTTGTATATCGTTACGATACTACCACAGGATCGCTGAAGGGCGTTTGCAAGTCTACCGTTCAGGAGGACGGAAGCTGCACAATCAAGACTGATCAGTACGGCGCATACGTTATCGTTCTGAAATAAGATAATGGCACTGACGTAAGGTGAATTTATTTGGTCTGCTGTACTGAAGTGTGGTGGACCGATTTTGCAAATTGACGAAAATGTACAGGCGTTTCCCGTAAGACATTTACAAGCGCTTTTACAGTTAAACTGTCGGTATTTTATTATCATCACGGCAAATGCTGTCGCGTGATAATTTGATAAATATTCATAATAAATAGTAAAGGAGATTAACTATGAAAATACGTTCTTTAACAAGATCCCTTGCAGCTGTTGCAGCTGCAGTGGTAGTTGCGTCACAGACTATGGCATTAAGCGCTTCTGCTGCCGTAACATATTATAATGCGCCTATGTATACACCTACCACCGCAACAAGCACCTATTACACCGGCTATTCCTATTACAGCTCATTGACGGGTAAGTATTATTCCTCTTATTCCGCTGCTCTTGCTGCATCCGGCTATAATACGGCGTATGTTTCCTATAGAGCGACTTCTTCAAGCAGCAGTACGTCAACGTCCACATATTCCACAACCTATTCCAGCAGCTATCCTTACTATAGCTCTGTAACAGGCAGATATTACAAGACATATTCCGCCGCAGTTGCTGCTTCGGGAAGCTCTGCATATGTAACCTATGTCGGTTCGTCAGCATCCACAGCGTCCTCATCCTCCGGCTCAAGCAGCTATCCTTACTACAGCTCTTATACGGGAAGATATTACGCATCCTATGCTGCGGCACTCTTAGCGTCCGGCGGAGTACCCTCATATATCGTAGATTACACCAGTAAATATATAACCTCATCAAGCACCTCTGTATATAAGTACTACTATAACGGTACATATTACGGTTCACTTGCAGAGGCAAAGGCGGCAGGCGGTACTGCTGTTGGCGTAGATATTTTCTACACCTATTACGGTGATTCTACCAATACTATCAAGTATTATTACTACAACGGCACCTACTACGGTTCTTTGGCGGCTGCAAAGGCAGCGGGCGGAACGGCTCTCGGCGATGATATATTCTATGTTCCTTACGGCTACTATTCATCTGCGATGGCAGCTGCAACCACGTTCACCAATGCCGTAACAGCAACCTACGCCGAAAGCGGAAGCAATATACCTTTCATCTACGGAAAGCGTGCAAGAGGCGGCTGGAATGCAATAGTATACTATATTGAAACAGCTGCATCGGGAGATACCGTAAAGGTAAATATGAACGGTGCTACCACTATTGATTTAAGTGCGCTCAAGGCTCTTGAGGGCAGAGATGTAACACTGGAATGCGTACTTACCTCGGGAGTTACATGGACTATCAACGGCAAGGATATCACCGATTCGAGCAGTGATATGACAATCTACACCGAATACAATATCAGCTATGTAAAGAACGCAAACAGCAAGCTGCTGAGCAAGGCAGTAGACGGTGCGGAAACCTATGCTGAAATAGGTATTGGTACAGATTTCAGTGATATGGCGGCAGAGTCTGTTATAACCGTTAAATTTAACGAGAGCCATGCAGGTCTTACCGCAGTGGCATATCGTTACGATACAGAAAGCGGCACACTCAAGGGAGTATGCAAGTCCACAGTACAGTCTGACGGCAGTGTATCCATCAAGGCGGATCAGTACGGAGCATATGTAATAGTGCTTAAGTAAGCAGCAGGGTCGCAGCCACCGGCGGTCTGTGACCGCAGCCACCGCCTCCCGTCGCCCTTAAGTGTAATGAATTGCACAAGCAAAATGCCCGACAGTTAGCTGTCGGCGGTCTGTGACCGCAGCCACTGCCTCCCGCCGACCTTAGTCGTTCTTGAATTGCACAAGCAAG